>Ga0116177_10003083_pt1 | contig 12229 bp, 9 predicted proteins | sample AD_STIC10_MetaG_FD_89750 | JGI IMG/M metagenome (GOLD analysis project Ga0116177, IMG submission 89750) | Active sludge microbial communities of municipal wastewater-treating anaerobic digesters from USA - AD_STIC10_MetaG | ecosystem: Engineered > Bioreactor > Anaerobic > Digestate | place: USA...
CCACCGCCGGGAAGATCCTCTTCGACGGCAGGGACATCTCCGCCCATCTCGACCGGGAGACGAACCACATGCTCCGCACCGAGATGCAGATGATCTTCCAAGACCCGATGGCCTGCCTCAACCCGAGGAAGAAGGTCGCCGACATCATCGGCGAGGGCCTCGTCATCAACCATCTGTGCAAAAACGAGGAGGAGCGCAACGCCAAAGTCGCCCGCATCCTCGAAAAGGTGGGCCTCGCGCCCGAGCACGCCGAGCGCTACCCGCACCAGTTTTCCGGCGGGCAGCGGCAGCGCGTCGGGATCGCCCGCGCCCTGATCATGAACCCCAAGCTGATCATCGCCGACGAGTGCATCTCCGCGCTGGACGTCTCCATTCAGGCGCAGGTTGTCAACCTGATGCGCGACATCCAAGAGGAGACCGGCTCCTCCTATCTGTTCATCGCCCACGACCTCTCGATGGTCAAATACATCTCCGACCGCATCGGCGTTTTGCATCTGGGGCATCTGGTCGAGACCGGGACGACGGACGAGATTTTCGCAAACCCGATCCACCCCTACACGCAGAGCCTGCTCTCCGCGATCCCGCACCCGAACCCCAAGATCGAGCGGGCGCGCGTCGCCCAGACTTATAATTACTACACGAGCGGCATCGACTACCTCTCGGGCAAACTGATGGACGTGGAGGGCACGCACAAGGTCCTCGCCACGCCCGGAGAATTCGAGCAGTGGACCTCCGCCCATTTTGAGTACCGCGAATAACGCGGGCCTCCTCTCCCCGGGGCGTCCGCGCTCCGGGGATTTTTCTCGGCTGCCCGGGGGCGTCCGCCGCTCCGGAAGGGCGATCGACACGCTTTGGAGCGGCGAGGTTCCCGCGCCTATGGGCAAGCGGATTCCCGCGGCGTTCCTCCATTTTGGAAAAGGCTTTTACCTCCGCGGGCTCCGGCCCGATCCTGTCAAAAAGAAGGGATTTTTATGAGCACGCACCCGGAGGAGGCGCAGGCCCTTTTTAGAAAGGGCTACAACTGCGCGCAATCGGTCTTCGCGGCGTTCTGCGACCAAACCGGGCTGCCGCGCGAGACGGCGCTCGCCCTCTCGTCCTCCTTCGGCGGGGGCATGGGCAGGCTCCGCGAGGTCTGCGGCGCCGTCTCCGGCATGTTTATGGCGGCCGGCATGCTCTACGGCCGGTTCGACCCCTGCGACTCCGCCGAAAAGACCGGCCACAACCGGCGCATCCAAGAGCTCGCCGCGCGCTTCCGCGCGGAAAACGGCTCGATCGTCTGCCGGGAGCTGCTCGGCGTCGACGCGGACGGCAGTCCCGTCCCCACGCCGCGCGGGGCGGAGTTTTTCCGAAAGCGCCCTTGCGCCGAGCTCGTCGGGTTCGCGGCCCGCCTGCTGGACGAGTATATCGCGGAGCACCCGCCCAAAAAAGAATGACGCAATAAGCAGCCCGCCGAAGCGAACGCTTCGGCGGGCTGCTTTTATACGATGAGGTTTCGCATGTTACGCCCCCGGCCGGGAGGGCGCCGAAAAGCGCGGAAGGCCGATGGGAGGCCATTTTTGCTCGGAGCGTCCAAAGACATTTTCTGCCGAAGCGGATGCTCCCGCCGAAGTGGATGCTCCCCGCCGAAGCGGATGCCCCCGCCGAAGCGGATGCTCCCCGCCGCCTCTATTTCACCAAACGGCGGACTCCCGGCGGAGATCGTCTCTCGGAGTACGTCTTTGTTTTAAAATTTCAAAAAAGCAAAAAGGGGGTTGCCTCGGCCCCGCTCACGCGGCCTTTTCCCGTTTCGCGGCGGAGGCGGAATACATATAAAAAAGGATGGCGAGGGCCTCGGCGCCCGCGGAGACCGCGATCAGCGCCGGGAGCGAAATCTCATACAGGACGCCGCAGAGCCAGCTCCCGAGGAACCAAAAAAGACCGAACGCGCATTCAAAAATCCCGTACCCGGCGGCGCGGCTCTGCTTCGGGACCATGGCGGAGACCGCGGCTTTAAAGACGGATTCTTGCGCGCCCATGCCGACGCCCCAGAGCGCCGCGCCGAGAATCGTCAGCGGCAGCGAGCGAAAGCCGAACACCAGCAGCGCGAACGGCGCGGACAGGGCCGTCGAGATCGTCAGCGCGCGGAAGCCCGCCTTGTCGTACATGCGGCCGAAAAACAGCGCCGAAGCCGCGTCGGCGAGCATCGCCCCGGCGTAAAGCAGGGGCACACGCTCCGCGCCGATCAGCCCGTTTTGGTAGACGTGCATCGAGATCAGCGAGAAATCCACAAAGCCGAACGCGAACAGGCCGATCGCGGCAAGGTAGAGCAGGAACGACGGGCGCAGGCGGAATTTTTCCGGCCCCTCCTCCGCCTTCTCAAAATCCTCCGGGGCCGGATATTTCCTCCTCGCGTAGGCCAGCAGCCCGAGCGACACCAGCGCCGGGACCAGCAGCAGCGAGAAACCGAAGCGGCAGTCCTCATATTCGGAAACGCCGACTTTCAGCGCCATGGCCGCCGAGAGCATCAGCGGCCCGAGGAACGCGCCGATCTGGTCGAGCGCCTCTTGGATGGCGAAGCTCCGCCCGACGCCCTCCGACGACGCGGCGAAGGACATGATCGTATCCTTCGCCGGCTTCTTGATGGCCTTGCCGGTGCGCTCCAAGATCAGCAGCGCGCACGCCCAGATCCAGCCGTCCTCGCGCACCAGCGCGAGCGCCGGCACCGCCAGCAGGTCCACCCCGTAGCCGAGGAGCGTGAAATCCCAGTATTTTTTGGTCCTGTCGGTGATCAGGCCGAACACGAAGCGCAGCGAGTAGCCGACGAGCTCCCCGAGGCCGGAAATAAACCCGATCGCCGGGGCCGACGCACCCAAGAGCGACAGGTAAGCGCCGCGCACCCCCGAGGCGCTCTCGTGCGTCATGTCGGAAAACAGGCTGACGATGCCCATCAGCAGGATGAACGACATGGCCGGGGTGATCTGCCCGAGCCTTTTTTTCATGGAAAGGCTTCCTCTCTGAGATAAAATCCACGGAAACGGAAAACAGCGCCCCGGTCTCCAAAGCGCCCGAACGGAAAACAGCGCCGCGGGCCGCAAAGCGCCCGAACGGAAAAACAGCGCCGCGGGCCCCAAAGCGTCCAAGACGGAAAACAGCGCCGCGGGCCGCGAAATGCCCAAAACGGAAAAATAGCGCCGCGGTCTCCAAAGCGCCCGAACGGAAAACAGCGCCGCGGGCCGCAAAATGCCCAAAACGGAAAAATAGCGCCGCGGTCTCCAAAGCACCCCGGAACGGAAAAACAGCGCCGCGGGCCTCCAAAGCGCCCGAACGGAAAACAGCGCCGCGGTCTCCAAAGCGCCCGAACGGAAAAACAGCGCCGCGGGCCGCAAAATGCCCAAAACGGAAAAATAGCGCCCCGGTCTCCAAAGCGCCCGAACGGAAAACAGCGCCGCGGGCCGCATAGTTTCATGCGCGGGAGCGCTGCTTTTTTTGCTTTTTGATCCTGCTTAAAGCGGAAGGTCCTCCCCGCTCTTTTCCTTGATGATATAGACCGGGCGGCGCTTGACCTCCAAAAACGTCCGGCCGAGATACTGGCCGAGGATGCCGGTGCTCAACAAATTCAACCCGCCGCAAAACCCGATCAGCTCCGCAAGATAAAAATACGCGCCGCCATGGAAGATCAGCGTGAGCACGGCCGCGAGCACGGAAGCTCCCGTGAGCACGGCGCCCAGAAAGAACGGGAGATCGAGCGGCGCCGCGGAGAACGCCGTGATGCCGCTGACCGAATAGCGCAAAAGCTTCCAGAACGACCACTTCGTCGCCCCGGCCGCGCGCTCGATATTCTCATAGGCGATCCACTTTGTCCGAAAGCCCACCCAGCCGAAGATGCCCTTGCTGAAGCGCCCCGTCTCGCCGAGGGAGAGCACCGCATCGGTCATCTTCCGGTTCATCAGGCGGTAATCGCGGGCGCCGTCGGTGATGTCCGTGTCGGAGACGCGGCGCATGATTTTATAAAAAGCGTGGGCGCAGAAGCTGCGCAGCTTGGGCTCGCCGGCCCGGGTGGCGCGCCTCGTCGCCGCGCAGTCGTATCCGCCCGTCGCGACGGCCTCGTACATCTCCGGCAGCAGCGCGGGCGGGTCCTGAAGATCGGCGTCCATCAGCGCGGCGAAATTGCCCGTCGATTCGGTAAGACCGGCCAAGATGGCGGCCTCTTTGCCGAAGTTTCGGGAAAACGAGAGGTATTTTACGCGCTCGTCGGAGGCCGCGAACCGGCGCAGCAGGCGAAGGGTGCCGTCCTTGGAGCCGTCGTCCACAAAGATCAGCTCGAAGCCGACGCCGTATCGCTCCTTCATGGACCGCATGACTTGGCAAATTGCCTCATAAAAGAGCGGCAACGCCTCCTCCTCGTTCCAGCAGGGCACGACGACGGAAATTTTCACGCCGCATTCTTCCTTTCCCTATCGTTATGGCAGGACCGCGGGGCGCGCCCCGGCGATCCCTGTTTTTCTTAAAATGCTCAAACCCGAAAACGGCCGGAACCGCACGCCGGCTCGCCTTTCCGCATCCGGGAAAACCCGACGCCGGGCGGCTCCCCTTCGGGCAATTTCCAGCATTCCCATTATAGCATCGCGGGATGAGCAATGCAAACCCGAACAAATGTTTGCAAGATTTGGGAAATTATGATATGATGGGGGCAGTTTTTGGGAAGGGGATGCCGCATTGGACGAAAAAAGCATGGACGGGCGCGCGTTTGAGCAGTATGTGGCGGGCATTTTCCGCGGCATGGGGTACGCCGTGTGCGAAACGGAGGTCACCGGGGATTTCGGCGCGGATCTGATCTTGGAGCGCGGCGGCCGGAAAACCGTCGTCCAATGCAAGGATTGGAACGGGAGGGCCGGCGTCGCGGCGATCCAGCAGATCACCGGCGCGAAGGCCTTTTACGGCGCGGACGAGATGGTCGCGGCCGCGCGGGGAGGCTTCACCCGCGCGGCGGAGAAGCTCGCCGGCTCAAACGGCGTGCGCCTGCTGGACGGAGACGAGCTCAAGGCGCTGGCGGCAAGCCTGCCGGGCGTCTCGGAGCGCTTTCCCTCCGCCGCGGCCGGCGACATCGGGTACAGCCCCTATGTGCTCTCGTTTTGCCGCGCGTTCTGCCCGGCGGACGCGAAAGGATTCTCCCCCTACCAAAAGAGTTTCGTCCCGGAAGTGCTGAAAAATGCATTTCATCAGGAACTGACCGAGGGCGACACGGAGGCGCTGCACGCCCAGCTCCGAAATCTCGGCGTCTTGGACGAGGCGAGCCGGGTCCGGATGACGCTGCCCGAGGCGGCCGCCGCCCTCCGAAAAGAGAAGCGGCTCTTTTTGAGAAAAAAGCTGCTGATCTATTCCGCGCGGGTCCTCTGCGGGAGCGCGCTCTTCGCCGCCGCGGGGTTTTGGGCCGAGCGGGAGGGCTATCCGGCGCTTCTCTATGCCGTTATCCTGCTCTGGGCGGTGTTCTTTTCCGATCTCGGCGTCAACTTCTTCCGCTACCGGAGGGGCCTCCGGCGGCGCTTCGCGGAGGGCGAGCGCCTGCTCCCGAAGGCGGGCCCCGTCTGAAAAATAGCCGAAGGGCGCGGGAAAGTCGGCTCTTTTTCCCGCCTGCGTTCCGCTCCGGGCGATCTTTTTTGCCGATCTCGGCGTCAACTTTTTCCGCTACCGGAGGGGCCTCCGGCGGCGCTTCGCGGAGGGCGAGCGCCTGCTCCCAAAGGCGGGCCCCGTCTGAAAAATAGCCGAAGGACGCGGGCGGGCCGGCGCTTTTCCTTGCCTACGCCCTGCTCCGGGCGGTGTTTTTTGGCCTTCGCTGACCGCCGCGTGATGGATGCGCAAGAAAGAGGATTGGATCCCCGCCGGGTGAGTTCCGGCTTTTTTCTTTCACAAAAACGGCCCGGATCGTTGTACGTTTCCGGGCTGTTTTTATATTCGTTTATCCGTTTCGTCCCCTGAGACAGGCCGTTCCCGCGGCTCTCCGACCTGCATCGGCTCCGGCAACATCCGCGTCTGCCGCTCCGGGAGCAGCCGCAGGGAGTAGCCGCCGCCTCGCTTCGCGGCGCCGAATACCTCCTCCGGCGGGACGAAACCGCGCTCCAGCTCCTCCGCGACCTCCGGCATGTCGGCCCAGAAGCGCTTGGGCATGTGCCCCATCCGGCAGCGCGGGTTATAGCGCTCGGCGATGGAGACATGGCGGTAATAGCTTTTCCAGAGCTCTCGGTAGAAGGCGTCCCCTTCCTCCGCCTCGGGCGGCAGGGTCAGGGAATCCGCCTTGAAAAGCACGCTGCGGCCGCCCGAATAGGCGAGCGCCTCCCCGTGCGCCTGATCGTAGATCAGAAAGTTTTCGTTCCGGTAGCGCAGGCAGAAATGGCCGCCCAGCAGGGACAGGACCTCGTGCTTCGGCGTGATCTTCGCGACCAGCGCGCCGCCGACGTCGCTGAAGCGGATGAACTGCAGCATCTTCTGCCGCTCGTTTCCCACGGCGCGCGCCATCCGAAACAGCGGGTTGATCTCCGGGTCCGCGACCATGGAGACGGCCCCCGGCCCCACGGCGAAGGCCTTTTTCAAGAACCGGAGGATCGCCATCTCCTTGCCGCCTTCTCCATACAAAAAGCCGCTCCGGACCATCTCCTCGGCGGCGGGGCCCAGCTTCTCCCGGATCCCGTTTTTGACCCGGCCCGCGCGGTACGGGTCGGCCGAGACGGAGCGGATCTCATAAAAGCTCTCCCCGCCCTCCCCATGGACGCGGATCTCGCAGGGAACCGTCTTCTCCCGGAAACAGTCAAAGACGACCGTCATCAGGCCGTCGTAGCTGCCGTCGTATTCATAGACGAGGACCTCGCCGGGCATGGGATCGCTTCCTTCCATCAATAAAAATCCGCTGCGCCCGCGGCGCGGACCGTTCGGCCGACGGGCCCCGCCGTCTCAAAAGCGGCGGGCGGCGCGGCTCAGAATTCGCCTTTGAGGCACGGGACCGCCTCCTCCCGCAGGAGAGCGCTGTGAAACAGCGAGAGCTGCTCCGGCTCGTAGTCGGGCAGGGAGGGCGAACTGCGCGGCCCAACCAGCCATTCGAGCGCCTGCTCCGGCGTCTCCGGCAGGGCCTGCATCGACACGCCCCCGCAGGTGAGGAAGAAGCGCGCGCGCTTGAGCACGACGCCGATGCGCTTGAGCATCTCAAAATCGAGGCTGTGCTGCCGCCTCTCCCGCACGATGCGCTTCGCGCTCGTGACGCCGATGCCCGGCACGCGCAGGAGCAGCTCGTAATCGGCGGTGTTGACCTCCACCGGGAAGTCGTCCATGTTTCGGAGCACCCAGCCGCACTTCGGGTCGATCTCCGCATAGAGCATCGGCCGCTCCGGGCTTAGGATCTCCTTCGCCTGAAACCCATAAAAGCGCAGCAGCCAGTCCGCCTGATAGAGCCGGTGCTCGCGCAGCAGCGGCGGCTTCGTGTCGACGGCGGGGAGCAGGCTGTCCTCCACGACCGGCGTATAGGCGGAAAAATAGACCCGTTTCAGGCCGTAATTCTGATAGAGCTTCTCCGAGAGCGTCAGGATGCGGTAGTCGCTTTCCGGGCTCGCGCCGACGATCATCTGCGTGCTCTGCCCGGCCGGGACAAAGCGCGGCGTGGAGCGGTATTTGACGAGGTCCTCGCGGTTTTCCGCGATGCCGTTTCGCAGGAAAGTCATTGGGTGCACGATGGATTCCTTGGTCTTGTCCGGCGCGAGCAGGCCGAGGCTCTCGCGGGAGGGCAATTCGATGTTGACGCTCATCCGGTCCGCCAAGAGGCCAAGGCGGCGGGTCAGCCCGTCGCTCGCGCCCGGGATGGCTTTCGCGTGGATGTAGCCGGTGAAGCCGTATTCCTCCCGCAAAATCCGTACTACCTCGATCATCCGCTCGCAGGTGTAATCCGGGCTCCCGAAGACGGCGCTGCTCAGAAACAGGCCCTCGATATAGTTGCGGCGGTAAAACTCGACGGTCAGGTCCGCGAGCTCCCGCGGCTCAAACGTCGCCCGCGGAAAGTCGGCGCTGCGGCGGTTGAGGCAGTATTTGCAGTCGTAGGCGCAGGCGTTCGAGAGCAGGATTTTTAAGAGCGAGATGCAGCGCCCGTCCGCCGCGAAGGCGTGGCAGCACCCCGCGGGCAGCGCGGAGCCGAGCCTCCCCCCTCCCCGCTCGGCGGCCCCCGAGGAGGAACAGGAGACGTCGTATTTCGCGGCCTCCGTCAAGATCGCGAGCTTCTGATAGACATCCATTTCTCGGCCTTCTTTGCAAGAACGTATGTTCTTATTCTGAAACCCATCATAATGCAAAGCGCGGGGTTTGTCAAGCGCCAAAACGGCATCGCGGGTGTTTTTTTCCGGTAAAAAGAGGAAAAACGGCGCCGGGAGCAAACTCCGGGGACAGGACCTCTGGGGCAAAAAACGCGCGGAGTTTTGCGCTTTTGCGGCTGGAGAGAGGCATGGGAGCATGGCTCACGCGGCCTCTTTTTTATGACGTCCCGCTGAAAACAGCCCCGGAAGCCGCGTTCCCGGCGGCGCGGCGGCCTTATTTCCGGGCGTCTCCGATGGGCGGCGGCAGGCCCGTCCTTCTCGGCGGGCCGAGAAAACGGGAAAAGTTTTCGCCGGCAAATCGAAGTTTTGGCTTGAACCAAAAATTTCAGATGCTATACTATAAAAGTGAGTATTTTGACCGGGACGATGCAAAAGCGGATGGCTTGCGGCGTCGTTTCGGAAGGAAGGAGACAGAAATTTTGGCTTACGATGTGGCAATCGTCGGCGCGGGCGTCATCGGCTGCTCCCTCGCGAGGGAGCTCTCCCGCTACGACATAAAGGTCGCGCTGATCGAAAAAGAGAACGACGTAGCCATGGGCACGACCCGCGCGAACAGCGCGATCATCCACGCGGGGTACGACCCGGAGCCCGGCACCCTGATGGCGAAATATAATGTGGAGGGCAACCGCCTCACCGGCGAGATCGCGGAAGAGCTGGGCGTCCCGTTCGGCCGCTGCGGCTCCCTCGTCCTCGCTTTCGGCGAGGAGGACATGGAGACCGTACGCGCGCTCTATGACCGCGGCGTCGAAAACGGCGTGCCCGGTATGCAGATTCTGAGCGGCGAAGCCGTCCGCGGGATGGAGCCGAACCTCGCACCGGAGGTTGTCGGCGCGCTCTTTGCCCCGAGCGCGGGCATCATCAACCCGTGGGAATTCGCGCTGCTGCTCGCGCAGAACGCCGTGCGAAACGGCGTCGACCTGCTCTTGGAGCACGAGGTCTCCGGCATCGAGAAAGACGGGGACGGCTTCGTCCTCCACTTTACGGACAAGGAGGATCTTCGCGCCGCCTATGTCGTCAACGCCGCGGGCGTGGAGAGCGACGAAATCGCCGCGATGGCGGGCGACCATAGCTTTTCGATCGACGCCTCCAAGGGCCAGTATTATCTGCTTGATAAATCTCAGGGCGCGCTGTTTCATCACGTCCTGTTTCAGTGCCCCGGCCCGCTCGGGAAGGGCATCTTGGTCTCCCCGACCGTGCACGGCAACCTGATCGTCGGGCCGGACGCCAACCCCGGCAGCGCCCGCGGCGACGTCTCCACCGACCGGCAGGGCCTCGACCACGTGATCGCCGAGAGCCGCCGCACCACGGCCGCGATCAATTTCCGCGAAAACGTCCGCAACTTCGCGGGGCTCCGCGCCCAGCCCTCCGGCGGCGACTTCATCGTCGGGCCGAGCGGCGCGGCCGCCCATTTCTATAACATCGCCGGGATCAAGTCCCCGGGCCTCACCGCCGCCCCCGCCATCGCCGCCGACGCCGCCCGCTATCTTGCGGGGGAGCTCGGCGCCCGGAAAAAGGACGGCTATACCGTCTTTCGCAAGGAGACCGAATTTAAGTTCCTGACGGAGAGGGAAAAGGCGGCCAAGATCGGAGAAAATCCCCTCTACGGCCGCGTGATCTGCCGCTGCGAGACCGTCACCGAGGGCGAGATCGTCGACGCGCTGCATGCGCCGATCACGCCGAGGACGCTCGACGCCGTCAAGCGCCGCTGCGGGGCCGGCATGGGCCGCTGCCAAGGCGGATTCTGCGGGCCGAGGGTGCTCGAGATCATCTCCCGCGAGCTTCATATCCCGCCGGAGGAGGTCCTGCTCGACCGGGGCGGCTCCTACATCCTGATCGAGAAGACCGCGAAAGGGGGCGAGCGCTGATGGAGTACGATCTCGTCGTCATCGGAGGCGGCCCGGCCGGGCTCGCCGCCGCGGAGGAAGCGAAGAAAAACGGCGCGGGCTCCGTGCTCATCCTTGAGCGCGACAAAGAGCTCGGCGGCATCCTGAACCAGTGCATCCACAGCGGCTTCGGCCTGCATATCTTTAAAGAACAGCTCACCGGGCCGGAATACGCCCAGCGCTTCATCGACCGGCTCGCGGATTCGGGCATCGACGTGATGACCGACACCATGGTCTTAAACATCACGCCGGACAAGACCGTCTTCGCGATGAGCGCCGAAAAAGGCTACATGGCGATCCGCGCGGGCGCGATCATCCTCGCCATGGGCTGCCGCGAGCGCACCCGCGGCGCCATCGCGATCCCGGGCGAGCGCCCCTCCGGCATCTTCACCGCCGGCACCGCCCAGCGATACATCAACATCGAGGGCTACATGGTCGGCAAAAAGGTGCTGATCCTCGGCTCCGGCGACATCGGCCTCATCATGGCCCGCCGCATGACGCTCGAGGGCGCGGAGGTGAAGGCCGTGGTCGAGCTGATGCCCTACTCGAACGGCCTCAAGCGCAACATCGCCCAGTGCCTCGACGACTACGATATCCCGCTCTACCTGAGCCACACCGTCACCGACATCAAAGGCGAAAACAATCGCCTCTCCAAAGTGACCGTCTCCGAGGTCAAGGGTTTCACGCCGATCCCCGGCACCGAGATGGAGTTCGACGTCGACACGCTGCTGCTCTCCGTGGGCCTGATCCCGGAGAACGAGCTCTCCAAGTCCGCCGGCGTCGAGATCGACCCGCGCACGGGCGGCGCGGTTGTCTCCGAGCGGATGATGACCTCGGTGGACGGCATCTTCGCCTGCGGCAACGTGCTGCACGTCCACGACCTCGTGGATTTTGTGACCAACGAGGCCGAGAAAGCCGGGCGCGCCGCCGCCGGATACCTCGCCGCCGGACAGATCGGCTCCGGCGAAGCGGCCGAGGCCCCGATTCGGCTTCTAAACGGCACGAACGTCGGCTATACCGTCCCGCAGAAGATCGCCGTCTCCAAGGTTGATAAATTCGTCGAGGTGCTCTTCCGCGTCAAGGCCGTGCTCGACAACGCGACGGTCGTCGTGCGGGCCGGGGACGACGTGCTCATGACGAAGACCCGCGACCAGATGCTCCCTGCCGAGATGGAGAAGCTCATCCTGCCGAAGAAACTCCTCGATCAGGCGGCGGGCCGGGACATCATCATCAGCGCCTTCAAAGAAAAAAGCGAGGTGAAATGACATGCAAAAGAAGATCACCTGCATCTGCTGCCCGAAGGGCTGCGTCGTCTCCCTCGACACCGACGGCCCGGAAAAGACCGCCGCGGGCTTCTCCTGCCAGCAGGGGAAGGACTACGCGATCCATGAGCTCATCTGCCCGACGCGCACCATCTCCTCCACCGTGGAGCTGATCGGCGGGGCCCACCCGCGCCTCCCGGTCAAGACGGACGGCAATATCCCGAAGGAGAAGATCTTCGACGTGATGAAGGAGATCGACCGGATCTCCGCCCGTTCGCCGGTCAAGTGCGGCGAGGTGCTGCTGCCCGACGTCTTGGGCACCGGCGTCGACATCGTGGCCTGCCGGGATCTGTAAAAAATTTGGGCCGAGGGCGTTCCTCCGGTTCCGCTTTTCATGCTTCATAAAAAAACAGCGGGAGCCTCGCGGCCCCCGCTGTTTTTTTCTCCTTTTGACCCGGCGCGCCCCTCTCGCAGGAAACGGCCGGGGCTGCCCATGATCGCTGTTTTAAGCGTCCCTTCCCTGCCGCCCCAGCGTCCGCCTAAGATTCTCCGTTTCGGCAAAAAGCGAGCGGATTCTACAATCCGGAGAGCCCCGCCCCGTTTTTTTGAAAGACGATGGCTTTTCGCCCCTCTGTGGCCCTTTTTCGACAAAAATTTCTTCGTTTCGCGCCAGGGCGGGCGTTTTTGCCTGCTCCCGTGCCCACATAAGATTCTCCTTTTCGGCAAAAAGCGAGCGGATTCTACAATCGGTAAAACA
>Ga0116177_10003090_pt1 | contig 12219 bp, 16 predicted proteins | sample AD_STIC10_MetaG_FD_89750 | JGI IMG/M metagenome (GOLD analysis project Ga0116177, IMG submission 89750) | Active sludge microbial communities of municipal wastewater-treating anaerobic digesters from USA - AD_STIC10_MetaG | ecosystem: Engineered > Bioreactor > Anaerobic > Digestate | place: USA...
CCTCGCGATTTCCTTCCAGGGTAACTTCAGTTCTTCACGCATCCGCATCGCCTGCCGACGCATTTCGTCCTGGGCATCGCGGGGTAATTTACGGGCATCGAACTTTTCCATGCCCAGCATTATATCACAATCGGCTATTTGATTGCCGGGTTAATAAACCGAGTTGCTCCGGACCCGGCGGTGCTTCTGCAACCCATGGCAATGCGGCAAAGCTCATCCCTGAAGGTTCTGGTCGGCACGGTTGGGCAACATGCTGATCCCACGCGGATTGCCACAGGTTTCGATTCTTCAGGTGGCGAATCACAACAAACTGGGGAAACTCCTGCCAGGAGACACCGTGCGCGCGACACCAGCAGCCAACGGCAATATCACGTTGAAAACTGAGCGCATTACCGGTTTCTTCATGCGCATACAGCCCCTGAAAAGGCGCCATCGCATGCAGGCGATCAAGCACGTCGACCACCTCGCCGGTCACCAAATGCAATTGTCCACCCAGCCGGCGCAACGCCCGGTAAAGCTCGCGCAGGCTTTCAAGAATGAATTGGTAATGCTGATTCGCAGAGTCCGGTGCCATCCACAGGCTGGGCTCGACGATGTAAAGACAGAGCACCGGACCGCGTTGCGCCGCTACGCAGAGCGCGGCATGGTCACTTGAACGCAGATCGCGCTTGAACCAGACGACCCCATAGTTGGCGGAGTTCGGAAGAAATCTCAGTTCAGACACTGAGCGCTTTCAGTCGTCATGGTCAAAACGACCCCAAGGTCTCGCGAGCGAGCAATGACTCGATGAGTTTCTCCTCAAAATACGAAGCTCGGGATTCTGCCTGCACGCTGTAATCAAGACGACATCATTTTCCGAACCTAGATAGCGAATCTGGCTGAGAACTTATTATAGAGCACCGTTGTCCTAGACAAATTGACTATTTGTCTCAATAATTCAACTATCAAAGTTCGTTGCCCTTCAAAGAACTTTGCGCAGACAAGGAGAATGACATGCAAAAGGTTGCGTTGGTAACAGGTGCTGCGGGTGGCCTCGGACGGCAAGTTGCCAACAAACTTTCCGCAGACGGCTGGAATCTGATCGTCGTCAGTCGCCACGCCACTCACCTGAGCGACGCTTTCGGTGAGCGCTTTCTGCATATTGAGTCGGACTGCTCAACCGTTGCCGGAGCCCGGCTGATTTTCCAGATCGCCAAAGACAAGGGGATGATACCCACAGCGCTGGCTCACTGTGTCGGCAATATCCGCCTCAGTGCCCTGCACCGAATGACCGAAGCGGACTTCAACGACTGCCTGAGCGCCAACCTGATCAGCGCCTTTCACACCCTGGCTGCATTCGTTGGCGCCTTGCGCGACGCCCGCAGTCAGGGTTCCGCGGTTCTGGTTTCCTCGGTCGCGGCGCAAATCGGCACGCCCAACCACGAAGCGATCGCCGCCACCAAAGGCGGACTCGAGGGGCTGGTACGTGGCGCTGCAGCAACCTATGTGGCGGCCGGCATCCGCGTCAATGCCGTCGCCCCCGGCATTATGGAAACACCGGCGGCAGCCGGCATCATCGGCAGCAGCACAGCGCGTGAAGCCGCCGCCCGCCAGTACCCGCTACCGGGTATTGGCTCGCCGGATGAACTGGCTGAACTGATGGTCTGGCTGCTGTCGGACAAGGCGGCACGTGTCACCGGTCAGGTCTGGGCGCTCGACGGCGGCTTTTCCAGCATTCGTCCGTTGGTCAAATGAATAGCGATATGGCCGGCAATAACTTCAGCGCGCCGCCTGCCGTCGTCGCCTGGCTTGGCTACGGCGGCCTGCTGCCATTCGCCTTCCTGACCCTCGCCGGCCTCCTCGATCAAGACCACGGCCCCCTGTGGAGCGACGCCCTCTATGCTTATGGCGCGATCATTGTCAGCTTCGTCGGTGCGCTGCACTGGGGGTTTGCCATGAGCCTGCGCGGCCTTAACGACAGCCAACGCTCGGCGGCCTTCATCTGGAGCGTGGTCCCGGCGCTTCTTGCCTGGCCGGCATTGCTGATGCCGCCCGTTCTGGCAGCACCCTTGCTGACCGCCGGATTCATCGCCACCTACCTGCGCGATCGCCACCTTGGCCGTCAGGCCGAACTGCCGGCGTGGTATCTGCCGCTGCGTTTTCGACTCAGCAGCGTCGCCTCCGTTTGTCTGGGCATTGGCGTTTTTGCCTCATAACCAAGACGCCACCGCATCACTTGAGGGAGTACGCCATGAACCTGTTCAACCGCTTGCCGGGCTTCACCAGAACACCGCCGGGAAAAGAGCGCGCCGTCCTGCGCAGCCTGCCGAAATGGTTGTGGCTGGGCAGCTTCCTGCTGGCGACCCCCTCGATGCTGGTTCGCTTTTTCGTAGACGAACACGAAACCCAGTTGATCATGACCACCGACATCTATGTCGCCAGCGTGATCATTCTCCACTGGACAGTCCTTTTCACCGTTGCCATCGCGGCCTTCATCATCATGGCGATGAAAGGTCCGGCCTATGTCGCGGATGCCTACCCGTTGATCGAGGCTGAAACCTTGGGCGGCAAGGCACAAGCGATCAACGTTGGCCACTGATGCGGCTGTGCTGACCGCCCCCGTCCCCGGCGGGCGCTGGTCACGCCTGGCTCGTCTCGGCGCGCTGGCAGGCGGCGTTGCCGGCAATATGCTGGCCGAGGGGGCGAAGCAGTTTGCCCAGGGCAGGCGACCCAAAATCAATGACTTGCTTCTCACCCCGGCCAATGCGCGTCGGGTCACCGTTCAACTCGCCCAACTGCGCGGCGCGGCAATGAAAGTGGGCCAGTTGCTGTCGATGGATGCCGGCGAACTCTTGCCGCCCGAGCTGGCTGAAATCCTCTCCCGGCTACGTGCCGATGCGATCCCGATGCCGATGAGCCACGTCGTCGCGGTACTCAACGCCAATTGGGGCGAAGGTTGGGATCGCCATTTTCAGCAATTTTCTTACACGCAGATGGCCGCGGCCTCCATCGGCCAGGTACATTTCGGACAACGCAAGGACGGCCGCCATCTGGCGATCAAGATCCAGTATCCCGGCGTGCGACGCAGTATCGAGAGCGATGTCGACAATGTCGCCTCCCTGCTCCGTGTCTCTGGTCTGCTGCCCAGATCCCTTGATATCAAGCCGTTGCTGGATGATGCAAAACGCCAACTGCACGACGAAGCGGATTACCGCAGAGAGGGCGCCTGCATGATGCAGTTTGCCAGCTTGCTGGCGGATAGCGACGAATTCATGCTGCCGGAAATGCACGACGACCTGACGACCGAAAACATTTTGGCGATGACCCGTCTCGATGGCGTTGCGCTCGAGTCCTTGAGCCATCTCGACCAGGGCGAACGTGATCGTATCGTCAGCCAGCTGTTCCGCCTGCTGTTTCGTGAAATTTTCGAATTCAAGTTGATCCAGACCGATCCCAATTTCGCCAATTATCAATACGCCACCGAGTCGCAGCGGGTGATCCTGCTCGATTTCGGCGCCACGCGCGCCTACGGCGATGCCGTGGTCGATGCCTATCGCCGCTTGATGCGGGCAGCGATTGCCGGTGACCGGGCAGGGATGAATGAGGCCGCCGAGGACATCGGCTATTTTCAGGCCGACATCAAGGAGCATCAGCGCGAGCAGGTGCTGGATATTTTCGCCCTGGCCTGCGAACCACTGCACCATTCCGGTGCCTATGATTTTGGCAACACCGATCTCGCCAACCGCATTCGCGACGCCGGCATGGTGCTCGCCAGGGATCGCGACTTTTGGCACACACCGCCTGCCGATGCCCTCTTTTTGCACCGCAAGCTGGGCGGGATGTATTTGCTGGCGGCCAAACTCAAGGCGCGGGTCCCGGCACAGGAGATTGCCCTGCACGCACTCGATACTGCTCAATCAGGTTTGTCCTGAACAAACCCGACGCGAAGCACACCCCCATGTTCACAACAAACTTCAGAATATTTACCATCGGATGCCTGCTGATCGGCAGCATTATTGCCTTGGCAGCACCATCCCCGCCCACCGTATCGCCGCTGTGCGCGTCGGGTGGACGCTGGATTACGTTTAGCGGCGGCAAGGCACGTCTGGATACCGGCCCGGAGATCATCAAGAATGCAGCGAGGCAGGACGTGGTATTGCTCGGTGAGCAGCACGATCTGGAAGACCACCACCGCTGGCAATTGCAGATGCTGGCGGCGCTCCACGCGCAACGGCCGACGATGGTGATCGGCTTCGAGATGTTTCCGCGTCGCCTGCAGCCCGTCCTTGATCAATGGGTCGCCGGTACGCTTAGTCCCAGGGATTTTCTGGCGCAGGCTGACTGGAACACAGTGTGGTCTTTCCCGCCGCAGATTTACATGCCGCTTTTCGAATTCGCCCGGATCAACAAGATACCGATGCTCGCTTTGAGTATTGACAAAAAGCTGACCCGCCAGGTTGCTGAAAACGGCTGGAACAGTGTCCCGGCAGCCGAGCGCGAAGGCGTCGGCCAACCTGCCGCGCCGTTACCCGCCTACAAGGATTTTCTGCGCGAGATCTACAACACCCATGCCGCGATGCGGAGCAAGCATCCCGCCAAAGGCAAGGCTGAGCCGGAAGAGTCTTTCAATGGTTTTGTCGATAGCCAACTGGCCTGGGATCGTGCAATGGCTGAGGGGCTGGCCAAAGCAATGACTCGCAAAGAGCGGCCGTTGGTCGTCGGCATCATGGGCAGCGGGCATATCCGCTTCGGGCACGGCGTTCCGCACCAGTTGCGCGACCTTGGCGTAAGCAATATTGCAACGCTGCTCCCCGTCGAACTCAAAGGTGAATGTGAATCTCTGAGGACCGGCCTTGCCAATGCCGTTTTCACCTTGCCGGAAAAACCTGAGTTGGCACAGGAGCCACCGCGCCTTGGCGTTGTTCTGGAAGATGCGCCATCAGGGCTGAGCATCAGTACCGTCACACCCGGCAGTCTGGCCGAAAAGACCGGCCTGAGAAGTGGTGACCGCCTGGTCGAGCTTGCCGGCCGCCCGGCCACCAGCAGCGCCGAGGCAGTCAGTGCAGTCCGCCGCCAGCCACCGGGAACCTGGTTGCCGCTGCGCATCAAGCGCGGTGACAGCGACCTTGATCTGATCGTCAAATTTCCGGCGCAACCATGAGCCCGCTAATTTCGTGGCGCCTGATCCTCTCGGCACTATTCATCATCGCTTGGTCGCGGCCCGGCCTGGCCGCCCCTGATCTGACACTCGCCATCACGCTCGATCCGGAAACCCGCCAATTCACAGCCCAGGCAGAATGGCAGCCGGCGCAACGCAAGGTACGCTTTTTCCTCCATGAGTCGCTGCATGTTTCTTCCGCCACTGTCGATGGCCGCCGTCTGCCCGTCGAGCAAGCGCCCGCCGGCCCCGGCTACAAGCTATGGTCGCTGTACCTGGCGCAAACCAAACAAGCCCTGACGCTGAATTACGCCGGGCAACTGCCGCCCCTCGAGCGCAACCGCGACCACCGCAGCGTCCTCGGCGGCATGCCGCCGATGGCCGCCCCCGAAGGCAGTTTTCTGTCGGCCGGCAGCGCCTGGTACCCGCGCCCGGCTGATTTGTTCTCGTACCGTGTCACGCTCTCGCTGCCCGGCAACCAGCGCGGACTGGTCCCCGGGCGCCGGGTTTCCGAAATTTTGCCCGGCAAACCCGGCGAGCGCTATCAAGCCACTTTTGAATTCACCGAGCCGAGCGATGGCATCGATCTGATGGCCGGACCATGGATCGTGCGCGAGAAATCCGTCAATCGCCCCGGCCAGCCACCGCTTTTCCTGCGCACCTATTTCCCGGCAGATCTGGATGCCGTCAGCGGTCTTGCGCAAGCCTATCTCGATGATTCGCAACGCTATATCGAGCGCTACAGCAAGCAGATCGGCGCCTATCCGTACAGCGAGTTTTCGGTCGTCGCCAGCCCCTTGCCGACCGGCTTCGGGATGCCAACGCTGACCTACATCGGGGCCGATGTACTGCGTTTGCCCTTCATCCGGCAAACCTCGCTCGGCCATGAAATCCTCCACAACTGGTGGGGCAATGGCGTCCATGTCGATTACCAGCGCGGCAACTGGTCGGAAGGGCTGACCACCTTCATGGCCGACTACGCCTACAAGGAAGAGGAATCAGCTGCCGCTGCCGGTGAAGTCCGCCTGGCCTGGCTACGTGATGCGGCAGCATTGACCGCCGCGCAGGAGAGCACGCTGCGCGACTTTCGCTCGCGTGCCAATGCAGCAGAGGCTACCGTAGGATATGGCAAATCGGCGATGCTCTTCTTCATGCTGCGCGAGCGTCTGGGCAACAAGGTCTTTGATCAGGGCATCCGCGATTTCTGGACCACCTACCGCTTCCGAACGGCTTCCTGGGATGACCTGCAGAAGACGTTCGAAAAGGCTTCCGGTGAAACGCTGGGCGATTTTTTTCTCCCCTGGCTCACCCAGAAAAGCTTGCCCGAGATCACCATCAGCCATGCCAGCAGCTCGGGTTCCGGAAAGAAGTATCGCCTTGATCTGCGCTTTGAAAAATCAGAGGCAGCGCTGCCGCTCCGCCTTCCGATCCAGATCAACGCGGGAAATCGACAAGAAACGCGCTTGATCGCCCTCGCCCCGCAAAGCAGCAGCGCCAGCATTGAGCTCGATTTCAAACCGGAAACCCTGCGCCTCGACCCCGAGGTCCACGTTTGGCGACGCCTGACAGCCGGGCAACTACCGCCGGTCCTGCGCGAATGGATAGGTGCCAGAGCACCGCGATTGCTTAACGCCGCGGCCAGCCCCGAGGAGATTGTTGCGGTCAACCAGCTTTCTGGGCGGATTTTCGAGACGGCCCCCAAGGCGCTTGACATGGCAGCGCTGGCAAACACACTGACCGGAAAGCAGCCTGTCCTCATCGTCGGAACCCATGGCAGCATCGACAAGATTATCGCCAAAGCCGGCTTGCCTCCCCGCCCTGCCAGTCTCGCCGGCCAAGGCACGGCGCAAGTATGGACGGTCGAAGGCAAACCCTACCGGCTGGCTTTCATTTCTGCCGACAACGCCGCCACAATCAACGCCCTGCAACGCGGGCTGCCGCATTACGGCGGCCAAAGCTGGCTAATCTTCGACCAGGCAAGCGCCATCAAGAAAGGCGTCTGGCCCGCTTCAGTGCCGGAAACGGCGGTATCACCCACGCAAACCAGCAAGGATAAAAATTGAACCTCCCCACCCGCTTCACTACCTCAACCGCCGTCCTGATCGGCCTGCTTTGGACAAACTCTCTGATGGCTACTGAAGAACCAAAATTTGAATCGCTACTCCAGGAAGATCGCTTCGAAATCCGCCGTTATGCGCCGCAGATCATCGCCGAAACCATCGTCGATGGCGACATGGATAGCGCCTCAAACCGTGGCTTTCGACTGATTGCCGATTACATTTTCGGCAATAACCAAAAAGCCGGTATCGCCATGACCGTCCCGGTGGTCGTCGAACCGGCAGCCGGCTCGGAGAAAATCGCCATGACAGCACCCGTCAGCGTCGAGCCGCAAACGGAACAAGAAGGCGCCATCGCCGGCGCCAAGCGTTGGCGGATTCACTTCGTCATGCCGAGCCAATACAGCATGGCGACGCTGCCCAAACCGGTGAATTCCCTGGTCAGCCTCCGCGAAATTCCCGCCAAAAGCTTTGCCGCCATAACCTACACCGGGTTCAATACCGAGTCCTCCGTGCAGGCGAAATCGGATGAACTCGCCAGATGGATAAAGTCGAAGAACCTGGAAGCCATTGGCAAGCCACAACTGGCCCGCTACAACCCGCCATGGACGCTGCCCTTCTTGCGCCGGAACGAGATACTCCTGGAAATCAGAGGTCAGTAATCAATTCGCGGAAAACCGGGACTTCTCCGTTGGCAATCCAGGTTTTTCGGAACAAGTCCTGCATTTCAGAACGCTCGTCGTCGCGGTCGCCCGCGACGGCTTCCACTGCCGACCGCTTCGCATTACACTTCCTTGTGGTCATGGTTCGCTCTTCCTGCGGAGTTAAGAAATCGATTTCGCGATCAACTTCTTACCATGGCTACACACGAATTCCAGCGGCAGTGACTTTTGCACATAAGTCGGCACACCACCCCAGACGGCGAGTCAGGCCCGATCGGGCCTTGGCCGACCATACTTCACATGACCCAGATGCCTCAACAGGGAACTCAATGTCCGAAAAGCGCAAGCACATCGTCATCGTCGGCGGCAACTTTGCCGGCCTGACGGCCGCGATCAAGTTGTCGCGGCGCCATGCCGTGACGGTCATCGACCCGTCCAGGCACTTCGAGTGGGCGCCCGGCATCCACGAGATCCTGTCGAGCGTGAAGACGCCGCAGGGGCTACGTCTGGACCGCACCGCCATCGTCAAGCAGGCGGGACACCGCTTCCTGCGGGACCGCGTGACCGTCCTGCAGCCGGCGCAGCGCCGGCTGGCCACAGCGAGCGGCCGCGAACTGGACTTCGACGCCTGCATCGTCGCGGTGGGTGCGCTATGGAACACGCACCACATCCCGGGCGTCACCCACCACGCCATGCCGTTCCGCAGCGTCGCCGACGGCCTGGCGATCGAGCAGAGACTGCACACGCTTCTTCAGCAGGGCAAGCCACTGCGCATCGTGATTGCCGGTGGCGGCATCTCAGGCATCGAGGCGTTGGGCGAGATCCTTCGTCGCCACCGTGACGATGCCGGCCTTTCCATCGAGCTGGTCGAGGCGGGCGCCCGGCTGCTGCCAGGCCTGCCGGCGTCACTGGATGCGGACCTGCGCCGCCTGTGCGAACCGTATGCGGTGAAGTTCCATACCGCCACGACGATCGCCAGCGTGTCGCCCAAGGGCGTGCGCCTCGCCGACGGCACGCGGATGCGCTCCGAGCTCACGCTGTGGACAGCCGGGCTGGCACCGCCAGCGCTGCTGCGCGAGTCGGGCTTGGCGCCGCCACCGCAGGTCTGGGCGGACGTGCACCCCACGCTGCAAAGTCGCCATTTCGACAACGTCTTCGTCGTCGGCGACGCGGCGCAGCTGCCGCATGCCGTCGGCAAGCAGGCCTCCAACGCCATCGACATGGGCGCGCTCGCCGCGGCCAATGCCACGCGCTTCCTGGCCGAGCGCGCACTCAAGCCGTTCCGGCCGGCGCCCAAGCCGGTGCTGATCGCGTTCGGCGACCTGCAGACCTATCTGGTCGCGGGTCGCACCGTGGTTGCCAGCAAGGTGTTGGCGGGCGCGAAGGAAGGCGTCTATCAAGTGTTCATGGCGCAGATGGCGCCCGGCACTGCGCTGGCCACGTTACCGGCCGCAGCCGGCCGGTTGTGGCAGAGCTGGCGTCAGCTGGCCCTGCCGCAGTTGTTGTCTTTGGCCGATTTCAGGAAGCAACCCGACCGCAGGGTGGTCAGACTGCTTTAGGCGACCCATGCGCGGGGTCCTCCCTGATGTTCTGTTGCAGCACGCCTCTTTGCTTGCAGCGGGGCAGGCCTCTGCCAACAGCATGAATTCATCGCGGTCAGCAGGTGGCGAACCTTTCAGCGCCCGACCGTCAGCATTGCGCGAACGACCGCAACACATGTTCGGCCAGTGCCCGGCCGCTGAGCCAGGCACCCTCAAGTTTGCCGCCGTCGAGCCAGTCTCCGCAAAGCCCCACGCCAATATCTGAACGCCAGGCGCAGCCCTCGTCAAGCGGCTGCTCGGTGTTGGGATAACGCCAGCGGTGCGCGGTCCAGTCTTGCTGGGCCGGACGGCCCAGTTGGCCAAAGGCGTACAGCAGTGCTGCGGCGACGCGCTCCGGATCGTCTTCCGGATGCGCCTCGCTCGATTCTGGCCGTGGATGAAGAAGCCAGTTTTCTCGCCGTTGCGGCCAGGCTTGCTGTTGTTACTGGAAATCCAGCGCAGTGGCCCCTGATTGACAAAGGCGGCATCGAAGGTCAGGTCGATCGGAGCAGCAAATCGTAGCATCAGCGCCCATGAGCCGCGCATCACAGCGCTGTCGGCCAGTGCAAACAATACGGGCGCCAGTTGCTTGAACAATGGCGCCACCTGGGGCGCGGGCACGGCCAGCAGGACGGCTGAAAAGCGCGGCTCCAGCCAGCCGCGCTCCGCCGAACAGACCTGCCAGCCATGCGCCTGGCGCCAGATCTGTCGAATGTTCGCCATTGCCTGCACGCTGAGTGTGCTGGAGAGGTAGCGCGGACGCCGTCATGGCCGGTGGCCGACAAAGCGCTCGACCGTCGACTCCCGGTGCTCCCGCGAATCGCCATCAAACCTCCATAGCCGGGGCTCCCACAAGTCTGCGACCCCGGCCTGCTGCCAGCGCGCTACTTCGGCTCGGAATTCGGCGCGGCGAGCGGTGAAATACTGGGCGCCGTGGTCGCATTGCCAGTCGTCGCCTCGACGGGTGCTCATTCGTCCGCCCGGGCCGCGAGCCTTGTCGAACAGACTGACTTCGAGGCCAGCCTGTTGCAGCGCCGTGGCGCAGGACAAGCCAGCGATGCCGGAACCGATCGCCACCATATGGGGAACTCGATTCACGGGTTTGTTTCAATCATCGATCCGCCATTCGATCACTTCCTGAAAGCACCGGACAATGACATAGGAGGTGACCTTGATGCGGATCAGCGCACAGGCTGGAGAGTCGGCAAACGCCTGCAAAGCCGGGTGGCGCGCCAGACACAATGCCCGCCATTCGTCACGCGCGTCGCCGGCAATTTCTTCGGCCAGCCCTTGAGCGGTCACCGCCACGGCTTCCTGGAGATCGCTGCCGAGGTTCTCCCGGTTGTCGATCATGATCGCGACGCGCGGGTTTGCCATCAGATTCTCGTATTTCAGGCGGCCCCGTTCCGTCATCAGGATGAAGGACTGCAAATCCTCGGTCACAGAGAAAGCCATCAGACTGGTATAGGGCTGCCCGTGATTGTCGGTGGCCAGAACAGCATACTTTTGCGTTTCAAGCAGGCGGGGCAGAAGCGCGTGAACGGAATCGGGCACCTTCATGCGAGCGACTCTTCAGGCACCGGCCCGCTTCTCGATCTCGAAGTGGAGCTTTTCGATTTCCTCGCGCGTCTTGACCTCGTTGGTGACGTCATATTGCACACCAAGGTAGTAGATCACGTTGTTGTCGCGGTCGACCAGCGGACGGATCGATAATCGGTTGAGGAACAATTCCTTGTTCTTGCGGTAGTTGCGCAGCGTCACCACGCAGGCTGCGTTTTTTGCCAGTGCCTCGCGGATCGTGGCCAGGCATTCCTGATCACGATCGTCACCTTGCAGGAAGCGGCAATTGCGCCCGAGGATTTCGTCCTGCGAGTAACCGGACATTTCCTCGAAAGCCTTGTTGGCATAAATGATGGGGCTGTCCGGCAAATCCGGGTCGGAGAGCGTCACGCCATTCACGCAGGCATCTAGGATCTGGGTAAGCACGAAGGGGATCAGGCCGTCATCCTTGCTGGTTACGAACATGTAGGCATCTCCTGCAGAACGTGATGGGGACAAACCGCGCAGGGATGGATGACCTTGCTAGTCTTCATCCAGCATTTCCCTTTCAATAAGCAGTTTCAGTTTTTTGACCGTTCGCTTGGCACCTTCCTGAAGCGCGATGCGGATCAGCTTTTCGAAGGGGCGCATGAGAAAGTCGAGTTGGTGCAACTTGAAGGTGAAGGTAAGCTGGGTCGATGAGTTGCAGTCAGCGAATTCGTAAATGGAACAGTAAGGTGCGGTGATGCCTTTGAAGCTGACCCGCTTGAGCGGGACGAGTTCCGCGACCTCAAAGGTCGATTCCGTTTTGTGACCCTGATCAACCCGGACCTGACGCGCTTGATAACCGGGTTGTATCGGTCCCGTCGATAGCGGCTGGAGGTCGATGACTTCAGGCGACCAACGGGGATAATTGCATATGAAATTCAGCGCCACGAAACGGAAGACCGGTTCGACATCCTGGAAAACCAGCACATCAGCCTTGGCGGTAATCAATGCGTCCCCAATCTTGGCGAGAATTTACGACGTGGCGCGGCGTGAGGTTCTCTCGGTCCTTCTCGAAAACCTCGGTGACGAAGCGCCGGTTGCCGTCGAGCGGCGTCCTGATCATTGCCCCCTCCAGCATTCAGTTCTTATGGCCGCCATTGTGGCACGGTAAAATCGCAATTCAAATCGATTGCGAGCAGTCATGTCCTCACGCCTGATCCACGGCTTTCACGCCATCACCGCCAAGCTTCGTCACG
>Ga0116177_10003099_pt1 | contig 12207 bp, 10 predicted proteins | sample AD_STIC10_MetaG_FD_89750 | JGI IMG/M metagenome (GOLD analysis project Ga0116177, IMG submission 89750) | Active sludge microbial communities of municipal wastewater-treating anaerobic digesters from USA - AD_STIC10_MetaG | ecosystem: Engineered > Bioreactor > Anaerobic > Digestate | place: USA...
CTCAATGGTCAATTAACTGAAGCTTGTGCGGATTACACCAGATGGAAAGAACTTGGCGGCACCGGATGGATATATTATATCAAAGAAGCATGCGGCATAAGTTATGAAGATTGGTATAAAAAATAAACAATCCTACCCGTCACACAACACCCCAATAAGGGTTCGATACAAATAATGACATTAGCCGTTTCAACAAAAACTGGATATTGCCATAATATCATGCTCAATGCCTATCTTCACTTAAATTAGAGCTGAGCGCAATTCGCAAAAAAAAACCTTTTAATAAAAATCCAATCAACTTAAATGGGCTCCATCGCACAACCCTTCGCCGTCAACATCACTCAAGTCCGCCAAGCTTTCGGTTCTAAAGACTTGGCGCTTTTGGAAAAAGTTAAACAGTCAAACCTTTACGAAAATTATGCTGAAGGGGCAGAGGACTGTGATTTTGATGCGGTTTTGGAAGATATTATTGTTCGGTATATCAAGCCGGAAGACAGACAGAAAACCGGTGGGTTGCTGGGGTTGTTTAAATCGAATCCCGGCTCCGGGCTTAATCCTAAGTTGGCGCATCACTATGGTTATGCCCTGATTGTTATTTGCGATACGTTAGGTACCTTCCTGTCGAAAGGTGGCGATATTTTCTATTCGGGTGATGTGTGGAAGGAGGCAAATAAGTGGTTAAAAAGCAAGGGTATTACCATCGACCTCGACCGCATGTGGCAAACGGAAAAATTGTTCGACATCCCAAAAATTGCCGACTTCCCTGTAATTAGTCACTATGCGAATCAGGAAGTAAGCTACCTACTCCAGGCATTAAATAAGCATGATTTGAACGACATCACCACCAACAACGATAATGTGCAACCGGAGGAGTTGCAAGAGTTACTCCTCACGTTCAGAAATGGTCTGCAAATTTGTAGCGATAAACAGGTTGAGTGGGTTTCGTTTTTGCATTGAAAGCATTGCAGTAATTCAAAAAATAGAAAGGGGCTGTTTTAGCATTTTCTGGAGCGCAGCAGAGAAAAAGTTCTACTATAGAGGAGAATAAAAGGAATAAGGATTTTTGTTTTGAATGGGCGGGTAGTGAGTAGTGGGTAGTGAGTAGTGAGACAAATGCAATAAGGCCTGCGGCCTTTCAATGCAGCTTTTTCTTATGATAATATTGACCGAAAGTATAATCTCATGCTCCACCAAAATCCCTGCATTGTCCCACTACTCACTACCTTTTAATAGAGGAATAAGGAATGAGGAATAAGGAATAATGCCTAATTACATTCCGCTCTTGCGTATCAGCCAGATTGCTCCACCACACACACCCTCGACGAAGTCGATTTGCATTCGTCTGACTACTCACTTCATAGCAGGCACTACTCACTACTTTTTAATAGAGGAATAAGGAATGAAGAATAAGAAATGCAGAGTCAGTGGGTGAGTGGGTCAGTGGGTGAGTAGTCAGTGGGTGAGTGGTGAATGGTGAGTGGTAAGTGGAAAAAATGGAATGAGGCCTTCGGCCTTAGTATACAGTCGTTTCTTTCGAAAATTAATAACCAAGCGTAAAATATTGTGCTCCAACTAAATCCCTGCATTGTCTCACTACTCACTACCCACTACTCACTACCTTTTAATAGAATGAGAAATGAGGGGGTGAGTGGGTCAGTGGGTGAGTGGGTCAGTGGGTGAGTTTGGCGCGGAATTTACATTTACCCTACCGCAAAAAACATCAAATTGACCATTGCGTGTATCTCCGCTCCTAAGCCAACCAACTTTCGTATCATAATCGTCTCTAGTCGTATCATTTCGTATCATAGTTACGGTTTTCATTATCAAAAACGTCAACCTGCATGTCATAGCATGGCAATAGGTTCATCATAATGTATAAGGCTAATCTGCATTTGGAATGGAAAATTGAAAAGACCTGAGTTACCCGGACAGGTGAAACTTTCCAGGAAGAGCGTGGCGCCCGAAGGGCTACATGACAGAAGCCAGTAGTTGCACAATGACCATGATGCAAACCATTACCGCTATCTGTATAGAAAATCTTGAATGCCTACATCATAAAACAGAAATCCCTTTTGAAGTTTTCTACGTAAGAAGCTCAGAAACCCTGATACTATGGAAAGAATATTGGATGGAAGATGAATAATCACGCACCGGGTTTGCATAAGCAAACCGATAAATAGTGACTGTACGATTACATGCCTACCAGAATCCCTCAAATAATTATCCCGCATATCCGTTATTGTGCAGTCGGGTGCGCATACATTCAAGCGTCCAGATATCACAAAACCAACAAACACCAACAAGTGAAACACCTATACTATTGCTGCATTGGGCTTCTGTTGGGGGTTACCGGTTGTCAGGGACAGTCGGCATCATTACCTACATCAGAAACAAATGACAGTACCACCATTCAAGCTGCAGTGCCAGCGCCGTTAGTGTATGACACTAGCTCAAAAGTCATTCATATCTTTGTCGCCCTATGCGATAATACATATCAGGGCATTGTTCCGGTGCCTGCAAAAATTGGAAATGGTCAGGACCCAAACAACAATTTATACTGGGGATGTGGATATGGTATTCGCACCTATTTTAAAAAGAGCGCAGAGTGGAAATTATTATCTACCCATAAAATAGATTCAACCATTTTAGAACGCGTGGTATTTAAGCACACACAAAAAAATATCTACCTCATTGCAGATGCCTGGAATGGAAAATATATAGAAGCATGCACAGATGCTTTTTTATCCGGGAGTTGCGGAAAGATGAAAGATACAGTCCACGTCGGACAAACCATTATTGGCGCTGCCGGAAATGCACAGATGCTGGCGTATATTGGTCATGATGGATTAATGGATTTTCAACTGCCGGATACGTATCGGAATACGGATAGTATTACTCGGGATATTATTATTTTGGCCTGCTACAGTAAAAGTTATTTCTCTCCTTTATTACAAGATGCAGGTGTGCGACCCTTGGTGTGGACCACCGGTCTCATGGCACCGGAAGCCTACACTGTGCACGATGCGATTTCGGGATATGTAAAAAATGAATCCGTAGAAAGCATCCGCAGCAAAGCAGCTTTAGCCTATTCCCAATATCAAAAATGCAGTGAAAAGGCTGCACGTAATTTGCTGGTGAGTGGTTTTTAGAACGGATATAGTTAAACTTTTGTCTAAGCGCGGTTCATGCACGTAATTTGTGGTTGAAAAGAAGTCAACACAACATGTCCGAAAAAAAGAATCAGGCCACCCCATTTGCACAAACGTATTTCCACGGTACAAAAGCGGATTTAAAACCGGGTGATATTATTGCACCCGGATATCAATCCAATTATGGCGAGCGAAAGGAGGCGCGCTATATTTTTCTGACTGCTACATTAGATGCCGCGATCTGGGGCGCAGAGTTAGCGCAGGGCGATGGACCCGAACGCATTTATCTGGTGGAGCCCACAGGTGCTATTGAAAATGATCCGGATTTAACGGATAAAAAATTTCCGGGCAACCCCACACAATCATTTCGCTCAACGGAGCCATTCAGGGTTGTGGGTGAAGTAATGAATTGGCAAAGCCACCCTGCTGAGCAGGTGCAAACCATGAAAGCGCATCTTGAAACTTTGAAACAACAAGGTATTCAATCACTGAATGATGCAGAGTAATTCGGTTAACGAACTTTGAAAACTGACAAAACACCAATTATTAAATACATATTATTATTGAATCGAGTATGCTCAATCAAATACATCCCAAACTACCCATGCGCAATATCGCAAAAACCAAAGACTATTATGTTAACCAATTAGGGTTCACTGAGATTGCTGATTATGGAAATTATTTAATTGTAAAAAAAGATGATGTTGAGATGCATTTTTTTGAACATACAACTCTTATTCCAACAGAAAATTATGGTCAGGTTTATTTTAGAACGGATGCAATTGATGTTTTGTATCAACAGTGGGTAAATTCAGGTGTTACTATTCATCCGGGCGGCTCACTCGAAACCAAGTCATGGGGACAAAAAGAATTCTCCCTCCTCGACCCGGATCACAACTTACTTACATTTGGGCAAGGGGCGTGAGTTTTTAATCGGTTTTTTCGAGGCCACGCCGAAATGCACGGAGGATGGGGAGACGGGAAGACTGGAAGTTGGCGCTAACTTATAACTCGCATTTCTTACCGCCTTCCAGTCTTCCCGGCAAAAAAAATATTTATGTTACCAAAAAAGCCCATTCAACAACCCCAAATCAACTCTGCGCCTCTGCGTCTCTGCGAGAAATAGAATTTTTTCACAACTCATGCAATTGTGCACCCAGGTCAAACCAAGAGGCGCGCAGGCTGGAAGACCGGGAGAGAGTGAATTGGGGTGGTGAATTTTGATTAATTTTGTATAAAATCAATTTTATGAAATCCGTTTATACATTAGCCGCCCTGTTTATCGGTCTTGTGTTTACCGCATTTGCGCCAGGAGATAATTGTGAATCTTTTTTTGCCAACAAGGTGGGCACTACCTGGGAACAAACACATTATGATGCGAAAGACAAGGTGACCGGCAAAACCAAAGGCCTTGTTAAATCTTATGATGCTATTGATAATGGATTTTCAGCAACCATGGAAATTGAAACACTGGATGATAAAGATAAATCGCTCTCCAAAGGTGATATCATCATGAAATGTCAGGGAGATCAGTTTTATATGGATATGGGCAACATGTTTCCTTCAGAAATGGGCGAAATTGAAGGTGCAGAAATTGTCATCGATAATGAGTTTTCTACCTTTCCTTCCAATCCTGTTGCCGGACAAACCCTTCCGGATGAAACCAGCACCATGACGGTTAAACTCAATGGCATGAATCTGATGACCATGACAATCAAAACCACAAACCGTAAAATTGAAGGTTATGAAAATGTTACCACACCTGCCGGAACATTTAATTGCATAAAATACACATCCAATTCTGAAGTAAAATCCATCATGACCATCAAAGGTCGCTCTGTAATGTATTTTGCTAAAAATGTGGGCGTTGTAAAAGTGGAAAGCTATAATGAAAAAGACAAGCTGGAAGGCACACAAATCCTGACAAAATTTACTGAATAGCAATAGCCTTTTTTTGATATCGGTATTACACCTGTTCCAGGGCTCTGCCGATATCAAAAATCAAATCTTCATAATATTCAACCCCAACACTCAGGCGAATCAGTTTTTCTGAAATGCCTAGTTTCTGTTTGTCTTCAGGCGATACATCCGCGTGCGTCATGGTAGCAGGATGTTCGGCCAGTGATTCGGTTGAGCCAAGCGATACAGCCAGCTTGATCAGTTTGAGGTTGTTCAAAAAAGTAAAGGCTTCTTTTTCTCCCCCCACAATATCAAAACTCACCATCGCACCCGGTGATAAATATTGGTTGCGATAAATCTGATATTCAGCTGTGCCTTCCGGAATTAATCCGAGGTAATATACTTTTTCAACCTTTGGATGCTCATTTAAATATTCAACCACTTTCATGGCGTTTTGTGCCTGCAGTTCCATACGTGGCTTCAGGGTTTCTAAACTGCGCATCAACAACCAACCGGTGTTCGGACTCATCATATTACCCATAAACGTGCGCATGGTTTTAATGCGTTGCATAATGCGACTATTACCTAAAACAGCTCCAGCAATCACATCACTGTGACCACCAATATATTTTGTGGCTGAATACATCACAATATCAGCTCCGTGTTTCAGGGGGTGACTCCACAATGGTCCCATATAGGTATTATCAACCGCCAGATAAACCGGTTTCTCGTCGCTGTGATAGCTGCGCGCAATACGGGCACACATTTCCATATCAATAAGTGCATTCGTTGGATTGGCAGGTGACTCCACATAAACCAATCCCAATTTATCTACACCTTTATTTTTTATAATCTGATGAATCTCTTCTTCGGAACTGTTAGCATCAAAACTCGCATGTTCAATTCCCCATTTAGGTAATACGTGTTTAATAAAGTGATCTGTTCCGCCATACACAGGTGCGCTGAATAAAACGAATTGTCCGGGTTGTAAAAATTCCAACAACACCGTGCTGATGGCACTCATACCACTGCTAAACACCGCACATGCCTCGGCGCCATCCCAAAGGGTCAGGCGATTTTCCAAAATTTCTAAATCGGGATTGTTTAATCGCGAATAAATAAGTCCCTGTTCTTCTCCCGGATTTGCCGCACTCAATCCATAGGCCACCTCAAAAAATCGCTTGCCGGCTTCTGCATTTTTAAATACAAATGTGGAAGTTTGAAAAATCGGACATTTTACAGCGCCTTCGCTTAACTCAGGCTTGTAGCCATAACTCATCATTAAACTCTCCGGACGAAAAGTATGTTGTTCCATATGCAAACGTATTTGTGTTGTAAAATTAGCATTATTCGCTACCGGACATAGTGATGAATGTCACTCTGAACTAGATGGAAAATTTATTTGCAGGTTTTTTGACAACAAGCTCCATTATTTGGAGCGTCGTGTATAAACAGCTGTAAATTTTTGAGGTTTTAGCACTAAGTGTTGAAGAAAAGAATTTTGCTAACATATTTTTATATTCAGATCATGCAGGACAAGCAAAATCAGATGTAATGTAAGTGTCGGGCAAATATTTTGTGTTAAATCATTGCTTCAGAGCTGTATTTTGAAATACATTTGTAGTTCAGCCAAAGCACATGAGCAACGAACGCGTGTTTAATTATACATTTTCTTCCATCTACAACCTCTATCTGACCAAGGTTACTAAAAAAGCCAGAACAGAGGAAGAATTAATTACGGTTATCTGCTGGCTCACCGGTTATTCGCGCGCTGGTTTGAACAAACAAATAGAGGCCAAGGTCAGTCTGGCTGAGTTTTTTAACCAGGCTCCGGGCTTACATCCAAACACATCCATGATTACCGGACTTATTTGTGGCTACCGCGTAGAAGACATTGAAGACCCCATGATGCAGAAAATCCGATATATGGATAAGCTGGTGGATGAGTTGGACAAAGGGAAGAAATTGGAGAAGATTTTGCGTGCGTAAACGGGCATTCGATTGACAAATTGAGAATAGGCTATACTTACACATTTTCAATAGGCATCGCTTTTTGACAGGATGCCTTGTCAGATTTTACACTTCAGCAAATTGTAATCCATTGATTTTTAAGGCATTGGATTTAATTGTGTGGACGCATTCGCTAAAATTGTGACACACCTTAAACCTATCCTTTGACAAAAACAGCGATTACAAGGTTGTGTGTTCAATTAGAATGCTTAATTTCAGAACATACTTGGTAAATCCTTAATTCTTTCTACCTAAGTTGGCCTTCCCCACGCAAAGCACCATGTAGAATTTACATGGGATTGCTATTTATTGAACTGTATTTCCGGAAAACACAATTTTTTCACTTTTTTAATTTTCCATTATGAAAAACAAAATTGCTTTTATTGTAATGAGTGTGTTTGTGGTATCACTGCATGCTCAACCAACGCTAGCTGATTACTGCACGTATTATGGATCAGCGAAGTATCCGGATTATAGCGTGGAGAAATGTAATCCCATAATAGATATGGGAGATGTTGATTTGTGTGGTGAATCAGGATATAGTCCGAGCGATTTTACTGATTATTTTGGTCGCAACGGAGGATTATATCCCGATTATGATAATTTCCCACCGGCCACTTATGCGGCAGCATTTCCTGATTTAAATAGTGAATTTCCAATTGTTATGGTTGGTGTTGGACCTTCCATTCCGGAAAGCATCATTGAAAGACTTCAATCGATGATGCCTGCTTGTCAGCTCGATAGTGTTGTGCTTATAAATGCCGGATTACCCGGAATGGATTTCTATGATGCGAATATTGGGTTTGTAAAGATTACTACTGATATTCTTCCAATTGACGAATCAGATGATTCTTATTGGGCAATGGTAGATCCGCCTTATGAAAGTGACTTTGATGATGGTGATATGGATGATGCCGGCAGGCCAAATATTGTAACAAATGCCCATATTCCTTATTGGGATTGTGTTGAGTTTCTGATTTATAAAGCCGGATATACTCCTGAGGATGTTGATGTGCTGTGGGCAATGCAGGGTTTAATTGGTAAAAACAGTAATACCGGGTACCAATATTATAATGATGATGAAGAAGAATGGCAGAATTTTTTTGTGCAGGATGTTGGAATTGTAGTTGATGGTAGCGGTCATAAGGACTTTGATGTAGATGTTTATAATAGTGAGTACTTTGAAGATTACATATATGTATTCAATCAAGCCTATCGTGATTTTTTAGATGGTAGTCGAGCTGATGGTGAAATGTCCGAACTAAAAGCTGTTTATTTATCAGATGTGCCTTATTCAGGTTACGCCATAGATAATGGGAAGCATGAATTATTGCCACCATATGATTATTGGAATGGTTGGGGTGTTAAGCAAGTTGTTGAAGATTATATTAATGGCGATTTTTGGTCAGACACCGGTGATCCATACATTACCTGGGGGCCATATTTTTGGAGACGTTCATATAAAGAATCTTATTTCGATGGATATCAAACAGATTTTAGTTATGTATGTGAAGACTTTTTTGAAGATGAAGGGTTTCATTTAAGTAATTCCGGAAAAAACAAGACAGCTGCTTTTGCTAAGTATTATTTCAGACAGACGAATTGGTATTATCCTGACGATTGCCCGGCTTTGGTTATAGACTGTCCTGAACGACTTGGCCAGAGTGCATCCAACCTGAATGTCCTCTGCACCCAATCCGGAGATGCCCTTGAAATTTTTGTATTAAATGGCTCATCTACTGATACTTATCAGTTTGCCCTGTATAATCTGATGGGTCAACAGGTGTTTGAACAGCATGGTGGCACAGAAGCAGTTGTTTCTGGCTTACCTGCAGGCCAGTATTTTTATGCGGTTACGAATAATTATCATGCACAACTGGCAACGGGCGCAGCCGTGTATGTAAAATAGCGCTTGTTTAATAGGCCAACTTATTTAGTAGTTGATATAAGGAGGGGATTACATTTGGTAGTCCCTTCTTTTTTATGACACTTTGCTTTATTTCGGCATGACCTGCTCTATCATCCCCATCAACCAATTCTTATTCGCAATTAACTCATGTGCCTGAACGGTAGTGTGGAGTTGATCAAATTGCTTTTGCCATTTTTGTGCGTCAACGGCTCCTTTGTCCAGACGTAATTTGTATAGTTTCAACGTAAACCAAAACAGGTTTTTATATAACATCTGCTGACTCCGGCTTAACACTCTATCGCGCAGCAAATAAATTTTTACTGTGTCGCGCAGAGATATTAATGCTTCGTACTCATTGTGCTCATAGTAAATTTTAAGCAGCATGGTTTTGGCATCCAGATAATAATTCGGATCGGAAAAATGGACTTTGTTTAATAAACGCATCGTGCGACTATAATCATGCTGTTCATAATACAACACGGCTAAATTGTACTGATAAGCATTTTCACGTTCGTCGGGCGATAATTGTGTATGATATTGTTCGATAAAGGTTTCTGTCCACGAAAATTCGCGCATGCGCACACCGGCGGTTACAATGTTTTTAAATGTCCACTGTGAAATAAATTGCCCTTCATGCAAAATATGTAAAGGCAACACGAATTGCGCAATTTCGAGCCACACCGATAAATATTCGTTGCGACCCTGGTTAATACGGCGCACACAATAATTCTGCACGTATGCAATAATATCTCTGGCCTCCTGCTCCGGAAATTCCCGGATATGCAACAACAGTTTTTCCTTAAACCCTATGAACCAGGTATCATCATCCTGATTTAACAACCACTGCAAAATTGGATAATAAATACTGATGGTTGGATAGTGCGCATACGCACCTATGCGTGAACGCAGATACTGGTCGAATGCTTCAAATTGCACCGTATCATAAGCAAGCGATAATATATTTGAACGGCTCACTAATTCGCACCAGATGCGCAGTTGATTACTCAGGAAATATAATTCTAACGCTTGTTGACCTTGTATTAAATACCGATTATCTCCTTTACGTGAACGCAGAAAAAAATGCTGATCCGCTAATTGATTAAACCGGTATTGCGCAAAGGCATCGGTTAATCCGGCCTGTTCGGTTTTCCGGATTACCTTATCTGCCTGATTTAACATCGACGAAGAAATCAGTTGTTCAATCAACAACACATCTTTCCATTCGCGTTGTTGTGCAAATTGTTGCCATGCTAAAAAATCTTCCATCAACTGGTATAAATCGCTTACCAGATTGTTGAGTTGTAGCTCATCAAATGATTGTCCCGCTTCTGTATACACAAATTGATAGGCGGCGTTTTTATCCCAATCATAATCAACCCATTCAGCATACAAGGATTCTATATAGCCAATCAGGCGAATGAGCTTTTCCCGTCGGTTGTGAAAAGGACTCCGCACAAAATCGCCAAACCTTTCCCGGTCTTTCGGCTCCAGGGCCTGATAAATTTGCATCAGTTTGGGTTGTGCCATGTCTATAAAGTGACTTACAATTATAATCTAAACTATTGATAATCAGTCAAATAGTATACAATACTACCTATATTTCGATTATAAATATAGTGAAAAAGTAGTTGTCGGATGGTTCGGGTTACTGCATTTTTGCATCAGTTACATCCAAAAAGCTTAAATTTATAGTTATGAAAAACATCCTCACTGGTATTTGCATCCTTTGTGCAGTCGGCCTTTCAGCCCAGACACCCTGGAGTTATGTGCAGCAGGGAACGCCCGATTGGCCGGGTGCCGCAACAAAAGACCTGGTTGTTTCAGGCGATGATATCTATGCCTACGGCGATATTGGTTTAATCGATATAGAACAAGGCGCCCGCATCCTCACCCACCTGTTGCCTGATGGTACGGTGGATTGGACATTTCAATACGACAAGGCAGATGTGCTGGAAATAGCCCAACGCATTACTGTGCATCCCGATTATGGATTACTTACATCCAGCATTTTAGTGCCGGGTTATCGTCCGTATTTTGCCTGTGTAGGCTGGGATGGTACAGAAATCTGGAACTCGGCCTCCTGGAGTGATGCCTTACCTGAAAATTCCGCATCTCAAACGTATGCGTTTGCATTAGCCTCCGGTGATGTTTCATGTGTGGTAGCAGATGATGATGCCCGCACCGTCACCCGGTATTTGGTTGATGGAGCAACAGGCGATTTAATGTCTACTTCAGTAGAGGTACTAGATGATATATTGTGGGCATATGATCCGGCTGATATTATTTCCGGAACATCAATTGATTTTACACATAATGGCGATGGTGAATGTTTTATGATTACCTCATTCAACATTGCTGGTACTGATACAACAGATTTTATTTTCAGGTTCGGAGAAGATTTTGATTATGCCTACTATTTTGGGCTTGCTAATATGTATCCTAACCTTAGCCCGAATAGTATCATCATTAATCAGGCGGGTCACTTTATCATAACGGGAACAATTACGGAAGGCGCATTTTTTGAAACCTATTCTCCAGTGGTGATTAAGATTAATGCTATATGGTTTTATGATACAACCGTTGAGTTTGTTCATCCACTTACACATGCAACAGCCGGTTCCATAACACAAACTCCGGATGGTAATTATAAATGGATATGGTATAATTTTTCCGGCGGATTTTATGATCCTGCAGTGGGTGATTACATGACTGTAAACACCATGGATAATTCATTTACCATTACGGATGAGCAGATTATACAATACGCACCATATGATGTCATTGAATGTATTGTATCCGCACCGTCAGCTCCGGCGGTGGATGATGCCTATATTATGGGCGGTATGTCTTGGGACATTGGAGTGCCGGCGTATGCAACTGTGATTAGTTCAGGTGCTGCAGATGCGCTTCCGGAATGTATATTTAATTGTGTATGGCCGGGCGATGCCGATAATTCGGGTTTGGTGGATATGGATGATTTATTATCTATCGGCTTAGGTTATGGCACAAGCGGACCGGCACGCGATGCTGTAGATATTTTTTGGGAAGCACATCAGGCTGATGCATGGGCTACTGCTTTACCGGCAGGCATAAATCATAAATACACCGATTGCAATGGCGATGGAATAATTGATGCTACTGATGAAGATGCTGTTGATGCAAACTATTCGTTTGAACAACCGGTATATAATTTGCGCACAACAGAAGGTGAGGTGCCATTATATTACAGCGTTGATGCAC
>Ga0116177_10003103_pt1 | contig 12201 bp, 9 predicted proteins | sample AD_STIC10_MetaG_FD_89750 | JGI IMG/M metagenome (GOLD analysis project Ga0116177, IMG submission 89750) | Active sludge microbial communities of municipal wastewater-treating anaerobic digesters from USA - AD_STIC10_MetaG | ecosystem: Engineered > Bioreactor > Anaerobic > Digestate | place: USA...
GAATGGATCCAATTGAGGGTAGCACTTACGGTAGCACTTATTTTTGGGATTTGTACGCTACAATAGGCTCGTACACATTGATTAACGCTGGCTTGTGAAAATTATGGGTTCGAGCCCCATCAGCCACCCCAAATTTTCTCCAGCAATCAAAACACATTTAATCGTGAGCGCGAAGGCGGCCCGTATTCGTCAAACTCATTGATACGCGTAGCCTTTAAGGCTATAGTATCAACGATTACACTTTAATTTTTGTAAAGGTTTTTGAATGGCTGTACCTCGTCCAGTTTTAATGATTATTGATGATGATCCTTTAATTACGGATACGTTGCATTTTGTTTTAAGTAAATACTTTGATGTTTGTGTGGCTGAATCGCACGCGCAGCTCAAAAGTTTACTGTTGCAGCAAGATGCCCCGCCAGCCTTGGCGTTAGTAGATTTAGGGCTGCCACCATCACCGCATACGCCTGAAGAGGGCTTTAAAGTCATCAGCGCACTATTAGCGCATTCCCCTACCATTAAAATTCATGTGCTTTCGGGCCAAAGTGATGATGTCAATGTGAAGCGCGCATTGTCATTGGGCGCGGTGGACTTTATTGCCAAGCCTTGCGATGTTGATAAGCTTAAAGACATGCTCTTAAACGCACTTAAAGTGCAAGATGTTGAGCTAAATGAAATTAAAGCCGAACAGGAGCATGACGGCCTGTTGGGGAACAGTTTGCCAATGCAAGCCTTGCGTATGCAAATTAACCAATTTGCAGACTCGCCTTTTCCAGTACTGATTGAGGGTGAATCTGGCAGTGGTAAAGAGTTGGTTGCAGGGAGCTTTCACCACGCAAGTAAACGTAGAATGCATCCTTATTTGTCGGTCAATTGCGCCGCAATTTCGCCTTTATTGGCTGAGTCTATTTTATTTGGCCATACTAAAGGTGCGTTTACCGGTGCTATTTCTGCGCATACAGGGTATTTTGAAGACGCGAGCGAAGGCACGCTGTTTTTAGATGAAATTGGCGAACTGCCATTAGAATTGCAGGCAAAGTTGCTACGCGTATTAGAAAATGGTGAATACCAGCGAATTGGTGAAACACAAACTAGGAAGAGTCGCGCACGTATTGTAGCGGCAACTAATCGTGACCTGCGACTTGAAGTGCGTGCAGGTAAATTTAGATCAGACTTATATCATCGTTTAAGTGTATTTGCTGTTCACGTGCCGCCACTTAGAGAGTTGGGCGAAGATAAAGCGTTATTGCGAGAACACTTTATTTCGTTCTACGCCAAACAAATTGGGCAAGCGCCCTTCACGCTTGATGCCTCAGCGCAGGCACGCTGGCTTGAATATGATTTCCCTGGCAATGTCCGCGAGCTCAGAAATATAGTGATTCGGTTGATTGCGAAATATGCTGGCAAAACGCTTAATGCTAATGATTTGGTTGCTGAGTTTGATTTGTCTCACGCCGCGCCTGAAGGCTCAAGTACAGAGCAAATCAACATTAACGATGAGTCTGCAATGATGGCGCAGGCGCAGCGCCACTTGCAAACACAAGCAAACGTGACCTTGGATGCCGTACTTAAAACTTGGGAAAAAGCCTATATTGAAGCGGCCATGAAAATTACGCATGGCAACTTAAGTCAGGCTGCAAAGTTGTTAAATGTAAATCGCACCACGTTATATAGCCGCATGAGCACCCCTGAGAATAGCTGACAGGTACTGGATACGCTGTGTATTACCCGCACTTTGGCTTAAAAGAACCACCATTTAAAATTACCCCCAACACTGATTTTTTCTTTTCTGGGGGTAATCGGGGCGCGGTATTAGACGCACTCGTCTATGCTATTACCAACGGCGAAGGCATTATCAAGGTTGTGGGCGAGGTTGGCAGTGGTAAAACCATGCTTTGCCGCATGCTGCAAACCATTTTGCCTGAAAAAATTGAGAGCATTTATCTCGCTAATCCAAGTGTTGCCCCTGAAGATGTGTTGCACGCCATTGCATTTGAGTTGCAACTCAAACTCCCCAAAAACGCCGACCGCCTCAAGGTCATGCAGGCACTGCAGGCACATTTATTAAGCCGACACAAAGAAGGGCGCCAAGTCGTTATATTTGTTGAAGAAGCACAAGGCATGCCGCTGGCAACGCTTGAAGAAATCAGGCTACTTTCAAACTTAGAAACTAAGCAAGACAAACTGCTGCAAATTGTCTTATTTGGGCAACCAGAACTCGATACGAATTTAAATCAGCCGCACATTCGTCAACTGCGTGAGCGGATTACCCATAGCTTTCATCTTGGGCCACTACAAACGAAAGATATTGGCGAATATCTTATTTTTCGCTTGCGTGCGGCAGGCTATTACGGCCCACATTTATTTACAGATGAAGCCATTAAAAAACTCTCAGCCGCGGCCCAAGGTTTGGTGCGGCGCGTAAATATTCTGGCAGAAAAAAGTTTGTTGGCGGCATATGCAGAAAATGTGCATCAAGTGAGTGTAAAGCACGTCAATGCCGCGATTCAAGATAGTGAATTTGGCAAAAGCGCAAGCGCTACGAAAAAGTTATTATCGTCCCAAGCTATATTAATCGGCGTGGCAATTATCGCGCTATTCGCAGCATTGACCTTATTTTTTCTACGCCAGAATAACCCAACGCAGCCGCAAGAAAAAACTGCGCTTATATTCAATCAGCCAGCAAATATAACAAACCAGAAAGCGCCTGAAAGTAGCACCAATACCAGCAAGAAAGCCAGCGTAGCGCAGCAGGTAGAGCCTAAGCAAAATTTAATAGATAGCCGATTGGAAGCCACTAAAACACTGCTGCGAGATGGCCATCCGGATAGTATTACCTTGCAGATGATGACCTCCTCTGACGAGCGTCAGGTGAAAGAAGATTTAGATGCATTGAGTCGGCAACTTGAAGTGGACAAACTGTATTTGTACCAAAAAAAGCAAAATAGCACCAACCTTACCGTGTTTTTATATGGCATTTTTTCTCAACGTGCAGAAGCGATATCCGCAATGCAAGGCTTGCCTAGTCACATCAAAAATAATCGCCCCCAATTGCGTACATTTGCTGGAATCAACAAAGAGCTTGAGCAATCGCAATAGAAAACCCCTGTAAATTATTGTTTTACTTTGGTATTTTGTATAAAATACTTCTTGCATTTTTGCAATAGTGTGCAAAAATGCAGTAATGTAAAAAATAAGGGGTAAATCCTTTGACAAATAATATTCGAATTACGCTACTGGCGTGCGTAGCCTTGGCATTAGCATCGTGCGCGCATGAGTCAAAAGTCCAGCCTTCAAGTGGTCATATTGATGGTCAAAATGATAGCGCAAGCCAGCCAAACGTAGCTGTCACCAATGTGGCTGACATCCCAAAACCAATTACAAAAAACACCTATCTGCCCCCGCCAAAAGCAAAGGCAAAAGAACCTGTTTACAGCATTGTGGTGTACGACACACCGGTAAGAGAAGTGTTGTTTGCCATTGCGCGAGATAGCAAGTTTAATGTGGATATTCATCCAAATATTAAAGGAAATGTGACCCTAAATGCAGTGGATCAAACATTACCAGCAATTTTAGAGCGTATCTCTAAACAAGTCGATTTAACCTACAAAATTCAAAATAATGTACTGACGATTGCGCCAGACCAGCCGGTGTTGCGGACGTATAAAGTGGACTATGTCAACATGTCGCGTGACACCACGAGTTTTATTGGGGCTGATGGACAAATTTCGAGCGCTTCGCAAAGTTCAGGGGCAAATGGCACAATCAGTAACAGTGCGGGCAATGGGGCGAATAATAGCTCGCGTACTTCAGTGACCAGCGAGTCAAAAAGCCACTTTTGGGAAACGTTAGAAAAAAATCTCAAAGATATTTTGGCTGAAACTGATAAAGAAGTTCTCATCACCCGTTCTGGTAGTTCAAGTAAATCAAATACGAAGTCAAAGGCCGGCCAGGCAGGTAAAAGTGCAGAAGATGAAGTAGCGAATGTAGCGGATTTAAAAAGTGAGCGTGAAGAAGACCGTAACGAATTTAAAACCCTGTTTGCTGGTACTGTAATTGTGAATCGTGAGGCAGGCATTATCAATGTGCGTGCTACAAATAAACAGCATGAAAAGATTCAAGACTTTATTGATAAAGTCATGTCCAGTGCGCGTCGTCAAGTACTGATAGAGGCAACGATTGTCGAAGTGCGGTTAAATGATAGTTTTCAGGCGGGGATTGATTGGAGCCGTTTTGGCAATACCGCGACCAGCAGTGGTTTTACCTTTCAGCAATCCTTAGGGCCTAGCATTAACCCTGCCAGCAATGGTTTTGCAATAGGGTATTTAAATCCGGTGAGCTCCCTTGGAAACCTCGCTGCCTCCGTAACTTTACTGAAACAGTTTGGTGACACAAAGGTGATTTCTAGTCCAAAATTGATGGTGCTAAATAATCAAACCGCCATTTTAAAAGTAGTAGATAACATTGTATATTTTACCGTGCAAGCGCAGCAGTCGCAGGCTACGCAAGGTGGCGTACTATCTACCGTAACCACCACTCCAAATACCGTTCCAGTGGGAATTGTGATGAGTGTGACGCCACAAATTAATGAAAACAGCGCGGTGAACATTAATGTGCGCCCAACCATTTCTCGCGTGGTGAGTTTTGTGCGTGACCCCAACCCGCAGTTAGCGAATATCGCTAGCCAAGTTCCACAAATTCAAGTGCGAGAGATGGAGTCTCTTTTGCAGGTAAATAGTGGTAATACAGCAATATTAGGCGGCTTGATGCAAGATGAGATACAGCGTAACACCGATAAAGTGCCAGGCTTGTCAGACATTAAAGGGTTTGGTGAAATTTTTAAAGGACGTGATTATGCGAATAAAAAAACTGAGTTGGTGATTTTCTTACGCCCAACAGTTGTGAAAAATGCAAGCTTAGAAAGCGATGAACTCTCTCGCTATAAACAATATCTGCCAAGTTCACAGTTGCAACAAACGCTTGAAGTTGATGGTGAAAGGTAAGTTGCGCAATGAGTTTACTCATTAAGGCTTTGGCGAATGCTGAAAAAGACAAGCAGGCGGAACTCGATAAAAAGAAGTCAGTCGAGCGTGATTCCGCACTATCTCTAGAGTTGGCCCCTATCGATCAAGCGCAAAATAGCAATAAAAGTAGAACACCTCGTCAATCATTTGAGAAAGCGCCAATTCATAGTGATAATGAATTAAAGCATCAAGAGGCGGCAAAAGTGTTTGTGGCCAACCAGGCAGCAAGTACGCCAAAATCAAATTTAAATTTATTGTTAATTGGTGTCGCAGGGGCAGCCATTATTTTGTTAGGCTTTCAGGGATACGTCTACATACAAAGTTTATCCTCACCACAAATAGCATCAGCAAAAGTAAGTGTACCTGCCGTGCAACCCATCCCGGACCAGCAAGTTCAGATTGAAGAGACTTCCACACAAAGTCAGACTGAACTCAATACGCAGGCTGTTGCAATTAACTCAGACGAACCTGAAAAAACGCAAGATGAAACTTTGGCAGAAAAGCAGTCGGAGCCTGATTCATTTTCTGTTGATAATGATGAACTTAATAAAGCAAGCCCAAAGCCAGTTAAAAAAAGTAATTTAAAAGCAAATGTATCCAACACGGTTAATAATAGTGAATCTTCTATTGATAACTCACAGCAACAAGTTCGCGGCAAGCCCTCAAAACAAGCGCCGTTAAAGTTAACCACTAAATCACCAGCTGCAGGGGTTGACCCAACATTATTGGCGGCTTATGAAGCACTTAATCGAGGGGAATATGCGATCGCACAGCAACAATATCGAGCGGTGTTGCAAAAAGATGTGCGTAACGTGGATGCTTTACTTGGCATGGCAGTGATTGCACAACGGCAAACTAGAGATGCGGATGCTGAAGGCTGGTTTCAAAAAGTGCTAGAGGTTGAACCAAGAAACGTTATTGCCCAGACCGCGCTGATGGGTGTGAAAGAAGGTGGCGGTGGAAGCGATAGGCTTGAGCAGAACTCAGAAAGTCATATTAAAAGTATGCTTGCTCAACAGCCAGAAGCAGCCAATTTGCATGCCGCTTTAGGCAATGTATATGCTGAGCAGGGCCAATGGACATCTGCCCAAAGTGCTTATTTCGAGGCAAGCAAGTTAGCGCCTCATAATGCAGATTACGCATTTAATTTAGCGGTGAGTCTAGAACAAATGAGAAAGCCACACTTAGCTTTAGAGCAGTATCAGCGTGCGTTGGCTTTGTTAAATCAATCAGGGGCTACCAGCCCAGATAGACTCACTCTAGAAACGAGAATTCAAGCACTACAAAAATGACAATATTAAATTTAAAAATAATAAAGCAGGTTAAATAGATGGCTGAGCAGCGACGCATACTCCGCCTAGGCGAACTCATGGTGCAGCAAGGCTTGATTAGTCAAGATCAGCTACGCATTGCACTCATAGAACAAGAGCAAAATGACCTACCATTAGGCCGCCAACTGGTGCGCTTAGGTTTTGTGACGGAAGCAATGGTGCGTGATACGGTGGCGCATACTATTGGCCAAGAAAGCGTAGATCTATCAGCGGTGGTAGCAGATATTGAAGCCTTGCAAATGGTGCCTCAAGATTTTTGTCGCCGATATCATGTACTACCCGTTGCATTTGAGGAATCAAGCAAATCCATGGTGGTCGCCATGGCAGATTTATTCAATGTCGTGGCGTTAGACCAATTACGTGCAATGCTCGGCGGCCAGATTCAGCTAAAGCCTGTTTTGGCGGCCGAAGCGCAACTTGAAGAGTTTATTGATCAGTTTTATGGATATGAACTCTCTGTTGATGGCATTCTGCGTGAAATTGAAACAGGTGAAATTGATTATCAAAGTTTGACTGCGGGTGGTGATGAATACACGCAGCCTGTCGTACGCCTGGTTGGGGCGTTGTTGATGGATGCAGTAAAGCGCGGCGCATCCGATATTCACTTTGAACCAGAGTATGCTTTTTTGCGTATTCGTTACAGAATCGATGGCGTGCTTCAGCAAATACGCAGCTTGCATAAAAGCTATTGGGGTGGTTTAGCAGTAAGGCTTAAGGTTGTGAGCGGTCTTGATATTGCTGAAACACGAGCGCCTCAAGATGGCCGTTTGAACATGAATTTGTGTGGGCGTCCAATTGATTTTAGGGTTTCTACGCACCCAACGATACACGGTGAAAATATCGTTTTACGTGTGCTCGATCGTGAAAAATCGATTATTCCAATGGAGCGCATGGGTCTGCGACCATCAACGTTAGACGAAATGCGCTTGATGATGACGAGGCCGGAGGGCATATTAATTGTTACCGGCCCTACAGGTAGTGGTAAAACAACCACGCTATATTCACTGCTATCGCATAGAAATACCGAGGCGGTAAACATTATGACACTGGAAGACCCAGTGGAATACCCTGTCACGATGATGCGTCAAACTTCAGTGGCAGAGGTCAATAAAGTAGATTTTGCCAATGGTATCCGATCCATTATGCGGCAAGACCCTGACATTATATTAGTCGGCGAGATTCGTGATACTGATACTGCGACGATGGCTTTTCGTGCAGCCATGACTGGGCATCAAGTTTTTAGTACGTTACACACTAACTCTGCTTTAGGCGCTTTTCTGCGTTTAGCCGATATAGGCATTCTGCCAGACATTATGGCGGGCAATATCATTGGCGTGGTAGCGCAGCGCTTGGTTCGCGTGTTGTGTCCGCATTGTAAAGAAGTACACAAACTCGATAGCTTAGAACGGAAAATATTACGGCTTAAAACGACTGATAAGCCACAAATTTACAAGTCAAAGGGTTGCAAGCTTTGTAATCAAACCGGATATCGCGGTCGGATGGCAATTATTGAATTGTTGCGTATTGACAGTGATTTTGATTCGTTAATTTCGCGTCGCGCGCATTTAGATGAATTGCAAAAACTAGCCTTAGATAAGGGTTTTGTCACACTTGCCGAAGATGGCGTTCGTAGAATTCTAGAAGGTTATACAAGTTTGGCCGAGGTGATGCGCGTGATTGACCTGACAAGTCGTATGCATGATGGCGTCAAAACTAAGGTAGCTAGCAAGTCATAGGGTATGGCTGCGTATAATTATAAAGCGATAGACCAAATGGGTCGCCCAGCCATGGGGCAAATTGACGCAATCAATGAAATTGACCTAGAAATCCGTCTAGAGCGTATGGGTTTGGATTTAATTACATTTAGAGCGGCAAAAAAATCGACCACCCTTTTTAACCGCAACAAAGTGAGCAATCAAGATTTAGTGATGTTTTGTTTTCAGATGGAGCAACTCTCAAGTGCTGGAGTTCCATTATTAGAAAGCCTGAATGACATTAGAGAAAATAATCCTAATCTGTATTTTCAAAAAATATTGGGTGCAGTAAGTGCTGAAGTTGAAGGCGGAAAAATGCTTTCTCAGGCGTTGGCAGAACATCAAAGTGTATTTGGTGAGGTGTTCGTGAGTTTAATCCACGCAGGCGAACAAACCGGCCAATTGCCAGTAGTATTTAACAACTTATTTGAAACAATTCGTTGGCAAGATGAATTAATGTCTCAAACAAAGAAACTACTTGCATACCCTGCTTTTGTGGCGGTGGTTGTATTGGGCGCGGTCGCTTTTCTGATGTCCTATTTAGTACCGCAAATGGTTTCTTTTTTGCGTAATATGGGGCAAGAGTTACCATTAAATACAAAAATTTTAATTATGTTTTCAAATGCGTTTGTGCATTATTGGTGGTTGATGATTGGGTTACCTATTATTATTTTTATTGCCGCGACCGCTATCATTAAAACCAACCCAGTGGCGCGTTATCGATTTGATTTGTTTAAGCTGAACATGCCTATTACAGGGCCAATTTTACATAAAATTATTATGGCGCGATTTGCACGTTACTTTGCCTTAATGTATCAAACGGGCATCCCAATTTTGGATGCCATTAAAATATGTGAAAAAATTGTGGGTAATCGTGTGGTGACTGACGCACTGAGTCGTGTGCATGCACAAATTAATTCGGGCGATGCGATGTCTGAGAGTTTTCGGAATGCAGGATTATTTCCTCCTCTGGTGGTTCGTATGATTCGCGTGGGTGAAAATACTGGCGCGTTAGATAAGTCATTGTTGAATATCAGCTATTTTTATGACAGAGATGTAAAAGACTCGATGGAAAAAATGCTTAAATTAATTGAGCCAACGCTCACCGTGATATTAGGTGCAATACTTGGATTTATTATGTTCTCGGTATTAGGGCCAGTTTATGACTCATTCAGTAAACTTAACTTTTAAAGCGTCGAGCATCAGTTAACCAGAAATCAAAACATGTTTAAAGCTAGTCAACACAAAATAGTACTATGCGCAACAGCCAACAATTTGCTAGCTGGGGTTTGGCGCAACGGTCAATTGCAGGGTAATCAGGCGTTTGCAAACGACGATGTTGGGTATGTAGCATTTACGGAGTTTTTAAAGCAATACGAATCAGCACCCATTTATTTGATTGCAGATGCCGTTGAAGAAGATTATAAGTTAGAAAGTTTGCCTCATACTTCTGGTGCGGCAAAACGTGAATTAATTGAGCGTAAACTGAATCAGTTTTATCGAGGTCTGGCTTATCGTACTGCGCATTTTATCCATCGAGAAAAAGACAAGCGCAAAGATGATAAGTATTTATTTGTTGCATTAAGTAATGATGAATTTTTAAAAAACTGGGTTGCGCTGATACACGCTGCCAAAGCCCAGCTGGTTGGTGTTTACCTGCTACCAATGCTAAGTCAGGTATTGGTGCGCCAATTAAAACTGATGTCCCCGCACATTTTGCTATGTGAAAAACTTTCTTCAGGCTTGCGGCAAACATATTTTCATAACGGTCGGCTTCGTATGAGCCGCCTCGTAACGAGCGTTCCAACAGCAGCAAATCAACTGGGCTATTTTTATTTAGTAGAAACTGAAAAAACACGTTTATATTTAATTAGCCAACGATTTATTTCGCAAGATACGCCAATCAACCTAGTGTTGGTAAGTATAGACGGCAGCACAAAAGCAATTAGCCAAGGGATAAGTCAAGAGCAAACGCTTGAGTGTACAGATCTTGATTTGAGTCAAACTGCGAAGAGCTTAAATTTACCAGCACATTTAGTGCAACAAATGCCAGAACTCTTGCATATGCAACTATTGGCAAAGGGTCATTTAGTTGATAATTTGGCACCATCTTCTCAGACAAAAGAATATCAGTTTAATCAAGTTAAAAGGGCTATTTTCATCGCCACTGCTTTGATTGGGTTGATTGGTTTATTGGTGGCAGGATGGTTTTTTAAACTAGGATTAGACAATAAAGAAGCGTTTAACCAAGCGGTACAAGATACTGTTATTCAAGAGCATCGTTATAGTGAAGCGGCAAAAAACTTTCCAGCAACACCCGTCAGTGCAGCGGATTTAAAACTCGCTGTAGAATTAGATCAATCAATCGCAGCTTATCCAAAATCACCGCGGCGCATGATGTTAGTGGTGAGTGCTGCATTAGAGCTTTCATCTGAAATTCAACTTGATAGATTGCGTTGGGCGTTCACGAATGATTTAAATATAAAAGATGAAGATAATTTGTTGGCTTTGCCTGCCAGCAATTTGCAACCGACTGCCAGTGTGATGGATGATCCGGCTAAACTGATTGAACTGGTCTACGTGAATGCACAAATATCTAATTTTAACGGCGATTACCGCGCAGCGCTCAATAGTGTAAATAAGTTTGTCGCCAATTTAAAAGCGAATAAGCAGGTGGCTACAGTTGAAGTGTTGCAGGCACCGGTAAATGTTAGTTCTTATGTAGGCTTGCAGGGCAGCACAACCGACGAGCAATCGACGCAAAGGCAACCCGCTTTATTTAAACTTAAAGTAATACTTAAATCAGCTGACGCGCTTGTGGAAACGCCTCTAGTAGAGCAAGTGCCCAGTAATCAGGCTTTAGGAAAACAGCTGCCATGAAGTTAGAAGCAACTAAGCAAGAGGCTAGGCCAAGTGCTAAAGATGCACACAAACTTCAGGTGCCGATATTGCTGATTGGCATCACGCTCATTGTGGTGATTATTTTAATTGTTTTGGCGCATCGATATAGCACTGAACAGGAAAAAGCCTTGCAGACTCAGCAAGGGTTGCTGAATACCGCGCGTCAACATTTTCAATCTTCTGGCATTGAAAAAGACATGATTACAGAATATTTGCCAAAGTATCAAATGCTGATCGATAAAGGATTTGTGGGCGAAGAGCGACGCATTGAATGGGTAGATGAGTTACGAGCACAGCATAAAAATCACAAACTTTTTGGTGTTAAATATAGCATTAGCCAGCAAGAGGTTTATAAGCCTGCGTTTATTTCAAATACTGGCGGGTTTGTATTACACCGTTCTGTCATGACGCTAGATTTAGACATGCTGCATGAAGGTGACATCTTGCAATTAATCGAAAGTTTAGGGGCCAAAAATGGCGCGCCATTTGTGTTACGTGATTGTGAAATAAGAAGATTAAATGCAAATACAGAGCTTAGTCGACAACTGGTTGCTAACTTACACGCGCAATGTGAGCTCGACTGGCTGACTTTACATGAACCCTTGGCCCAACCGGCAACAAACCCATGACTAGCATGATGAATTATTTATTTACTTTTCTTTTATTGCTTGGTTTAGCCATACCAAAAGTTCATGCCGCCCCCGGTGATAACTTGGGACGGTTATTTAGTCGCCCGATGGAGCGCAACAATCTAGATGTGTTAAGGCAAAATCAAAAATTAAAAGTGATTGTGCCGCAAGAAAATACAGCGCCAGAAATTGAAGAGAAAGCGGCACCAGAAGAGCTACCAGACCCCATCACCCTGCAAGGGTATGTGAAGCGCAGTGATGGCAAAGGTAACACAATATGGATTAACAATCAGGCAGTGCAGGAAAATAGTACGGTTGATAAAGTTAAAGTTGGCAAAGTTAACCAGCGCGGGTTTTCAAAAAAAGGTGCAAGTACCGACGGCGTGGATATAAAAATTCCGATGACAGGAAAACAAGTAAGATTGAAACCAGGCCAAATGTACGCGCCAGAAAATAACAAGATTTATGAAATGCAGGTTGTAGAAAAATCCAAAAGACTCGAGCTAGAGCAAAGTGGTGTTATAGATGGCGATGAAACACCACAGTAATATCAAATTAAACCAAC
>Ga0116177_10003113_pt1 | contig 12183 bp, 11 predicted proteins | sample AD_STIC10_MetaG_FD_89750 | JGI IMG/M metagenome (GOLD analysis project Ga0116177, IMG submission 89750) | Active sludge microbial communities of municipal wastewater-treating anaerobic digesters from USA - AD_STIC10_MetaG | ecosystem: Engineered > Bioreactor > Anaerobic > Digestate | place: USA...
AGGTCACGGGGTGGCGCTCACTTGGCGGCGCGCACCTTCTCGATCTGCTCGCGGGCTTCCTTGACCAACGGCTCGCCGATCTGCGCGGTGAACTTCGCCACCACCGGCGCGGCGCGCTCACGCAGCTTGGCCACTTCCTCCGCCGGCAGTTCGTGCACGGTCATGCCGCGCTTCTTCAGCTCGTCGAGCGCCTTGGCGGCTTCTTCGCGCGCAACCTTGCGCTGGAAGACCGCGGTCTCGGTGGCGGCGTCGCGCAGGATCTTCTGCTCGTCGGCCGAGAGCTTGTCCCAGAACTTCTTGCTCACGATCACCGCCTGCGGCGTGTACATGTGGTTCGTCAGCGTCAGGTGCTTCGAGACCTCGTTGAACTTGCCGTCGGTGATGTTCAGCAGCGGGTTGGTCATGCCGTCGATCGCGCCCTGCTCGAGCGCGGTGTAGGTCTCGGTGAAGGGCATCGGCACGGCGTTCGCGCCGAGCGAGTTCATGAACTCGACGTAGATCGGCGTCGGGATCACGCGCATCTTCATGCCCTTGAAGTCGTCCGCCTTGGTGATCGCCTTCTTCACGGTGTGCATCTGGCGGAAGCCGAGGTCCCAGTAGGCCAGGCCGACCAGCCCCCGCTCCTGCAGCTTGTCGAGCAGGCGCTGTCCGATCGGGCCGTCGACCAGCGCGTCGGCCTCCTTGGCGCTGCCCAGCAGGTAGGGGATGTCGAACAGCGTCATTTCCTTGACGTTGCCGGCGAGCAGGCTCGCGTTCATCACGTTCATCTCGACCGTGCCGCCCTGCATCGCCGAGACGACCTGCAGGTCGGGCCCGAGCGAGCCGCCGGGGAAGGACTTGACGTTGAGCTTGCCGCCGCTCTTGAGCTTGACGAGCTCGGCGAACTTCTCGACGCCCGCGACCTGCGGGTGGCCCTTGTTGCTGGCCGACGGAAACTTGATGGTGCGCTCCTGGATGTCGGCGGCGAGGGCCGAGGTGGCGAGGGCGGCACCGGCGGCCAGGGCGAGCACGGAACGGATCAGGGTCTTCATGGAAGGGTCTCCAGGGGCTTGGGGGTAAAGGCTCAGCGCGCGCCCATCGACGCGCGCAGGCGGGGGAACTCGTCGCGCACGGCGCGGGCAGCGTCGTGCAGTCCGAAGAACGCAAGGTAGTGCGGCACCTGCCGCACCAGCATCTCGAAGCCGTCGTGCGCGGCGATGCCGCGTGCCGCGCAGGCCCGCAGCAGTGGCGTGCCCTGCGGCTTCATCAGGATGTCGACGACCGTGGTGCCGGCCTCGAGCCGGTCGACGTCGAAGGGCAGCGGGTCGTCGGCACGCAGGCCCAGCGGCGTGGCGTTGACGACGAGGTCGAAGCCGCTCGGGTCGGCCGACGCGGCCGCCGCCACCTGGGAGCGGTGACCGGCCGCGAGCCGCTCGGCGAGTTGCCGGCCACGCTCGCCCAGGTCGTGCACGGCGAGTGCCGCGACGCCGGCGTCGAGCAGCGCCAGCGCGATGGCCGCGCCCGCGCCGCCGGCGCCGAGCAGCAGCACGCGCCGACCCTGCGGCGCGACGCCGGCGTGGCGCAGCGCATCGACGAAGCCGAGGCCGTCGAACAGCGCGCCGGCCAGGGCGCCGTCGGCGTCGCGGCGCACCGCGTTCACCGAACCGGCGATCGTGGCGGCGGCGTCGCAGCGGTCGACCAGCGCGGCCAGCGCCGGCTTGTGCGGGATCGTCACCCACAGCCCGTCGATGTTGCCGGCGGCGGTGACCCCGCGCACGAAGTCGGTCAGGCGTGCCGGCGGCACCTGCGCCGGCACGAGCACCGCGTCGACGCCGTGGCGGCGGAAGATCGGGTTGAACAGTTGCGGCGCCTGCACCTGCGCGACCGGGTCGCCCAGGACCAGGAACACACGCGTCGTGCCCGTGACCGGCGGGGTGTCGTGGAGGGTGTCTGTAGGCATGGCGGGACTCTAGGGTCCGGCCGGGGCGCCGACAAGGCGTCGACGGCACACCATGACCGATGATCGGATATGCTTGACCGATCACCGGACACTCCGCGGGAAACCCCATGCCCCGACCTGCCGCTGCGCACCCGTCTCCACCCGACGACGGCGACCTGCTGCCGCGCCCGCACCCGATCGACGCGGCCGACCTCGTCGCCGGACTGGGTCGCGGGCTCGCGATCGTCGAGGCCTTCGACGAAGACCACTGGCGCATGACGATTGGCGACGTGGCCGGGCGCACGGCCATCCCGCGCACCGCAGTGCGCCGCCACCTGCTGAGCCTGTGCCACTTCGGCTACGCCGACACCGACGGCAAGCATTACTGGCTGACACCGCGCGTGCTGCGCCTGGGCCAGGGCTACCTCGACGCCGCCCGCCTGCCGCGGCTGGTGCGCAGCGCGCTGCAGCAGCTCTCGGCGGGCACCGGCGAAACGGCGAACGTCAGCGTGCTCGACGGTGCCGAGGTCGTCTACGTGGCGCGCAGCCCGAGCCCCCGGCTGGTGTCCATCGGCTTCCAGCCCGGTGACCGCGCGCCGGCGCACGTCGTCAGCCCGGGACGCGTGCTGTTGTCGATGCTGAAGGACGCCGCGCTGCAGGCCTGGGTCGAGCAGCACCCGCTGGCCGCGTTCACGCCCGAGACGGTCACCGACCGCGAGGCCTTCCTGGCCGAGGTGCGCGCCGCGCGCCGCCAGGGCCACTGGATCGCCGACGGCCAGCTCGACGCCGGGCTCACCGGCCTGGCCGTGCCGCTGAAGGACCGGCGCGGGCGCTGCGTGGCCGCGCTGGGCATGACGGTGCAGCGCCTGCACTGGACGCCGCAGCGCCTGGTCGCCGAGCTGCTGCCGGCGCTGCAGGCCAGTGCGCAGAACCTGCGCCAGGTGCTGTGAGTGCGGCGCCGCGCACCGCGCTCACTCGTCCAGGCCGAGTTCCTGGATCTTGCGCGTGATCGTGTTCCGGCCGATGCCCAGCTTCTGCGCCGCCTCGATGCGCCGGCCACGCGTGATCTCGAGCGCGGTGTGGATCAGCTGCGCTTCGAACTGCCGCGTCAGCGTGTCCCAGACCTCGGGCTCGCCGGCCTGCAGCATGCGCCGTGCATCGCGCTCCAGTCCGGGCAGCCAGGCGCTCACGGCCCCGGCGATCTCGGCGGGCGGCCGCGGCGCGTCGATCGGCGCGACGCCCGGCAGGCCGAAAGGCGCCGCCTGCGCCGGCTCGGCCGGGCGCAGCCCTGCGGCGACGCTGCCCGGCGCGACCCCGGGCGCCTCCGCCGGCGCGGCCGGCATCGGCAGGGCGCTGGCCGCCGCCTGGGCGACCGGCACGCCCAGCAGCTCGGGCGGCAGGTCCTTGTCCTCGATGACCTGCGCCGGCGCCATCACCGTCAGCCAGTGGCAGATGTTCTCGAGCTGGCGCACGTTGCCGGGGTAGTCGAACTGCGTCAGCCGCACGAGCGCGGCGTCGGTGATGCGCTTGGTCTCGACGCCGAGCTCGCGGGCGCTCTTCTGCAGGAAGAAGCGCGCCAGCGCCGGCACGTCCTCGCGGCGCTCGCGCAGCGCCGGCAGGCGCAGGCGGATCACGTTGAGGCGGTGGAACAGGTCTTCGCGGAAGGCGCCCTGCCTGACGCGATCTTCCAGGTTCTGGTGGGTCGCGGCGATCACGCGCACGTTCGCGCGCATCGGGTTGTGGCCGCCGACGCGGTAGAACTGGCCGTCCGACAGCACGCGCAGCAGCCGCGTCTGCAGATCGAAGGGCATGTCGCCGATCTCGTCGAGGAACAGCGTGCCGCCGTCGGCCTGCTCGAAGCGCCCGCGGCGCGTGGTCTGGGCGCCGGTGAAGGCGCCGCGCTCGTGGCCGAAGAGTTCGCTCTCGAGCAGGTCCTTCGGGATCGCCGCGGTGTTGATCGCGACGAAGGGCCCGGTGGCCCGCGGGCTGTGCTTGTGCAGCGCGTGGGCGACGAGCTCCTTGCCCGAGCCCGACTCGCCGGTGATCAGCACCGTGACGTTGCTCTGGCTGAGCCGGCCGATGGCGCGGAAAACGTCCTGCATCGCCGGCGCCTGGCCGAGCATCTCGGGCATCTGCGAGCTGGCGACGTCGCGCACCTCCTCGCGCAGGCTCTCGTCGAGCGCGCGGCGGATCAGCTCGACGGCCTTGGGCACGTCGAAGGGCTTCGGCAGGTACTCGAAGGCGCCGCCCTGGAAGGCGCTGACCGCGCTGTCGAGGTCGGAGTAGGCGGTCATGACGATGACGGGCAGGCCGGGCAGCTGCTCCTTGACCTTGCCCAGCAGCTCGATGCCGCTGCCGCCGGGCATGCGGATGTCCGACACGAGCACCTGCGGCTCGTCGCCACCGTCCAGCGCGGCGAGCACGTCGCGCGGGTTGGTGAAGCTGCGCACGGTCAGGTCTTCACGCGCCAGTGCCTTCTCGAGCACGAAGCGGATGGATTGGTCGTCGTCTACGATCCAGATGGGTTTCATGCCCTGCCTGTTCCTGGTGTCCCGACCGCCCTGCCGTGCAGCCGGCGGCGGCTCACGGCAACGGGATCACGATCTTGAAAAGAGTCCGGCCCGGTTCGCTCTCGCATTCGATCGTGCCCAGGTGTTGCTGCACGAAGGTCTGCGCCAGTGTGAGCCCGAGCCCGGACCCGCCATCGCGGCCCGAGACCAGCGGATAGAAGATGCGATCCCGGATCGACTCGGGCACGCCCGGCCCGTTGTCCTGGATATGCAATTCCAGTGCCAGACGCCAGCGCTGCTTGCCCAGCGTGACCTGGCGGGCGATGCGCGTGCGCAGCGTGATGCGCGCGTCGCCGGCAGCCATGCGCTCGGACAGCGCCTGCGCGGCGTTGTGGGCGATGTTCAGCACCGCCTGGATCAGCTGCTCGCGGTCGCCGCGGAACTCGGGGATCGAGATGTCGTAGTCGCGCTCGACCTCGAGTCCGCGCGGGAACTCCGCCAGGATCAGCGAGCGCACGCGCTCGCAGACCTCGTGGATGTTGACGTCGCCCACCACGTGCGGCCGGCGGTGCGGCGCGAGCAGCCGGTCGACCAGCGCCTGCAGCCGGTCGGCCTCGGCGATGATGACCTGGGTGTACTCGGTCAGCGCCCTGCTCTCGACCTCCATCTCGAGCAGCTGCGCCGCGCCGCGGATGCCGCCCAGCGGGTTCTTGATCTCGTGCGCGAGGTTGCGGATCAGCTCCTTGGTCGCGCGCGCCTGGCCGAGCGCGCGCTCCTCGCGGTCCTGCCGGGTCTGGGCCTCGATCTCGACGAGTTCGACCACGAGGTGCGCCGAGCCGTCCATCTGGTTGACGATCACGTGCACCGGCAGCGGCTCGCCGGCGGCCGAGCCGACGCGGCGCAGCTGCGCCTCCAGCCGGCTGGTCGAGAACTCGTTGCGCGACACGGCCTCGACGGTGTCGCGCAGGATCTGGCCGTCGACGAACCAGTCGAACAGCGTCGCCCGCGAGATGCTGCGGCGCGACAGGCCGAGCACGTTCTCGAACGACGCGTTGGCGAAGACGCAGCGGCCCTCGGGGCTCACGACCGCGATCAGGGTCGCGAGGTGGTCGAAGGCCGCGAAGGCCGCGGGCGAGGTGTCGGGCTCGCGCACCGTGGCGCTGCCGCCGAATCGCAGGGGCAGTTTCACGCTAGAGCTTGCCGAGTTCGCGCTTGATGGCAGCGATGTCGGCCTCCTTGCGCGCGATCGCAGCCTTCATCTCGGCCACGCGGTCCTGGTACTTCTGGAAGTTGCGCTCGTCGCCGCGGCGCTCGGGCTGGCCGTCGTTGTATTCCTTCTTCATCGCGTTCAGGGCCTCGTCCTCGCGCTTGAGCTCGTCCTCGAGGATGCGCCGGGCGTCGCTGTCGCGCGCCTTCTGCTGCGAGGGGTCGATGCGCGCGTCGGGCGGGCGCAGCCCGCTCGCGGCGGGCACGGGCGCGCCGTTGCTGCGCGGCCGCGTCCCCTGGATCACGGTGACCGGCGCGCCCTCGATGACCTTGCAGCCCTTCTCGTCGGCCTGCTTCTGCGTCAGTTCGCGGTCGCTCGTGTAGACGTTGCCGGGGCAACGGTAGACGACGGTGCCGGCCGCCTGGCCGAGCACCACGCCGGGCGCCGCCAGGGCGGCGGCGCTCAGGGCCAGGCACACGCCGGTTCGGATGCGTTTCATTCGGGACACTCCAGACCGGTCCAACGCCGCGCGACCCCGCGCGGACGACCGGCAGCGCGCATTGTCGTGCAGGCAAAAAAAAGGACGGCTTGCGCCGTCCACTGGCCGAGCCCGCGGGGGCTCAGAGCGTGTAGTACATATCGAATTCGACCGGGTGCGTGGCCATGCGGAAGCGCGTGACCTCCTGCATCTTCAGCTCGATGTAGGCGTCGAGGTAGGCGTCGGTGAACACGCCGCCCTTGGTCAGGAACGCGCGGTCCTTGTCGAGGTTCTCGAGGGCCTGGTCCAGGCTGTGGCAGACGGTCGGGATCTTCGCGTCTTCTTCCGGCGGCAGGTGGTACAGGTCCTTGGTGGCGGCTTCGCCCGGGTGGATCTTGTTCTCGACGCCGTCCAGGCCGGCCATCAGCAGCGCCGCGAAGCCCAGGTACGGGTTCATCAGGGGATCCGGGAAGCGCGCCTCGACGCGGCGGCCCTTGGGGTTGGCCACGTGCGGGATGCGGATCGAGGCCGAGCGGTTCTTCGACGAGTAGGCCAGCTTGACCGGCGCCTCGAAGCCCGGGACCAGGCGCTTGTACGAGTTCGTGCCGGGGTTGGTGATCGCGTTCAGCGCGCGGGCGTGCTTGATGATGCCGCCGATGTAGAACAGCGCGAACTCGCTCAGGCCGGCATAGCCGTCGCCGGCGAACAGGTTCTTGCCGTCCTTCCAGACCGACTGGTGCACGTGCATGCCGCTGCCGTTGTCGCCGACGATGGGCTTGGGCATGAAGGTCGCGGTCTTGCCGTAGGCGTGGGCGACGTTCTGGATCACGTACTTCTGGAGCTGCACCCAGTCGGCGCGCTGCAGCAGCGTGCTGAACTTCGTGCCGATCTCCATCTGGCCGGCGTTGGCGACCTCGTGGTGGTGGACCTCGACCGGGATGCCCAGCGACTCGAGGATCAGGCACATCTCGGAGCGCATGTCCTGCATCGAGTCGACCGGCGGCGTCGGGAAGTAGCCGCCCTTGACGGTCGGGCGGTAGCCCGAGTTGCCGTGTTCGTATTCCTTGCCGGTGTTCCAGGCGCCCTCTTCCGACTCGATCTTCGAGAAGCAGCCGGACATGTCGTTGCCCCAGCGCACGCTGTCGAAGACGAAGAACTCGGGTTCGGGGCCGAAGAAGGCGGTGTCGCCCAGGCCCGAGGCCTTCATGTAGGCCTCGGCGCGCTTGGCCAGCGAGCGCGGGTCGCGCTCGTAGGGCTTGCCGTCGCTCGGCTCGACCACGTCGCAGGTCAGGATCAGCGTCGGCTCTTCGAAGAACGGGTCGATGTTGGCCGTGTTCGGGTCGGGCATCAGCTGCATGTCCGACGCCTCGATGCCCTTCCAGCCGGCGATCGACGAGCCGTCGAAGGCGTGGCCCGACGTGAACTTGTCTTCGTCGAAGTGGGACACCGGCACGGTGACGTGCTGTTCTTTGCCGCGGGTGTCGGTGAAGCGGAAGTCGACGAACTTGACTTCGCTTTCCTTCACCATCTTCATCACGTCGGCGACGGTCTTGGCCATCAAATTCTCCTAGCGGGACGCTGTTGTGTGAGTGGGGGATTCGTGTTCGGGGACGACATCGAAAGGCCATCGAACCGGCCTGAAAATGCGCTGGGCAATGTAGCAGAAAGCATGCCCGAAGCGGCTTGGCGCGGGCTGGCCAATGCGGTGCACGGCACCTCGCCAGACTCACCCGAGACGCCTGCTGTTGGTGCGCCTGTATGCACCTTACTGGTGCTGTTTCGCCGCGGTCATCGCACCATCTCGGGGCCGAGTTGGGCGCCCTGCGCGTTCAGCCCGGCCAGCAGTTCCGCGAAGGCGGCGTCGAGCCGCGCGGACTGGCCCTTGACGCCGAGTTCGATGTGGCGGCCCCACTGCGGGTGGTCGACGCTGGGCAGGCTGAACACCTTGATGCCGTCGTGGTGCGCCTCGACCGCCTCCATCAGCGGCGTCAGCGCCGCCTCCATCGCGCCGAAGACGATCACCGACTTCTCGAGCGTGCCGGTCGCGCGGTGCAGGTGGGCGCAGTGGGTGTCGAGCACCCATTCGATCATCGGCCAGGCCATCACCGGGAAGCCGGGCACGAAGTGCACGCCTCCGGCCCCGCGGCCCACCGAGAACCCGGCGATCTTGTTGTACGGGTTCGGAATGATCTGCGCGCCCTCCGGAAAGACGCCCATGTTCAGGCGGTGCACGTTGTCGGGCCGGTCGGGGTCGAAGGTCGTGCCCTGCTCGCGCGCGACGTCGTGCATGCGCTCGACGATCAGGTCGCGCGCCTGCGGGTGCAGCGCCAGCGGCACGCCCAGCGCCGCGGCGGCGCACTGGCGGGTGTGGTCGTCGGGCGTGGCGCCGATGCCGCCGCAGGAGAAGACGACGTCGCCGTGCGCCTGGGCGCCGGCAAAGGCATCGCGCAGGTCGGCGGTGATGCGCTCGCGGTCGTCGCCGGCATAACGCGCCCACGACAGCGACAGGCCGCGCCGGGCGAGCAGCTCGATCACCTTGGGCAGGTGCTTGTCCTCGCGTTTGCCGGAGAGGATCTCGTCGCCGATGATGATGAGGCCGAAGTTCATGCGGGGGGCAGCGGGGTGTAGGTCGGGGGTGTCGCCGGCGGCAGCGCGTCGACGGGCGGGGGCTCGCGCCAGGGGTCGGCCGGCGGCGCCTGGGCGGTGCGCAGTGCCTGCAGCGCGGCCAGCGCGAAGTGCGCGAACCACAATGCCGAGAACGCGAAGACGAGCGTGTAGACCCAGACCGCCGCAACCAGGATCAGCGGCGCGAAGATCAGGAAGGTCGCGCTGAACGCCCACAGCAGCGACGGCGCCGCGCCCAGGTAACCGGCCACGACGCCCATGCCCATCAGCGGCCAGCGGTTCTCGCGCATGATCTGCCGGCGCTCGGCGGTGCTGGCGTGTTCGGCGAGCACGTCGAAGACCAGCACGCGGTAGGTCAGCCAGCCCCAGATCAGCGGCGGCAGCAGCAGCACCAGCGGCGGCACCAGCCACAGCGGCAGGCTCATCGCCAGCAGCAGCAGCGCCACGAGCGTGCAGCCGACCGACCACAGCACCGCCTGGAGCGCCCCTGCCCCGCGCTTGCGCTCGAGGTCCGGGAAGCGCCGCGACGCGACCAGGTTGACGATCGCCGGCGTCATCATCAGCGCCACCAGCAGCAGCGAGACGACCACGATCACCGGCACCGCGAGCGCCACGACGATCAGCGGCGCCATCACCGCGCGGAAGCCCTGCGCGCCGATCGAATCGAGCCAGGTCAGGGCCGAGGCGACGAGCGACCAGTTCTCCAGCGTCTGGCGCACCGCGGCCACCGCCGGCTCCCAGTACAGGTAGCCCAGCAGCGCGGCGGCGCCGGCGGCGATCAGCACCGGCAGCAGCGACAGCAGGATGACCCGCGGGTGCAGGCAGTAGGCGACGGAACGCCAGAAGGCGTCGAGCAGCAGTCTCATGCCGGCAAGGATAGCCGGCCGCGGTTACTCGTCGTCGCCCCCGAGGATGCCGCCGAGCAGGCCGCCGGCGCCGAAGCCGCCGAGCACCGAGCCCTCCTCGCGCGAGCCGCCGCGCTGCGGCGCGGCCGCGAACACGCGCGAGGCCAGGCGCGAGAACGGCAGGCTCTGCAGCCACACCGTGCCGGGGCCGGTGACCTTGGCGAAGAACAGGCCCTCGCCGCCGAACAGCGCGGTCTTGATCTTGCCGACGTACTGGATCTCGAAGTTCACGTTCGGCGTCATGGCCACCAGGCAGCCGGTGTCGACGTACAGGGTCTGGCCGGGCTGCAGATCGCGGCGCACGACGGTGCCGCCGGCGTGCACGAAGGCCAGGCCGTTGCCTTCGAGCTTCTGCATGATGAAGCCTTCGCCGCCGAAGAAGCCGACCGACAGCTTCTGCTGGAAGTGGATGCCCAGCGACACCCCGCGCGCCGCGCACAGGAAGGCGTCCTTCTGGCAGATCAGCATGCCGCCGAGCTTGGACAGGTCCATCGGCAGGATCTTGCCGGGGTAGGGCGCGGCGAAGGCCACGCGGGCCTTTCCGGGCGCCTGGTTCGTGTAGACGGTCGTGAACAGGGACTCGCCAGTGACCAGGCGCTTGCCCGCGCCAAGCAGCTTGCCGAACAGGCCGCCACCGCCGCCGCCGGAGCCGTCGCCGAACACCGTGTCCATCTGGATGCCGGCATCCATGAACATCATGCTGCCGGCCTCGCCGACCGCCGCCTCGCCCGGGTCGAGTTCGACCTCGACGAACTGCATCTCGGCGCCCTTGATCTCGTAGTCGACCACGTCCATCGCCATCGCTGCCTCCTGTGAATTGCGATCGGGCGCGATGGTAACGATTTGCAGACCCGCCGGCGTGCGAAGCGACACGCCGGACGCAGCTTGTTTCACGCCCCGGGCCCCCACGCCGGCCCGGGCGGCAGGGTGGCGCGGTGACAATCGTCGTTGCCTGCCGGCACCCCCGCCATGTCCCTGACCCTGCACCTGCCCACCCTGCTCTACCTGTGCATCGCTGCCCTGGTGGTGTCGGCCGCGGTCATGACGCTGTTCGGCCGCACCCAGCGCGTCTACCGTGGCTACTGGTGGTGGACGCTGGCGCAGTGGATGCTCGCCGCCGGCCTGGGGCTGCACGCCGCGCGCGACGCCGTGCCGGCCGTGCTGCCGCTGGCGAACCTGCTGCTGCTGCAATGGCCGATCGTCGTGCTCTCCGGCATGCGCCGCTTCTACCCGCGGCATGGCCTGCGCGTGCCGGCCGCCTGCGACGGCGTGCTGCTCGCGCTGGCCTACCTCGCCTGGCTCGCGACCTGGGCGGCGCAGGCCGGCCTGCCGGCGCGCGTCGCGGCCTTTTCGGGCGGGGCGCTGCTGCTCCACCTGTACGGCGCGGTGCTGATGTCGCGCATGACCGACTTCCGCCAGAGTGCCGCCCTCAAGGCGCTGGCCGGCGTCGAGCTCTTCGGCGCGTTGGTGCAGGCCGCGCGCCTGGCCGGTGCGCTGGCCGGCCCGACACCGGGCACGCCGGGGCCCGAGGTGCTGCTGGGCAGCGGGCTGGTGGTGGTCGCCTCGGCGCTCGTGATGATCTACGCCGCCCTGCTGCTGACCTACGAACGCAGCGTCGCGAACCTGCGCGCGATGCACCGCAAGCTGCGCTTCCTCGCCGACATCGACGTGCTGACCCGCGTGCCCAATCGGCGCCACTTCCATGAACTGGCGGCCCGGTCCCTCGAGGGCGGGCCGCCGGGACATGCCACCTTGATGATGTTCGACGTCGACCACTTCAAGCGCGTCAACGACCTGCTCGGACACGCCGTCGGCGACGAAGCCCTGCGCCAGGTGGCGCGCTGCGTGCGCGACACGCTGCGCGCCGGCGACGTCGCCGGCCGCCTCGGCGGCGACGAGTTCGCGGTGCTGCTGCCGCACACCGACCTGGCCGACGCGATGGGCGTGGCCTCGCGCATCGTCTCGCGCCTCGGAGACCGCCAGGTCGCGCCGCGCACGGCGCCGGTGAGCCTGAGCTTCGGCATGGTCCAGGTCGGCGCCGACGAGGCCGTCGCCGACGCCCTGCGCCGCGCCGACCAGGCGCTGTACGAAGCCAAGCGCCAGGGCCGCAGCTGCGCCGTCACCGCCAGCGGCGTCGAGGAGGAACCGGTCTTCGGCGAAAGCCGGCGGCTGGGCCTGTCCATCCCTTGAGGTCCCGGGCGTCGCCGGAGCTGGCGATAGACTGCATGCATGTCCGCGCCGGCCCAGCCCGTTGAAGCGACCGCCCCGGAAGCGGCGGCGGCGCCGCGGCCCGGCGACAGCTACGTGCAGTCCTTCGCCCGCGGCCTGTCGGTGATCCGCTCCTTCGATGCCGACGCGCCCCAGCAGACGCTCAGCGAGGTGGCCCAGCGCACCGGACTGACGCGCGCCGGCGCCCGCCGCATCCTGCTGACCCTCGAAGGGCTGGGCTACGTCGCGAGCGAAGGCCGGCAGTTCCGCCTCACGCCGCGGATCCTCGACCTGGGGTTCGCCTACCTGTCGTCGCTGCCGCTGTGGAACCT
>Ga0116177_10003117_pt1 | contig 12177 bp, 17 predicted proteins | sample AD_STIC10_MetaG_FD_89750 | JGI IMG/M metagenome (GOLD analysis project Ga0116177, IMG submission 89750) | Active sludge microbial communities of municipal wastewater-treating anaerobic digesters from USA - AD_STIC10_MetaG | ecosystem: Engineered > Bioreactor > Anaerobic > Digestate | place: USA...
AATTCACTATCTAGTTTAACTTTTGCAATTTCATAACCTCCCAAATAGTTTGGAAGTCCGAATGCGTTTTTTATTGTTAATTCTTTTGTTGCAGAATCATAACTTTTTACATTATCAAACTCTGCTGCACTAATTAAAGAAATTGAAAAAACAGCCACGGCTAAAAGTATTAAGAGCCTCGAGAAAACGCAGCCTTGGGCTTTTAAACGCGTATTTTTTTCATTTTTTGATGCCATTTTTTATTAAACTCCAGCGAAACCTCCTATTTCATTTTGCCTTCCTGCAAACATATAAATTCCTGCAATAAACGCTATTGTTGTTAAAATTGCAGGAGAATAAAGAATCATATAACTTAATAGAGTTTGATTTTTCATTTCAGCAGCAATTTCATCTGTGCCTGTGTAAATATCTTGATACATATTGCTTAAAATTACTGAACCAACTACAAGCAATAACATTAAAGCAAAGTATAATCCCAAGAATGCTGGGCTTGGATTATAACCATAAGAAACTACAAATACTATTGAGAATATTAAAGCACCAACATAAGCAAAACCAATCAACCAAGGTAAAGCATTAGAAATAGAATCCATTACTCCAAAAGTATAACCAGAAACCGTTGAAAGATTGGTATCTCCTACTACTCCTAGATCTTCCATAACGGGAGTAATTATCCCGCTTCCATAATTGATTATTCCAACTGCCACCGATGCGATAAAACCAATTATTAAAATTGAGAATAGAACTATAAAAAAAAGTATTATTCCAGATGCTCCCCTTTTATTTTTTCTCATTTTTTCTTTGGTTTTGTTTTAAGTTCCTCCAAACTCATTTTCCAACCTTGTGTTCTACGCAATAATCTAGTCATTTCAGCTAAACTTATCTCACTTGGTTTTAATTGAGCTAAGTTTTTTTGCAATCTAATTACTGCTACTGCTCTCATTTCTTTTTCAAAATCTGGATCTATTCTTTGTGGTTTGGGGTATACTTTTTTAATAGCCATTTGAACCGAACCCCCTGCTCATTAACTTTTGAATATTCCTGTCGCTTACATATTTAACCGCAGACCATACGAACATTAAAATTGCGAGTATTGGAGTGATTCCCATTCCGATTCTAAAGATTGTAAATAAGTAATTTGCAAATGTTTCTTCAACAAGATAAGCAAATGCTAGATTAGAAGCTAAGAACACCAAAGATAATGCTAAAATCCATTCAACAAACCATAAAGCTGGCCTTAAATACTTCAACCAGTTAATTTGTATTAGGTTTCCTTCTTGATCTTTTGCATTTTCAGCTGGAAGCATATTGATTATAAATGGAAGTGCAAGAATTATTAGAACAATTAAAGCAAGCAAGCCGATATAAACTATTGCTCTTGCTTCGGTTAAACCAACACCAGTTATTTTAACTTCAAATGCTTTTTCGGTATATCCTCCAGCAGTTGCAGAAGCACATTGAGTTATATAATAATAAGAACCACCATTAGTAAAGTTGCCTGCTAAAATTTTAAAAGAATAATCATAAACATCTGAAACAGTATCATCATAACCTTGAAAAATATGATTTCCTGTAGAATTATAAAGATGAAATGTGCAATTTACTCCAGTAACCAAAGGCAATCCTGTTGAAGCATTAAAAACGTGGAAATGAAATGTAAAGTCTTTTCCTTCTTTTAAAAATTCTACTGCGGGATATTCTAAAACTAATCCTTGCGGAAACTGAGTTACTGTTGTAACTGGAGGAGCAGCACTAAGCAATGGCAATAACAACAGCAAAGCAAAAACTAAAATTAACCTGTTAGCCATTTAAACATCCCCCCTCTATTCATTCCTTGTGGCATTGCGGTTCTTCCTCCAATAATTTCGGATATGTTTGTGTGCCTTCTAATGCTACCTCTTTCTTCCCCTCTCCAAGCACGGTTATATGTAGCAAAGAGCATACTTTCTAATTGAGCCATAATCATTCCGTATTCTCTTAACTTTTCTTTTCTTTGTTCTTCCCTTATCTTTTGAATTTCCTTTTCCACTTGATGCTCTATTTCTTTTAAAATATCTTTTTCAACATCTTTAGCGTTGAGTGGAACTCCAAGAACTTCGGCAGCATACATTCTTAATTTCTTTTTTTCTTCAAGTCTGCTGTTTAAAATCTCTTGGCATTCTTCAAGAGAAGGGCGACGGAACAAGACTTCATACTTTAAGAGAACTAAGTCATTAAGCTCCCCCACTACTCTATACATTAACCCTTGTATTTGCTTTTCATCGAAGTTAGAAAGAAGTGTGTTTTTGTTAATATAAAAGTGAATGGTTTGCATTATTCTATCCACTCCCCAATCGGTAAGAGTTCTTTGCTTTTCATCTTTAATTGGTTTCCAAGTTTGGCTACCATCGGGATTCTGTTCTAATTTATCTTGCCTTAAAAGGTGGTAGATTTCAGATTTAATTGAATCCACCTCGAGCTGTGTTTCAGCAAGATTCTTCTCTTGCTCTTGGTAGTAGTATTGTGCCATTGCGTTGGCATTATTAGCCTGACCCACCATTCCAGGCACAGATGATTGAGAATAGATATTATCTATTTCTTCCTGCGTGAGTGGTTGGTTTGTTGTTTCCATTTAGATTACCTTCTTCTTTACTTTGAATGTTAAAGGTTTTAAACTCTTTTTAATTTTAAACCTTGATGGTAGAATTATTTTTTTACAGGGCATTTTTACTACCTCCTTACAACTTTTTTAAATTTTAATTCTTTATACAACTTAATTTCCTTCTGTTCCGACTTGGTTGATAATGCTCTTGCGGATGGTTCAATAAATACAATGCCTTCCTTCTTGGATTTCTTGGTTTTGAATCCAGCAACCTTGAAACCCTTAAAACTTGGAACTTTAAATGTTCTTGCTAAGGTAGTTCCAACTGCGGATTTACCTATTGCTAATGCTTGCTTTGGTGTTTTACCGTAGCCAATTATCTTAAACTTACCGAAGCGACGGATTAAGACGGGATATTTTCCTGTTTTAGTTGTTGGCTGGGATGCTTTTGGAAGTTTGAAACCAAAAGGCCTTGGTTGTTTTTCTACTTTATTTGGAGGTGTTATTTTATTTATTTTATTTATATTCAAAAAAGGATAATATATATCTTGCTTTAATTTTTGTGTTGGTTGTTCTATCAACTTTTGTTGTTCTTTTTCTGCTGGAATTTCTATAACTTTCTCTCTTGTTCCTCCTCTAGATTTTGGAAGAATAGAAGAAATAACAATAGCTTTTTCATTTTCTTTTTGTTGCTCTTTAATTGTTTCTGAATAAACTAATTTAGTAATAGAATCTAATTTTTCAGAAGGTTTTGTTTTAATTATTGAACCAATAGAACCAGTTATATCTTTATTTAAATCTTGAATATTTACTGCTCCCCTAGAAATAACTTCTGCTTTATTTGTTCCAAGAATAGAGGTTGATGTAACTTTTAATGATTCTGTTGGAATGGAAGTTAATGTTTCTGTTCCTGTTGGAGCTGAAATAATTGGGGTAGATTTAATTGGAGTTGTTCCATAAATACTTTTTAATGTTTTAAGAATATCCTTTGCCTGATCCGAAGTAAATTTAACTGGCGTTGTATCTGGTTTTGTTATTTTTGGCATTGTTTTAGTAACACTAAATCCTGTTTCCTGTCTTATATCAAATTGAACATCTTTAATATCATTTGCTTTAACTAATGTTGATTCTCCTTGAGAAACAATTAACTTTTCTTTTGCTGGAACAGTTTGTTTTCCTATAAAAGTATTTCTTAATGTTTGATAATTATACTGCTTTGAAATTTCTAATCCCCCTCCCGTTCCAATAACTTTAGTTGCTGTTTGAACTTCTCCTGCTTTCCCAAGAGAAATACCAGAATAAACTGTTTGAGTTTTTCCTGCTTGAGAAATAACATTATACCAGTTCCCTTGATTTGTTAAATATCCTGTTGTTTTAGTAATATCTACTGCCGTGACAGAATATCCTCCTTGCTCTCCGACTTGAACTCCTCTTAATTGATAAATATCTTTTATTGTTCTTGCTCCTCTAGTATAACTTCCCGTATCATATTCTATTCTTGGTTGCCTTATAATAACTTGTTCTTCTGCACTAATTTTTGGTGCTTCAAAATCCGAGGTTTTAATAATACTAAATCCAGTTCTTTCAGTTTCAATATATCTCGGGGCAGTATATCTTAAAATGTTTCTTGCAGCACTTTCAGAATAACCATAATCTTTTAAATAATTTAAAGCGGAATCATATTTTATTTTATCTGCTGAACCGCCCCAAATATTTCCGACTTTTCCAATTCTCCCACCAGTAAGTTTATTCCAAAACATTGCTCTTTCTGTTGTTACCGTGTATGCTTTCCCAGGTAATACTTCTGCGGATTTACTTGTTGGATAATATGTTGTTTCATAAATAGATTGTTTTCCATAAATATCCGTAACAACATTTCTTGTTTTAGATTCAACACCAATTGTTTCAACATCTTTTCCTTTTAATGAACCCGCTTTAATTTCTTTTGCTTGAATAATTGGTTTTCCAGTTTCTCTAAGATATCCAACACCTGTTGGAATCAAAAAAGTAACTCCTGTTCCAACTCCCACTCCAAGAGAATAAGATAATGAACCAGTTTGTTCAAAAGCACTTTCTCCTTTTTTGTAAGAACCATAACCAATCAAAGCAGTTGTTCCAGCATATTTTGCTCTTGTTCCCAAAGAACGCAAAGCACTATAAGGTTTGGGTATAACTTTTGAAGCACCACCAAATATACTTTTTAATCCAGAACCAGCAACAATCCCCCCCAAAGCAATTTGGCCTACCCCCACCAATTTTTGTGTGGTTGTTGTTGCATCTTGTATGTTATAAACTCCTTCTTTAGCAATATCTGCTCCAAGAATTACTCTAGTTCCAGGAATAAGATAACCAACTGCTTGTGCTGAACCTATTGCAACACCCGCAGTATATTTTTTACCCTCCGAAATATCCGCTGTTGCAATTAGTTCTCCCATCGTGCTGCCCGTAGTTACTCTTTGATAAGAAGGACTAGTGATTATTGAACCTACTAATTTATTATAATCTTCTAAAGCTACTTTTTGTTGTTCCGTTTCATAAAATATCTCTCCCCCTCTTAATTGTTTTTCTGTGATTCCACTTTGATAAATATTATATTTTGCAATATCCACCTCTTTTTCTTTAGAACTTAAAACATTTAAATCATTTTGAACCTGACGGTTATAATAAGCAACATCATATTGGAATGTTGGGTCAAGGAAAGTTCCAAATCTTTGAACAAACCCTCCGCTAGTTGCTCTTTCTTGTTGCTCTGGGCTTAACTTCTTATCAAAAATAGTTCCAACATATTGCCCAGGAACATCTGTTATTGCTCTTGTTCTTAACTTCTTTTCTTTTTGTTGTTCAATATATTCTTTTCTTTTTTCTTCATCTCCAAATCCTTGAATTGATTGTCTTGGAATTAAAGGTGGTGGTAAATTCTTTTCTTGCTCTATTTTTTGAACAAAAGCAATTTGCCCTTGTCTTAATTGTTCGGCGGCAGCAGCTTTCCTTGCAGCTTCTTGTTCATAAGTTTCTGCTCTTTGTGTAACAATTCTTTGTTCAACTTCTGGTGCGAGTTGAACTCTTGCTGCACTACCCCCACCGCCTCCACTTCTTCTTTTTAATTCTTCTTTTAATGTTGTAGTTGGAACTGGAGCTTTAGTAACAACTTGAACTTTAGATTTATCTTGAAATTGTGATTCTTCGCTTGGCTTAATTAATATTTTACCTTCGCCATCAGACATTACGGGTGCTTTTTCTTTCTTCTTAAAAACATTAGATATTCTTTCTTTTAAAGTAGCCATCACATCTTTTACTAAAATTTAGTAACTTTGTAACAACTGCATTCTTTAAATAAGTTTCTTTTTATAAGATACCACTAAAAAGTTTATATAAATCTTTAAATAGAATAAGGATAAAGGATTCTTTACAATGGAATGGCAAGAATGGATCGGGCTTAAAGTTTTTATTAAACTTATTGACGGAACTGTATTTACTTTCTCTACGATAATTTCTTTTGATGATCCATTCTTAACCATCACGGATAAGTATGGCAAGCAAGTTTCTATAAATGTTAATAATATTTCTAGAATGAGAGAGGAGGGGGGAGAATGAAACCAAAGTTTGATACCAATGAAGAATACTGGGAATGGTATGAAAAGGAGATGGATAAAAAAGCAGTAAGAGATTACTGGGGAGATGAGGAAGAAGATGAATAAGGTTTATTTCTTTGATGATAACCGAAGTAAATTAGATGGAACAAGTGTAAGCAAACAAAAAAAAGAGATATATCAAGGAATATGTGATGAATGTAAAAAAGAATTCCCCCTTAAAAAGTTAGAATTAGAACACATTATTCCTGTAAAAATTGGTGGAAGTTTAATAGATAAAAATAATTTAAGACTTATTTGCAAAAAGTGCCACCCAAAAAAAACAAATGTAGATATTCTAATTATTAACTTCTTTAAAAAAGCAAAAATAAGTGATAAAGGATTGCTATTTTTATCTCCCGAAGAAGTTAAAGAAATTTACTTTTACTTATTAAAAAAAATAATAAAATCCAATGAGAGATATAAACTTTGGGAAGAAGGAATTAACGGGGAAGATTATGAACAAATAATTTGGAAATTAAATAGAGGAGGAGAAAATGAGCAAAATTAGAGTTGATGAAGCACTTGTAGATTCCTTAAAAGTCAAGTATGCTTCTGTTTCTCCAAGAGAATTTGATGAGTTCATCAAAAGATTTGTAAGTTACTATTCCAAGATGGACCAACAAACATTAGAAAAGATGGGATTTTCTAATGGACAAAAGCAGGAGTTCTTTGAAAGAATTAAAGAGATGATTACCTTTATACAAGAAGATTATGTTGCTCCTGCTCCAAGAGTTATACAACCAAAAGAAGAATCTACTGAAGAAGTGGAAGAAACTCCTGGCTTATCCACCAACAGAATTAACTGGTTAACTGAAGAATTTTGGGATTCTTGGAGTAAAGTAAAAGGGCATACCAAGAAAATGCTTGGAAATGATTATCCTTTTTTAGATTTTGAAACTTATCGAGAAAACCAAACTTGGTTTTTTATGGCACACGATAAAGATGAGATTATAGGAAGGCCACAACTAATTGATAATGTTCAAAAAAGAATACCCTTAATTAAAACTGTTCTTAAAACAGTAAAAGAAAAAGATGAAGAAGGCAAGAACAACAATAAAACTTATATTAAGTATTATTTCTTTGATGATAAATATGATAAAAGATATGATGGAAACCATATAGATTCTTTTGCTTTAGATTTTTGGATGTATAGAGTTATAACTCCAGAAGGAAAAGAAGTATTTATGTGGACAGACAAAAAACTTCCAAACCAACAATGTACATTTAAGGGGATGCTTGTTGAGATGGATGATATTGCAGAACTTTCAAATAGTATGAAAGTTAAATCCATCTCCAAGATATTCTTCTTAAAGGAATTTGAACCGAGTGTAAAGATTCTTCCAAAAGAAGAACTAATTAAATTAACTAAAGAAAAAAATATCAATGAAGAACAATGGCTTAACTTCTTGGCACTCCATCCTTTCGGAACAATGAATAGATTTCCATTGGAAATGGAGGAGTTAAAGTCTGCACAATTATTAAGTTCCAAGGTAGACGGTTACCCACTACATATATTCTTTTGGGGACCAACTGGAACAAGGAAGTCTATGGGTATAATTGAAACAACTGCCTTTAAATTTTCTGAAGATTCTCAAATAGTTGAAGGGGCTAATAGCAGAATAAAAGGTTTAATTCCTAGTTTTAAGGAAAAGCCAGCTAACCTTGGATATTTAGCAAAGCAAGATAGAATGGGTTGGGTTGATGAGATTGGTAAGATGGTTGAAGGAGAAATGAATAAGCATCAAGAGAAGGTAACTAATGTTCTTGGAGAATTAAATTTCCTTTTGGACCATAAGAAAAGATTGGTTGGCTCTGGTAATGATAATGAATGTGAGGTAGAAGCTACCGCCAAGTTTACTTTTGTTTCAAACCCAGTTAATGGCAAACAAACAATTTATGAACACATTGGTTTGATAGACCCAACGACTATGAGCAGAATGTTCCATTGGGTTCAAGATGAAAGCGAACAATCCTTTGTGCTTGGAAGCAAAGGAATTGTAAGATTCCCCCCCACACTATCGCAAGCATTAGATAGTAAAAAAATAAAAAGGGATATATGCTTGTGTATGTGTTGGGGGGAATTATCCGAACTTTTTTCTATTATTTGTCCTTTATCTAGAGATGAATTTTTAACAATTTTTGATACTTGTAACTCATTTTTATCCCTTATAGACTCTGAAAGGGTTAAATTTCTGTATGATGAGGTAATAAGCAAAGCAAAAGAACCATTAAGAACTTCGGTTTGGAAACCAAGAGGGCTTCATCACGTAACCTTACTTGTTGATGGAATTTGTAAGAAAAGGTGTTTGTTTAAAGATTATGACTCAACCTTTGAAGCAAAGCAAGAAGATTATGAGCTTGCCCAAAAGATATTACAAAGGATGGTTAAGTCTTGGGACACAGATATTTCAATTAAAAAAGCATTCTTTGAGGCGTAAAATGAATAACAATCAAGCAAGCACTAAAGTTTGGGGGGGTTTCCTCAACACACCTCCACAGTTTACAGGCACTAAAGCGATGTTTCCAAACTTCTCGCTCCATTTTAGGTGCGTGCTTGCTTGATAAAAATTTGCCAAAAAGCGAACTAGAAAATGAGAAAAAATATAATAAACAACCCGAACTTTAAGAGAATCTGTATGAAATGCTTTAAGAAATTTCACCCAACATCAAGGCACGGCAGAGTTTGCCCATCTTGCTATAAAAAGGAATGGTTAGCAGGATTAGCGAAAAGGTATGGGAGAAAGATAGTAGTAAGAAATGAACTAATGAATTACCAAATAAGTAACTGTGGGGGATTAGAATGAATAAAAAAGCAATAAGACTCTGCCCTGTTTGTAATAAACTGTTTTGGGTAATGGTAAATCCTGAACAAAAGAAAATTTCTAACCACTACGCAAAGAGAATTTACCCCCTACAAACAGAAGTTAGAAAGAAAGGTTGTATTTGTTGCTCAACTCATTGTTCCAAAACTTTTAACAGAGTTAGAAATTATCTTTATAAAAAACATCAAGATGAACAAAGGAATTTACAGAATAAAGAATGAGCCAAGCACCTACGCAATAGTAGATGAAACTGGAAAAGTTATTGAGAAGTTTCGCTTAAAGCAAACAGCCAATCAAATGCTTAGTCATTACCAAACTTTAAAAAGTTCTAAATGTTCCATTATTCAACTAAAAGAATCAAGTAAAAAAAGGAGGAAAGATAAAAATGGTGGATGATTATGCAGTTCAAGAGAGTGCAGCTCCGTTTAATATGGCTATCTCTACCCTTATGGGTATAAGAGAGTTGTTTTCCAAGATTGGTTCTATACAAGCCGATCCTTTATTATCTCGGGAAGTAAAACAAAAACTTATTATCGATCTAACCCGTTCTATCTTTGAGCAAAGTTCTCCTTTATTAAAAGAAACTGTTGTTGAGAAGTATGATTCTGTTATGCTTCAACTGTTTGATTCAAATGTAAAGCGAATAGTTAAAATGGAATCTGGCCAACAAAAAGTAACCAATGACTTCCGTTCTGTTTATAGCCCAGAACTTGAATATCTATCCTACAAACTCCGAAGGGATGTTTTAAGAGAACTCCAAAGAGAGAAATATATAATGCCACCAAGAAAAGACTTGAGTAGAGCAGTGGGGGATATGTAAAATGAAAACAATAATTGAGGAACTTCTTGGTAAAAATGTTGAAAATAAAGTTAAATTAAAAGAAAAAATTTTAGAAAATTTAGATAAGATTGATAAAGGAAAATTTGATGAAATAGATTTGCCTATCGGAACATTAAAACGCTTTGCGCGGTCAGAGTTTTATAAACAGAAGTATAAATTGGCAAAGAGAGAATATTACGAAAAGAATAGAGAGAAAGTGAATGAATATCAAAGAAAGTATTACGAAAAGAATAAAGAGAAGAATAGAGAGAAAGTGAATGAATATCAAAGAGAATATTATAAGAAGAATAGAGAAAAGATGAGAGAATGGTGGAAAAAATATTACGAAAAGAATAGAGAGAAAGTGAATGAATATCAAAGAAAGTATTACGAAAAGAATAAAGAGAAGAATAGAGAGAAAGTGAATGAATATCAAAGAAAGTATTACGAAAAGAATAGAGAGAAAATGAATGAATATCAAAGAGAATATCATCAAAAAAATCGAGAATTACTTAAAAGATATAAAGCAATTCTTTTAGAAAGAGGTTTAATAGAACAATGAAAATACTTTTAGACAAATATCCGATGGGAACATACCCAGGGCAAAAAAGCGATGGAAAGTTTATGGATGGTTACCTTTATAGCAATTTAGAGATACTTTCTAAAAGAATTGTTGATGATATGACTTTCTTGGGTATAATATTTAGTTCAACCTTAGAAGTTGGAACTGGTAAGTCTGTTTTGGCAACACAAATTGGTGAAGCTTGGTCGGAGATAATGAAAAAGCATCATAATGTTGATGTTCCCTTCACAACAAACAATATTGTGTTCACTCCGAAGGATTTAATCGAGAGAGCATTCAAACTTCCAAGATATTCTTGTATTTTGCTTGATGAATGGGAAGATCAAACTTACTGGAGTGAATTAGGTATTAGTTTGCGTAAATTCTTTAGAAAATGCAGGCAGTTAAACCTTTTTATGCTTGTTATCATTCCAAATTGGTTTCAAATGAACTTATCTTATGCTGTAAGCCGTTCTGCCTTCGCAATAGATGTAAAATTCGGTAAAGATTTTGAGAGAGGGTTCTTTTCCTTCTACAATTTCAACACCAAGAAGGAATTATACATCAAAGGTAAGAAAGAACACAATTATCGAGTGGTTAGGCCTACTTTTAACGGTAGATTCCTTGATGGATACGGTGTTGATGAGGTAGAATACCGAAAAGCAAAGCTGGCAGACTTAAAACGGGCTGAAGAATCAGAAAACAAGAGTAAATCCAATGGCCCAAGAAGAGAAGTTGAAGTAAGAGCAGAATTAGTTCGCAAATTGTATCAAAATATTCCGAAAATTACACAAAAACAATTATCTTCCTATATCGGTGTTCACGAAAGAACAATAAGAGCGTGGTTAAATGGAGAATATGAACCCGAAAAGGCTACAGATGAGTCGGAAGGGGCGTATGGGGGGGATTATTACGATAATCCTGTGAAAAAAGAGGTTGTCTGGGATGAGGCTTTAACTAGCTACGAAACAGAAAGAACCCTCGATAATGAAGAAGAACCACCACTCAATAGTTAATAAGAACATTTAAATATAACTTAACATACACATATATAAGATGAATAAAAAAATAGATGGCGAAACGATTGGGCTTATTATACTAGGTGCTGTTTGCTTGGGCATACTTCTCTTTGCAGCTATACAAACAATAAACAATTACCAGCAAGCACAACTAATAAAGAATCTCGCAGCACAATCAAATGAATATAACGCTTTGAAATTAGCGTGGGAGTTAAGGCAAAGATGAATACCCTCGCTGCATTTGAGAATATGAAAATAAAAGATTTGCGTAAGCTCACAGAAGAATATTTACAATTACCTCCTACTCTTTTGCAAAGGGCTTCTGCGGAAAAACCTATTGAACCATCTTTATCCGCAGAAGAAATAGTTAATGAATTAAACAGCGAGGAGGAGTTATCAAAATGAACCCCCAAGAAGCACATCAAATCGCAAATCCTGAAATTTTTAGATACATAAATGGTTGTAACACCTCTTCAACAAAAGATGGTGCTTGTTTTGGTAAAGAAAAAGGAAATTTATGTGATGATTGTAAATCTACTTTAAAAGGAATTCTCATCGCACAGGAAAAGGAAATTGAATTTATTGGACAAATGATTGAATTTTGGGAAGTTGATGATAGTGATTTATGGCTACCTGTTTTGGGGCATATGAAGAAAAGACTTGAAGCCCTGAAAATATCTTGCCAAGATTTGCGGAGGGTGTTGAAATGAAACTAAACTTTAAACTAATTTTAATGTGTTC
>Ga0116177_10003122_pt1 | contig 12163 bp, 13 predicted proteins | sample AD_STIC10_MetaG_FD_89750 | JGI IMG/M metagenome (GOLD analysis project Ga0116177, IMG submission 89750) | Active sludge microbial communities of municipal wastewater-treating anaerobic digesters from USA - AD_STIC10_MetaG | ecosystem: Engineered > Bioreactor > Anaerobic > Digestate | place: USA...
CGCAGGAAGCCAAGTCAGTATCGGACGGGGTCCCTCGGTCGGCAACGGACCCGAGGTCTCATCGCGGCAATGCCCGCCCAAGCGACCGGCTCGGCCGACGCTTGGGCGGGCAATCGATTCCGACTCCTCCACGTCGGGGGCCCGGAACGTGGCGCTGCCCAGTTGCTGGGCGTGCGGGCAGGCTGACGGTTCGTATAGTGGGCGGATCAACATCTCCTGCAGACCGGTTCCGCCCTGACCATGACCGTCGAGCGCTATGCCTTCACCGACTGCGAAGCCACCACGGCGGCAGGCGTGCCGCTGCGCATTCCCGCTGGCGTTCACCATGTCGAGCGGCGATCGCTGGTGTTCCGCGTGCGCCTGGGTGGCCGCGAGCTCGATCTGACCCTGGCCGAGTGGGAGCGCCTGCTGGATGCGGGCTGTGTCGGGCCGGTTGTCGCCGCCGATGATCCACCGGGGACTGGCGAGACCCATCCTGGGTGAAACACGCGAGGTGCCGGGCAGGCTGGAACGTCTAAGCGAGAGCGCTGGTCGGACCCCGACGACCACGGCAGTTGCGCTGCTCGAGTGGGCCAGCGACGCGGCGATGAGTGTCTACACAGCGGCCACGACAACTACCCGGACTCGGCCACAAGCAGTCGGACACGTTCGTGCCAGGAAGCTGCCGTTCGACGGCCTGCTGATCTCTGTCGCAGAGCCGGAAGCAGGCTATCTCACTCAAACACTTCCAGACAGCGACAGCACTTCATCCCGCACTCGGTCAAGCCTGCCAACGCTCAGTGAGCTCCGCGGACGTGGCGCCTGGCGGCCGTCGGCGGTTTTGCCCCCGCGTGGTCTATGCCCTGCAGAATGCCGCAGTCGGCGGCTGCATGCGGCACTGGACAAGCCGCCCGAAGCGCACGCAGCTCCTTCTCCAGGGCGCGCAGGGCCCGGATCCGTTCGGCCACATGGCCGATGTGCTCATCGAGCAGGCTGTTGACTTCGCCGCAGTCAGCCGTCGGCTGATCCTTGAATCGCAGCAGCACCCGCACCTCGTCAAGTGTCATGTCCAGGCTGCGGCACTGGCGGATGAACGCCAGCCGCTCCGCGTGATGCGGCGTGTAGATGCGGTAGTTGCCCTCCGTTCGGGCGGCCGTGGGTAGCAGGCCCTCGCGCTCGTAGAAGCGGATCGTCTCAACAGGCGTTCCGCTGGCCTGGGCCAGTTCGCCGATGCGCATGGTCAGACTCCTTCCCGCAAGCGCGGGTTCGCGGTACGTCTTGACTCTATACCCACTTCAGGGTTTCCAATCGAGCCATGGCCCACGAACACACCCATGACATCAAGCCGGCGTCCGTTCGCGCCACCGGTGTTCCCGGCTGCGGCGATTGCTGCCATCCCGTCGGCTCCGCCACGGTCGCCCCGGACGCGCAGCAGACCTTGAGCGGCCAGCGTTTCAGGGTCCCCGCCATGGACTGCGCGGCCGAGGAGTCCGAGATTCGGCGCGCGGTCGAGGGCATTCCGGGCCTTGTGGGGCTGCGCTTTCAGCTGGGCGAACGCAGCCTTCGAATTGACGGCGACCCTCAGGCGGCAATTGCGGCGGTCGAGGCGATCCGAAACAGCGGCTTCGAGATCCATCCATGGCCCGCCGCGCCGGCCTCGACGCAGGACGGCGACGCCGCAGCCCACGATCACGATGCGAAGACCGGCACGGGCCTCCCCCGCCTGCTGGCCGCCCTCGCACTTGCCATCGCCGCCGAGGGCCTGTCCTTCTTCGTGCCCGACGCGCCGTGGTCCAGGCCGGCAGGCCTGGCCATCGCCGCCGCTGCCATCGCACTGGCCGGCTTCGGCACCTTCCGCAAGGGGCTGACGGCTGCGGCACGGCCGCCTGAACATCAACGCCCTGATGACCGTGGCGGTCGCCGGCGCCTTCGTCATCGGTCAGTGGCCCGAGGCCGCGATGGTCATGGCGCTCTACGCCGTCGCCGAGCTGATCGAAGCCCGCGCCGTTGACCGCGCGCGCAATGCGATCAGCGGCCTGCTCGCGCTCTCGCCCGAAATGGCCGACCTGCGGCAAGCCGACGGCACGTGGAAGTCCGTGGCCGTGGCTGAGGTGCCGATCGGCGCGACGGTGCGGGTCAGGCCCGGCGAGCGCGTCGCGATGGACGGGGTCGTCACGGAAGGCGGGACGAGCATCGACCAGGCACCGGTCACTGGAGAGAGCCTGCCGGTGGACAAGAGCCCGGGCGATGCGGTCTACGCCGGCACCATCAACCAGACCGGCACCATCGAGTGCCGCGTCACGGCAGCGGCCTCGCAGTCCACGCTGGCGCGGATCATCCATGCGGTCGAGCAGGCCCAGGGCAGTCGCGCGCCCACCCAGCGCTTCGTCGACCGCTTCGCCGCGATCTACACGCCGGCGGTGTTCGTGCTGGCGCTGGCCGTGGCCATCGCCGGCCCCTGGCTGTTCGGCTGGACCGTGCTGGCGGCCGTCTACAAGGCCCTGGTGCTGCTGGTCATCGCCTGCCCCTGCGCGCTGGTGATCGCGACACCCGTCACCGTGGTCAGCGGCCTCGCGTCGGCCGCCAGGCGCGGCATCCTGATCAAGGGCGGTGTCCACCTGGAGCAGGCGCGGCTGCTCAAGGCGATCGCGCTCGACAAGACCGGCACCATCACCGAAGGCAAGCCACGCCTGGTCGAGTGGCAGATGCTGACCACCAGCGTACCCAAGGCACGGGCGGAGCACATCGCGGCCGCCCTGGCCGCGCACTCGGACCACCCGGTGTCGCGCGCCATCGCCGCCGGGCTGACGCCCAACAGCATCGAGGCCCGCAGCTTCGCCGCGCTGTCCGGGCGCGGCATCGAAGCCGACATCGACGGCGAACGCTACGTGCTGGGCAACCACCGCCTGATCGAGGAGCGCGGACAGTGCTCCGCCGAGATCGAGGCCGTGCTGCACCGCCACGAGCAAGCCGGCCGCTCGGTGAGCCTGCTGGCCACCGCGTCGGGCGTCGTGGCGCTCTTCGCAGTGGCCGACACCATCAAGCCGTCGTCGGCAGCCGCCATCGACGAGCTGAAGGCGATGGGCATCACGCCTGTCATGCTGACCGGGGACAACCAGACCACCGCCGAGGCGATCGGCCGCGAGGCCGGTTTGACGGACATCCGAGGCAACCTGCTGCCCGAGGACAAGCTTGCGGCAATCCAGGCGATGCAGAAGCAGTACGGCGCAACGGCGATGACCGGCGACGGCATCAACGACGCGCCGGCACTGGCCCAGGCCGACATCGGCGTGGCCATGGGCGCTGCCGGTACCGACATCGCGATGGAAGCTGCCGACGTCGTCGTGATGAACGACGACCTGCGGCGCATCGCCGAGACCGTGCGCCTGTCGCGGCGCACGCACGCGGTGCTGTGGCAGAACATCGCGCTGGCCCTGGGCATCAAGGCGGCCTTCCTGGTGCTGGCACTGTTCGACAACGCCAGCATGTGGATGGCCGTCTTTGCGGACATGGGCGCCAGCCTGCTGGTGGTTTTCAACGGGCTGCGGCTGCTGCGGCCCGAGCGCAGGGAGTTGTGACGTGATGACGACCCAACTGTTGACAGCGACGCGGTTGCTGGACTTCGAGCACCCGGCACTGCGGGCGCTGATCAATGAACGCCAATGGCTCGCGCTGAGCGAGCACGACCGCATCGGCGCCGCCTATGCCTTCGTTCGTGACGAGATCGCCTTTGGCTACAACACGAGCGACGACCTCCCGGCCTCTGTGGTGCTCGCCGACGGCTACGGCCAGTGCAATACCAAGAGCACACTGCTGATGGCGCTGCTGCGTGCGCTTGGCATCCCGTGCCGGCTGCACGGATTCACGATCGACAAGGTGCTTCAGAAGGGCGCCGTAACCGGCTGGGCCTACCTGCTGGCGCCGCGAAACATCCTGCACTCCTGGGTGGAAGTGCAGCACGAGGGGCGGTGGATCAATCTGGAAGGCTTCATCCTGGATGGTCAATACCTCCGAGCGCTGCAGCAGCGGTTCGCCGACCATCGGGGCCCGTTCCTGGGTTACGGCGTCGGAACCCCGGACCTGAACGATCCGGCGGTGGACTGGCGCTGTGCCGACACCTACATCCAACGCGACGGCATCAACCAGGACTTCGGCGTCTTCGATGATCCCGATGCCTTCTACGCCATGTACGGCGCGAACCTGTCGGGGCCCAAGCGCTGGGTGTTCGAGCGCATCGTGCGGCACATGATGAACCGGAACGTGGATCGCATCAGGCGCAGCGGGTCGCCAAGAGAAGCAGCCCAGCGCTCGTCGCTGCCGGAGATGACATCGAAGTAATGTCGCTGCAAGTGTTGCGTCGCTGGCGGCTCCCTACATTGATCTCTCGCGTTGGCTTGTCGTGGCGCTTTCCCAGTGCCCCAAGCCACCCAGAGAGCAACGTAAGGATCGAGATGAAGACAACTCAGGCCTCAAGAGCACTCACACTGCTTGGTGTGTCGCTGATCGCTGGAGCCGCCGTGGCATCCGAGCCTGCACGCCTGGATCCCACCACTGTGCGCACGCTGGCCGAGGCAAAGAGGTCGCTTGAGCGGATGCCGGTTTCGAGATCGAGCGCAGCCGCGGCCGTCGCGACATCCAAGCCGCGCTCGCTTGCCGAGGTCAAGCGAGATCTGAACGCTCCAGCTGGACCTGCCGCGGCAAGCGGCGACGTACCACTGAGCGGCAGATCACTCGCTGAGGCCAAGCGACTCGACTGAGGCCGATGCCTGAAGGCAGGCCGCCGCCGTCGGCGGCCCGCACCACAGGGTTCGCCCGCGAGACGGTCTGCACCTGCAATGCGTGGCAGGATGCAAGAAGCATCAATGCGCCTCGGAGCCCGCAACAGTCGACTCCCCCCTTTCGGGAAGCCTCAACCCTACCCTGGTGACACCTTGTTGGCTGGTCACGAAGGCTTTGCCGTCATGCATTCGAGCAATCGCGGCCACGATGGCCAACCCCAGGCCGTGGTGCTGAACGGCGTCGGAGCGCGATGGATCGGCGCGGTAGAACCGTTCGAACAAGCGGGACTGATGCTCGCTGGGGATCGTTTGGCCCCGATTGCTCACAACCAGTTCGATGCGGTCGAAAGAGCTTGAGATCTCTACAACGATGTCACTGCCTCGCTCCGCGTAGCGCGTGGCGTTGGCGAGCAGGTTGCTCAAGGCGCGCCTCACCAAGCCCGGATCACACCGAAGCCTGGCATCGCCGGCGATCGAGAAGCCGACTCCCGCCTCTTCCGCAGCAGCGGAGTGGTAGTCGACCACCTCGGCGCTGAGTGACGCCAGACTTTCGATCTGTTCACTGCGGGCCTTCGCACCTCGATCCGCGCGCGACAGGAACAGCATGTCGTTGACGATTCCCGTGAGCCGCTGCAGCTCCTCCAGGTTCGACTCCAGGACGTCACGATGCGCGTCGGCCGCGTGCGGGCGACGCAACACGACTTCCGTGCTTGTGATCAGCGTCGCCAACGGCGTGCACAACTCGTGAGCCACGTTGGCGTTGAAGCCCTCCAGCTGGTCGTAGGCTCCTTGAAGTCGGTCCAAGAGACCGTTGAAGCGATGGACGAGTGGTTGAAGCTCGCGCGGCTGCTGGCTTCCATCCAGGCGCTGGCCCATGGTGCTTGCGCCAAGCAATTCAGTCTGGCGCACCAGGCCACGCACCGGTGACAACCCGGCTCTGACCAGCACGAAGCCACCCGCGGAGATCAGCGCTGATCCAAGCAGGGCCGAAACTCCGAGGGTCCAGGCGAGCTGGGTCAGCGCAATGCGGTCGTCCGTGGTGTCCAGTTCAAGCAGAACCCTTACCGGCACGTTGTTGATTCGCACTGGCGCCTCGTAGGCAATGCTCCGGGTGGGGCGCGAGGATGCCGTCGGGAAGCTGTTTTCGTAGAACACCTCGTTCGCCGGCCCTTGCAGGCGCACCCGTAGGTCGGCATGTCCGAGGAAGAAGTCATCCAGCTTGTGTCTCAGCACCGCGAGGTCATTGGCAGCATCCACCTCGCCGAGCAGGTGGTTCACGATCGCCTGCTTCTGTTGCAGCGACTCGACCTGCCTCTTGTCTTGACTGGACGAGCTCACGACATAGACGATCGTCGAGACGATGAGAAGGCCGACCAGCGACTGCACCGCCAGCCACCACGACAGGCGCAAGCCCAGGGAGCTGGTCATCTCGGCTGCGTTCGGCTCGCTCAAGCGCGAAGCTCCATCAGGTACCCCATGCCGCGCACCGTGTGAAGCAGATTGACTTCGAAGGGCTCGTCGAGCTTGCTGCGCAGACGTCGAATGGCCACCTCCACCACGTTGGTGTTGCTGTCGAAATTCATGTCCCACACCTGCTCCGCGATTTCAGTGCGGGACAGAACCTCGCCAGGGCGGCGCAGGAAGAGTGCCAGTAGATTGAATTCCTTGGCGCTCAAGTCAAGGCGCTTCCCGGCCCGTGTCGCTCGGCGCTTGAGCAGATCCAGCTCCAAGTCGTGCAAGCGCAGGACGGTGGGCTCGGAGGCACCTCCTGTCTTTCCCCGGCGCATCAGGACATGCAGCCGAGCCACCAACTCTGAAAACGCAAATGGCTTGGTGAGGTAGTCGTCAGCACCCGATTGCAGGCCCTTGACTCGGTCCTCGACCGCGCCTCGTGCCGTCAACATCAGCACAGGTGTATCGCGCGAGTGCCGCAGCGCCGCAAGCACACCAAGGCCGTCGATGCCGGGCAGCATGCCGTCAAGGACGATCAGGTCGTAGTGGCCCTGGGTGGCCATGTGCAGGCCATCCACGCCGTTGGAGGCGGTCTCCACCACGAAGCCTTCCTCCGAGAGTCCTTGGCGGAGGTAGCTCGCGAGCTTGGCCTCGTCTTCGATCAGCAGGAGTCGCATGCGGCGATTGTCGACCGGCCATGCGATCCCGAGCCGTAGCTGACAAACATGTAATCGACCCGCCAGCCTGGCGTCGGGGCGCGATTTCTACAGTGGCATCCATGCCTTGCGGCATACGACAGGGCAAGTCGCTCGTCGTCAACTGCAGTCAAAGGACTCCTGCCATGTTCTCCCGCACCATGATCCTCGCCGCCGTCGCCACGTTTGCAGCGCTTCCGATGGCGGCATCCGCGACTTCCCTGTATCACTCGGCGCCGGGCGAAGCCGGGTTTACCGTGCATTCCGATCACCTCACCTCGTCCAAGACGCGGGCTCAGGTGCAGGCGGAGGTGCTGGCGGCCCAGAAGGACGGCTCGCTCTCCCGTATCGCTCGAGGCCTGCCGCTGCCTGCGGAAACCCAGGGGATGAACAAGACGCGCGCGCAGGTCATCGCCGAGATGCTGAACGAGCCGGCCGCCGAGCGTCGCGCTCGCGAAGCCCTGCAGATCGGCGGCTGAAGAAACCTCATTCGTCGCCTCGTCCACAAGCCCGCATGAGCAGAGGCGCATGCGCAGTGAAGCGGCACTGAGCGCGGCTCAGGACCCGCATGGATTCACTCCATGGATCGGCCGAAGCTTTCCATATCGCTCTCGTTTACCGCGCGAACCCGCCGACCGTTGGTGACGGCGGCGGGGCGATTCCTACCCGCTTGCCGCTCCAGTGGCTACAGCGTTTCATATCACGGCATCGATCCGACGATGGCACGCCATGAGTGATTCCCGCGGCAGCCCCGGCTGCTCTCCTCCTGTTGCAGCAAGCCAGAGCACGCGCCATCTCCGTTTGTTGTGGGTGAACCTGGAAGGCTTCATCCTCGATGCACCTTACCTGGCCAGCCTGCAGCGACATTTCCCGGACCGTCAGCGTTTTCGCGGCTACGGAGCCGCGACACTGAATCTCGCGGCTCATGAGGTCGAATGGCAGGGCAGGTGCACCTACCTCCAGAGGGGACGGCATTGCCGACGACTTCGGCGTCTTCGACAGTCCCGACGAGTTCTATGCCCGGCAAGGCTCGAACCTCTCCGGGTTCAAGCGATGGCTGTACTCGCATGTGATCCGGCACCGCATGAACGCTCAGGTCCGGCGCATCCGTGCCGAAAATTGGTGATGCCGGTCACGGCGCTCAGCGCGTGACCCCTGCCCGAACCCTGTAGCTGCTAGACTCTTCTCCATGCGCCGCTGGCTCGCCATCCTCATGCTCGCCCTGCTGCCGCTCCAGTTCGGCTGGGCGGCCGTGGCGGTGTATTGCGGACACGAGAGCGACCCGCAAGCCCAGCACCTGGGACACCACGAGCATCAGCACACCGGCCAGGCCACTGCCGACCACGACAGTGCGCCGGCGGACCAAAGCGCGCCGGCTGGGTTCGACTTCGATTGCGGCCACTGCCACGGCACCTGTGCCGGCATGCCTGCACCGATGGATGAGACGACGCCGCTCGCCCTGACCTCGCATCCGGTCACACCGGTCGACGGCATCGTACGCACGATCGCGCAAAGCCCGCCCGAACGCCCTCAGTGGCTGCCCCTCGCCTGATCGGCGAGGCGGGTCTCTTCCCTTCCTGAAGCCCGTTCGCGCCTGCGCGCGCGCCTCCTGACGCATCGGTCAGTGGCGCCGTTCGAGGCCCGATCCGACCTGAGTCCCTCAGCGTCGCCTCTCGCCGATCTCCCGTGGGTTGTTCTCAACACTGGAGCATCGGATGCACCGAAGAAGATTTCCGGCTGCCGGGCGGTGGCCACACACTGCCCGCGCCACCCTGACCCTGGCACTGGCTGCCGCACTGACAGGCGGCCTGATCCAAGCGCACGCGCAAACAGCGGTACCGCCCGCAGCGCAGGACCCGCTGACCCTGCGCGGGGCCTTTGAAGCGGCATGGGCCCGCCAGCCTGAAGCACTGGCGCTCGCGACACGGCGGGATGCGGCACGCGCTCAGGCGCAGGCCGCCCAGTCGTGGACGCCCGAGCCTGTCGCCATGGAGCTGTCGACCAAGACGGACCGCCTGAACCGAAACCTCGGCACGCGGGAATACGAAGTCGGCGTCGCCATCCCGCTGTGGCTGCCGGGTGAACGCGGTCGCAGCCAGGCACTGGCCGACGCCGAAGGCCGTGCTGTCGAGAGCCGGACCACTGCGGCCCAGCTGCGCATCGCGGCCGCCGTGCGGGAAGCCTGGTGGTCCTGGCAGCGGGCACACGCGGAGCTGGAAGCCGCGCGCGGCCAACTGGAAAACGTTCGCCGCATCGCGGCCGACGTGGGCAAGCGCCTGAAGGCTGGGGATCTGGCCCGAGCCGACCAGCACCAAGCCGATGCCGCGGTGGCTGCGGCCGAAGGCGCCGTTGCGCAGGCAGACGGTGCGCTCACGGTCGCGCAGCAGCATCTTCGCTCGCTGACCGCCATGCCCGCCGTCGGCCTGGCCAGCGCCATGCCGAGCCAGGCCGAGCCCGAGCCGCCCACTCCGGCAACTGCCACGGCCGAGATGGACGACCATGCCGAACTGCTTGCGCTGAAGGACCGCGCAGCGGTCGCCGAGGGAGCGATCGCGCTGGCTGCCACCCAATCACGTGCCAGCCCGGAGCTGACGATCGCCGCCACCCGCGATCGGGGCGCCTACGGGGAGTCCCACAACCAGACCTTCACCGTCGGTGTGCGCATCCCCTTCGGCGCCGGACCCCGACACGACGCACGCGTGACCACTGCGCGCGCCGAAGCGGTCGAGTTGCAGGCGCAGATGGCGCTCGAACGTGCCCGCCTTGCGGGCGAACGTGAGGCTGCCCGGGCACGCGCCGATGCCGCGCGCGCGCAGCTCGCGGCCGCCGAACGACGCGCGGGGCTTGCGCTGGAGTCGCGAGGCTTCTTCGACAAGTCGTTCCGGCTCGGCGAGACCGACCTGCCCACCCGCTTGCGCATCGAGTCCGAGGCCGCGGACGCCGAGCGCCAGGCCGCGCGTGCGCGCATCGAACTCGCCGCAGCCATCTCGGCGTGGCGCCAGGCGCTGGGCCTGCTGCCGCAATGAGCCCGGCGTCCCGCACGAAACGAACGCGCCTTAGCGAACCCATTCAGGAATCCCACCCCATGAAGTCCACCCATCCGTTGGCCGTGCTCAGTCTCGCGGCCTTCCTGCTCGGTACCGGAATGCCGGCCTTGGCCGGCGAAGGCCATGACCACGGCGATGCAACACCCGTCGCCACCGGCAAGGCGTTGCCGCGATTCGCAGCCGTCTCCGAGACCTTCGAGCTGGTCGGCGTGCTCGACGGCAAGCAGGTCACGCTGTACCTGGACCGCTTCGCCGACAACACGCCTGTGCGCGGCGCGAAGATCGATCTCGAGATCGCGGGCGCGAAGTTCAGCGCACAGTCCCATGGCGACGACGCCTACGAAATCGTGCTGAAGGAAGCGCCGAAGCCCGGCGTGCTGCCGATCACCGCGACGGTGACGGCGGGCTCCGACGTCGACCTGCTGGCCGGGGAACTCGACCTGCACGAGGCCCCGCACGCCGATGACCCGGTCCACCAGCACTCGTGGAAGGAGTACGCCGGCTGGGCTGTTGGCGGCCTGGCCGCACTGGCGGTCGTGGTGCTCGGTGGCAGGCGCCTGATGACGGCCCGCCAGCCGCAAGCGGGAGGTGCGGCATGAAGCGCGCCATCACGAACCACCTCGCTGGGCTCGGCGTCGTGCTGGCCCTGGCCGCCGTGTGGCCCGCACAGGCCGGCGAAGGGCACGACCACGGCGATGCCCCGGCCGCGCCGAGCGCCAACGGCCCCCAGCGGCAGCCCGATGGGAGCGTCTTCCTGCCCAAGCCCGCCCAGCGCCAGCTCGGCGTGCGCACGATGGTGACCGAGGAGGCCGAACTGCCGCGCTCGGTCGAGCTGAACGGCAAGGTGCTGATGGATCCGAACGCGGGTGGCAAGGTCCAGCCACTGAACGCCGGTCGCATCGAGCCCGGTCCGCGCGGCCTGCCCAGCCCTGGACAAGTGGTGCGCAAGGGCGACGTGCTCGCCTATGTCGTGCCGTCGGCGGCACCCATCGAGCGATCGAACCAGTCCGCGCAACTGGCCGAACTGCGTGCGGCCAAGTCGCTCGCCGACAAGCGCGTCGCGCGCCTCAAGGAACTGGCCGACACCGTGCCGCGCAAGGACATCGAGGCCGCCGAGAGCGAGGCAGCCAGCCTTGGCGAACGCATCGCTGCCGTCGGCGGCGGGCTGGCCACGCGCGAGGCGCTGGTGGCCCCGGTGTCCGGTGTGATCGCGTCGGCCCACGTGGTGGCCGGCCAGGTCGTCGATGCCCGCGAACTGCTGTTCGAGATCGTCGATCCGGGTCGCCTGCGCATCGAGGCCCTGGCCTTCGATCCGGCCCTGGGGGCCGATGTCGGCAGCGCGACTCTGGCGGTCGGCAATCAGCGCGTGCCGCTGGTGTTCGTCGGCGCCGCGCGCAGCCTGCGCGAGCAGGCGCTGCCGCTGGGCTTCCGGGCGCAGGGCGCAGCCCTGAACGGGCTGGCCGTCGGCCAGCCGGTGCGGGTGTTCGTGCAGACCAGGCAGAAGGTCAAGGGCATCCCGGTCCCCGTCGCGTCGCTGATGAAGAGCCCGGCCAACCAGACCGTCGTCTGGGTCAAGACCGCCCCCGAACGCTTCGAGCCACGCACCGTCACGACCGAGCCGCTGGACGGCCTGAACGTCGCCGTCACGTCGGGCTTGAAGGCTGGTGACCGCGTCGCCACCCAGGGCGCCACCTTGATCAACCAGGTGCGCTGACATGTTCAAGTGGCTACTCGACAACAGCCTGACGAACCGTCTGCTGGTGATCATCGCCAGCGTGGTGCTGATGGCCTACGGCGCGTTCACGCTGTCCCGTACCCCGGTGGACGTGTTCCCGGACCTCAACAAGCCCACCGTCACCATCATGACCGAGGCCGGCGGCATGGCCGCCGAGGAGGTGGAGCAGCTCATCACCTTCCCGCTGGAGACGACCATGAACGGTCTGCCCGGCGTGGAGTCCGTGCGCTCGACCTCGTCGGCCGGCCTGTCCTTCCTCTACGTCACCTTCGACTGGAGCACCGACATCTTCCGCGCCCGGCAGCTGGTGTCGGAGCGGCTGTCGTCGATGGAGGAGGGCATCGCCGAGGGTGTGGTGCCGCGCATGGGGCCGATCAGCTCGATCATGGGCGAGATCATGCAGATCGCGATTCCCGTCGATCCGAGCAAGATCAGCCCGATGGCCGTGCGCGAGTACGCCGACTGGGTGCTGCGGCC
>Ga0116177_10003123_pt1 | contig 12162 bp, 9 predicted proteins | sample AD_STIC10_MetaG_FD_89750 | JGI IMG/M metagenome (GOLD analysis project Ga0116177, IMG submission 89750) | Active sludge microbial communities of municipal wastewater-treating anaerobic digesters from USA - AD_STIC10_MetaG | ecosystem: Engineered > Bioreactor > Anaerobic > Digestate | place: USA...
CGATCCAGCCGTCGCGCCCCATCTGGCGCATCGCCGCCTTCCACAGCGGGCCCCCGCCCTCGCCGGGGCTCTCCTCGAGCTCCGCGTCCAGTTCGGGGGTGATCAGCGCCTTGAAATAGGCGCGCAACTCCTGGCGCAGGCGCTCCTGTTCGGGTGTGAACTCGACTTTCATCCGCATCTCTCCTGGGACCGGGTGCCGCGTTGTTCCGGGGGCGGCATCGCCGATGCATGCTGCCGCCGCGAGTCATATGTCGGCAAGCGCAAAAAAGCATCAGCGCGCGCTGACAATAGCGCTCACCAGAGCCCGTTGCGGTTGCTGGCGCGGGGCCGCGGGCTGTATCCTTCGCGCTCGCTCCGGCGCGGCAATACGGCCCGCGCCCCACCCACCAGCAAAGCAACCCGGTCGCGCGCGGCAGGGGTGCGGACGCGGAGAACATGCATGACTGCAAAACCCAAGGTCGCGGCCCTCGAGGGCTGGTTCACGCTCGACGAACAGGCGCCGCAGCTGCTGGGCTCGCGCTGCAAGGCCTGCGCCACGGTCTACTTCCCGAAGCAGACCAGCTTCTGCCGCAACCCGGCCTGCGAGGGCACCGAGTTCGAGGAAGCGCCGCTGTCGCGCCGCGGTCGCGTGTGGTCCTGCACCAACGCCTCGTACCAGCCGCCGGAACCCTTCGTGGCGCCCGAGCCCTTCGTGCCGTTCACGATCGCCGCCGTCGAGCTCGAAGCCGAGCGCATGGTGGTGCTGGGGCAGGTCGTGGCCGGCGTCGAGGTCACCGACCTGAAGGTCGGCCAGGAAATGGAGCTGGTGCTGGATACGCTCTACACCGACGACGAGTCGGAAAAGATGATCTGGAAATGGAAACCCGTGGCCTGAGGAGTAGGCAAGCATGAGCAATGACATCGCCATTCTCGGCGTCGGGATGCACCCCTGGGGCAAGTGGGGCAGGAACTTCGTCGAATACGGCGTGCACGCGGCGCGCGCCGCTATCGCCGATGCCGGCGTGCGCTGGCAGGACATCCGCTTCGTCTCGGGTGCCGCCACGATGCGCTGCGGCTACCCGGGCTACGTGGCCGGCGCGACCTTCGCGCAGGCGCTGGGCTGGCAGGGCGCCGAGGTGAACACCTCGTACGCGGCCTGCGCCTCGGGCTCGCAGGCGCTCGCCGCCGCGCGCGCGAAGATCCTCGCGGGCGAATGCGAGGTCGCGCTGGTCGTCGGCGCCGACACCACGCCGAAGGGCTTCCTGGCGCCGGCCAAGGGCTACCGTCCCGACGATCCGGACTGGGTGCGCTTCCTGGTCGGCATCACCAACCCGACCTACTTCGCGCTCTACGCGCGCCGGCGCATGGACCTCTACGGCGACACCGAGGACGACTTCGGCCTGGTGAAGATCAAGAACAGCGAGCACGGATTCACCAACCCGAACGCGCGCTATCGCAAGAAGTTCACGATGGACGACGTGCACGCCTCGCCGATGGTCGCGCATCCGCTGCGCCTGCTGCAGATCTGCGCGACCTCCGACGGCGGTGCGGCACTGGTGGTCTCGAGCATGGACTATGCGCGGCGCATTGGCCGCGCTGACGCGGTGCGCGTCGCGGCGATCTCGACCGTGACCCCGACCTTCGCCAGCGAAGTCGTGGAGATGCCCGACATCGCGACCGACTCGGCCGCCGCCGCTGCCGTGGACACGCACCGGTTCCGCGCCTCGATCCCGCTGAAGGCCTACGAGGAAGCCGGCGTCGCGCCACGCGACGTGAACGTGGCCGAGGTCTACGACCTGTCCTCCGCGCTCGAACTGGACTGGATGGAAGACCTGCAGCTGTGCCCGCGCGGCGAGGCGGCACGCATGGTGCGCGCCGGCGAGACGCGCATCGGCGGCCGCGTGCCGGTAAATCCCTCCGGCGGGCTTGCCTGCTTCGGCGAGGCGGTGCCCGCGCAGGCGCTGGCGCAGGTCTGCGAGCTCACGTGGCAGCTGCGCGGCCAGGGCGGCGAACGCCAGGTCGAGGGCGCGAAGGTCGGCATCACCGCGAACCAGGGCCTGTTCGGCCACGGCTCCTCGGTGATCGTCAAGCGCTGAGCCGTCCGTGATCGCCGCGCCATGAAGAACGAATTGCACAACCTGTTCGCCAACAACCGGCGCTGGGCCGCCGCGATCCGCGACCGCGATCCGGCCTTCTTCGAGACGCTGGCGCGCCAGCAGTCGCCTGAGTACCTGTGGATCGGCTGCTCCGACAGCCGCGTGCCGGCCAACGAGATCATCGGGCTGTTGCCCGGCGAGGTCTTCGTGCACCGCAACGTCGCCAACGTGGTGGTGCACACCGACCTGAACTGCCTCTCGGTGCTGCAGTTCGCGGTCGACGTGCTGAACATCAAGCACGTGATGGTCGTCGGCCATTACGGCTGCGGCGGCGTGGCCGCGGCGCTGCGCAACCGCAAGTTCGGCCTCGCCGACAACTGGCTGCGCCACGTGCAGGACGTGCAGAAGAAGCACGCCGCCACCTTCGCCAACGCGCATCCCGTGGACGACGACGCGCTGCTGGTCGACCGGCTGTGCGAGCTGAACGTGATCGAGCAGGTGCAGAACGTCTGCCAGACCACCGTGGTGCAGGACGCCTGGGAGCGCGGGCAGGATCTCACCGTGCACGGCTGGATCTACCGCCTGCAGGACGGGGAGCTGCGCGACCTGTGCGCCACCGCCGCCAGCCCCGCCGAGGTCGATGGCGCGATTCAGGCCGCGATCGCGCGGCTGACGCCGCTCGCCCCGTGAGCGGCGGATGATCCATCTTTCCGGCGTCGCGCTCGCGCGCGGCGCGAAAACACTGCTCGCCGACGCCGAACTGCGCATCCACGCCGGCGAGCGCGTGGGGGTGATCGGGCAGAACGGCTGCGGCAAATCCACTCTGTTCGCGCTGCTGCGTGGCGAGATCCAGCCCGATGCCGGCACGGCGAGCATGCCTGCCGACTGGCGCATCGCGGCGATGGAGCAGGAAGTCGTCGGCACCGAGCGCAGGGCCATCGACTTCGTGCTGGACGGCGACACCGAGTTCCGCGCGCTCGAGGCGGCGATGGAAACGGCCGGCGGCGAGCAGCTCGGCGAGATCCACGCGCGCTTCGCCGCCATCGACGGCTACCGCGCCGCGGCGCGCGCGCACGAACTGCTCGACGGCCTGGGCTTCGCCACGGCCGAGCGCGAACGGGCGGTGCGCGAATTCTCCGGCGGCTGGCGCCTGCGGCTCGCGCTGGCGCGCACGCTGATGTGCCCGAGCGACCTGATGCTGCTCGACGAGCCCACCAACCACCTCGACCTCGACGCGCTGGTGTGGCTGGAAGCGTGGCTCGCGCGCTATCCCGGCACGCTGATCCTGATCTCGCACGACCGCGATTTCCTCGACAACGTCTGCAACCGCATCGTCGCCTTCGAGGGCGGCACGCTCAGCCTGTACCGCGGCAACTATTCGGCCTTCGAACGCCAGCGCGCCGAGAAGCTCGCCGGCCAGCAGCAGGCTTTCCAGAAGCAGCAGCAGCGCATCCAGGAGATCGAGGGCTTCGTGGCGCGCTTTCGCGCCCAGGCCACCAAGGCGCGCCAGGCGCAGAGCCGCCTGAAGGAACTGGAGCGCATGACGCGCATCGCGCCCGCGCACATCGACTCGCAGTTCACGCTGCGCCTGCCCTGCTACGAGCGCGTCTCCACGCCGCTGCTCAATTTCGAGCGCGCCGCGCTGGGGTACGGCGACACGGTCATCCTGCCAAGGGTGGAGCTCGGCATCATGCCGGCGCAGCGCATCGGCCTGCTCGGCCCGAACGGCGCCGGCAAGTCGACGCTGATCAAGACGATCGCCGGCGAGCTGGCGCCGCTCGCGGGCCTGCGCCACACCGGCGAGCACCTGCGCATCGGCTACTTCGCGCAGCACCAGCTGGAAGCGCTGGACCTCGCGGCCACGCCCTTCCTGCACGTGCAGCGCCTCAGCCCCGCGGCGAGCGGGCAATCGATCCGCGACTTCCTCGGCGGCTACGGCTTCCACGGCGACCAGGCACTGGGCACCGTGGGCAATTTCTCGGGCGGCGAGCAGGCACGGCTCGCCCTCGCGCTGGTGGCCTGGCAGAAACCGAACCTGCTGCTGCTCGACGAGCCCACCAACCACCTCGACCTCGAGATGCGCCACGCGCTGACGCTCGCGCTGCAGGAATACCCCGGCGCGGTGCTGATCGTCTCGCACGACCGCCACCTGCTGCGCAACACGGTCGACGAGTTCCTGCTGGTAGCCGACGGCCGCGTCGAGCCCTTCGACGGCGACCTCGACGACTACCGCAAGCTGCTGCTGGAAAAGCGTGCCGCTCCGGCGGCCGATGTGGCGGCGGAAGAACCGGGCGCGCGCGTGGACCGCCGCGACGAGCGTCGCCTCGCCGCCGAGAAACGCGAGCGGCTGCGGCCCTGGCGCAACCGCATCACGAGCCTGGAAAAGGACATGGAATCGTTGCAGGCCGAGCTGCGCCAGCTCGGCGAGCGGCTGCAGGATCCGGGGCTCTACGAGAGCGCCCGCGCCGGCGAGGTGCAGGACCTGCTACGCCGCCAGGGCGCGCTGAAGCAGGAGCTCGCCAGCGTCGAGGAGGACTGGCTCATGGCCTGCGAGGAACTCGAATCCCTGTAGGTCGCCATTCATGGCGACAACCGCATTCCTGCAGGCCGTCGTCCGCATGAATGCGGACCTACGCCGCGCGGAACGTCAGTTCCTCGCCGCTCGCATCCACCACCACCGTGCTCCCCGGCGCGAAGGCGCCGGAGAGGATCTGCTGCGCCAGCGGATTCTCGATGCGGTGCTGGATCGCGCGCTTGAGCGGCCGCGCCCCGTAGACCGGGTCGAATCCGGCGCGCGCCAGCAGGTCGACGGCCGCCGGCGAGACATCCAGCCCCAAATCGCGCTCGCCCAGGCGACGGCGCAGCAGCTCGAGCTGCATCTGCGCGATGCCGTGGATATGCTCGGCACCGAGCGGGTGGAACACCACCGTATCGTCGATGCGGTTGATGAACTCCGGGCGGAAATAGCGTCCCACCACGTCCATCACCGCCGCCTTCATGCGCGGGTAATCGGCCTCGGTGGCCATTTCCTGGATCAGGTCCGAGCCCAGGTTCGAGGTCATCACCACCACGGTGTTGCGGAAATCCACCGTGCGACCGTGACCGTCGGTGAGCCGCCCGTCCTCCAGCACCTGAAGCAGCACGTTGAACACGTCCGGGTGGGCCTTCTCGACCTCGTCGAGCAGCAACAGCGAGTACGGGCGCCGGCGCACCGCCTCGGTGAGATAACCGCCCTCCTCGTAGCCGACATAGCCCGGGGGCGCCCCGATCAGGCGCGCCACGGAGTGCTTCTCCATGAACTCCGACATGTCGATGCGCACCATCGCCTCCTGGCTGTCGAACAGGAACTCCGCCAGCGCCTTGCACAACTCCGTCTTGCCCACCCCGGTGGGCCCGAGGAACAGGAAGGAGCCGTGCGGACGCATCGGGTCCGACAGCCCGGCGCGGCTGCGCCGCACCGCGTTCGACACCGCGATGATTGCCTCGTCCTGCCCGATCACGCGCCGGTGCAGCGCCTCTTCCATGCGCAGCAGCTTGTCGCGCTCGCCCTCGAGCATCTTCGACACCGGGATGCCGGTCCACTTCGACACCACCTCGGCGATCTCTTCCTCGCCGACCTTGTCGCGCAGCAGCTGCATCCTGTGACCGCCGGACTCCAGCTCACCCGCAGCGGCGAGGCGCTTTTCCAGCGCCGGGATGATGCCGTACTGCAGTTCCGCCATGCGCGTCAGGTCGCCCGCGCGGCGCGCGCTCTCCATGTCCAGGCGCGCCTGCTCCAGCTCGCTCTTGATCTGGTGCGAGCCCTGCACGGTGGCCTTCTCCGCCTTCCAGATCTCGTCGAGTCCCGCGTACTCACGCTCGAGCTCGGCAATCTCGGCCTCGATCTTCTCCAGGCGCTGACGTGCCGACTGGTCCTCGTCCTTGCGCACGGCCTCGCGCTCGATCTTCAGCTGGATCAGGCGGCGATCGAGGCGATCGAGCTCCTCGGGCTTGGAGTCGATCTCCATGCGGATGCGGCTCGCGGCCTCGTCGATCAGGTCGATGGCCTTGTCCGGCAGCTGGCGGTCGGTGATGTAGCGTTGCGACAACCTGGTCGCCGCGATGATCGCCGAATCGGTGATCGTCACGGCGTGGTGCACCTCGTAGCGCTCGCGCAACCCGCGCAGGATCGCGATGGTGTCCTCCTCGTTCGGCTCCTCGACCAGCACCTTCTGGAAGCGGCGCTCCAGCGCGGCGTCCTTCTCGATGTACTCGCGGTACTCGTTCAGCGTGGTGGCGCCCACGCAGTGCAGCTCGCCGCGCGCCAGCGCGGGCTTCAGCATGTTGCCCGCATCCAGCGCGCCCTCGGCCTTGCCGGCGCCGACCACGGTGTGCAGCTCGTCGATGAAGAGGATCACGCGCCCTTCCTCGCGCCCGATCTCCTTCAGCACGGCTTTCAGCCGCTCCTCGAAATCGCCGCGGTACTTGGCGCCGGCGAGCAGCGCGCCCAGATCCAGCGACAGCAGCCGGCGGTTCTTCAGCCCCTCGGGCACCTCGCCGTTGATGATGCGCTGCGCCAGCCCCTCGACGATCGCGGTCTTGCCCACGCCAGGCTCGCCGATCAGCACCGGGTTGTTCTTGGTTCGCCGCTGCAACACCTGGATGGTGCGGCGGATCTCGTCGTCGCGCCCGATCACCGGGTCCAGCTTGCCCTCGGCGGCACGCCGGGTGATGTCGATGGTGTATTTCTCCAACGCCTGGCGCGTACCCTCGGCCTCGGGATCGTCCACGCCTTCGCCTCCACGCACCTGGTCGATCGATTGTTCCAGCGCCCGGCGCTCCAGCCCCGAGAGCTTCAGCGCCTCGCCCACACCGCTGCGGTCCTCGAGCGCCGCGAGCAGCACCAGCTCGCTCGAGATGAACTTGTCCTTGCGCTGCTGCGCGAACTTGTCGCTCAGGTTCAGCAGCTTGGTGAGCTCGTTGGAGACGTGCACCTCGCCGCCGACGCCCTCGACGCATGGCAGGCGGTCGAGCAGCGCCGTGATGCGCTGGCGCAGCGCCTTGACGTCCACGCCGCACTGCAGCAGCAGCGGGCGCACGGTGCCGCCCTGCTGCTCGAGCAGCACGTGCAGCAGGTGCGCGGGCATGATGAAGTTGTGGTCGCGCCCGAGGGCGAGCGATTGCGCGTCGGCGATCGCGCCCTGGAGCTGATTGGTCAAACGGTCCATGCGCATGGCGGGTCCTCTGGTGCTGGCGGGGCTCACTGGCGCCCCGTGTTGCTACGTTATCTTGGGGCAACCCCGCGCAATTCAAGCGTATCCGGAGGTGTGAATCGGCCGCATTATCCGCGGTCTCGCACCGGATGCGGGCGGGAAGCGTACCGGTCTGACGCTGGGCGACCCGGTTTGGCTCGTCTAGAATCCGTGCTCGCGGCATTGGCGCCGCTGCTGCGCCACGAAACCCGGATCGGGAGCAACGCGTCGATGACATCCATGGTTCCGCCGAGTCAGTTGAGCACGGCGAGCGTCCCCCACGCATCGGGAAACTGCATCGGCCATTTCTACGTCGCCAAAAGCGTGCGCATGGCCTACCTGTCGATACCGAAGAGCGGCTGCACCTCGCTGATCAACATGCTGCATGCGGTCGCGATACCCGGTTTCAGCACGATCGGCACGCGTATCCACCGTGAATCTACGCTGCCGCGCGTGCCTGCGCCGGCCTGCCCCGCAGGGCTGCTCCGCGTTACCTTCGTGCGCAATCCCTACCTGCGGCTGCTGTCCTTTTACAGGAGCAAGGTCCTGAAGATGGCCGACCCCGACCCGCACGTGAACATGACCCTGCTGAAAATGGGTCTTCGGGAAGGCATGAGCTTTGCTTCGATGGTCGAAGTGCTGTCGACGGTGCCACCACGGGCGATGGACCTGCATTGCGCTCCGCAGATATTGTTCGTGTATCACATCGGCAAACCTGTCGTGGATTTCGTGGGCAGGCTGGAGTCGCTGCAGGAGGATTGGTCCGAACTGGAGGCGCGCTGCGGCGTGCACACCGGGCTGTTGCAGGAAAACATGAAGCACGGCATCGATCTGATCGACGAATACCGTGATCCCTCGGTTCGCGCCCGGGTTCATGCCCTGTACCGCGCCGATTTCGAGACCTTCGGATACGCCAGTGAACTCTGAGTCCGACGCCTTGCGCGCAGGCTTCGGCAACGCGCGCGTGCTGGTGAGCGGCGGCCTCGGCTTCATCGGCTCGAACCTGGCCCTGCGCCTGTGCGAAACCGGCGCCGCCGTCACGCTGCTGGACAACCTGGCGCCGAGCTACGGCGGCAACCGGTTCAACGTCGCGCCGATCGCGCGGCAGGCCGAGGTGATCATCGGCGATCTGCGCGACGAGCGTCTCATGCACCAGCTCGTCGCTGGCCAGGACTACCTGTTCAACCTGGCCGGGCAGACCAGCCACATCGATTCGATGCAGGATCCGCAACAGGACCTGGAGGCCAATGTCCGCGCCCAGCTCGCGGTTCTCGAGGCCTGCCGCAAGGTAAACCCGGGAATCCGCGTGGTCTTCGCCAGCACCCGGCAGGTTTACGGCAAGCCGGCCTACCTGCCGGTGGACGAGGCGCATCCGCTCAATCCCGTCGATGTCAACGGCGTCCACAAGATCGCCGGCGAGATGTACCACCAGCTTTACGCGCAGGTTTACGGACTTGCGACCACGGTGCTGCGCCTGACCAACACCTACGGCCCGCGGATGCGGGTCAGGGATGACCGCCAGACGTTTCTGGGCACCTGGATCCGGCGCCTGCTCGACGGGGAAACGCTGCAGGTCTTCGGCGACGGCCGGCAACTGCGCGACTTCAACTACGTGGACGACGTGGTCCGCGCCCTGATGCTGTGCGCGCTGGCCCGCGACACGGCGGGGAAGGTCTACAACCTGGGATCCAGCGAGGTGCTGAGCCTGGAGGCGCTGGCGCAGAAGCTCGTTGCAACGCACGGCAGTGGCAGCTACGAGCGGGTGGCATTCCCGGACGAGCGCAAGCGCATCGACATCGGGGATTACTTCGGCAGCAGCGCGCGCATCGAGCGCGATCTGGGCTGGCAGGCACAAGTGGGCCTCGATGCGGGACTGCGCCAGACCCTGGACTACTTCGGCCGCTTCGGCGGGCACTACTGGCCATGACGATACCGATTGCCGCACCCGTGCGCTGGTTCGAGCAGCACCAACAGGCGGTGGCCGCGGCCGTAGCCGGCGTGGTGTCCGGCGGCCAGTACATCCTGGGGCCGCGGGTCGATGCCTTCGAAAGCGCATTCGCGGCGTTTTGCGCCTGCCCGCACGCGGTGGCGGTCGCCTCGGGCACCGACGCGATCACGCTCGGCCTTCGCGTGCTCGATGTCGCGGGCGGAGAGGTGATCACCAGCGCCCATACCGCGGTGGCGACGGTTGCCGCGATCGAGCGCGCGGGCGCGACACCCGTGGTGGCGGATATCGACCCCGTCACCCATTGCCTTTGCCCCGAGTCGGTAGCCTCCGTGCTGTCACCGCGCACGCGCGCAATCGTCGCGGTGCACATCTTCGGTCACCCCGCCGATCTTCCGGGCCTGCGCGCGGTGAGTGGAGCACGGGACATCGGACTCGTCGAGGATTGCGCGCAGGCGCACGGCGCCAGGATCGACGGGCGGCCGGTGGGAAGCTTCGGACTGGCCGGAGCCTTCAGCTTCTATCCCACCAAGAACATCGGCGCGCTGGGCGACGCCGGCGCGATCGTGACCCACGACGAGCACGTCGCGCGGCAGTTGCGCCAGCTGCGCCAATACGGCTGGGACGAGACGCGGTGCAGCCAGCTGCATGGCCAGAACTCGCGCATGGACGAGGTGCAGGCCGCGATCCTGGCGCTGAGGCTCGCGGATTTCCCCCCGGCATTCCTGCGACGCCAGCAGATCGCGCAGCGCTACAACGACGCGCTCGCGAACCATCCGCACGTGCTGGCGCCGCAGACGGCGCCGGGCGCCACGCATGCGTTCCATCTCTACGTCGTGCGCACCGCGCAGCCCGAGGCGCTCGCGGCGCACCTGCTGGCGCAGGGCATCCAGAGCGCTCGCCATTACGCCGCGCCGATCCATCGCCAGCCCGCCTATCGCGATATCCTGCGAGCGAAGTCACTGCGCAACGTGGAGCGCCTGTACGAGACGATGCTCTCCATTCCCATTTACCCGGAACTCACCGACCGGGAGGTCCACAGGATATGCGAGGCCCTGTCAAGCTGGCGCGCAGGAGGGAAATGAATGGTCTTCGAAAGCAACCGGACCATCGTGCTCTACGGCATCGGATCGGAATACGTGTACGAGGCAGTGGAGATAGCGCTGCGCGCGGGAGTGACGGTGGCGGCATTCGTCGACAACCTGCCGGCATCCGACGGGCGGCAGTTCCCCGGGCTCGAGCCCGTACTGGTGGCGCAGGCGTGTGACGAGGGTGTCAGGGCGTTGCCGGTCCTGGTTCCGCTGATCACGCCCGGGCACCGCAAGCAGGTCGCGGCCGAGGCAATGAGCCTGGGTTTCGCGGGGGTGGCAACGCTGATCGACCCCACCGCGATCCTGGCACGCAGCACGCGCTTCGGCGACGGATTCCACGTCAATGCCGCGGTCGTCGTCGGCGCAAACTGCGAATTCGGCAGGCAGGTACTGCTGAACCGATCGGCCTCGATCGGTCACGATGCGCAGATCGGGGACTTCGCCAGCCTGGGTCCCGGCTGCGTGCTGTGCGGCAGCTGCCGCATAGGCGCGGGCGCCTTCATCGGCGGCGGCGCCACGATCGCGCCGAAGGTGAGCGTGGGCGCGAACGCGATCGTCGGCGCCGGCGCCGTGGTGATTCGCGACGTGCCGCCCAACTGCTTCGTCGCGGGCAATCCCGCGCGCATCGTGCGCGAAGGGGTGCAGGGCTACAACGACGTCGGCGTCTAGGAACGGCAGTCGTGGAAATCCTCGTCTATTCGCAGCAGGGCAACATGGGCGGCTCCACGCGACTGCTGCTCAACCTGGCGCGCCACCTGGCTCGCGAGCACAGTGTCAGCGTTGCCTTCGCAAGCCACCATTCGCCGCAAGCCGGCGACATCCTGCTCGCCCGCTTTCCAGAGCTGCGGTTGATCCCCGGAGATGCGCAAACGATGCGCCGGCGGCGTTTCGATGTGGCGATTCTCCACCTGCCGTTCGCGATGGAGGACGTGGACAATTTCAAGGCAGCGCGCAAGATCGCGGTCCTGATGGAGCTGGTGGAGCGACACCCGATCGCCCTTCGCGAGGAACACTGCGCGCAGTTCGAGCGGATTCTTCATCTGCATCGCGAGCAGGTGCGGCATCTCTCGCCCGCCTCCCGGGCAGCGAAGTGCACGCAGCTGCCGGTCATCGACAACATCGACTTCGAACCCGAATACGTCCCTGCCTGCTGCATCGGCGCGATCGGCGGCGCGCACAAGATGCAGCTGCCGCTGGCCCTGTCGCTGCTGGATGCACTGCCGCAACGCTACTCGATGTGCTTCTGGTCGCCCGACCCGCTCGCCATCGACGGACTCGCGCTGCCGCTGCTCGACCAGGCGCTGCGGCTCGTGTCGGCCGGACGCCTGCGACAGCAACCGCCGAGCGGCGATATCCGCCTGCTCAGCCAGCGCTACCGGGCGCTGCTGCATACGCCCCTGCACGGCAATGGCACCAGCGTCGTCGTCAGCGACGCGCTGAGCTGTGGCAAGCTCGCGATCCTGGCTCCGCTGCCCGCCTACCGGGAAGCCTACGGGCACCTCGATGGCGTGCTGTTCACCGACCAGCCCGGGACGGAACTGGCCGGGAGGATCTGCGCCTATTCACGCGAGGATTTTTCGCGCATCCGCGCCGCCTATCGGGCACACCACGATCGCAGTGACATATTGCGCCTGTGGAGCGCTGCAATCCTGGATGGCGACTTTCACCCGGCCCTGGCCCCCGGCCGCGAACCCGAGCTTGCCACCACCGACGCTGCCAGTGCGGCCGCTCCCCGTGTAATGTGCGCCACCGTCAATCCGCATACGAGAGCCCCATCGATGTCCGAAGCCCCGTCGCGCAACGCCCCATGTCCCTGCGGC
>Ga0116177_10003127_pt1 | contig 12160 bp, 10 predicted proteins | sample AD_STIC10_MetaG_FD_89750 | JGI IMG/M metagenome (GOLD analysis project Ga0116177, IMG submission 89750) | Active sludge microbial communities of municipal wastewater-treating anaerobic digesters from USA - AD_STIC10_MetaG | ecosystem: Engineered > Bioreactor > Anaerobic > Digestate | place: USA...
GGCAGAGCCGGACTTCGGCGCGGCCACCGTCCTGTTCGTCACCGGCTTCGGCGTGCTGTTCGTCGCCGGCGCGAGGCTGCGATATGTCGCCGCGCTCGCAGTGGTGGTGGGGGCGGCGCTCGCTATCGTCGCGACGTCCTCGAGCTACCGCATGCGCCGCATCACCGGCTTCCTCGATCCCTGGGCGGATCCGTTCAACAGTGGCTTCCAGTTGACCCAATCGCTGATCGCGATCGGTCGCGGCGAGTGGTTCGGCGTGGGCCTCGGCGAGAGCGTGCAGAAACTGTTCTACCTGCCCGAAGCGCACACCGATTTCCTGTTTGCGGTATTGGCCGAGGAGCTCGGACTGGTTGGGGTGGCGCTGACGCTGGTGCTGTTCCTCGCGCTGGTCTGGCGCGCGCTGCACATCGCGCAGCTCGCCTCCGATGCCGGCATGAAGTTCCAGTCCTACCTCGCCGCAGGCTTCGGCATCTGGCTCGGTCTGCAGGCGTTCATCAACATGGGCGTGAACATGGGCGTGCTGCCGACCAAGGGTCTGACGCTGCCTTTCATGAGCTACGGGCGCTCGAGCCTGCTGGTCGCGCTGGCGTGGGTCGGGTTGCTGCTGCGTGTCTATCACGAAGCGACCGCGCAGACCCGCAGTTCGGCCACCAGCGCGCGGCGCTCGGGCGATGCCGTGGAGGCGGGCGCATGAGCCGCGGCTCCGTGCTGATCATGGCCGGCGGTACCGGTGGCCACGTCTTCCCGGCGCTCGCACTGGCGCGCGTGCTGCGCGAGCGGTCCTACGACGTCGTGTGGCTTGGCACACGGCGCGGTATCGAGGCACGCATCGTGCCGGCAGAGAAGTTCCCGGTGGAATGGATTTCAGTCGGCGGTCTGCGCGGCAAGGGCACGGCCACGCTGCTGCTTGCACCTTTCAAGCTGCTGCATGCGTTGTGGCAGTCGTTGCGCGTGATGTGGCGGCACAAGCCCGTGGTCGTCGTCGGCCTCGGCGGCTTCGTCACCGGTCCGGGCGGCATCGCTGCGTGGCTGACGCGCCGGCCGCTGGTGATCCACGAGCAGAACGCGATCGCCGGCTTCACCAATCGCCAGTTGTCGCGCTTCGCTCGAAACGTGCTCGAAGCCTTTCCGGGGAGTTTCGGTCCCGGCAGCACGGCCCGTGATATCGGCAATCCGGTGCGCAGCGAGTTCTTCCGTCACGCGCCACCGGCGGAGCGGTACGCTGCGCGCAGCGGCGCGATCCGTGTGCTGGTGGTCGGCGGCAGTCTCGGGGCTCAGCGTCTCAACGGGTCCGTGCCGCAGGCGCTCGGCCTGTTGCGCGATGGTCATCGCTTCGAAGTCCGGCACCAGTGCGGCGAGCGCAGCGTCGAGGCGACGCGCGCGGCGTTTGCCGCCGCAGGCGTCGCCGCGGAAGTGTTGCCGTTCATCGACGATATCGCTTCCGCTTACGCTGCTGCCGATCTCGTGATCTGTCGCGCGGGCGCGCTGACGATCTCGGAACTCGCGGCGGTCGGCGTCGCTGCGATCCTCGTGCCGTTTCCGGCGGCCGTGGATGATCATCAGACCTTCAACGCACGCTTCCTGGTCGATGCCGGCGCTGCGGTGCTGATCGCCGATCGTGATCTCAGTGGCGAGCGGCTCGCGCAGGAGATTGCCACGCTGTGTGCCGATCGTGCACGTCTCTCCGCCATGGCAGAGCGCGCCCGCCGGCTCGCGCGCCCCGATGCCACGCAGACCCTCGCAGCGGTCTGCGAAGAAGCCGCGGGGGTTGCGGCATGAACCAGCGCGATCGCATGCGGCGCATCCATACGATCCACTTCGTCGGCATCGGCGGCAGTGGCATGGGCGGCATCGCTGAAGTACTCCTGAACCTCGGCTATGAAGTGCAGGGCTCAGACCTCAAGTCCAACGCAGTGACCGAGAGGCTCGCCTCGCTCGGTGCGCGGATCGCGCTCGGCCATCGCGCCGAGAACGTCGACGGCGCGGATGTCGTGGTCGTCTCGAGTGCCGTGTCGAGAGAAAATCCCGAAGTGGTTGCGGCCGTCGCGAAGCGTGTGCCCGTCGTGCCGCGCGCCGAGATGCTCGGCGAGCTCATGCGCTTCCGTTATGCCATCGCAGTCGCCGGCACGCATGGCAAGACGACGACGACCAGCCTCGTCGCGAGCATCCTCGCCGAGGGCGGCGAAGATCCGACGTTCGTGATCGGTGGGCGGCTTAAGAGCGCCGGCACCAACGCGCGCCTCGGCGCCGGTCAGTATCTGGTGGCCGAAGCGGACGAGAGCGACGCGTCGTTCATGCACCTGCAGGCAATGATCGCGATCGTCACGAACATCGACAACGATCACCTGGGCACGCACGACGGTGATTTCGGTCGGCTCAAGCAGAGCTTCGTCGAGTTCCTGCACAACCTGCCGTTCTACGGCCTTGCGGTGCTCTGCGGCGATGATCCGCATCTGCAGGAACTGCTCGGCCGCATCGGTCGGCCCTACATCACTTATGGACTCGGCGAGCACTGCGACGTACGGGCGACCCATGTGCGTCGCAACGGCCTGCAGACTTCGTTCGATGTCGTGCGGCCTGGCCGGGATCAACCCCTCAGCGTCACCGTGAACCTTCCCGGCACGCACAACATCCTCAATTCGATGGCGGCCATCTGCGTCGCCACCGAACTCGGCATCGACGATGCCGCCGTGCAGCGCGCGCTGGCGAAGTTCCAGGGTGTCGATCGGCGCATGCAGCTGATCGGCCATGTTCCGGTGCCGGGCGGCGAGATCACGGTGGTCGATGACTACGGTCACCATCCAACCGAGATCGCGGCCACTCTCGAGGCCGTGCGCCAGGGCTATGCCGGGCGCCGCGTGGTGCTGTGCTTCCAGCCGCACCGCTTCACGCGCACGCGCGATCTCCTCGATGACTTCGCCCGCGTGCTGTCGACGCCGGATGTGTTGCTGGTTACCGAGGTGTACGCCGCCGGCGAGGTGCCGATTGCCGGTGCCGATGGACGGGCGATCTGCCGCGCGGTTCGCAGCCGCGGCCAGGTCGAGCCCGTGTTCGTTGAAAAGGTGGAGCAGCTCACCGAGTCGCTGCGCGACCTGCTGCGCCCCGGCGACGTCGTGCTGACGATGGGCGCAGGCCACATCGGTGCCGTGGTGCACGAATTGCCGAAGCAGCTTGCCCAGGGCGGTGCAGCATGAGTCTGGCGATCACCCTGGCGCCTGGCTACGAATCGCGCGTCAAGCGGCATGAGCCGATGGCGAAGCACACGTCATGGCATGTCGGGGGACCCGCAGACGTCTTCTTCGAGCCGCAGGATCGATCCGATCTGATGGCCTTCCTGCGCTCGCTGCCGAAGGATGTGCCGATGCACTGGGTGGGCCTCGGCAGCAATCTGCTGGTGCGTGACGGTGGCCTGCGGGGCGTCGTGATCTCCACGCACGGCGCGCTTGGGCGGCTCGATCGACTCTCAGCGACGATGGTGTACTGCGAAGCGGGCGTGCCCTGCGCGCGCATTGCACGGCAGTGCATCAAGTGGGGGCTTGGCCCGGCGGATTTCTTCGCCGGCATTCCCGGCACGCTCGGCGGTGCGCTCGCGATGAACGCGGGCGCTTTCGGCGGCGAAACCTGGAAGCACGTGCGCAGCGTCGAGGTGGTCGATCGTGCCGGGCTGCAGCACACGCGGACTCCGGACGAGTACACGATTTCGTATCGATCGGTGCGTGCACCGGTCGGCGACGAATGGTTCGTCGCGGCGACGCTCGAGTTCGAGCAGCGGCCCGGCGCCGACAACGCAGAGCTCAAGGCGCTGCTGACGAAGCGCAAGGACACCCAGCCGATCGGCGAATGGAGCTGTGGCTCGGTGTTCACGAATCCGGCGGGTGATCACGCCGCACGCCTGATCGATTCCGCGGGTCTGAAGGGCTATCGCATCGGCGGCGCCGCCGTGTCGGACAAGCACGCGAATTTCATCATCAATACCGGCGATGCCACGGCCGCCGATCTCGAGAGGCTCATTGCACACGTGCAGCAGGTCGTCGAAACGACGCATGGCGTCCGTCTGAATCCCGAAGTCCACATGATCGGGGAGTCACGCTGATGCGCCTGGCACACGATCCGTCGGTACGCCATACGGTCTCGTCCGCGAAGGAGTTCGGCAAAGTGGCCGTGCTGTTCGGCGGCACGTCGACCGAGCGTGAGATTTCGCTGCTGAGCGGCACGGCCGTGCTGGCGGCGTTGCAGCGCCGCGGTGTCGATGCCCATGCGTTCGATCCCCGTGACTTGCCGCTGGCCGATCTCGTCGCGCAGCGTTTCGATCGTGTCTGGATCGCACTGCATGGTCCGGGTGGCGAGGACGGTGCCGTGCAGGGCGCGCTCGAATGCCTCGGCCTGCCGTACACCGGCAGCGGCGTGCTCGGCTCCGCGCTCGGCATGGACAAGCTGCGCACCAAGCGCCAGGCGGCCGCGGTCGGCATCGCCACGGCGGAGTCGATGGTGCTGGCGAGCGCCGATGACCTCGGCCCGGCGCTGGATAAGCTCGGCCTGCCGCTGATCGTGAAACCCGCCACGCAGGGCTCGTCCGTCGGCATGAGCAAGGTGGAACGGGCCGAAGATCTGCCGGCGGCGTATGCCGCGGCGGCGGCCGTCGATTCGAGCGTGTTCGCGGAAGCGTGGATCACCGGCGCGGAATACACCGTGGCGATCCTGCAGGGCCGCGCGCTGCCGTCGATCCGCATCGAAACGCCCAACACGTTCTACGACTACCAGGCGAAGTATTTCCGCGACGACACGCAGTACCACTGCCCGTCTGGCCTTGCGCCCGAAGCGGAGAAGCACCTGGGCGCGCTCGCACGCGCCGCCTTCGAGGCCGTGGGCGCGGAGGGCTGGGGCCGCGTCGATTTCATGAGCGACAAGACCGGCAGGCCGTTGCTGCTCGAGATCAACACGGTGCCCGGCATGACGGATCACAGCCTCGTGCCGATGGCGGCGCGCGCCGTCGGCATTGAATTCGATCAACTCGTCTGGCACGTGCTCGAAACGAGCTTCTCGCGCACCAGAGCCCTGGAGAAATAGCGATGCTCGCCGTTGGCAAACCACGCAATCGACGCCGCAACGAGGAGGCACGCCGCTGGCTGCCTGCGTTCGCGCTCGACTGGCGCCGGTTCGCCGTGACGGCCGCGTCGCTCGCGGTGCTGGTGGGTGGGGCCGGCGCCGCGATGTGGGCGCTTGATCAGCCGATCGAGACAGTCGCCGTACAGGGCAGATTCCAGCGAGTCTCCGCGCTCGATGTCGAACAGGCCGTCAAGCAGCGCATCCGCGGTGCGGGCCTCGCCACCGTCAATCTCGGCACCGTGCAGCGTGCGATCGAGCAGCTGCCCTGGGTCGATTCCGCGTCGGTACAACGCGCCTGGCCGCGCGGTCTGCGCGTGGTCGTGACCGAGCAGGTGGCCGCGGCGCGCTGGGGTGCGAACGGCTTGCTCAACTCGCGAGGCGAGTTGTTCGTCAGCGAGTTGCGCCACATTCCGCCCGAGCTGCCGAAGCTGTCGGGGCCGGCCGGTACGGAAGGTCCCGTGGCGCAGCGCTATCTCGCGATCCAGGGACGTCTGGTCGAGGCAGGCATGCGCATCACGGCGCTGCGCCTCGATGCACGCGGTTCGTGGGAGATCGATCTCGACAGCGGCGTCACGGTTCGCCTCGGCCGCCGGCAGGTCGACGAGCGGTTCGAACGTTTCGTCGTCGCGGCATTGCGTCTGGTGACGCAGCGCGCCGGCGACATCTCCTACGTCGACATGCGCTACACGAACGGTTTTGCGGTGGGTTGGCGCAGCGCGGGCAGCGCGACCCGCGTGGCAGGTGCCGAACTCGGCGATGACGAATCACCGGAAGCATAAAATGGCACGCAAGACAGATAGACACCTGATCGTTGGACTGGACATCGGCACGTCGAAAGTGCTCGCACTGGTTGGCGAGGTCGCCGCGGACAACAGCGTCGAGGTGATCGGCTTCGGCTCGCAGCCCTCGCGCGGCCTGAAGAAGGGCGTGGTCGTCAACATCGAATCGACCGTGCAGTCGATCCAGCGCGCGATCGAGGAAGCCGAACTGATGGCCGGCTGCGAGATCCACTCCGTGTTTGCCGGCATTGCCGGCAGCCACGTGCGCAGTCTGAACTCGCATGGCGTCGTCGCGATCCGCGACAAGGAAGTTGGCGACACGGACGTGCAGCACGTGATCGATGCCGCGAAGGCGGTCGCGATCCCGGCCGACCAGAAGATCCTGCACGTGCTGCCGCAGGAATACATCATCGATGGCCAGGAAGGCATCCGCGATCCGGTCGGCATGTCGGGCGTACGGCTCGAAGCCAAGGTGCACATCGTCACCGGCGCAGACAGCGCCGCGCAGAACATCGAGAAGTGCATCCAGCGCTGCGGTCTCACGGTGGACGACGTGGTGCTCGAGCAGCTCGCCTCGAGCTATTCGGTGCTGACTGACGATGAAAAAGAGCTCGGCGTCTGCATCGTCGACATCGGCGGCGGTACCACCGACATCGCCGTGTTCTCGCACGGTGCGATCCGCCACACCGCGGTGATTCCGATCGCGGGCGACCAGGTCACGAACGACATCGCCGTCTCGATGCGCACGCCGACCCAATACGCCGAGGACATCAAGATCCGCTACGCCTGCGCGCTGTCGCAGCTCGCGAACCCGGACGAGAGCATCGAGGTGCCGAGCGTAGGCGACAGACCTGCGCGCCGACTCGCGCGCCAGACGCTGGCCGAGATCGTCGAGCCGCGCTACGAGGAGCTGTTTGGCCTGATCCGCGAGGAGCTGCGCCGCAGCGGCTTCGAGGAAGTGATCGCGGCCGGCATCGTGCTGACCGGCGGCAGCGCCAAGATGGAAGGCGCGATCGAACTCGCCGAAGAGATCTTCCACGTGCCCGTGCGCCTCGGCATGCCGACCGGCGTGAAGGGCCTCTCGGACGTGATCACCAACCCGATCTACTCGACGGGCGTGGGGCTGCTGCTCTACGCCCGCGACAACGCGATTCCCGGCAACCGTGGCCGCAGTTTCGGCGGCAACGCGAAGACCATGCTCGATCGAATGAAGAGCTGGTTCCAGGGAAATTTTTGAGCTGACAGACTCAACTGCTGACAAGGAGCGATGACTATGTTTGAACTGATGGACGCATACAGCCAAAGCGCTGTGATCAAGGTACTCGGCGTGGGCGGCGGCGGCGGCAATGCCGTCACGCACATGGTGGCGAGTGGCATCGAGGGCGTGGACTTCCTGTGCATCAACACGGATTCCCAGGCGCTGAAGCATTCGCGGGTCAAGACCGCGCTGCAGATCGGCGGCAACATCACCAAGGGTCTCGGCGCCGGCGCCGATCCGGAGATCGGCCGTCAGGCCGCGATGGAAGATCGTGATCGCATCATCGAGCTGATCGAAGGCTGCGACATGCTGTTCATCACCGCCGGCATGGGCGGCGGCACGGGCACGGGCGCTGCGCCGGTGGTGGCGCAGCTCGCGCGCGAGCTCGGCATCCTGACGGTGGCCGTCGTCACGCGTCCGTTCGAGATGGAAGGCAGCAAGCGCTCGCTGGTCGCCGACCACGGCATCTCCGAACTCGGCAAGCATGTCGATTCGCTGATCACGATCCCGAACCAGAAGCTGCTGTCGGTACTCGGGCCGCGCACGACGCTGCTCGATGCGTTCAAGAGTGCGAACCAGGTGCTGCAGGGCGCCGTGCAGGGCATCGCCGAACTGATCACCCGTCCGGGCCTGATCAACGTCGATTTCGCCGACGTCCGCACCGTCATGGCCGAGACCGGCATGGCGATGATGGGCTCAGGTGTGGCGAAGGGTGAGCAGCGCGCGCGTGAAGCCGCGGAAGCCGCCGTGTCGTCGCCGCTGCTCGAGGACGTCAACCTGCAGGGTGCGCATGGCATCCTCGTCAACGTCACCGCCGGCATGGATCTGGCGATCGGCGAGTTCGAGGAAGTCGGCCGCATCGTCAAGCAGTTCGCGTCCGAGGATGCGACGGTCGTCGTCGGCACGGTCATCGATCCGGAGATCACCGATGAACTGCGCGTCACCGTGGTGGCGACGGGTCTCGGCCGCCCGGTGGCGACGATGGTGCGCCCGACGCTGCAGCCGGCCGCGCGGATCTCGATCGCGGCCTCGGCGGGGGTCAGTGCCGCGGGCGCCGGCGCGTCCCAGCAGGAGCCGCCGATGCGGGTGGTGCGTCGTGCGCCGATGTCGGCCAACGACTATGCCGCGCTCGACAAGCCGGCGATCCAGCGCAAGGTGGCGGTGGGCGACGGTCTGCGGCCGGAGCCGGACGCCGAGGATATCCTCGATATCCCGGCCTTCCTGCGCCGTCAGGCCGACTGACGGTCGAATATGGTAGGGTAGCGCCCCTTCAGCCGGGGCGGTGGCATTCGCTCCGCCACCGCCCTGTCTTCAGAAGAATCATGGTCGGACAACGCACACTCAAGAACTCCATCCGCGCCACGGGCGTGGGCCTGCACACCGGCAAGAAGGTGCTGATGACGCTGCGCCCCGCGGCGCCCGATACCGGCATCGTCTTTCGCCGCACCGACCTCGAATCTCCGAACGAGGTCCCCGCGCGCGCCGAGAACGTCGGCGAGACGATGCTAGGCACGACGCTGGTGCGTGGCGAGACGAAGGTGTCCACCGTCGAGCATCTGTTGTCGGCGTTCGCCGGCCTCGGTATCGACAATGCCATCGTCGAACTCTCGGCCCCTGAAGTGCCGATCATGGACGGCAGCGCCGGTCCCTTCGTGTTCCTGCTGCAGTCGGCCGGCATCGAAGAGCAGCGCACGCCGAAGCGCTTCGTGCGCATCAAGAAAACCGTGCGCATCGAAGACGGCGACAAATGGGCGCAGTTCGATCCGTTCGATGGGTTCAAGGTCAATTTCGAGATCGAATTCGATCACCCGATCTTCAAGAAGCGCGCGCAGCGCGCCTCGATGGATTTCTCGACGACGTCCTTCCTGAAGGAAGTCAGCCGCGCCCGAACGTTCGGCTTCATGCGCGACCTGGAAACGCTGCGCGCCCGCAATCTCGCGCTCGGCGGCAATCTCGACAATGCGATCGTGCTCGACGAGTTCCGCGTGCTGAACGAAGACGGCCTGCGCTATGAAGACGAGTTCGTGAAGCACAAGATCCTCGATGCGATCGGCGATCTGTACCTGCTCGGCCACAGTCTGATCGGCGAATTCAGCGGATATAAGTCAGGCCACGGCTTGAACAACCGCCTGCTGCGCGCGCTGCTCGCGGACAAGTCCGCCTGGGAAGCGGTGGTGTTCGAGAAGCCGGAGGACGCCCCGATCTCCTACGTCCGCACCCAGGTGCTGTCGGCTGCCGCCGGCTAGCGTCGCTGCTTGCCCGGCGCCCTGCTCGGCGCCTCACTTCGGCTCACCTTCACCACGCAGCGTTTCAGGCGTGGCGATTCGCGCTTCATCGCGGGTTCCAGTTCGAGCAGCGCGTACTTGAGGCGTGCCGACCAGGCGGCGGAACTCGTGAAAACCGTCAGGGTCCCGGCGTCCTCCACCAAGGTGTCGATCTGCCCGGACATCCCCTCTGGCAGGTGTTTTTCGAAGAAATCCCGCCACTGCTGATCTGAGTCAACGAGTTGCGCCGATGCCTTTGACAATAATCCCGATTTCGCCAGTAAGTCTTTGACAATAAACGGCTTACGGCCAGGATTTGCCGCCCGACTCGACATACTGGGCGGGAACTTCTTGTAGCGCCCGGGGGGTTTGGGCATAGTCACTCCCGCTAGTTCAAGGGCAAACCCACTGAAAGGTGGGGACGCAAAGCCACCGGTCTAAAGCGAGGAGCTATGACAGCGGGGTTGCCGGCAGGGCGCAAGCCTACATATTCGCTCGCCAGTCCGCTTCGGCGTCTGGCGCAGCATGCGGCAACAACGCCCGCGGTTCACCGCGGCATAACGACTCGCGCAATGATGCGCGGCTTTAACTCGCTTGGACGAGACGTGTTGAACGAGACGGTCGTGGTCCGGCCCGCCGTCATGCCTTTCAAGTTGCTGCGTGACGACGTTTGGAGCTGACGAGATGAACATCATCCTGTTTTCTCGCCGTTTTGGCCGAGCGCATAGCCTGAGCCTCAATCATCCGTTCGCGCTGGCCGGCGTTGCCGCTGCGGTGGTCGGTCTGCTCGGGGTGGCGTTCACGGTGGGCATGCAGCTCGGACAGCACAACGGAGCACGGCTGGCGGCGAGCACGCCGGGCCAGCTGGCCAAAGCCGTCGCGATGCAAAAGCAGGAAATTGCCGAGATGCGCGCGCAGGTGCAGCAGCGCGTCGACGCTCTTGCAGCCCGCATGGGCCAGGTCAACGCCCATGTGGTTCGTCTCGACGCGCTCGGCAAGCGACTCACGCAGATGGCGAACATCGATTCGCGCGAATTCAACTTCGACGCCGCACCCTCGGTGGGCGGCCCGGAATCGGAAGGTCTCGCAGCCCAGATTCCGGATCTCTCCGCGCTGATTTCCGGGCTCGAGAGCCGGGTGGCGCTGCGCGATTCGCAGCTGGCCGCACTCGAGAACGTGATCCTGCAGAAGGAACTACGCGCGCAGATCATGCCGGAGGGTCGGCCGGTCCGTAACGGCTTCATCTCGTCGTATTTCGGCGAGCGTCAGGATCCGTTCACGGGTCACCAGGCCTTCCACAAGGGCGTGGACTTCGCGTCCGAGGCCGGCTCCGAGGTCATCGCCGTCGCGGCGGGTGTGGTCACGTACGCCGGCGACAAGCAGGGCTATGGCACGGTGGTCGAAATCAACCACGGTGACGGCTTCGTGACCCGCTACGGCCACAACAAGCAGAATCTCGTTCAGGTGGGGCAGACCGTGACCCGCGGTGAGCGCATCGCGCTGATGGGCTCGACGGGCCGTTCCACCGGCCCCCATGTCCACTTCGAGGTCGTCCGCGGCGGCAACCAGGTCGATCCGCTGAGCTTTATCGGCCGCTGAGCGCGGCCCGAGAACCCGAGCCGTCGCGCGAGGGGGCTATCGGACCCCTCCCGGGGAACCGATTTCCGGCCCGGCGCTCTATTCCGTACAATACCGGTCTTTGCCGACGGGCTTGCTCCAAGCCCTTGTCGGCTTTGTCTTTTGTCTGAAGGATTCGCCGCGTGCTCAATTTACTGACCCGTGTCTTTGGCAGTCGCAATGACAGGGTGGTCAAGGACCTCGGACGGGTGGTCCGGGAGGCCAACGCCCTCGAAACCTCCCTGCAGGCGCTCAGCGATGAGCAGCTGCGCGCCAAGACCGTTGAGTTTCGCGATCGCCTCGCCAAGGGCGCAACGCTCGATTCGTTGATTCCGGAGGCGTTCGCAGCGGTCCGCGAAGCGTCGCGCCGCACGCTCGGCCTGCGCCACTTCGACGTGCAGCTGATCGGCGGTGCCGTGCTGCACCAGGGCAAGATCTCCGAGATGCGCACGGGCGAGGGCAAGACGCTCGTCGCCACGCTACCTGCCTATCTGAATGCTCTGCCCGGCAAGGGCGTGCACGTCGTCACGGTCAACGAATACCTCGCGCAGCGCGACTCGGACTGGATGGGTCCGGTGTTCCGCTTCCTCGGGCTCAGCGTCGGCGTGATCCGCAATTCACAGGACAGCGCCGAGAAGCGCGCGGCCTATGGCTGCGACATCACCTACGGCACCAACAACGAATTCGGCTTCGATTATCTGCGCGACAACCTCGCATTCAAGCTCGAGGATCGTGTGCAGCGCGGCCTCGCGTTCGCGATCATCGACGAGGTCGACTCGATCCTGATCGATGAAGCGCGTACGCCGCTGATCATCTCGGGCCCGGCCGAAGAAGGCACCGACTCCTACGTCGCGATCAACAAGCTCGTGCCGCGGCTCGAGCGACAGAAGGTCGAGGACGGGCCCGGGGACTACAGCGTCGACGAAAAGCAGCGTCAGGTGCATCTCACCGAGACGGGCCATGAGCACGTCGAGGCGCTGATGACGGAAGCGGGCCTGCTGCGAGATGGCGAGAGCCTGTACGACGCGGCCAACATCCGCCTGATGCATCACCTGAACGCGGCGCTGCGTGCGCACGCCGTGTACAAGCGCGATGTCGAGTACATCGTGCGCGGCGGCGAAGTGATCATCGTCGAC
>Ga0116177_10003131_pt1 | contig 12146 bp, 9 predicted proteins | sample AD_STIC10_MetaG_FD_89750 | JGI IMG/M metagenome (GOLD analysis project Ga0116177, IMG submission 89750) | Active sludge microbial communities of municipal wastewater-treating anaerobic digesters from USA - AD_STIC10_MetaG | ecosystem: Engineered > Bioreactor > Anaerobic > Digestate | place: USA...
GCCGTTGACCATGCCCGAATTGCCGCCCTGCGGGTTCACCGCGAAGCCATACTCGGCGCACAGCGTCATCGCCTTCGAGACTTCCTCAGTCGTCGCCGGCTTCACCAGCACAGGCGTCGAGCCTTTCCACCGGCCCCGCCAATCGCTGATATGCGGATCGATCTCGTGCGCATCCGTGGAAACGCCTTTCGGCCCCAGCGCCTCAGTCAGGCGAGTGATGAATTCGGAAGTGCGCGCGCCCAGATCGTCCGCCATGGCCAACTCCTGAAACCCGGGTTTCTAGCCGACAAGGTCCTGCGGCTTGCAGGTCTTGATGCCTGTAACGACTTTCGTGGTGATGAACAAACTATCGAACTCGCCCTCGAACCGGAAACCCTTGTCGGTCTGCCGCGTGCGGTAACAGGCAGGCGTCGCATAGCCATCGTCTTCATAGGCAAAGCAGGCCTCGCCCTTTGGGGAAATGGTCAACCTGCCCTTCATGAGGCCATCCGGCGTTTCATAAAGTGTCTCGCCGCCCGGCTCGATGCATTCACGCCACGAAAACCCGAAAGTTGGCGAGTAGCCCGTCATCTCGATCCCGAACAACGACGCCTTGAGCTGCGCTCCGCTCATCAAAGCGCCTTTGGCCAGCTGCGCCACCGCAGGCGCGCCCGACAGCGCCGCCAGAAAGAGTCCCACGAAAACCGCGCGCATCATGCCGCTCCCGATACTGCCGCAGACTGCCACAACCCGACGCCGGAACTAGGGCTCCCTCAGCGCCTCTATCGACGCTCCATACCTTGACGACAGAACGCCGGGACGCTCCAAACGACGAAAGATTTGAGGAGACGTCCATGCCCTACGCCCCGTTCAACCTCGAAGGAAAAGTCGCTCTCGTGACCGGCGGCAATCGCGGCATCGGGTTCGGCTTCGCCGAGGCGCTCTATGACGCCGGAGCGGCCGTCGCCATCTGGGGCTCGAACGAAAAGCGCAACGCCGAAGCCGTAGAAAAGCTCGGCAACGGCGCGAAGGCGTGGACCGTCAACGTGGCTGACGAAAGCCAGGTCGCGCAGGCTATGATAGAAGTCGCGGGCCATTTCGGACGCATCGACTCCGTGTTCGCCAACGCCGGCGTTGGCGGCGGCGCGAAATCCTTTGCCGAATTTCCGACTGAAACCTATCGCCGCGTCCTGTCCGTCAATCTCGACGGCGTCTTCTTCACGCTGCGCGAAGCCGCCAAGCACATGATCGAGCGCGCCAAGGCAGGCGACCCCGGCGGCTCGCTCGTCGGCCTCGCCTCGCTCGCCGCCATCGAGGGCGCAGCCCGCAACGAGGCCTATGCCGCCACCAAGGGCGCGGTGGTTTCCATGATCAAATCGATCGCCGTCGAACATGCCCGCTATGGCATCCGCGCCAACTCCATCCTGCCCGGGTGGATCGCTACCGACATGACTCAAGGAGCGCAGGACAACCCCGCTTTCGCGGAAAAAGTGATTCCGCGCGTGCCGATGCGCCGATGGGGCGAGCCGAAGGACTTCGGAGGTATTGCGGTGTACCTCGCCTCCGAGGCGTCTGCCTATCATTCAGGCGACAGCTTCGTAATTGACGGCGGGTATTCCATTTTTTAATGTAAAGTTCTGCGTTTTCTTGGTTTCCGCTCTACCTATTCTTCGTGCGCCTAGTTAAAAGAGCTCACTTCTGAGTTGCGGGGCAGTAGCGTTTCGGAAGAGCGCCTATACGGAGCCCGGTCACCAGCATGACAGCTGACAATGACGAATCCGCCGACGAGCGCGTGCTTGCACAGCAGCTACATTCTTCCGTGTACATACCTTCTGAGGCCCCGGTAGCGTCGCCACTCGGTGTAACACGGCGCATCGGCGTGCGCGCCTTCGCGCCGCTTCTTGCCACGCTCGCCGTTTCCGCGTGCGGCGGCGGTGGTGACGGCGGAACCACAAACAGCGGCGGAGTCGGCACCTCACCACCGGTATCGCCACCTGCTTCGCCACTGCCGCCCGACCCGCTGGCGCCGCCACCACCTCCTCCACCGCCCTCGCCTCCTTCGCCGGTAGGTCCCGTGTCACAATTGGAAGCGTCCAGATTCCTCGTGCAGGCAGCGTTCGGCGCGACTATCGCCGACGTCCAAAACGTCGCCAGCAATGGATTTCCTGCCTGGATCGACGCACAGTTCAACATACCCAGACCCAGCACTCATTGGGATTTTCCGCGCCGTTCGCCCGAGGCGCTTTGGGGCACAGTCGAAAGCTTCTGGACGCAGGCGATCCGCAGCTCAGACCAACTTCGTCAACGCGTGACATTCGCGTTGTCTGAAATATTTGTCGTCTCTGCCGCTAATGCCGAGCTGAGCTTTCGCGCTGAACCGCTGGCTGCTTACCTGGATATGCTGGCAGAAAATGCGTTCGGAAACTTCAGGACGCTGATTGAGGGCGTGGCCCGCTCTCCGGCCATGGGCTATTTCCTGTCTCATCTGGCCAACGAAAAGGAAGATCCCGTCACCGGACGGATTCCCGATCAGAATTTTGCTCGCGAAGTAATGCAGCTCTTCACGATCGGATTGTGGGAGCTCAATCAGGATGGATCGCGGCGTGTCGATAGCGCTGGCCAGCCCATTCCGACTTACGGCCAGGCGGAAATCGCCGGCATGTCCCGCGTCTTCACCGGACTGAGCTGGGCCAATGGCTGGGGTGGCTACGACTTCGGACGCCCCATGGTTCACTATCCTCAGTATGTTTCCACCAGCGAGAAGCGGATCGTTAGCGGCGTTGTGATCCCCGCGAATACCTCGGGCCCTGAAAGTCTTCGCATCGCACTCGATACACTTTTCAACCATGCGAATGCGGGACCGTTCTTCGCAGAACAGCTGATCAAGCGGCTGGTGACCTCCAATCCAAGCCGTCCCTATGTGGGACGTGTTGCCGCCGCTTTCGCCAACAATGGCGCTGGCGTGCGGGGAGATATGCGCGCGGTGATCAGAGCCGTGCTTATGGATCCCGAAGCGAGAGACCCGGCCAAGGTGCAGGATCCGAACTGGGGCAAGTTGCGCGAACCGATCCTGCGGTTTTCTGCATGGCTGAGGGCATTCAATGCCTCAAACTCGCTCGGACGTCTTTCGCTGTGGGGTTATACGGACCCGCTCAACAACATGGCCGAACCGACGCTGAAGCCGCCATCGGTGTTCAATTATTTTCGACCGGACTATTCACCACCGGGAGTAATTCGCGCCAACGGTATCGTCGCGCCCGAGTTCCAGATTACGCACGAAAGCTCGATCACAGCGTACGCGAATTTTGTCGGCACTGTCGTCTCAACCGGCTTTGACGTCACATACTATCACCCCGAAAATCCACCGATCACTGGCAACTACACAACCGAATTGACGCTTGCAGCACAGCCGGATGCATTGCTGGACCGTCTCAACCTGCTCTTGATGGGCGGACAGCTGTCATCAGCGACACGCGCAACCATCAAGACTGCAATCGAGGCCATCGCAATTGGCTCAACGAATGCCGCGCTGCGCCGGGTGCAAACAGCAATTGCACTTTGCATGGTCTCCCCCGATTTCATCGTTCAGAAGTGAGCGAGCTTAAAATGTCCTCACCATCCGATTTCGATTCCTCCGACCGTAGCCATGGCGCGGCAACACGCCGTCAAGCCCTGAAGACACTCGGCCTTGCCGCTTCTGTCGGCGTACCAATGCTCACGCCGCTAATCGCGAGCGGATCAGCGTCCGCGCAAACGACTGATGACTACAAGGCTCTGGTATGCGTCGCCCAATTCGGCGGGAACGACCAGTCCAACACCATCATGCCACGGTCTGGCGCCGCCTACACGGCCTACCAGACGGCTCGTCCGACACTGGCGCTTTCGTCGACCTCGATGCTTCCGATCACCCCCACCGGGTTTGCTGGACCGGAACTGGGTTTTGCTCCGACGCTTCCGGGGTTGCGGACCTTGTTCGAGCAAGGACGTTGCGCCGTGCTTGCCAACGTTGGCTCGTTGGTAGAGCCGATCACGCGCGATCAGTGGCGCGCCGGAACCAGGCGTGTACCGCGTCAGCTCTTCTCGCATTCCGATCAATATACGATCTGGGAATCTGGCCTGCCTGACCGTACCTCTCAAAGCGGCTGGCTGGGCAGGTTGGGAGACTTCACCGCCGGGGCATTCAACCCGAACAGTCAGATTTCGCTGACGATGTCGATTGCGGGCACGAGCCTGATGCTCGCCGGCGATCAGACAATTCAATACCAGATCTCGGCAGCCGGCGTGGAGCGCGTTCAAAATACCAGTGCGCTTTACGGCTCTGCAGCAGGTGGCGCCGCGTTGCGCCAATTGCTGACGCGGCAAGGAACGAGCAATTTCGAGAACAGCCTGACGAACATCAGTACGCGGGCCTTGAACAATGCCAGCCTGATCGAAGATGCACTGGCCGCCCAACCGCCTTTGACGACCGTGTTCCCAAATACGGGACTCGCAAACCAGGCCAAAATGGTCGCTCGGTTGATCGGCGCGCGAAGGCAGCTGGGACAAAGGCGTCAGATTTTCCTGATCTCTTCCGGCGGCTGGGACAACCACGGCTCGATTGTAGATGAACACCCTGGGCAGCTGAGCCAACTCGATGGAGCAATGAGCGCGCTCTATGCGGCTACTGTCGAGATGGGCGTCGCCAGCAGCGTGACCAGCTTCACGGCCTCCGAATTTGGCCGCTGCCTGCAACACAATGGCCGCGGATCAGACCATGGCTGGGGCGGGCACCACTTCATTGTCGGCGGTGCAGTTCAGGGACGGCGGGTTTACGGGTCATGGCCAACCGTTGCGCTTGGTGGCGCAGAGGACGCTGGAAACGGAGCGCTCGTGCCAACCACCGCGCTTGATGAGTATGGCGCCACTCTCGCACGCTGGTTTGGAGCGAGCACGGCGCAGCTGAGCACGGTCATGCCGAACCTTTCCCGGTTCAGTACGCCAAATCTCGGCTTTCTGCCGTAGGTACAAAGGCGAGACGATCTGATCGACGGCAGCTGTCCGACCCTCTAGTCTTGTTCCACGAACATCAGACTCAGGGACGGACACATGCTCATGCGCTTGATACTCTCAACTGCAGCCCTTGCCCTGCTCGTGGGATGCAGTGGCGCAAGTGATAAGACGGCTGCGCCGAAGACCGACGCCGAGAAGGCTGCGGTTGCGAACGAGATCGCCACGCTGATGTCAGACCCGAAAATGGTCGATCAGATGTTCGACGGCATGGGCCAGCAGGCGATGCAGGTCATGCCGCAGATGTGCGCTCAGGAACCCGCGGATCAGATCGCAGCGTGCCAGGCCCGCATGTCCTCTGCCGAGCCCATCATCAAGCAGGTCATGGCCGAGACGATGGACGAAGCCAAGACGATGATGCCTGACCTTATGCAGCAGCTTGGCGCAATCATGGCGCGCGAATACACGGGCGAAGAGCTTGCCGTGATGAAGGATTTCTACGGCTCGCCCGAAGGCAAATCGATTGTCCAGAAACAGCCCGCAGTCATGACCGAATACATGGGCAAGGTCATGGAAACGATGCAGCCGCTGCAAATGAGCGTCATGCAGAAGATGATGCAGCGCCTCAACGCGATGCCCGATCCGGCCGCTCCCGCCGCACCGAACTGATCTGCGCTCCAGCAACGCCGTATGGGGTGCAGCGCACGTCAGGCTGGAGCCTTTGTTATTAGCCAACCGCTCCAGCCCATCACGATAAACGATAAATTGCCTCGCCACTTGTCGCGGGCCTTGCTATGCCTCGGGCAAATTCAATCTGCAGAGAGACCAGTCGAGCCATGATCCAGCTCCGCCTCGCCGCAACCGCCCTTCTTGCCGGCATCGCCCTCGCCGCCTGCGGTCCCACCGAAGACGGTCAGCTCGCAGCGTGTGGCGGCAATGATGCGCCAGCCGCAGCGCAGACCGGCGGCGGCCTCTCGATCCAGCCGCTGCAATTCACCTGCAAGAAGCTGGAAAACGGCCTGCGCGTCTATGCGATGCCGGATGCGAACACGGCCAGTGTCTCCGTCGCCGTCTGGTATGATGTCGGCTCGAAGGATGATCCGCAGGGCCGCTCGGGCTTTGCGCACCTCTTCGAACACCTGATGTTCAAGTCGACCACCAACATGCCGCCGGAAACCTTCGACCGGCTGACGGAAGATGCAGGCGGCTTCAACAACGCCTCCACCTGGAACGATTTCACGAACTATTACGAGAGCGTCCCCGCCAACCATCTCGAGCGCGTGCTCTGGGGTGAGGCTGAGCGCATGGGTTCGCTGGTCATCGACGACGCCAACTTCAAATCCGAGCGCGACGTGGTGAAGGAGGAGTTCCGCCAGTCCATCCTCTCGAACCCGTATGGCAAACTGCTCGGGCTTTATCTCTACCAGTCGGGTTTCAACGTTCACCCCTATGGCCGCCCCGGTATCGGCTCGATCGAAGATCTCGACGCGGCAACCGTGGAAGACGTGCGCGCTTTCCACGCCGCCTACTACCGGCCGGACAACGCCATCCTCGTCGTCTCGGGAAACTTCACCGAGGCGCAGCTGGATGGCTATGTGAAGAAATATTTCGCAGGCCTGAAAACCCCTGAGCGCGCCATCCCGCGCGTGACCGCGATTGAACCGCCGCGTACCGAAGCGAAATCCTACACCGTCTACGAGCCGAACGTGTCGCTGCCTGCCGTTGCGGTTTCCTGGCCGCAGCCCGACGCGAACAGCCCGGATGTCGCCGCCATCATGATGATGGACGCCATCCTTACGAGCGGCCAATCCTCGCGCCTGTATCAGTCGCTGATCTACGAACAGCAGATTGCCGCCGACGCTGGTTCGACCTTCGAGATCAATGCACAGCCCGGCCTGTACGGGCTCTACATGATCCTTGCCGGCGGAAAATCCGCGGATGACGGCATCGTTGCGCTGAACAAGGAAGTCGCCCGCCTGCGCGACACCGAAGTCACGCAAGCCGAACTGGATGAGGCGCGCAACGAGCTGATCACTGGCGCGCTTCAGGGCCGCGAAACATCCGATGGCCGCGCTGATGATCTCGCGCGCAGCGTCATTCTCTACAAGAACGCCAAGGCGTCGGACGAAATTCTCGCCAAGCTGCAAACTGTAACGGCGGCCGATGTTCAACGCGTCGCCAAGGCCATCCTCGACGACACAAAGTCCGTCACCATCAAATACCTCCCGGAAGAAGACCAGAAAGGCGCCGCTGAAGCGACATTCGCTGACGCTCCCACGATCCAGACTTCCAAGATCGAAATCGCTGCCGCAGACATTCCGACCTACACGCTCGCGGCAGAAGCAGATCGCGCCAAGCCGCCCGAGGCTGGCGCCCCGGTCGAAGCGAAAGTGCCCGGCTCGTCCGAGAAAACGCTGGCCAACGGCCTGCGCGTCATCGTCGCCAGCAAGCCCGGCCTACCGCTCGTCAGCGCCAGCCTGCGCATCTCGGCAGGCAGCGCGCTTGATCCTGCTGACAAGTCGGGCCTCGCTTCGATGACGGCAGACCTTGTCACGCGCGGCACCACGACCCGCTCGGCGACGCAGATCGCCAGCGAAATCGAAAGCCTTGGCGCCGCCATCGGTGCCGGTGCTGGCGCTGACGCCACCGACGTCTCGATCTCCACACGCTCGGACAAGGCCAAGGAAGCCTTCGCCATCATGTCGGACGTCGTCCAACACCCGGCCTTCGCGGCCGAGGAGCTGGCGCGCGCGCAACGCGAAACGCTTGACGGCCTCGAGCTTGCGCTCACCGCGCCACGCTCTGTCGGCAGCCTCGCCATGACACGCGCTGTCTTCGGCGCCGGCCCCTATGGCGGCGTCGCAACCGCGAAATCGATAACGTCGCTGACGACGCAACAACTCACGGCTTTCCACGCGACCAACTGGCGCCCCGACGCGTCGGTGCTCGTGATCGCGGGCGACATCACGCCGGAAGACGGTTTTGCTCTCGCCGAAAGCGCCCTTGGCGCCTGGGCCAAACCAGCAACGCCGGTTCCCGCCGCCGCTGCTGCGGGCGCAGCCCTGCCCCCGCGAGCCCTTACCGTCGACATGCCGAAGATCGGTCAGGCCGTCGTGTTCCTCGGTCGCGCCGGCCCCACGCGCATGGCGGATGACTACTTCCCCACCGTGGTCGCCAACAACGTGCTCGGCGGCGGGTACTCAGCGCGTCTCAACGCGGAGATCCGCATCAAGCGCGGCCTGTCTTACGGCGCCAATTCCGGCCTCACGGGTCGGAAGCAGCCCGGCCCGATCACCGCTCTGGCGCAGACGCGCAATGATGCGGTGCCGCAAGTTGTCGACCTTATGATGTCGGAATTCGCCCGCCTCGGCGCCGAACCTATCCCGGCGAACGAGCTGGCCGCGCGCAAGGCCGTGATCATTGGCGGCTTCGGTCGCTCAGTCGAAACCACGGCGGGTCTTGCGAGCCAGTATTCGGCCCTCGCCCAGTTCGGCCTACCGCTTGAAAAGCTGCAAACCTATTCGGCAGACATCAACGCGGTCACCGCCGAACAGGCCGGCGCCGCAGCGAAGGCTTACTATGATCCCGCAAATGCATCGCTGATCGTGGTTGGCGACGCCGCCCAGTTCTGGGACCAGATCAAGGACAAGCGCGCGGGCATGGAACGCCTGGCCGTGGACAAGCTGAACCTCGACTCAGCGACGCTGAAATAGAGAGCGGGGTCACGCACAAACAAAAACGCCCCGGCGAAAGCTGGGGCGTTTTCTTTTCGGAACCGGATCGATCGCCTAGAGCAGCGCGATCCCGCCAAACTTCACAGCAATGGCCATTACCAGCAGCGCCGAGAGCATAATCGCCAGCGCGATCAGCGCGGTCACAACGCGACCGCGCGTCATCTCGGTGTCAGCGTTCAGATCCAGGAAATAGCTGCGAACGGTTGGCGGCTCGAAGCCTTCCTTGAGAAACCAGGGGGCCATCTTGCCGCCCAGCCACAGGGAAACACCCGTCAGAACAAGGCTCGCGGAAAAAAGCATGATGGCGGGGAACACCATAGCAATTTCGGCGTTCATATCGATTCACCCTCCAACAGCCCAGCGCTGCTAGAGGTGAATCAGACCGCAGATTCAGTCAAACAGGATTATGGGCAGCGCTGCTTTTGCCGCGGCGTCTGCCCATGCTTTCCGCAACGCCAATAACTAGCGCTTCAGATTCCCGCAGAAGCGCTGGATGCGGCGGCAGGCTTCTTCCAGCTTCTCTGTCGACGTCGCGTAGGAAATCCGGAACGCCGGGCTGAGGCCGAATGCCGAACCGAACACCACCGCGACCTTTTCTTCTTCCAGAAGCGCCGCTGCAAAATCCTCGTCGTTGGTCAGCTTCTTGCCGCCTGCCGTCGTCTTGCCGATGGCGCGCGAGCAATCCGGGTAGACGTAGAACGCGCCTTCCGGGACCGGCGTGTGCAGTTCCTCGGTCTGGTTCAGCATGCTGACCACGAGGTCGCGACGCTTCTTGAACAGCTCCTGGTTCGGCTTGATGTAGTCTTGGGTTCCGTTCAGCGCCTCAACCGCCGCCCACTGCGAGATCGAGCTCGGGTTGGACGTTGTCTGGCTCATCACCTTGGCCATGCCCTTGATCAGGGCTTCGGGGCCTGCCGCATAGCCGATGCGCCAGCCCGTCATCGAATAGGCTTTCGAGACACCGTTCATCGTCAGCGTGCGCTCATAAAGCCGGGGCTCGACCTGCGCGATCGTCCAGAACTTGAAGTTGTCGAACACAAGGTGCTCGTACATATCGTCCGTCAGGATCCAGACATGCGGATGGCGCAGCAGAACATCGGCCAGCGCCTGCAGCTCTTCCTTCGTGTAAGCCGCGCCCGACGGGTTCGAGGGCGAGTTGAGAATCAGCCACTTCGTCTTCGGCGTGATCGCCTTTTCCAGCGCTTCCGGCTTCAGCTTGTAGTTGTCGGCCGCGTAAGCCTGCGCAAACACCGGCGTCGCGCCGCAGATCAGCGCCATTTCCGGATAGCTGACCCAGTACGGCGTGGGAATCACGACTTCATCGCCAAAGTTCAGCGTCGCCATGAAAGCGTTGAAAATCACCGGCTTGCCGCCCGGCGAGACGTTCACCTGGCTTGGCTTGTACTCGAGGCCGTTCTCGCGCTTGAACTTGGCGCAGATCGCCTGCTTCAGCTCGGGGATGCCGTCGACGTCGGTGTATTTGGTCTTGCCGTCCTGAATCGCCTTGATCGCGGCCTGCTTGACGTTTTCGGGCGTATCGAAGTCCGGCTCGCCCGCGCCCAGACCAATCACGTTTTCGCCCTTGGCTTGCAGCTCCCTCGCCTTCTGCGTGACGGCGATGGTGGCCGAGGGTTTGATCCTTTTGAGCGCTTCCGAGACGGGGGCGGACATGGACGTTTCTCCAGTTTTATGGCGCGGCTGATACGCTGTTCCGACCGGGGAAAAAAGGGCCAGATCGAGGCGCGCGGCCATCTGTTCGCAATTTAATGGCAGTAACGGCGCGTACGCCTGCCCCAACTGCCTCTCGTGGCACTGTCACGCAGTCAAATTACAGTGGGAGGCGTTGTCTTCCGGCCCATCTCATATGTATCGACAGGAAAACGGAGGAACCGCATGCAATTCCTGAAGCTCGGCGCAACTGCCATCGCGACCGGCGTCCTGACCGCCCTGACGATGGCCCCGGCGCTTGCCCAGCAACCAATCCCGCTGACCAAGCAGATCATCGCGCCGCTCAACGAAGCGCGGGCAGCTATCATTGCCAAGGACTGGCCGACCGCGAAAGCCAAGCTCGCCGCTTCCACCGCGCAGGCGAAAACGCCGACCGACAAGCTGGCGATCGAAAAGCTCACCATCGTGATGGCGACCCAGACCAAGGACTCGGCCGAGCAGATCCGCTCGCTCCAGGCGATGCTGTCCAGCGGCCTGCTGACCCCGGACGAGAAGAAGCAATACAAAGGCGCCATTGCAGGCGTCTATGCCGAAGCCGGCGACGCACAGAAATCCAACGCCGCCTTCCGCGAGTTCATCGACGAATACGGCGGCACCGCCGAGCAATATGCCGCTGTCGGCAACGAATATCTGAAGCAGAAAGATTTCCCGACCGCGATCACCTACGGCAACAAGGCGATCGATGCGGTCAAGGCAACTGGCGGCAAGGCGCCCGAGCCTTACTATCACCTGCTGATGCGCGCGCATAAAGAGTCCAATGACATGGACAAATATTACGCGGTCGAAGAACAGCTCGTCGGCGTCTATCCGAAGGAGCTGTACTGGAAGGAACTGATCGCGGCGCGCACGCAGGACGCGCCGGGCTATGGTGGTCTGATCCGGCTCGACATGTTCCGCGCCATGCAGGCCGCCAACATTCCGCTGTCCGCGCAAGAGAAACGCACGGCATCGGCCGAAGCTCTCAAGCGCGGCCTGCCGGCCGAAGCCATTCAGATCCTCGAACCGGCAATCGCCAGCGGCGAACTGTCTGAAGCCGACGACAAGGAAAACCTGAAAGACGCGAAAGCCATGCTCGCCACCGACAAGACCGGTCTGGTGAAAGAAGCTGCCGACGCGATGGCCAAAGGCACCGGCCTCAGCCTCGCGAACATCGGCGAAGCGATGCTCAGCCATGGCGACAACGCCAAGGCTATCGAGCTGATCCAGAAAGGCATCGAACGCGGCATCTCGGACGCGGGCGAGCTGGATATCGCCAAGCTTCACCTCGGCATCGCGCAAAGCCGCTCTGGCCAGAAAGACGCCGCACGCGCGACGTGGGCCACGATCAAGTCTGACAATGGCTCGGCTGTACTCGCCAAGAACTGGACGCTGATCTCGACCCTGCTCCCGTAGCAGCGACGTCACAACAACAACGGCCGGGCGCGCCATTCGCACGCCCGGCCGTTTTGCGTTTGTAGCCTGCCGTCACTTCAGCCCGAGCTGCCGCGCCAGATAGATGTAGTGACGCGCCCAACGCTGCGAGTTCAATAGCGGATCCGAGTCGTTGGAGTGACCACCATTGGTCTCTTCAAAATACAGCGCAGGATGACCCATCGCCTGCAGCCGCGCCGCGAGCTTGCGGGCATGGCCGGGATGCACGCGGTCGTCATGCGTGTTCGTGGTGATGTAGACTTCGGGATACTTCGCTCCCTCGCGAATGTTCTGGTAACCGGAATAGGC
>Ga0116177_10003132_pt1 | contig 12144 bp, 17 predicted proteins | sample AD_STIC10_MetaG_FD_89750 | JGI IMG/M metagenome (GOLD analysis project Ga0116177, IMG submission 89750) | Active sludge microbial communities of municipal wastewater-treating anaerobic digesters from USA - AD_STIC10_MetaG | ecosystem: Engineered > Bioreactor > Anaerobic > Digestate | place: USA...
TGAGGGAAGACCACCACATCATTTGAGCAAACATGTCAACAAAAATAACAGAGACAATATTGGAATACTTGTTATTGGTAACTTCAAGATTGAAAAGCCAACAATTGAACAAATTTCTGCAATAAAAAAACTATGCACTTATATCAGTCTTTTATTTCCAAATATCAACCTTCCAAATTGTCTCTATGGTCACAGAGATTTCGAACTAACCGAATGTCCCGGTGACAATCTATACAGCTTCATAGTTGACGTTAAATTCGGAACTGTTTCTATTTTTGAATGAAATCTTTTTAAGATGTTTTGAAGCATAAACCAACTCATCTAAGCTGCACTCATTTGGATCTTTAAAATCTGGAAGATTCATTGAATAAATCTGCTTCGAATCATCCAATTTGAATATTAGATTCGCAGCTTTCATCATCCCCTCAAATCCCTTTTTATTCTCATCATTGTCATAGCAAAAGATGATCTTTTTTGCTTCATGAAATTTAAAGAATTGACTGCTGGTTAATCTGGTTGTCAGTGGAGAAATGACATTCTTGAATCCACATTGGTATAGATACATCAAATCAAATGGACCCTCGACAACGATTACAAATTCATTTCCAACTACACGATCCAACCCATAGACATAATCATTGAATTCTGACATGTTCACCAGATATCTATACCTACAATCTTTCAAGAACTCTTTTGTTGCTCCGGTTAGACGTGAATTGAATCCAACCAAATGATCTCCCTTGAAATATGGGATAATCACTCTGTCTTTGTAGTCGCCATCGACTGCAAATTTCAACTTGAAATCATTGATAGTTTTATCTGTGAATTTTCTCTTAGATTTCAGATATTGATATGCCATTGAATTTGAATGAACTGGTCCAAAATTTGTAAATTCTTGTTCACAAATTTTTAAGAAATCAAATGTGTTCTGAATTCCAAGGATGTTCCTTGCTGAATTTTCATAGATTTGTTTCACCAAAGAAGTGAAATAATCAGCCTCGGTTAAATAATCTTCTATCTTGATCGTTTCGCCAGTTAATCTCTTGATGAACTGTTCAAGAGAATGTCCACCAGCAAGACAGGCAAAACAGTGATATTTGCCTGTGATGGTATTCATCCACATTGAAGGTTTGTTGTCGTTGTGAAATGGACACCTAAAAAGGAACTCTCTGCCGTTCTTATGTGAAGTGAACTTTATTCCAAATTTATTGAAGAACGTTTCAATCAAATTTTTCATAATGATTCCTTATAGAAAAAGGTGGGGTGGTGAGCCAACACCACCCCACAACAAACAAAGGAGATTCAATCGGACCCCAAGCAAGCCATCAGATCAGAGACTCGGACTTACCATAGAACAAATGCTTTTTACCGTTAATGATAACGATATCGGCATGTTGCACCAAAATCATTGTTTCACATCGATATGTTTCTTCGGCTTCATCCTTATAATAAGCAGATGAAAAAATCCTAGACAGTGAATTGGAGTTTGATTTGATCAAATCAAACGATTTGTCAATCCTATCACCAACATGATTGATTGTCAATAGGTAATATTCTGGATTGATTGGAACATCGATTTCCTTGAACAATTTTAGATTAATATTGTTGTTTTTATCAATCGAAAATGATCCAAGAAACGTCTTTCCACAAATCGAACCTTGGTGTGATTTGTCAAACAAAATATATTCATTACCATATCGAATCTTTTTTTCATCGACTTGGATACATGGGCGATTCAAAATAGTGGTCTGATCCAACATCAGTTGTTCAAACGTACCAATCGAAACGACCTTGAATGAGAACTTTTGTTTATTCATTTCACACCAACGAAGTGATCTTTACTTGAGTTTCCGAAAGCTTCTTGCTTAGAATCGAAATGGTCTGTGATGGAATGACCTTTTTGAAATCTTGAATCTTCATAATTTCATTGACTTCATTGCAGATATTTTCAAGAGATTTCACAATTGACATACATCGAGCAATTGCGATGTCCGAAGTTGCGGCAGATTCTGACTTGTGTTTCACAACAGCATCCTTCAAGTTCTGGCTCACGACTTCTTTACCACCAGACACTTCAATTCCATCACCTTCAATTTCCAGCTTATCAAAATTCTTCTCTTTTTCCAATGATTCCATTCGAGATTTTTCACCAGAAATCAATTCAACAAGTTCGTAATTAAACTTCGTCGCAGTCGTCTTTTCATAATTCAAAGCAGTTTCAACAAATTCAAGCACTTTCTTTGAATCAATCTGAGGAAATTCTCGCATGTGTTTCATCAAAGCTTTGAACATGAATTGGGGAATCGGAGTCTTGTTGAAAAACTCAATAAACTCGCTACGACCTTTGAAGAAATTATAGATCGTAATGTAATCGTAAATTGCAGTCTTTTCGAATCCGAAAACTTGAGGAAGTTTCTTGATATCGACAGTTGGATTTTTTACTGAATAAATGCCAACAGAAGAGATTTTATCCCACTCTCTGAGTTCAAGTCTTCCAGTATTGGTCCCAGAAGAAATCTTCAGAATCTCATCTTCTGTGATGTTCTCATAAATCAAAGCCTTTGCCGTCTTCAATTTAAGATACATCAACGCAGCAACACGACCAAATCCAGCAACCAGATACTTCACGCCATTCTTGATAACAACGTGAATTGGTTCCAACTGTCCTTGCCTACGAATCAGAGTTGCAAGTTCTGCAATTTCTTCCTGACTTCTGGCAACAGATCGAGTCTGATATGTTGACTTTTCGAGGAACTCAATGTTCAATTCTGGATCTAAGTAAATCTTTCGATTTTCAAGAGGCTTTTCTTGTTCGATTTCTTCGCCTTCATCTTGAACAGTTGTGGTGGATTCTTCCTTCTTTTCTTCTGGCTTTTTTTCGCCATCTAACATGGCATCAAGTTCACCAAGTTCATCGATCAAAGAATCGATTTCCTGTTCTGGAGTTTTTTCAACAACCTTTTTCTTTGGCCCCCGCTTGCCCTTTTCCTTCTTTGGTTTGTCTTCTGATTTGGTTTCAACTGGCTTGTCATCCAACTCAATATCAAGGTCGGCAAGTGGATCAACCTCGACAGGTTTTTCGATTGGAAGATTCTGCAATTCTTCCTGTTTATTTTTTGCAGTCGAGGGATCAGAAACAATGGTTTCTTCCAAAGTATCTTTTTCTGAAGCTTTTCCTTCGGGAATTTCGCTCAGATCAAGTTCTTCTTTCTTTTCAGAATCAAGATCATCCAGATTCAATTCAGAATCAACTGTTTCTTCTTTTTTCTTGGTGTCATCGAACTCCAAATTGATGTCATCAAAATTGTCAAAAATGTCAGTCATTATTTCAACTCCTAATTAGAATTTTTATTACAGAATTTTTAACTTCATGTGGAAGGTTCGATTCTGTTAGTTTCTTCAGAAAATACTTCTCTCGACCAACAATCCCAGATTCCATTTCTAACACAAAGGCACTGAGAAGACAAGATAAGAAATCATTCACCTTTATGTCATATTCGGCGCAGAAATCGAAGACTACTTTTGGTATTTTAATGTTACCAATGCCATATTCTCTCTCATTTACCTCAATGATGGCTTCTTTTCCATCCTCTACTGAGGCAAACGACTTTAATACATCAATATAGTCTTGATCGGTGAAAAGTGTTCGTGTTACCTTAGCCATGAAGGAACTATAGCACAACGGACCACCAAAGTCAAGTATTAAATATTACACCTTGACTTTTGATACAACATAGTGTATGATAGGCGAATTACCAAAGTCAGCGATAAAATCAAAAATAATTATGAACAATCGTGAAAGTCAGAGGAATAATTGATGCTTAACTGTGTTGTATTTGACACAAAAGATATCAGTAATTTTCATGTTGATATTTCAGAAAATGACCATATTGCAAAAGTTGATTCTTTTGTAAGATTTCCAACAAAATTATTTAAAGTTATCAACGAATTTAATAAAAGAACTTTGAATGTTTATTTGTATCTTTTGAAAATAGTTAATCTATCAATATTGAACAAAAAAGTTTATGCAGAGATCGACATGAAAGATATGGAAATATGTACAGGAATTCATCGAAATCATTTGTGTGAATCTTTGATACTATTATGTGAAATGAATCGAATCATAATCTTCAAGACAAATTCATCCAGCAGATTTACCAATTCTATTGTCTTAATACCAGACATGCTTTCTGACAAAAATGAGATAGCCATTCAATTCATAGGCGGTCTTCTTAAATTACAAAAAAGAGAAGAAGCGGAGAAAATATTTTCTGATCATTTTCTACCAGAAGAATGAATCGTGAATTAATCCAAAAAGCCACCAATTTCGGTGGCTTTTTGCTTTCTAGGGTACCAAAAAGTCGATTTTCCGTACATAAAAATCCAACCGATTTGGTTGGTTCATCCAACCGATTTGGTTGGTTCATCCAACCGATTTGGTTGGTTCATCCAACCGATTTGGTTGGTTTTGTTGCCCTCAAACGCTTTACTGATGCGGGTTTCCGATTTCCAAAGAGTATTAAAGATATATTAAAGAATATTAAAGATAAGAAGCGCGAGCCGAAGTGAGAAAGCAAGCCGTTGAGGTTTTTCAAAGTTCAATCCTTCCCATTTTTTTATTTTTCTTTAAAACCAAAAACGAAAGACCCCTTTCCCCCGTATTCCGCGAAACCCCCTTTCCAAAACACCAAACTTGACAATAAACTCTATCCGTGTTATCTTATCGCCATGATACTAGATTATGCGAATAACCAACTGGTCGTAATAGAAGAGAAGAAAGAACGCTTAATTAATCTTCATGACAAAACATCCTTTATACTCTGTGAGAGAATAAGAGAAGGGAAGTTTGAAATCCCGTTTGTCGCTTTCCCAATTCTGAAAGCCGCAATCGCTAAGGCAGGCTACTCACTTTCGCTCACCGACAACCTGAAAAACGAACTGGTTAAAGTGTCGAAGAAAAGAAACGTGCTTCTGAGGCTTCGAAAATCTCTGGAAGGCATCAATCATCCCCAAGTCACCGAAATCGTCAGGATGACCCAAATCCTCGCAAAGGCGGGTGGGTTTCAAATGACCCAAGAACAACTAGAAACGGTTGTGTTTGGTGTCATCGGTCAGCGGGTGTTAATTGGAAATGAAATTGGGACCGGCAAAACCCTGACTGTGAACATGATTGCGAAGGTTTTAATTCAAATGGGACTGGTTAAAAAGGTTGGTATTTTTGTTCCAGCTTCTTTGATCACAAATTTCGAAAAAGATTACATCAAATTCTTTGGAAATTCTGGCGTTATAACTGTGCGAAAACAAACCAAGGAAAAGCGAACAGAAATTTATAGAAAATTCCACCAAAATCCAAACCTGAATTTCCTCATCACAAATTTCGAAAAATGCAACTATGATTTTGAAGTATTACAGAAGTTAAAACTTGACATGATTTGTGTCGATGAATTTCATAATATGCGTAACTTTGAAGGTGCTCAAAGAAGCATCAATTTTTTCAAATTAATCCAAGACTTTTGGAAGCCAAAATTCAGATTTCCAATGACCGGAACTCCAATCGAAAATGGGCTGTTTGATTTGTATGCAACATTCAAACTTTTGGATGATGGAAACATACTTGGTGGACAGCGATATTTTGAAAATAATTTCGTTGTTTATAAACCAGTATATTTCAAGCGAAATGGACGAACTGTTTTTGGTGGAGATAAGTGTGTTGGTTTCAAACACAAAGAACTTTTGAAAGACATGATTCGCCCTTACGTAATTCGAAAGCAATTGAAACTTCCAGTTGATCTTTATATCAATCACATTCCTCTTGATTTGCCAAACAGTTATGTTGCAAAAATCAAGAAGATCATCGAGGACGTAAAAGGCGGGTCTGCTAGGTATCACGCCATTCGACAATTCTTGAACGTAAGTTCACGCGAAGGTCTTACAGAAAATATTAAACATGATGCAGTTCTTGATATCTGCAATCAAACATCGGAAAAAGTTTTGATTTTTTCATTTTACAAATGCACTTTACCTTCGCTTTCCGAATTCCTAGAAGCCAACGGTCACAAGTGCATGACTTATTGCGGAGAAGATACGAAATTGGATGCATTGACAGTGATAGATAATTTTGAAAAATCAGATGCAAAATGTTTGATTGTCACCGACAAAATGAACTATGGGGCTAACATCCAATTTGCAAGGATCGTCATACAATATGACCTTCCGATGAAACCAACAATTTTCTTTCAGCGAAGCGGTCGTTGTTATCGAACTGGACAAACGAAAGATGTTCACGTTTACTCGATGTATTTCACAGATTCTGTGGAAGAAACAATCAAGGAAAACCTTGAACGCAAAGAAGAAGTACTGCGTGAAATTTTCTTTAAGCTGGATTCAAGCAAACGCGATGATCTTTTGATTGAACAGACAGATGAAGAAAATAATTTTGAGAAACGAATTTATGAAATGCTTGAAAAAATGTCTTGACTTATTGGTAGCGTTGTGTTACATTATGTGCAAGAGACAGCCAAGGGGAACCTAGACATGATCAACGTCGTCATCAGTGAGAACTTCAAACTTCAGGAAAATGAAGAAGAAATTTTCTCACTTGATATTGGAACAATTCGCCAGTCTTTGTTTGATGCTGACAAGACGTTGGTTTATGATGCCGATTTGAATGGTATTACCAAAGACCAATTGGAACTTGTAATCGCCAATGCAACACGCAACATCAAAATCATTTCTTCTGATTACAAAATTGTCGATGGAAAGCGTTCTGGAAAATCTCTTAAAATAGACAAGTCTGATGTTCAGAAAGAAACGAACCCTTGGACCATCACAGAAGCTATGCTTACTGTAGTTGATCGACGTGACTTGTTTGAATATTTGAAATCAAACAAAGTCAATCTATGGATGCCATTGAAAATCATGACTTCGAACTTTGAAAAACTCACACCAAGAAATTCAAAGATTCTTGAAAAATTGGACCAGTGGTTTTTCAAGGTTCAAAACGAGATACTTTATGCTATGATATGCTTCGGGATGGAAGCACAGGAATATTATGGTTTTCGGTGGAGATTTCCAAAGAAAGGCGAAACAAAATGAGTGAACAAGTCGTGAAGTTGAAAATGCAAGATACTGGAACTTTTTATAAGTGTGAAGATTGTGGTTGCAATAAATTCATTCTTGTCGAAGAAGGCATCTACAAATGCACCAAATGCGAAGCTGAATTCAAGGTGGATATTGAATAATGTTCAATCTCGAAACTGCAAAAGAAAGAGCAAATGGTCGGAGATGTGGTCGTTGTAACGATCTCGATACCGTCGTTTCAATTAAATTGAACGATAATTCTTCTGTGTATATTTGTCTGCCATGTGCAGGCATTATGTTAGCAAAATTAGTCAAAAAGGAAGGTGATGAAAAGTTAAATGAGTTACTGTGAAGTTTGTGGAAAACCAATCTCTTCTGGAACTGTCTGTAATTCGACGGCATGTAAACTTGAATTGGAAGAGATGGAAAAAGAAGAATCCGTTAAGACATTTCAAAAAATCCAAAAGCCAAAAAAGCTTGAGAAATAAAGGGGAATATATGCGAACATTTCAAATCAAAGACGGTAAGTTCAAGTTTCAAATCTGGACCGATGATATGAAATCTGTTGTTGCAAGGTTGATTGATGAAAAAGGCGAATTGACTGATTTCTTTGGCAAGGCGTTGGTCAACACTCTTGCTGATGATAAATTTGACCTCCATTATGGAATGCACATTGCCATCCAACGGGCAATGGATAAAGTTGCAAAGTTCCTGAAATCAGAAATGGAAAACGAAATTAATCGTCTTGAAAAAGAGATTTCAAACATGAAGTATTACGACATCGAAACTTTCACTAAGTTCCGTGAAACTCGATTGGCAAGAATCGCAAGGGCAAATGCAAAGAAATATCCAAAGATCGTTGAAGTAACGGGGGAAGTCAAATGAAAGTGTTTCATACCATCGAAGCTGACAATATGGAACGAATGATTGAAAGTCGTAAGAAGTATAACAAGAAGCAGAATGCAAAGCTTCATCGGAAAATGACCAAGAAATCAATCAAAATTAACCGTAAAAAGGCTAAATAAATGTTGTGTGAAAAGTATCGTCCACAAGTGATCGATGATATCTTTGGAATTCCAGAAATTGTAGCAGAAATCAAAAGGCATATGGGTAAAAAAGAAGGTATTCCACATATGCTGTTTTATGGACCTCCGGGAACAGGTAAAGCTTTAACTTATGATTCTGATGTTTTAACTCCATCTGGGTTTGTTAAGATGTCAGAAATTGTGGTTGGAAGCAAAATTATAGGCTCGGATGGTCTAACTTATTCGGTATCTGGCGTTTTTCCTCAGCCAAGACAAAAAATTGTTAGATTGTTATTTTCTGACAATTCGACTGTTGATTGTTCACTTGATCATCTTTGGGAAACATCTGGTTTGTATGAAAGACAGAGGGGTGAAAAAAGTGTAAAAACGACAAGTGAGATCATTACTTCGATCAGAAAGGATAATAAAAACAATCATTCGATCCAATATATCAACTCTCCTGTTATTTTTGACGAAAGGTCCATCCCACTTGACCCGTATGTACTTGGAATTTATATCGGGGATGGATGTATTGGAGGAAGCATTCGGTTTTCAAATCCAGAACTTGATATCATGAACAGAGTTGAGGGTCTTCTTCCTGAAGATGATGTGTTGTGTTTGATCAAAAACACAACAAAAGAATGGTTTGTTAAACGAAAAATAAGAAGTCATGATAAGAGCGAAACACTCAAAATAATCCTATCGCTTGGATTTAAAAACACAACATACTCAAATTTTAAGTTTATTCCAAAAGAATACTTGATTAATTCTGTTTCGAATCGGATTAAACTTTTAAATGGGTTAATCGACAGTGACGGGTACGTTGATAAAAATTCAAATGTGATTTTTTCTACATCATCCGAACTATTGGCAAATGACGTTAAGTTTCTTGTTCATAGCTTGGGAGGAAAGGCAACAATAACACAGAAGCAAAAATTTTATTCTTATAAAGGAGAAAAGAAAAAAGGACTACCATCCTTTGACGTAATCATTTTTTTCACAAATGGGATTGTTCCATGTTCATCGGTAAAACATCTCAAGCGTTATTCGCCACCAACAGGGAAATATTTCAGAAAATATATTGTTGGGTTTCAATGGCTAGAAGATCAAGAGTGTCAGTGTATTTATGTGAATTCTCCTGATCATTTGTTTATTACAAACAACTTTACATTGACGCACAATACGACGATCTCCAAAGTCATTGCAAATACTCTGTTAAAGAACGCAGTAGCCGGTGATTTCTATGAATTCAATGCGTCTAATGATCGTGGCATTGATTTCATCAGAAATAACATCACAGAAATTGCAAAGCGTCGTCCACTGACAAACGATTACAAAATCATACTTATGGATGAAGCTGATAACATCACCGCTGATGCACAGGCAGCATTCCGCAGGATCATGGAACAGTATCATAGTAATTGTCGATTCATTTTCACCTGCAATTATCCGGGAAAGTTGATTGAACCTCTTCGCTCTCGTTTCGTGAAATATGAATTCTCAAAACCTTCCTATGAAAAACTTCTTGAATTCCTGAAGGTCATTGTAAAGAAGGAAGGGATAATTTGTGATGAAAAACAGTTAGCCAAATATGCTGAAAATGCTCATGGTGATTTTCGTTCAGCATTGAACCTTCTTGAAGGAAATCTGAATACAAAGTCTTCTGAAGTTTGGGAAGGCATCACCATTGAAAAGCTTCGAAAGCTCGATGTCAATTCAAGAATCGATTTGGCTTTCCAAGGTGATCCAGAAATGATCTTCGCCAAACTTTGGGATTTGGTTCAGGAAGAAAGAGCATGGGCTTTGCTTCCAATCCTGTGTGATTGTCAGAGCAAAATGAATTACTCGGTTCACAAAACGCTATTCCTTGCAAAGCTTCTTCAGGAAATCAAATGATTGTCATCCACAAATCTGAGAATGGAAATGCAGTAAAAATCAACGGAGAAATGCACCAAGCAATCGTTGATAAAAAAGAAGGAAAAGTGTTCGTATTCTACCAAGAAAAGTTCATGCTGACCTTGAACATGGAAGGTAGGTGTTTGAATCGAGAACCAGCGTCAAGACACTTGATCGATTACATGACATGGAATAGTGAGATTTGCTGGAATCCACCACACTATGTCAATAACAAGCGTTCATGTAGTGGTTGTGAACATTTTGCATATTGTCAGTGTTCATTACACACAGAAAAATTCAACTTTGGAGTTAAAAAAGATGCAAACAAAACAGAAGGAACCGGAACTGAATTGTCGAATGATTGCAATGAAAATGCTACACATGAATCGAAAGCACCGGAGGGCGTTCAAGAGCAACCTAGCTAAAGCAGGGTGGCTTGAATCGGCACTTGATTTCTGTGATCGTATTGCAGTCGAAGGTGTTGATTTCGACAAGGTTGAATTTCCAGACGAAAAGAAAGGATAAAATATGAGTACAGATAAAATTGCTGTCTTTCGAGTATCACCAAAGATGCGCGAATTGCTAGTTTTCCTTGCAGAAAAGGATGAGCGTTCTGTCAATAACATGGCTTCATTCATCTTGAACAAAGGTTTGAAAGCACACAAGTTTGACAATGAAGAGTGCAACAAAGCAGTCGAAAAGTATTTCGAAGAAAAAGACAAGGAAGAACCGAGTCAGGTTTTGCTTGAAGGCTAGATATATCTTCCTGTCAGTTTTGCGAATAATATAGTCAGGAAATCTGGCTTGGAGTCTCCAACACCTACCATGTAGGCGCACATGGGCCATGCACCTTTGAAAAGTAATTCAAATTTTTCAAAGGTGTATGTTTTTATTTCCCCATTTCCACAATAAACACTGACAGTTTTTCTTTCTTTTGAAACTGAATGCAAAATTACCCAATGTTTATTGAAAGTTGGAAAGAAATATTTCTTGATCTTTTCTAATAGAGAAGTTTGTTCTTTTTCATCAATCAAATGTAATAGAATTATTGTTCGATTATTCCAACATTCATCAGCAATAATTTCTTCAAAAATGACATATTGGTAATTGATATTAACAGAATCAAGAAATGTTCCATGGTCATATGGTGTATCGTTTGGAATACCGAAACGACCTCTATCAGACGACAACCAACCACCGGGCCATAATTGAATAACCTTTTCATATTCAATTCCTGTAACGGCAGATAATGCCGCAGGTCCACAATCATCGTTTGTTCTCATCTGATAGAAAGACATAACAACCTCCAAAAGAAACGGGACAGGTTTCCCTGCCCCTGTGTTCAAAATTCTTTGAACCATTCAAACCAAATCGAACCCTTATCTTTCTTATTGATAACTACCGTGAAGTTATCCTTCTTATACGTCAGACTTGGAAACACCTTACCATCAATTATCAACGGTTGAATCCCAAACCCATTCTTTCGAACTTGAAGAACGGCTTGATGCCAATTCTGAATTAGCTTGGTTTGGGGGACAAAGTAGGGTTTTGTTTGATCAAATCATTTGCCCATTTTACAAGCATCGAATTGACAACAGAAACAACATAATCAAACACGGCTTCGCCAGTCAAGTACCTTTTGAATGTTGCGAGTTCAGGAGAGATAATCTTAATCGCTTCTTCTGCAAGCTTCTTTGAAATCGCTTTGATCTCGTCATTATCAAGCCGTCCGTCTTTGATTGCAATGAGAATTTCTTTGCGATAAAGCTCCGAACAACCAGAGATGAGATTACTAACAACCATATTGAGTTTGTTCACAGCATCCTGAACACGAACACGAACCTTCTCAGAAACGATCTTGTCAGTGAGACTGATCAGAAACTTAATGCCAAAAGGAAGTAGAATCCCAGCAACAAGAAACAAACCAACGATAAGAGCGGCAAGCAACATTTTAACATAGGGCAGAAGAAACGGAAGAACAACAGTCATAATAGTATCCATAAAAACTCCTTTTTGATTTTAAACGTTAGCAAAATGTTCAACGGTATTCGTTGGCTTCATAAAAACATGCTGAAGCCATTTATACTCAATAAACATCGGTTCTTTTTCCCACTTTGGAGAAAACTTATCACTCACATTAACA
>Ga0116177_10003136_pt1 | contig 12129 bp, 15 predicted proteins | sample AD_STIC10_MetaG_FD_89750 | JGI IMG/M metagenome (GOLD analysis project Ga0116177, IMG submission 89750) | Active sludge microbial communities of municipal wastewater-treating anaerobic digesters from USA - AD_STIC10_MetaG | ecosystem: Engineered > Bioreactor > Anaerobic > Digestate | place: USA...
GATGTTGGGCGAGGCCATGTCGATCTTCGCCCGCAGGATGTGGGCGCCGTCGGCGAATTCCCCGGTCTGCATGCGCTTGAAGAGATCCATGTTCTCGGCGGCGCTGCGGCTGCGGAAAGGGGAATCCTTGCCGGGCTGGGTCAGCGTGCCGCGACTGGCGCGCATCTCGTCGGCCGACTGGCTGTCAACGTAGGCGTGGCCGGCCGAGATCAGGTATTCGGCAAAGGCCACCATCCAGTCGAAGTAATTGGAGGCGTAGTAGAGGTTGTCTTCGCCGCCCTGCTCCCACGAACAGCCCAGCCACTTCACCGAGTCGATGATCGAATCGACGTACTCCTGTTCTTCCTTCTCCGGGTTGGTGTCGTCGAAACGCAGGTGGCAGCGGCCGCCGTATTGCTGGGCGAGGCCGAAGTTGAGCAGGATCGACTTGGCGTGGCCGAAGTGCAGGTAGCCGTTCGGCTCGGGCGGGAAGCGGGTACGGATCCTGGCCGGGTCGAGCGGGCCGGCGGCATGGTCGGCGGCGCTACCCGGGTGACCGGCCCAATGCCGCTGGGCGTGCTTTTCGGCGGCGAGGTCGGCCTCGACGATATTGGTAATGAAATTGGCGGCAGGGGCGATTTCGGGTCTGTTGGGGCTGCTCACGGTAGAACCTCGGTTTTCGATCGCGCCATTTTAACCGGCAGGAACGATCAAACCGCTACAATTCCCCCTCATGCCCGCCCTGCACAACCTCACCGCCCTGAATTTTCTCGCCGTCGGCGTCGGCGCAGCCTTTGGCGCCTGGGTGCGCTGGCTGCTCGGCGTCGCGCTCAACCCATTGTTCATCGCGGTGCCGCTCGGCACGCTGGCCGCCAATGTCATGGGCGGCTATCTGGTTGGCGTGGCGGTCGGGCTGTTTCACGTCAACACGCACTTCCCGCTGGCCTGGAAACTGTTCGCCATCACCGGATTTCTCGGGGGACTGACAACCTTCTCGACCTTCTCGGCCGAGGTCGTCGAGCGCCTGCTCGCCGGCCAGCCGGCCTGGGCGATCGGTCTGGCTTCGATGCATCTGGCGGGTTCGTTGACGGCGACCTGGCTCGGCCTGCTCACTGTCGGCGCTACGCGGATCTGGAGCTGACCGGCCGCCGCCGCCCGCCGCCTGAAGCCGTGCGCCACGGAGCCGAACCGAACCGTTCCACCAGAAAGTCGACCATCGCCCGAATCTTGGGCGACAGATTGCGGCCGCTCGGATAGGTCGCATAGAGGGGCACCGGCTCGACATGATGCCATTCGCTCAGAATGGGAACCAGTTCGCCGCGTCCGATGGCGTCGCCAACAATGACGTCGGTCAGGCGGGTAATGCCGACCCCGGCCACCGCCAGTTGCAATACGGTCTCGGCATTGTTGGCGACGACATTGCCGTCGATATGGACAACACGGATGCCATCGTCGGTATCGAACGGCCAGCGCCGCAACACCGGCAGGCTGGTGATCCACAGGCAGTTGTGCTGTTGCAGTTCGTCCGGCGTGCGCGGCGTGCCATGTTGTGTTAGGTAGGATGGTGCGGCACAAATCACGCGTTCCAGGCTGCAGATCCGCCGCGCCACCAGCGACGACTCGTCGAGCGCCCCGATGCGGATCGCCAGATCGACACCTTCTTCCACCGCCGCCAGCGGGTCGTCGCTGATCGTGATATCGAGCCCCACCTGCGGGTAACGTTCGAGAAACAGCGGGATCGCCGGCGCCAACTGGTGCATGCCGAACGCCGAACCGCAGTGCAAGCGCAGGAGCCCCTGCGGACGCACGCCAGCCTCGAGCACCTCGGCTTCGGCCTCATCCATTTCCGCCAGGATGCGCCGCGACCGCATGTAAAAAGCCTCGCCCTCGGGGGTAAGGTGCAGGCGCCGCGTTGTTCTCTGCAGCAGGCGCGCACCGAGCCGATCCTCGAGACGGGTCACCAGCTTGGAGAGTGCCGAGGGCGTCAGACCCATCTCGCGCGCAGCCGCCGAGAACCCGCCGGTATCGACGGAGCGGACAAAGGCGGTCATTTCTGCAGAACGGTCCATGCCGCCAATTATCGAATAAATTTCACAAATGTTGTTCCACAATACCGGATTGTTATGTTGATTGAAGGCTATTACAGTTCGTCTGTGCCATGTTGCACTGAACTGAATGGAGTTAATGATGTTCCCGATCGACATTCCCGCCATCGAACGCCAGGCCCGCGAACTGCGCGCCGCCGAGATCCAGCGTATGAACGGCCTGTTTGCCGAGCGCACCCGACTGCTCACAAGACTCGCCGCGACAACTGCCGCCGCCGGAGCCCATGCCATCAGTGAAATGTTGCGCCCACTGTTCTCATGGAATCCGCAAGCAAGCTCGGGGCCGCTGCCGGCTGGCTTCGCGCCAGCTGTCCGCCGTCTCAATGACGCTGCGCGGGCTCTCTTTTCCTGGAACCCGCAGGATCGTCGCTTCTGAAAGGCGAGCTGCGAACAATGCGGGAGGTCTGACACGGATCTTCGACGGGTGATAGACTTCAAGAGCACTGAAGCTCATTCCCCTCTCACAGGAGACGACCATGAAGGACCCCCAACAAGATGCCGGCATGCTGGCCGTGCTGATCGAGCGCTTCGAAGCCCAACGCCTGCCAAGAGCCCTGGACCTCAAGGAAAAGGTCGACCAGGGTGGATGCCTGGACGACTTCGACATCGCCTTCCTGGAGGAGGTATTCTCCGACTCGCAGGAAATCCGGCCGTTGATGGAACGGCATCCGGAACACCAGGAAATTGCGGCCAAGATGATGGGACTCTACCAGGACATCACCGAAAGAGCGCTGGCCAACGAGCAAGCTGGCGGCAAGGCCTGACCGGAGACCGAACCGGCCGGGGTTAACATCCCGGCCTGGGCCTCTCGCGGGCGAGACTGCGGGCATGACCGCCTTCGGCAAGGTCGTCCGGGCCTGGACGGTCCCGCAAGGCGCGGTTGTGATCCACGAAGGGCGGCTACTGCAACCTGTTCACAGCACGTAGAACAGGATTGCGATGAAATGCATCAGACTCCCGGCGATCACGAACAGGTGCCAGATTCCGTGCCAGTGACGGAAGCGCTCGTCGAAGGCGAAAAAGATGATCCCCACCGTGTAGAACACCCCACCCGCAGCCAGCCAGACGAAGCCTGCGGTGCCGAGACTGGCAAGCAAGGGATTGACCGCCACGAGAACGATCCAGCCCATGACCGCGTAGATGACCAGCGACATCACGCGCGCGTCCGAACGCGGCTTGATTTCCTGCAGCATGCCGATTAGCGCCAGCGTCCACACGACACCGAACAGCGACCAGCCCCACGGCCCGCGCAGGGTAATCAGGCAGAACGGCGTGTAGCTACCGGCAATCAGCAGATAGATCGACAGGTGGTCAAGCTTGCGCAGGATGGCCTTGGCCCGCCCGCGCACGCTGTGGTAGATGGTCGAAATGCTGTAGAGGAGCACCAGCGTTGCTCCGTAGATAGCGATGCTGAATATCTTCCATCCATCGCCACTGGCAACCGCCAGTGCCAGCAACCACAGCGCCCCGCCCAGCGCCAGCAAGGCACCGACAAGATGGGTCCAGGCGTTGAATTTTTCTCCGTGGTACATGCGTTGCCAATAATCCTCTCACTGCTGCCTCGGCCCACCGGCATTCACGCTCAAACGAACGCCTGGAACCACCGGAATCAACTGCCTTCACTGTTTCGCGAAGCAGCCTACTTGGATCCTGGCGGCGTCTGTCAAGGCCCGCTGCAAACTCGCGCGGGCTCCTCAGAGCAGAAAAGCGGCGAATCGGCCGTCAAGGGCGGGCAAGTGTTCCGAGGCCCTGATTCTTCCGGATTACCGCCTCAACTCCAGTGGTGCGGAATCCAGTCTACTCTCGGGGCCAAAGGCATGTGAATCCCGATGGCGTTACGGTGCTCACCTAGAACACGATTACCTGGCGTACCGCCTGGCCAGCCGCCAGCCGGTCGAAGCCTTGATTGATCTCGGCGAGGCGCAGGCGGTGGGTGATCAGGCGGTCCACCGGTAGCCGCCCGGCCCGGTAGAGTTCAATGAAGCGCGGTATGTCGCGCGCCGGCACGGCCGACCCGAGATAGCTTCCTTTCAGCGTGCGCTCCTCGGCGGTCATCTGGACCACCGGAAGCTGCAGGTGATGCGCCGGATTGGGCAGGCTGCAGGTGACCGTCGTGCCGCCCCGGCGCGTCAGTTTCCACGCCAGATCGAGCGCCGGCACCGAACTCGCCGCCTCGATTGCAATATCCACCCCGCCCGGAATCGCCGCCCGCAACTGCGCGACGACGTCAGGATCGTCCGCGCGAAAGCAGCGCGTGGCACCGAGCGACAGCGCCAGATCCAGCTTTTCCGGCAGCACGTCGCACGCCACGACCTCGCGGGCACCAGCGGCCAGCGCGCCGAGCAGTGCCGAGAGGCCGACGCCCCCCAGACCGACCACGGCGACCGACTGCCCAAGGCGGATCGCCGCTGAATTGATCGCCGCACCGACACCCGTCAGCACCGCGCAACCGAAGACTGCGGCCACTTCGGGTGCCAGGTCCGGCGTCACCTTGACCAGCGAGCCGCGGTTGACCACCGCATACTCGGCGAAACACGAAATGCCGACCTGATGGTTCAGCAGCTGACCGTCCTTCCGCGTCAAGACGCGGTGCCCGCCGACGAGCGTGCCGGCCCCGTTGGCCGCCGCGCCTGGTTCGCACAACGCCGGCCGCCCTTCCTGGCACGGCAGACAGTGACCGCAGGAGGGAACGAAGACGAGCGCCACGGAATCGCCACGCGACAGGTCGCCGACCCCCGGCCCACAACTCTCCACCACCCCGGCCGCCTCATGCCCGAGCACCATCGGCATCGGCCGCGGGCGGTCACCATTGATGATCGAGAGGTCGGAATGACACAGCCCGGCAGCGGTAATGCGGACCAGAACCTCGCCGGGACCGGGCTCGCCAATTTCGATGGTTTCCACGGTAACCGGCTTCGACTGCGCGTAGGGCGACGACATCTGCATCCGGTCGAGAACTGCGGCAAGCATCTTCATGGCTGTCTCCTTTGTCCGAGGCCCGGTTCGGGGCCTATGTCCCGTTTCCATTCCGGGGTTTGCCAAGCCTGGGTGGAAAGTACCACCAGGCAAGCACGACAAGCAAACCAAATAGCGTGTACGCGCTGGCAAATACCCAGGGCGGCGCTTCGTAGAAGAGCAGGCGTTGCACCCAGTATTCGACGAATGTCTGCCGGTAGGGGGCGGCTCCCCCCTGCATGCGCAGCCACGACTCGAGGGTGGTCACTGGGCAGGTGAGGCCGATCCATGACTCGCCAACGACGACCACGACTGCCGCGAGATGTGCAACGCGGAACCAGAGCCCATTTACCCAGCGCCAGGCAAGAAGATTCCCGACGATCACAAGCACGAGGCCGGCGACGACGAACAACGCGACACCGAAGTGCGCGAGTAGCACAGCGTCCGCGAGAAGCTGGTACGGCAGTTCTGCCTTCACTGCGCAGGGGCCACACGCTTCAGCCGGGCAGCCTGCCGGAGCGTGGCATGCCGAAGCAGCGCTGCTCGACCAAGGGCCCGCGGGGAACGAGGCACCACGAACGCCGCCGTGCAGTCCGTCGTCATTTGACTCTCCTGGTTTTCAGTCCGAGGTCGTATGTTTGCGTCTGGCATCCGGACGCCGCAAGCGGACACTCCACGTCGGCGAAGGAACCCTCTCTACTCAGCTTGGAACGCGCCGTGCGCCAGCCGTTCCAGGATGATCTCACCGACACGCCTGCTCGACGGAAGAAGCGTATGAACGCAATCGACCAGAACCTGATCGTGGATCCACTCGGCACTGGCCTCCGCGACCGAAACCACCCCATCATTCGCTTCCCCGGCGAACACGTCGGTCGGCCAGGGCAGCCCGCGCGAACCGACGATGGCGGTAGTTGGCACTGCCATCGGGCCAATCCCCGCCATTCTGACCGTCGACCCGAGCAACTGGCCGCAATCGCCGGCGAGCATGCGGTAGACCGGATTGGCGCCAAGCTTTTGCGCCAGTCGGGACGGACGCAGCGGAGAAGCCAGCAGAAAGATGTGTTGCGGCGGCCTGATTCCTGGCGGCAAGGAGTCCAGGGCAGCCCGAAGAAGTACCCCGCCGAGAGAATGGCCGATCACCACGTAGCTTCCCTCAACAGCGGCCGCGGAGATGCGGCTGACCAGCCGCTCCTCGATTCCCGCAAATGTCTCGAGTGCAACCGAGTACGCGAAGGTGCCGGTCTGCATGCCGCCGCGCCGCAATTGCCACAGCAGCGGCAACCCGGATAGCGGCGTGCGCCCCATTCCATGAACGAACAATGCGCGCATGACCCGTTCTTGGCGCATGGATCAATCGTGACACGAAGACGAACTGCAGACAGCGCAGATGGCACAGCCCAGCGAAGTCGACAACGTCACGATTGGAGTGCGGACAGGAGCCGAAGCCCCTGCGGCGTGTTGATGTGCGCGATCAGCAGTGGCGTCGAACCGGTGGGCAGCGGTGAGACAGTCACGGGCCCTGCGATCTGCAACGAGAACAACAAGCGGGACACCCGCTCCGGGTCGGGATGAAGAAGCTCGAGTCTGGCGAGGCACAAGCCTCGATCCTCAAGCTTGCTGGCGGGATGCGGTTCCGTTTGCCATTCGATGAGGGCCGGTCCAGCCCCCTCAAGCGGAAGCGACCCGTCGCAGGGAATGGTAATCAGCCAGTCGAGCGCCCCGCGATTCATGCCCTCGATTTCTCCCAGAGCCTCGGTCGCGGCCGAAAGGGCTTCCTGAATATCCGTGGTACGCGCAACCCATCCGGATAACGAAGGGGGTGAACTCGGACCAAGCGCATCGAGCCCAAACCAGCGGGGTCTGCTGGGCGCGGGAACCGCCGCATTGAGCGAAATGACCTCGAGATACAGGGCATCGCCGAGCCGCAGAAGCCGGTTGTGCGTACCCATTCGCAGGTGTTCTCCGCCCGTTTGCGGCGCAACGCCCAGGACATCTTTCACGAAGGCCGCACCGATCTCAAGGGAGGGCGCCGTCACTACCAGGTGGTCAATGAAACAGCGCGACACGCGATGTCCTCGAATTCTGGCGGCTTCATGGCGCGCTCGGACAGAACAGCGGGTGACTCCCCAAGGCTTCTGCCATACGACATGCCTTGAGTGCCGGTCCGGGCGAGCGCACTGCGCAGTGTGGTAGACCAGTCCGTCATCGCCTCCCGGCTGCCTGACGTTGGGCAAGAGCCGCGAGAAGCAACCGTAGCGGAACGAATCGGCTCGATGGAACAGTCGTCAGCCGGCATCTGCGCCCGCTGCGCCCAACAGCTGTCCGAGCCGGTGCAATGTAACTATGTGAATGTACGCTTGCGTCGTGCTCTTCAGCCGGCGCTCGTAGTACCGCGCAAAGCAGGGAACCACAAGACCCAATGCCAGCACAGCCGCCAATATTTTTCCGTCATACAAAAATACGGATGCGCACAACGTCGCGACAACCAGCAGGCTTCGGAAGAACTTTGAGTCTGCTTCCAGCCGATGGACGTCTTCCGCTGCTGCAGGGCATTTGGCGATCAGGACGGATCTAGCCCACTGAAAGGTATTCAACGCATTGCGCTCCATGTCATCGATCATGGAATTTCGAATCCGGGTCGCGCACTGATAGGCACTTTCGTTACCGTAGGGGCTGAGCCGTTCGCGCAGCACGTTGTAGATCTGGTCGATATAGGAACCAAGAAGGAACATCAAATGGCCGAGGAAGTAGGCGAAAATCAGGAAGATGGCCCATTCCCCCGCTTCGCTCTTGGGAGTGGCGACAAGAGAACCAAGAATGAGATGACCGAAACTCGGCGCAAGGACCGCGGTCGCTATCGCGCCAGGCAGCAGTATCGCGAAAAAGTCGAGAACCCCGATGTAGAACTCACTCGGCTTAGACATGGCGCCTCCTATGACTGTGAGTGGTGCAGACTAACGACGGCGTAGAAGAGAGAGGTGTGAGGGCGGCATCGTGCCGTGAACCATCTGGAATAACAAGGCTCAACTTTGATACCCGCTGTCGCAACCACCTGAACGGCGCCACAGCCTGTGGGCAGTAGAGAAAAGATCGACAGATGCGGGTTCGCTGCTGTTGCCGAGCGCCAATCGACCAGCCCAGTACGCTGTTGCGGTCGACCCGCGGCAAAGCATGAAAATGAAAAACGACGCCGTCACACCGCTGCGGGTCCAGTTGACCGCAGAGTCAAGCATCGCTGCAACTAGCCCGGGATCTCGGGCTCGACGAGTGTCGCCAACTGTGCAAGGGACTCTTGCCAACCGAGGTAGCACATCTCGAGTGGTATGGCGTCTGGAATGCCACTCTGGGTGACGCTCAACTCGGTTCCACAGAGCACCGATTTCAGGGACACGGTTACTTCGAGCGCTCCCGGCAAGTTCGGATCCTCGAATGTGTCCGTGTATCGAATCAACTCGCTCGGGATTAGTTCGAGGTACTCACCGCCGAAAGAGTGACCTCTACCGCTCGAAAAATTGTGGAACGACATCCGGAACGTGCCTCCAACTCGAGCGTCCATGTGATGCACGGTGCAAGTGAATCCATACGGTGGAATCCACTTGGCCATAGCGCCTGCTTCAATGAAGGCGCGATAGACCTTCTCTGGCTTGCTGCGAAGAATTCTATGGAGTCGGACTGTGCGGTCGGACATGGGTTGTCTCCTGCGTGAGGGGATGAGGAACTGACGAGAACTCGAACGGCGGCCGTGCGATCCCGAACGTGAAAGCTCAACCGACGGCAAAAAACGCAGCTTTTTGACGGTCGGCTGGCGGGCTGTTAGCCACCTTTTAGCATCCATGCCCGAGGGTTGTGCTCGAAGCCAAGCCTCGGGTAATAGTCATTTGCTTTTGGGGCGGCCAAGAGAACGATCATGCACTCACACCCCAGACGACGTTTCGTTTCCTGAATGAGTTGCTCACCGATGCCTTGTCTTTGATATTCGGAGTCGACCGCGAGGTCTGCAAGATAGGCAACGTATGTGAAATCGGTCATTGAGCGCGAAATACCCACCAAACGATCATCATGCCAAGCCGAAATCGTTAGGTTGGCATTTTTCAACATGCCCGCGAATATATCGGGGCGATCAATTGGTCGTCTTTCGCCGAGAGTTGATCTTTTGTAGAGATCAATTGCGGCCTCGACAGTGATTTCAGCATCGTCTCTATATTCAATTTTCATCGTGTGTTCATTCGAGGTGGCTGTAGCGGTCGGCTAGAGCGCAGGGTTGGGCACCTCGTCAGCCGTGGCCAGCTTTGGCATGCAACTTCAGCCCAAGTGCACCGATGACCTTAACGATGGTATCGAAGCCAGGGCTACGATCACCGGAAAGCGCCTTGTAGAGGCTTTCGCGGGACAGCCCGGCATCGCGCGCGACCTGTGACATGCCCTTCGCCCGAGCAATATCGCCAAGCGCCTTGGCAATGAACGCAGCATCCCCGTCGGCTTCTTCAAGGCAGGCTTCAAGATAGGCGGCCATCTCCTCCGGGGTTCTGAGGTGTTCGGCGACGTCATAGCGAGTGGTAACGGTCTTGGTCATTGTTGCTACTCCGAAAGATTACGTGCGAGGCGCAATGCAGCCTTGATGTCCCTGGCTTGGGTAGCCTTGTCTCCACCAGCGAGCAGAATGATCAACGCTCGCCCTCGCTTCTTGAAATATACCCGGTATCCGGGACCGTGGTTGATTCGCAACTCCGACACGCCTTCGCCAACCGGCTCGACATCTCCCGGATTTCCAGCGGCGAGCCGTTCGATCCTTGCCTGGACGCGCGCTCTTGCCTGAAGGTCGCGCAAGCCGTCGAGCCACTGAGCGAACAAGACGGTTTCGCGAATTTCAATCATGGAAGGACTGTAGCCGCATGGCTACACGCTGTCAAGGAGCCATTGAATTCACCGGCCTGCCCGGCTTTTTCGCGCAGCGTTCAGAGAGCGCAGCGAACGGAGTATGAAGGGTAAGGCGTCATCGCGATTCCGGATGCAAAGGGCGTCTAAAGGCTGCGCTCGATCGGGAGCGATAAATCGGCGCTCCATTCCGCCCACGAGCCATCGTACAGGCGAACTCTTTTATAGCCGAGGAGCTTGAGCGCCAGCATGCCGCAGGCACCGGCGTAGCCGCGACCACAATACGTGATGACCTCTTTCTCGGGCACGACGCCCGCGGCGCGGTACAACGTGGCCAGCGCGTCCGGGCTGTTGAACCTGAATGATCGGCCGCTTGCCAGTATTTGTTCGCGCTCTGCTGCGGTCGCCGTTGCGAACGCGGGGTTGATGTTTGCGAGATAGGGAACATTGACGGCGCCCGGAATGTGGCCCGCGCGCTGGCCCCAAAGATGGCGGTCGCCCCCGCCCCGGTAGAGTTCGGCGTTAAGGCAATCAACGAGAATGGTGGCGGGCTGGGCGAGAGCCGCGACCACGTGTGCTTTGGAGGCCAGCCACCCGGGCCTTGGTTTGACCATGAACTGCGACGGCACTGGAGCGACGGGCACGGTGGACATTGGCCTGCCTTCCGATTGCCACTCGCGCAGGCCACCATCCAGGACGCGAACACGGTCGTGACCGTAGTAGGACAGCGCCCACCACAGGCGTGCGGAACCCAAAGGCAACCCCATGTTGTCGTAGGCGACGACCAGCGTATCGTTGCCAACGCCCAGTCGGCCCATCGCCGCAGCGAACTGTTCCGGTGGAGCGAGCATGTCCGGCACATGGTGATCTGGATCGGAGAGATCCGAGATCATGCCGGCGAACACTGCGCCCGGGATGTGACCAGCTTGATAGCCTTCGGGGTCGTCCAAGCTGATTCCCCGGCCGTTCTCGTAGCGAGATCGCCAGCGTACGTCCACGATCCGCAATCCGGGATCATCCAGGTGGTTCGCAAGCCACTCAGTGGTCACCAGAGGAGAAGAATCGAGTTTCATTGCTGTGTCCAAACATGGTCTGTCCCTATTTCTGTCCATTTCTGTCCCCATTTTCCGCGGTCTGTCCCCATTTATTTTCCGACCAATTTTTCGCCATCTGGCTGCACTTGCTTCTCGGACCGCGCTTCGACAAGCATGCGGATCTGCTCTTGAGCGTCCTTCAACGTCGCGACAATGTGCATTCTTGCGTCAGCTCCGATCCGCTCTTTCGCCTCATCCAGATCGCCGGGTGCATTCCACAATCCCACGACCAGATTCAATTCCGGAAATCGACGACGAAGACGCATGCGCAGGCGGCGAGCATGCGCCACGGCCGCGGGAGGCGCGGCGGATATGCAGACCACATCGGCTTTGCGCTGTTCGACGTAATCAACCAGTTCGCTGGCCGCGGCCGCCGCCGTAGCCGGGACGGTCTCCACGACACATCCGCGGATGTCCACGATTTGTGCGAGCATCAGCCCGGCTAATTCATCCCCCTCGCCGTGAGCCGGCAGGCAAAGGACGCAAAGCCCTGGCAGACCGGCCCGATCAGCAAGACTGGAATCTGCTTTCGCCTCTTTCATGTCCTCACTGCTCTCCTTCTCGTGCAGTTCCTGCTGGCGCTCACCACGTTCCTGAACCATGGACTTCAGAGTCTGCAAAATGAATTTGTGCCGGCCGTCCTCAAGTTCGCCCCGACGCCAATGCGTTTCGGCCGAAGCCAGTGCCGGGATCAGCACCGTTTCGTAGACTTCGACGAGCGGTGTGTGCTCAAAGTATTCGTCGAGCAATTCGATAGCTTCTTCATCATCGCCCGCCAGGAGCCGCTGATAGACTCGCTTCGTGGGCTCGAACACAGGCTTGTCACCCAGCAGCGTGTTCAAGAACGAAAGCTGGGGAACGTGCTTGCCGACCACCAGCAGACACACGGTCAGGGGGGTTGCCAACAGCAGCCCCACCACTCCCCATAACCAGGTCCAGAATACAGCTGCCAACAGCACCGCGACAGCGGACACACCGGTGTTTTTGCCATAGAGCCACGGCTCCAGGACGTTGTTGGTGACGAGCTCCAGAACCACGAACAACCCGATCGTAAGGCTTGGCGCCACCCAGTCGCCCGATATGGCCATCGATAGGCCAATCGGCATAGAAGCAGCAATCCA
>Ga0116177_10003138_pt1 | contig 12125 bp, 15 predicted proteins | sample AD_STIC10_MetaG_FD_89750 | JGI IMG/M metagenome (GOLD analysis project Ga0116177, IMG submission 89750) | Active sludge microbial communities of municipal wastewater-treating anaerobic digesters from USA - AD_STIC10_MetaG | ecosystem: Engineered > Bioreactor > Anaerobic > Digestate | place: USA...
ATCGTGAGCTCTTTCAACCGGTCGAGAAAAATGATTTTCTGCCCGAAGGGCCCGGTGCCTGCGCGCAGCATGTGGAGCGTCGCCTGGAGAAATCCGGGCTCGAGCGCCAGACGGTACTGTTCGGTCCACCACCGACTCGGGACCAGCTCCGGCCTGCTGAAGAGAAGGGAAGACCGGTACAGCGCTCTCTGCAGAGAGCCGACCGGGCTCCGTGCGAATCGGATCACCAGATCCCCCAGCACAGGGGCGGCCTCCATGAGCACGGCGGGATGGATCTCCCGCCCGAGGCCGATACTGTCCATGATTACCAGGGCCCTGACCAGCTCCGGCTTGTCAAGTGCGAGACGGATCGCGGCTATGCCCCCTGCACAGTGGCCGACCACCACCGCACGTGCGATCCGGACAGTTCGCAAGAAAGACAGAACGAACAGGGTGAGAGACTCGGGGGTGAAGCCGTCGGGCGCACCATCCACACCAGTGGTGAACGGCATGTCCGGGGCGAATATGCGCCAGCCGCCGGAGAGCTTCCTCATAACCCATTGCCAGTCCGAGGCGCTGTCTCCGATGCCGTGCAGGAGAATAAGCGCCGGCCCCGAGCCTACGCTCAGATAACGGGTCGGCACGCCGTCGACATCTGCGATATGTTCTTCGATCTCCATATTCGTATTAATAATCAGCCCGAAGACATATCTCTACACCCACCCCATTGCACCCCTGAGACGCCATATGAAAAAGGGCCGGGAACCGCTGTCCGTCCATTGACGGAAAATCACGGTCCGGCCCCGGTGCCTCAGATGTTGTCGTTAATCTTCTAACTTTATCGTTTCTCCAGGCCCTGAGGAGCCTTCCGCCCTGGGGCTCTCCTCTCTTTGCACCTCGATTTCCTCTACTCTGACCTCGCCGCTCAGCTCTCTCTGCTCGGTGTGGGCAACCTTCCTGGCGTGTACAGTGTCTTTGATCCGCTGGCGCTTGACCAGCTCCACATCTTCTTCCATGAGGGGTATGGACATCTCCTCTTCCCGGAACGCCGTCTCGCCTGCCTCCAGCCCGGCGCTCTCGCTCACGGGCATATGCTCGATCACGACGTCTTCCGTAGTCACCGGTATGGTGATCGTCCTCTGCTCGGTATGGACCACTTTCCTCAGATGCACTTCACCTTTCTGCCGTGAGGTCTTCTGTGCCTGGAGCTCCTCCTCCCTGAGCGGGATCTCGATTTCCTCTCCCCTGCTCAGTTCGCCTGTATGCAGCCCGCTGCGCCGGCCTCTTTCTTCATAGCCCGCTTCATACCCTTCTTTCTGCCAGCTGCTCAGCGCCTCACGCCGCTGGTCGATGATCATCTCATTGCCGTGGACATCCACGATGTTGTCGTACGGGACCGCGAAATCACGGGGGAAGAAGAAGCCCTTCTCGATGTTGATGGTGTCCTGGTTGAGCGAGGTAATCCTCCCGAGCTTCTCGCCGTCGCTGCTGTACGCAATCATGTCTCCCTTGATATCCGGATGCATTTTCAGGAACTCTTCTCTTCGCATCATGGTGTAATCTCCTTTCTTTTCTGATTGTTCTCGCTCGTTCTCAAAAGCGTGCCGCCGCCGGCATTCCTCTGCCGGATCCTTCATTGCATTCCAGGAAGAACGAGGGTAAAAAAGCGAGATTACCTTAAGAGTTACGTCCTTTCATATCGGCAGGGGCTCGTTGTGTGCGACTGCGGCACCCGTTGCCTTCCCGATGCCCGGAAACTCACCCCGGGCGGGTTGCCGCCGGATATGGACGGTCTGTTATATGGGTGTTTTGTAGTGATGCGTTCAGCAAAGTCAATGGGGCGACAGGCAGGAAAGTTCCTGAAAAATACGGTCCCCTTTCAGGGCTCGCGTATTCCGGCATCCTGCAAAGGCCTGCCGGGAAAAATATTCATGCCAGATCGCGGTCGGGAAGAGATCTACTTCGCATAGCGCTCCTTCAGCTCGCGCTTGAGTATTTTTCCCGACGGATTTTTCGGAAGCTTGTCGAGAATGATGATCTTCTTCGGACACTTGAACCCCGCCAGGCGCTCCTTGCAGTAAGAGACGAGCTCTTTTTCGTTGATGGACGCATGCTTTCTCGGCACGACCGCGGCGGCCACGATCTCTATCCACTTGGGATCGGGAAGGCCGATGACCGCCACCTCCTCGACGCCCGGGTGCTGGTACAGCACCTCTTCGACTTCGCGGGATGCCACGTTCTCCCCTCCGGTCTTGATCATGTCCTTCTTTCGGTCTACTACGTAGAGATATCCATCCTTGTCGAACTTGCCGAGATCCCCGCTGTGGAACCAGCCGAACTCAAAAGCGGATTCGGTTTTTTCAGGATCGTTGAGATAACCGGTCATGACATGGCCCGAGCGGTGAACGATCTCTCCCACCTCTCCGTTTGGAACGAATTTGCCTTCATCGTCCATGAGCCTGGTTTCGACATTGAGCACCGGTTTCCCTGCGGAGCCCGGTTTCAGGAGTTGATCCTCCGGCTTGAGGATGGTGGCCACCGGTCCCATCTCGGTCTGTCCGTAGTAGTTCCAGAGTTTGAGCCCGCGAAAGGCAACGGACAGCTGTTTGATGATCTCCACGGGCATGATGCTCGCGCCGTAGGCCGCCTTCTTCAGGCTGCTGTGGTTGTAATTCTTGAACTCGGGATGATTCAGAATCCCTATCCACACCGTAGGCGGAGCGAACATGTGGGTGATTTGGTATTTTTCGATATTTCTGATCATCTCCAAGGCATCCGCCTTGTGCATGATGACGTTCGTCGCTCCGACGTACAGATACGGCATGAGGAAGCAGTGAAGCTGGGCGCAGTGGAACAGGGGAAGAGCGTGCAGGCTCACGTCATAGGTGTCATACTGCCCGTCGAAAATGCAGCTGTGATACTGCGACATCAGCGCCCGGTGCGAAAGCATGGCCCCTTTGGGCTTGGACTCCGTGCCGCTGGTATATGGGATCTGGACAATGTCCTCGGCGCTGACATCCACCTGGAGCTCGTCGTATGGCATGTCCTTCATCTCCGCCGCCAGGTCGAAATAACCGTCTGGCACCATAGACTCTCCCAGGGAGATGAATCCCCACTTTTTCACGGACGTGAAAACGGATTGTGACTGGGCGATGATGGGGTACAGGGTATCTTCCACGATGAAAATCTTCGATCCCGAATGGTTGACGATATAGGCGATCTCTTCGGCGTTGAGCATGTAGTTGATGGGAACCTGGATAGCACCGATCTTGGCGAGGCCGATCATGCTGATCGGGTAGTAATGGGAGTTGTATGCGTATACCGCCACACGGTCGCCTTTCGTGACGCCGTATTTCTTCATGAGATGGGCGAAGCGCCTGGCCTCTCTCTCCAGATCGAAGAAGGAGAGCTTGACGTCGCGGAAGATGATGGCAGTTTTATCGCCGTATTTGGTTGCCGCCCTCCTTGCCATATCGCCTATGGTGTCGCGGTTGATGATATTGCTCATGGCGCCTCTCCTTCTTTCAAGGGCTCGTGGATGCCCGTCATTTTTCAGATTCCGGAGTATAGATTCCACTGATCCTTCTGTCAATATTTTCCGTAAAAAAATCCTGGTTGAGCATCACTCTGGAAGCATCAAGGCATTCCGATATCAGGCCGGCATGTGTCCGCCCGAGAGAAGGAGGGATTCACAATCTCACATATGTTCAGCCGGCATCATTCACCCCTGCTTTTTCCTCGGCTGGCACTTCCTTCAAACAATGAGTAAATCCTTGATCTTATCCATATCTTCGAGTTATCATTGATATTATCGCTGCAGGAAGGTATAATCGGTTTATTTTACTGATACTTGCCGTTTTTCATGAGATTTTATTACTTGGTGCTGTATAAATCATCAACACTGTGTTATATAATTTTTTCTATACATTGAGGAGGAGTTTATGGCGGATCAAATCAACGACGTATGGGGCCCTCTCGACATCCAGAACTGGAGCCAGACTCCTTGTATCAAGGACAGGCTCGCGACCAAGAAAGATGTCGAAGCGGGCATGGCCGTTTTTTACATCAACAACCCCATCGAAATGTCGCCGCTGAGGGTGAAGCTGCCTGCCTGCGCCATTCACACGGATCAGGACACGAGGAAAGAGACGCCGGTAGTCATGATCCAGGCAGAGAAGTTTCAGGGGCAGAAACTGATCGGTTATCGCTTCCTCCACGGCGGCAACGGTATCGGGCTCCTCTCCGAATTCACCGTCCTGAGCGGGCCGGATAAGCGGTTCAGGTAAAAAACGGGCGATGTCCTCCCCGAGCCGCCCGTACCGGGCGGCTCCGCGCCTGCAGAGCTCATGTGCAGTGCCTTGAATGGGCGCCGTGAGGGATGTATGTTCTCTTGATCGGGCACGAGCTCGACCCCTGCAAACACAGATATTCTAAGCCATTCACGCCCGGGAGCAGCCGTTCATGTTCCGCTTCCACGGGCATACCAGGAACGCCGGATTCGAGAGGACCGCCCCGAGGAAGAATCCCGGTTCCGCCTTCCCCGACGACTGCCTGCAGCCTGGAGCAGCCCGCACGAGACATCTCCTCCATCAACCCTTCCAGGCGCTCGGGACGAAACCGTATCTCTTCTGCAAAACCCCTTTCAATCAGGGTGCCGGCTGCTATTCATAGATTATATACCCCTCTACGAACACTTGTCTGAAAAATCAGGAGGTCGTATGGAACACAGAACCGTAACGGAACTTTTCGATAATATGGAAGACCGCCTTGGCATAGAAGACTATAACTATTACCATTTCTCCAGAAAGTACGCCATGATGGATGTCAGAGCGACCAAGGCCGGCAGAGGGATCGGCCCGGGATGCAGGGCGCCCGATTTCGAACTGGAGGACACGGCCGGAAACCTGGTGAAGCTCAGCAGCCTGCAGGGAAAACCCGCGGTCATCCGTTTCAGCTCCATAACCTGACCGGCCTCGATCGGCTCGGTCGAGCCGTTCAGGAAGCTCTATGACATCTGGTTCGAGCACGTCAATTTTCTGGACATCTTTATCCGCCAGGCGCATCCCGGGCCCTGTGTACAGGCCTACAGATCGTACGAGCAGAAGGTGGAAGACGCGAGGATCTACAAGGAGTGCGACTGCATCCCCTGGCAGGTACTGGTGGACGATCTGGCGGGAAGCGTTCATCAGGCCTACGGCGGACTGGCGAACCCCGCCTATGTGGTAAATGCCGAGGGGAGGATCGCGTTTTACAATATGTGGACCCATGCTCCGTCGATTCACCGCGCCCTTGAGGAGATCACCCGCCGCGACTCAGCCTGTGTCGTCAGAGGAGGCATCGACAGGACCCTGCATGTTCTGGCCATGATGGTGAACGGATGGCCTGCAATCGAGCGCGGACTGCCTCAGAGTTTTTCCGATCTAGAGGGGACTCTGCCCGGTTCCGCCTATGGACTCAAAGCCGGATACCGATTCAAACCTGTACTCGCACCAATAGCGCTGAGGCCGAAGCCTCTCTCTTCATCGGCCCGGGCGGCCATCGGAGGAGCGGGGGTCTACATCGGAACAAGGCTACTTCGGTAGATGAAGGGAAAAGGCTCTCCCGCCGCTCTTTCTTCATAGGTGAGGCGATCGGATCCCCCCATGGGCATCAGCTACAGGCCGGGGCGCAGAGAAGACAGCCCGCAGCTTGCGGAGCTCATCGAAATATCGTCGGGCGGGGTGGTCGAGTATCTGTATCGGAATGCAGTCCCCGGTGATTCTCCCGTTCAAATCCTCACCCGTAGCCTCGAGCGAGACCGTTATCCACTCACGTACAGAAACGCCATCGTCGCAGAGCACTGCGGTGAAATCGCCGGCATGGTGCTTTCTTTTCCGTCCCGTTTCCACGGCATGATTACCGGTATGAATGCCGTCCTTCCGCATGAACGAATCGAACACATGCGCTCCTTTTATGAGGCGCGGGTGGAAGGCAGCTGGTACATCGACTCGCTGGGGGTATACGAGCTCTTCAGGAGAAAGCGCATTGCGACAGGGCTCATCGAGCGGGCGGCCGGGAGGGCAAGAGAGGAAGGATACCGGATCATGAGCCTGATCGTATTCGCCGACAATATCCCGGCGCTCAACCTGTACCGGTCGCTCGGATTTCAGGTTCAGCGCCGCGTGGAGCTTGGAGAAAACGAGCTCATCCCCCATACCGGAGGCTGCCTGCTGCTCCGGCTCGACCTTCTGTCAGGCACTCTCGGGCGCTTGGGCGGCTGTACCGGATCATGTTGATATCCGGCGGGCTGCCTTGACATTGTCCCGGCAGGATACGCTGTTTGAGAAAAAACGAAAAATCGTCTGATTGACGAGCCCTTTCCCATGCTTTACGATGCAGGAGTCGCTCGACTGAGGGGATGAAGAATATGGGTGAAAGAAAAAAGGTGACGGCTGTCATCGGCACCTACCGCAAAGGAGGCATCATCGACACCGCGGTGGATGAAATACTCTCCGCTGCGGCGGAAGAAGGCGCGGAGGTATCCAAGATCTATCTCGCGGATGTCCGCATCGAATTTTGCACCAACTGCCGCATCTGCGCCGGGCAGGCGGGCCTTGAGCGCGGAAGGTGCCCCATTCCCGACGAGATGGGGAAAGTGCTGGACATCATCGAGCACTCCGACGCCGTGGTGCTCGCCTCGCCCATGAATTTCTGGACAGTGACCGCGGTCACGAAGCGGTTCGTCGAGCGTCTGATATGCTACGCTTACTGGCCCTGGGGTATGGCGGCTCCCAGGACGCGGAACAGGGAAATGCCCAGGCGGGCGGTCGTGGTCTCTTCTTCCGCCGCGCCCGCCGTCCTAGCCCGCCCCGCCACCAGGATCGTCGGCCTGCTGAAGAGCGCGGCATCACTTCTCGGCGCCAGAACGGTGGGGGTGCTTTTCATCGGCATGGCGGCCCGGAGAGAACGCCAGGACATCGGCTGGTGGGCCCGGAGAAAGGCCAGGCGCCTGGGCAGAAGACTGGCCGCCGGATCCCGGTGAGCGCGCACGGGATTTGCACAGATCGAAAGGGAACACCGCGGCGCTTCGGCATGCATTTTGTGACTGCTGCGCCGCTGTTCATATGGACAAGGGGAAGGCATTCATGAATGAGTCGCTTCGCGAACGGGTTCAGAGGGCGGTCCGCGAGAAAGTGGAGATCCTTGCATACGACCCCCGGTGGCCGGAGATGTTTCTCCGGGAAAAATCCCACCTGATTTCCTGTCTTCCGCGGGAGCTCGTCGGCAGGATCGAGCACTTCGGAAGCACCGCGGTGCCGGGGCTGACGGCAAAGCCCATTATCGACATGCTCGTCGAAGTGACATGCCTCGAAGAGACGAAACGCAGGATCGTCCCCGTCCTTCAGTCTCAGGGGTACGACTACTTCTGGAGGCCCAGCTCCGGCGACGATGTCCCTCCTTTCTACGCATGGTTCATCAAACGCGACTCCTCCGGCAGGCGCACACACCACATCCACATGGTGGAGCGCCATTTCGAGCACTGGGACGGCCTGATTTTCCGGGACTACCTCATCCTGCACCCCGAAACCGCCGAAGAATACCGGCGGCTCAAGATCGGTCTTGCCGCCAGACACGCCTGCGACCGCATCGCCTACACCAGAGGCAAAGCCGGCTTCATCGCCGAAGTCTTGGCGCATGCAAAACGAGCCGCCGCTCCCGGCTAGGTATATTTCCCTTTACATTCAGGCACTTCTCGATTAGTAAAAATTTATCATCATGTTGTAATACACCACGAATCGATACCTTCTGATCGAATGCACTGTACGATTCATGAGCTGTCTCTGAACGACTCACCCCGCACGGACGGAGTCTGTCTTTTTCCGGCGCGGCGCCCGACCCCGTTGCGAGTGGATCGGAAACGGGCATTGCCCCAAAGAGCCGGAAAATGCTGCCCCATCGGGCGGGAAGACCCTTTCACCGGCCGTACGCCCGAACGGGTAACTCCATGCAATCCATCTTCCGGCGGCATCGGCGGCATGCATGATGCAGAGCACTTCGGAAGGCGGAATATCGAGAGGAGCGATATGATTGCACAGGGAACAGGACCGATACCTGCGGCGGGCGTCCCGTCCGCCTCCCCTGCCCCGGAAGGCGGATGCAAACGGTCGGATTCGGGAGCGAAGGGAGGCGGAGACACGGCTTCCATTTCACACACTGCTGCAGCGCTCACACACTCAGGTCTTCTGGACGACCTGTTCGGCTTCGAGCCGGCAGATACACATTCAGAGAGATCGAACTCCATACCCGGCGCTTTCTCTCGAAATTCAACAGCGATTTCCGATCCCTTCTCCGGGAAAAGGGCGTCGGCCTCGACACGCCGATCGAGCTGGGACACGCATCCGACGGCAGCGTCATGGTAACGAACCATCACTCCCACCGAAATGCAATCGAAGCGATATTCGCCGAGCGTCCTGAGCTCCGCAACGAGTACACGAAAATCACTTCCATGCTCACACTCGTCGAGCATGCGAGGAAAGCCGGCGCTTTTCACCAGGCGTACCGGGAAGACTCCCGGGCCGCAGCGGCCAGGTACGCGTCTCTCTTCACCTCGAGTGCTTCCGTCGGCATTAGAATATCAGAGCACGGCACAGACATTGTGCTCCACCGGCGGACAAGGCGGAGCGGATAGCGCAGCCCCTGTTCTCCCTCGCACGGCATGGCTCCGTATTCACTGCAGCTCCATGGTTTTACGTTGAGGATAGTAGGGATGCCCCCTGTCGGGAATCTTCATCCCCGACAGGGGGCATCCCTTTTCCGTTGTTTTACCGCATCACCCATCATTTCCATCAAAGGAGGATTCTTGTATGAAAAGAGGTGTTCTGTTCCTTGTGTGCTCGGTCATCATGCTCGCGTGCGCATCACCCTGCTTGGCTCAGGATAAGATCTACCGGGTCGAGGTTCTCCAGGTCACGGATATCGAGCCTTATAAGCTCTGCTATACGAAATTCGTTGAGGAACTCGCACACAACGGCATCGTCGAGGGGAGCAACCTCGCCATCAGACGCACGGTCATCGATTTCGATGTCGAGAAGGCCGGGCTGTGGAAAAAGATCGGCGTGCTCATGAGGATCAGAAGCGAGGCCTCCCGGATCGCGGGTGAAAAGCCCGACCTCGTTCTCACCATCGGCACCCCGGCTACGAGACATGCAAAGGACAAGATCATCGGCGCGGGTGTTCCGGTCGTTTTTGCCGCGGTGGCCATACCCGAGGCGGCCGGGTGCAAATCACTGACCGAGTCGGGCCCAGGGTTTACGGGATCGACTCTGTACATGGACATGGGTAATGCGTTCAAGATCGTGAAGCTGGCATTTCCGACGCTCAAGACCCTGGCGGTCGTATACAGCGATGACGAGAATGCCGTGGCCCATGTGGAAGAGGCCAAAAAGCATGCTCCCTCCGCGGGGTACAGGATCATCAGCAGGCAGGTGGGAAGCAAGAGCGACAAGATCACTCCATACGCCATGGAGCTTCTGGACGAGGGGGCCGACAGCTTCTTCATTCCGCTGGACACCTATTATGGGCTGAGGGATTACGAGGCATGCAAGGATCTCCTGAAAATCGGAGACGCCACCGACCAGCCCGGGATCAGCTTCGTGCTGATGAAGTTCCCCGGGGCGTGCCTGTACGTGGGCTCCGACTTCGGGATAAGCGGGGCAATGTCCGCCCGGCAGGCCGTGAAGATTATGAAGGAGGGCGTGAAGCCGGAAACACTGCCGATCGCTCACCAGAAGGACCTCAATGTCATGGTGGACACGAAGATGATGCAGAAACGGGGAGTGGAGCTGCCCATGGAACTCCTGCAGATCGCAAAGCCGGTCGAATGACCGCATCGTACGTGCGGAGGGCCGCGGGCCGTCTATCCGGAACGCCGTCCCCGGAGCAGCGAGTACAGAATCGGCATCGTATTCCAGGGGATCTCAGAGAGCACCAGGACGAGCGCGACCTGCGGGGTGAAATAACTGAGCGCGATCACGATTCCGAGCACGTTGTTCATGGCCATCTTGGATACGGAAACAGCGATGCGCTCCTCTCTCTTCAGCCAGAATGCCTGAAAATATCCGATGACCTGAAAAGCGAAAAAAACCAGATACAGGATGACGAGGATGTGAATGATGCTCCCGATATGGAGCGTATGTAGTTAGCTTCTCTTCCGATCACCACCATGATGATGACCACCATGATGAGCATGCTGACGGCATTGAGGTACCTCTTGCACCGCGCGATGCCGCCTTCGAAAAGGCGCTTCGACCCCTGCGCCAGAAGCAGCGGGACCAGGGTGAACGCGACGAGCCCCAGAAACAGCCGGCCATAGTCCAGAGGTATTGCAGTGCGATAGAACGCATAGAACAGCGCGGTGATCGTCAAAGGGGCGAGTATCGAGCTCAATATCGTCAGCACGAGCGTCAGCGATGTCTTTCCCCTCACGATCTCGGTCAGGGCGGGGGCCGCAGTCCCGGATGGCAGGCATGCCAGGAGGACTATCCCGATCCTGATCTCCGGGTCCAGGGACGCAGTGAAAAAATAAACGAAGGCCGGTATGACGAGGAGATTGCACACAAGCAGATAGATGAGCAGCAGGGGCTTCCTGATGTGTCCTATTACACTGTCCATATCGATTTTCAGGAACACCACATACAAGAGCATCATCACGAAAACGATGACATACCGGTCCAGAACAAGCGCCTGATCGGGGAAGACGAATCCCAAGACCATGCCCAGAATCAGGAAAACCCAGAAGTAATCGTCGATATACTGCTCTATGCTCACGTGTTCTCTCGATCGGTTTTTCAGCGGGGCGCGGCTTTACGGGTGATCGCCCGTGACGTATACCCGTCCGGTGCGTGACGCACTGTCGCTACAGCCGTACCGCCGGTGAATCTCATTCAGCATTTCGTGTGAAGCATCAATCCGGCGGTGCCGCGTGCGGCCGGCCCTTACCGGATGAGGCCTTCTGGCGGCTGGCCTTCCAGAATGTCTCTGACCTGTCGAAGAATCGAATCGCAGAGACGGTCGCCGGCTTCGTGGGTCAGTGCGCCCAGATGCGGGGAAAGGAGCACGTTCTCCATGCCGGCCAGGGGGTTCGAAGGCGACAGGGGCTCGGATGCAAACACATCCAAGGCCGCGGCCCCGATGCGGCCGGACTGGAGCGCTTCGATCATTGCGCTCTCGTCAATCACCCTGCCCCGGGATGTGTTCACCAGGATCATGCCGGGCTTCACGCCCTTAAGCGCTGCGGCGTCGATCATACCTTCAGTGTCTGGAGTGAGCGGAACATGGAGGGTGACGATATCCGATCTTGACAGGAGGTCGGGCAGAGTTGCCGGCTCCACGCCCAGACGGATCAACTGCTCGTCATTCTTGACCGGATCGTAGCCGATGATCTTCATGTCGAATCCTCCGGCGATCCTTGCGACCCTCGCCCCGATGTTCCCCAGCCCGATAACCCCGAGCGTCTTCCTCCACAATTCCCTTCCCGAAGCCCACCGGGGCAGCACCAGCCCCTCCCTGGACCATTCTCCGGACCTCACCCACTGATCGGCCCTGTGGATTCTCCTCAACAGGCACAGCATCAGGCCGAAGGCGAGCTCGGCAACCGCCTGCGAGTTTTCTCCGGGGCAGTTGCAGGTCAGCACGCCCCTTCTCTTGAGCGCCTGCACATCGATATGGTCATATCCGGCGCCGTACGCAATCACGGCCTTCAGGGCCGGGGCCCGATCCAGCACCGTATCATCGACCGGGACATACTCGGTGACGATGACCTTCACATCGGGTGATCCGCCAATCTTTCCGGCCAGGTCGAAAGCGTCACCGGCATCGGCCCACGCATATCCGCCCATGCGGGAGAGCTCGGCTCCCGCCTTTTCCGACAGATACACGCGATCGGCGAACACCACGGGCGCTGCCGATACATTCTGATCGCTCATCGGACGATGCTCCCTTTTTTCATATGCCGTTCATCTCGGCATCACCAGCATCAGCTTGATGTCATTTACGTTGGTCCCGGTCGCGCCGGTCAGGATGGCGTCTTCGAGCTTGAGCAGGACCGGGGTCACATCGTGTCTGCTCAGAGCCCCGTAGATGTCGATTCCGATACTCCGCGCCCTGGA
>Ga0116177_10003139_pt1 | contig 12125 bp, 11 predicted proteins | sample AD_STIC10_MetaG_FD_89750 | JGI IMG/M metagenome (GOLD analysis project Ga0116177, IMG submission 89750) | Active sludge microbial communities of municipal wastewater-treating anaerobic digesters from USA - AD_STIC10_MetaG | ecosystem: Engineered > Bioreactor > Anaerobic > Digestate | place: USA...
AACCAGCCGAAAGAAATGTGCAGGGAATTAAAAAAAATGTATACAAAAAAAAGAAACAGGCTTTATCAGTAATTTTTGATAAAGTATTTTATACCATTGGCATTCATTAACTGCAGCCCGGTCTTCATAGCGCCGCTGTATTGTTCCAAAGAAGTATAATAGGTGATATGGAAGCGGTCGATGCTTTTTATTTTACCCCGGATGGCTTTGTCTTCAAACGAGCCATAATAGCTAAGTACGGTTGGGCCAACCGATTTCAGTTTACCTTTCAATGCTTCGTTCTCATAAGAGGCATACCAGGTAAGGCTGTTTTGTCCAAGGGTTTTTAGTAAGCCTTTATAAGCGGCATCTTCATAAGCGAGGTAGTAATCAAAATTGATAGTGCCGATGCTTTTTATCTTTCCTTTCAGCATTTCATTTTCGTACGATGGATAATAAGTAACAAGCGTTTTGCCGATATACTTCACTTTTCCCCGCAGCGCTTCGTCATCCAGCTGATTGTAATATTCAACCCTGCCTGCATAAGGATCCAGTGTTCCCGTATAGTTTTCCTGGTAACCGATGTATTTGTCGTACCCCCACTTGCTGATGTTTCCATCCTTTGTTACATATATCTCTACCTGCTCCCCCAACCCGATGGAAAAAACTTCGGCCTGCCCGCTTCCGCTGATGGTGATCCTGGAAATATGCTGGCTAAAGCTGGATGTGGCGGCAACGATACAAATGGATAACAGGAGTATTCGTTTCATACGGTCATCTGTTTTGTTTTATAAAGATACAGCACAAACCGCTTTCCCGGTAGTATTAAAACCTGTTAATTTGCATGTATGAAAAGACTGATATTCCTGTTGCTGGTAGTGGTATTATCCTGTAACCAGGCCGATGATAAAACGCCGCATGTACTTATTGAAACCAGGCTGGGAGATATTGAACTGGAGCTTTACCCCGAAAAAGCGCCGGTAACCGTAGCTGCATTCTTATCGTATGTTGATTCCGGCTATTACAGCAACAGCAGCTTTTACCGGGTACTGAAAGCCGATGAATTGCCCAACCCGAATAATACCGGCATTATACAGGGCGGCATCTGGCAAACAAAACCCGAAATCAAAGTGAGACTTTCCGGTATCAAACACGAGTCAACGGCGCAAAGCGGGTTAACACACCAGTCGGGTACGGTTTCACTTGCCCGTACCACACCCGGTTCTGCCAGCAGCGAGTTCTTTATCTGCATCGGTGATCAAAGTCCGCTGGATGCAGGCAGGCGTGGTACAGAAGACGGGCAGGGCTTTGCCGCATTTGGTAAAGTGATCAAAGGAATGCCCATTGTAAGAAAGATCCAGGAACAAAAAAGCCACGGCGATGCGTTTGACAAAAAGATAGAAATATATAAGATCAAAAGACTTTAATAGCTGAACTTTTTTCGCCCGGCTTTGTTAATGGGTAAAAGACCCGATCATGGCCAGGCATTTTTATTTCATCATCCCTGTTCTCATCCTGTCTTCCTGTTCCTTTTCTTCTAAAACATCCCAACGATATTTTGATAAATCAAAAAACAAAACCTACGATATGATCGTGGTACCCGGCATTCCATTTACAGAAACCGGTTGGGACAGCACCATGAAAGCAAGGGTTTACTGGTCGAAGTTTCTTTTTGACCGGGGCATTGCAAAAAATATCATGTATTCCGGATCTTCGGTTCATTCGCCTTATTACGAAGGGCAGATCATGGCGCTTTATGCCATTGCCCTGGGCATTCCGCAGCAAAATGTTTTTTATGAAACAAAGGCGGAGCATAGTACCGAGAACCTTTACTACTCGTACTACAAATCAAAAAAACTGGGATTTACAAGTATTGCACTTTCCACCGACCCTTTCCAGGCCAAACAGTTGCGCAGGTATGCAAAAGTTAAAGTAGACAGATCGGTAGCACTGATCCCGATCGTATTTGATACGCTTATTGCCATGCGGCATACAATGACCGATCCTCAAATAAATTATCAGCAGGCTTATAACAAAGACTTTGTACCCCTCACTACACGGGAATCATTCTGGAAAAGGTTCAGGGGTACCATGGGAAAAAATGTAGATAAGCGTGCTTATAAATAATACGGCCTTGTTATTTCACCGTAAAATCAACTTCAATATTACCCCACAATAAGGCCACTACCCCTCCCGCCGAAACCGTGATGGTCATTTTTTCTGAAGGCGGGTCTAGTTTTTTTGATCTTACATTTACCCGTAACACGTCATCTGCCTGGCTGTATTTGAAAGCGCCCCACTGGTTCCATGTTTTGTTAAAGATGATCGTCCACTCATCGCCATTCATAATACTGAACAACCCATATTTACCTTTGGGTAAAGCTTTACCTTCTACCATCACATCCTTATCCACTTCAAAAACAGTTGCTTCATTGGCACCCGTACGCCAAACCTGCCCGGCCATGGGTTCCAGGTCTTTACCAATGGTTCTTCCTTTCACCGCTGGCTGACTGTAATCGATGCTGATGGTTGCGTCTCCCACTTTTTGTGTAACCAGTGCGGGTGGGCTGGGTCGTTTTGATTTGTCTTTTTGAGCGCAGGAATTCAAAGAGGCCAGCATGACCAAAGAAAAGATTCCGAGGGAAAAAAGATATTTCATACTAACAAACTTTTGGGGGTTACAAAATCGGTATCGTTAAACGATCACATCAATTGTCACTGATGGAACATTCTCTAATAAAGATAAATGAAAGTTTGTTAGGTAACAGGTACAATTCAGCCAAGTCTTTCCCAGGTAATGTCGCCAACGAGGTTCTTGTTTTCATCGATCACCACATAGGCCGCATAAGCCCTGTTTTTTTGCCGCGATGCCCGGAGCATTATTTTATGGGTTTCGTACTCACTCAATTTAAATGGCCGGTTGGGATGAAGAAAGGTTCGTACCTGTACGATGATGTTCTCAACAGTTCCCGAAGCCCTTATTTCTTTCTCCTGCGGGAACAGGGTTTCTTTGCTGATATTGCTGTACCCATTCTGGGCCAGCCATGATTCCACGTGGTTTTCACCGGTAAGCTCAATTTCGGAAGAGGTTAAATTTCCCATAGTGATTTCGTTTCAGTGACCAAATATATGGGATTATGAATACAAACAAGTAATTCTACCCTAAAAAAATAGTAATTTCCACATCAAGTTTAGAAATTCTTCTATTGATAATTAATGGCTTGATGATTTAGATTGTAGATGGCTCACTATATTTGTCAATTTGGGATGAGGCCAATTGGTACCATGATCTCCCACCTGTTCTTCACTAATGGATTTACCAGGTCGGTATCCAGCAGATGCGAAAACCGTACCCCAATGCTCACCGGCAGTGCATTCCATACCTTGGTATCAAAATAAAGTTCTGCCCCGGTGCTGCGGTTCCTGATCTCTGTTAATACTCCGCTCACCCTTGCTTTTGCATTGGTATGATCATAAAAGGCATTGGCCCGTATGCGCTGAAAAAAAATGATATTCCCAAAACCCCAATCGGGGTAAACAATGGGAAAATGATAGTTCACCCCAAATTTATACATACGCCGGGTAGACAAAGCCTCGTATCCTCTTGCATAAGAGAACCGTTTGCTGAACAGGTCGGGGAGCGTATCTCTTTTTTGCCAGGATGCATCGATCACCAGGCTGTGGTTAGCAGATACACCCGGAAAATAAAGCGACCCGTTTGCAACAAACTTATGGCTGCTGTAATTAAATGCATCCCGGTAGCTGAGGGATATTATTTGTGCCCAGCGGGGATTGATATGCTGCCTTGCCTGCTGGCTGGCATTGCTGAAACGTAAAACGGCGTCCAGGTACTTTATCGAATTGTTTGAAAATACATTCTTACCCACTCCCCTGTAATAGTATTGTTCAATATTGTAATCAGCACCGATATTCAAATACTTACTGGTTCGCCCGTTGATAAAACGAAGCGGCAGAGAAACACCTGCATGTAATTTTGCCGAATTAAAACGCACTGGCTTTCCTGCTGCCGTATCAAGGGTACGGTTAAAACTTTCTTCTGCACCCAGGCTTAAAACCGGGAACCAGCCTGCATAGGCGCTACTGAAACCAATGGTATGACTTTTATCGCTCCGGTTATAAGTATAACTGATGCTGTTGCTGAAACTGCTGAGTACATTATCACTGAAGACAACATACCCAAATTCCGGGTCATCAATCACCGGCCGCCAGCTGTGAAAATTGAACAGGCGGAATGATTTTCTGTACCTGGAAACTTTGTTTTGTGTACTTCCGGCACTGCTCTGTTCAAAACTGCTGTCGTTAAGAGAATATAAGGCGCCGGCACCGGTCATGGCCTGCACCGAATCGGTATAAAAATTATGGTTGTTCACTATAAAACCTACCGGAGACATCTCTTTCCAGGTCGCTTTGAACTTTGCAAGCCTATAACCGGAGGAAGTAAATGCCGATACAAGCAATTCGCCTTTTGTATTCACTGCCGGGTGATAGATGCCATTTACGTTATCCGTTAGCTGGTACATCTTGCCGGTCTTTATATTCACCGCAAAAACCTTATCTGCATTTTTATGCATGGCTGAAAAATAAACCGTATCGCCTTTTACAAAGGGATAGCCCAGCACATTAAAGGAAAAGGGCGTAAGGTTTTCCAGGGCGCCGCTGTTAAGGTCAACTTTTACCAGTACCATATTACCCTGGGGGTTCCTTGCTGCAGATACTGCAGTATTGGCATCAACATATTTTGTTTGGGTATAGAAATAGTTCCGGCGGTTAGGTATCTTTTTTACCAGTTCGCCCGTTGCTGCATTCAGCCGGCAAATAGCATTGGTACCATCCGCATTCACCTGCACTGCAAGTATCTCTGTTCCGTCTGCATTAATGTCGGGTGAAAAATATTTTGAATGAAAACTGATCTGCTTCTGTTGTCCTGTATATATATCCAGAAGTTTTATCACACTGTAATCCCGGTTGGTCCATCTTGGATCTGATTGGTAAGCGGCATATACGATCTTTCCGCTGCGGTACGAGAAGTAATCGTCGATCACCACATCCCTCACCCGTATCTTTTTTTCGGTTTTGCCGGTAAGCAGGTAAAAGGCGCTGATCTTTTTATAAGAACTCTTTATCACCAAAACGCTGTCGTCGTTGATATGAACCGGGAAACGGTAATCGGTCACTGTGCTGCTTACCGCACTGGTATAATCCACCACCGGCGCATTAATCACCTGTTTTGGAAAAGATTTTTCTTTAAAGTATTTCATCGCTTCTTCCCTGAACTGCCGGTATGTTCTTCCCGAATACCTTTCTACTGCCCGGTTGAACGGGTAGAAAAATCCACGGAAAGAAACCGCATCGCCTGTTACATTCTTCCAGAATGATTCGCCGTATTTTTCATAGCCGTATGCTGTTAAAAGATAACCCAACCGGTAATGATCGGGCGTATAATCCTTATAAGAGCCGCTTCTCAATTTCATCCACGAATAATTCTTATTGGCAAGCCAGAGAGATTTAAAGCCATTGTAAAAAGAAGGCATCCTGCCACGCCCCTGCGCACTCACCAGTGTTTCCTGCCAAACCGCATCGCCTTCAAAGAAATAATCGGGCACGGTGATGCCGTTGGCAAGCAGTTGCCCTTCCTGTCCCAGGAAAAAAGAAAATACTTTAGTGAATCCTTTATTGAAATTGCTGAACTGCTGAATATGCCTGTCTTCATGAATGATGAGGTTATCATCCCAGCGAAGGCTTCCGGTAGAAAAGTTATCCTGGCCGGCTGTCATGTACAATTCACTCATCACCGGAGCCATACGCACATAGGCATTGGGAATGGTGGTTTGATACTGCAGCAGTACATTCCATTTACGCTGTTTACCGCCAATGGTTCCGGCAGTGCGGTTACCCAGTAATTTTATCACATTGGAAATGCGGTTGGCCTGGCTATCGAGCCCCGTTGGAAAAATGACCCTTGCCGCAGGGGTATTTACCTGGTACCATTTTACAGAAGATGGGTTGCCTCCAAAATTCTGCGCAGTAAGATCACCGGAAAATAAAAGATATAAAGTAAGCAGTAAAAATGATCCGGGCTTAAACATGCAATAAAGTTAAAGAAAGAAATTTCAGAAAATCTAAAGGCGCATTAACTTTAGGCAGAATTTATACCGACATGCATATTTTTGAAACAAGGCGATTGGTTCTTTCGCGGCTTACCTTAGGTGATGCGCCTTTTATACTGGAGCTGGTAAATGACCCTTCCTGGATACGGTTCATTGGCGATAAAAATGTACATACACTGAAAGCGGCAAAGGAATACATTAAGAACGGCCCCCAGAAAAGCTATGCCCAGCTTGGCTTTGGTTTGTATGCTGTAAAACTGAAAAGAAGCGGTAAAGCCATTGGTATGTGCGGATTGCTGCGGCGGGATACCCTGGATGATGCCGATATCGGTTTTGCTTTTCTGCCAAAATATACCGGCAAGGGTTATGCATTTGAATCGGCTGAAACGATTTTAAAACATGCCCACGAGTCGTTAAAGATGAAACGCATACTGGCCATCACATCAATTGATAATGCCAGCTCCGTAAAATTACTGGAACGGCTGGGGTTTTGTTTGCTGAAACGGGTGCGGCTTACCCCCGGATCGGAGGAATTAAACCTGTTTGAAAAAACGGCTGCATAATCTTATACAAACTCCCAATAAATTATATAAATACCACGGGAAGTTTTGTACATTCGTTCAAAATCACCTGTATGAAACTTTTTGTTGCCGGGCTACCTTACGACCTGGACGATGCCGAACTAACCGAAATTTTTGAAAAATTCGGCACGATCGCCTCTGCAAAAGTTGCTATGGACCGGGAGACCGGTAAGAGCAAGGGCTTTGGTTTTGTTGATATGCCCAACAGCGAAGAAGCAAGAGATGCCATCGAAAATCTTAAGGATATATCCTTAGGCAAAAAACCTTTGGTAGTAAAAGAAGCAGAAGAAAGATCGGGCCCGCCGGGCGGCGGATCAAGAGGTGGCGGAGGTTTCAACCGTGGCGGTGGCGGATACAACAGTGGTAATAACCGTGGCAGGTATTAACAGCTGAACTTTCAACGTATTCATTTCATATAAACAGCAGCAACCCTGCTGTTTTTTATTTATCCCCCTTCCCGAAAATTAAATACCTTGATGTAAACAGATAGCATCAATGAAAATTGCATTAACAGGCGCCACGGGACATTTGGGTTCCGCCATTTTGCAGCAGGCAGGCAAAAGAGATATTACCCTTAAAGTACTGGCAAGAGATATCCATAATCCTTCGCTAAAAGAAATGCCCGTTGAAATAATAAAAGGCGATCTGCTGGATCCTGTTTCTTTGAAAGATTTGATGCAGGATTGCGACACCCTTATTCACAGTGCAGCCATGATATCGGTGAACGGCGATCCTGAAGGGCTGGTGCATCAAACCAATGTGGAAGGAACAAGGCTGCTGATGGAAGCGGCTTTACAGGCGGGAATAAAAAGATGTGTACATATCAGTTCTATTCATGCATACCAGCAACTACCTTCTTCAGAACTTTTAGATGAACAAAGAAGACCTGTAGATGAAAATGCCTTTGCGTATGACCGTTCAAAATTTGCCGGTCAGCAAATTGCATTGGAAGCTAACAACCGGGGTATGGAAGTGATCGTGGTAAATCCCACCTCCATCATCGGGCCTTATGATTTTAAACCTTCGCTGATGGGACAGGTGATCATTGACCTGTACAAAGGCCGCCTGCCCTTTATCTTCAATGGCGGTTTTGATTTCTGCGATTGCCGCGATGTGGCCAATGCCATTTTGAATGCAACGGTCATGGGCAGCCCGGGAGAAACATACCTGCTCAGCGGCAAGTGGTACAGCCTGAAACAGCTGGTACAACTGCTTTCCAAAGCGTCTTCAAAAAAGATCAGGGTGATGGCCCTGCCCCCGCTGGTTGCAAAAGCAGGCCTTCCTTTTGTGAAATTACTGGGCGCCTTGCAGGGAAAAGAACCGCTTTATACCAACGAAGCACTGGAAGCCTTATTTAACGGCAACCGTTGCATCAGCAGTAACAAAGCAAGATCGGCGCTGAATTATACGACCAGGCCCCTGGAAGAAACACTGAACGATACGATTAAATGGTTTAAGAATAAAAGCTATCTTGTTACATAAACCAAACCTGCCAGCTGCTTAGTATGCCGATCTCCTTTTCAACGTATCAACTCATCTCCTATTCGTGGATCGGCCTGGCCGTTCTTATTTTTTTCCTGCTGCTTCGGGTTACGGCGCCTTATGGAAGGCATACTTCAGCCAAATGGGGACCACAAATCGATAATCATTTCGGCTGGTTCTTCATGGAATTTCCGGCGCTGATCGTGATGACCTATGTGCTGATCCGGAATATCTCCACACATTCCATCGCCATTGAACTCATGATCGGGCTTTACTGCCTGCATTATTTCAACCGCAGTTTTGTGTTCCCTTTCCGCATCCATACCAAAGGGAAAAAAATGCCGGTACTTATCATGTCGTCGGGAATATTCTTCAATCTCTGCAATACCTTCCTGCTGGGATATTATTTTACACAGTTTGCAACAAATGACAACAGTTGGCTCACCGATATCAGGTTTATAACCGGTGTTATTGTTTTTATCCTGGGCGCCTGTATAAACTGGAAAGCAGATAACATGCTCATCAACCTGCGCAGGCCTGGTGAAACAGGATATAAAATACCAACCGGCTGGCTTTTTAACCGGGTGAGTTGTCCGAATCTTTTTGGAGAATTGATCGAATGGGCAGGCTTTGCCATTCTTTGCTGGAACTTACCGGCGCTTACTTTTTTTATCTGGACGGCAGCCAATCTTATCCCGAGAGCACTGTCGCATCACAAATGGTACCACAAACAATTTGCTGATTACCCCAAAGAAAGAAAAGCGGTTGTTCCCTATTTACTTTAGTACTTTATATACGCAATGCTACTTCAGGTATTTGTCAAACCAGGTTACAAAATTCTTCTCTTCCACTTCCCGGTTGCGCCATCCATGTCCGCCGCCGTCTTTTATCATGAATTCGCAGGGGACCTTTGCTTCCTTGAACTTTGCAATGATGGATTCTGATTGCTGCATGGGAACCACAATATCTTTATTGCCATAAATGATGAACACGGGAGGATCATCCGGGGTAACGAAATTTACGGGAGAGATCTCTTTTGCGATCTCAGCTTTCTTTTCCATACTGGTCACCGATACATAGGTACGGGTGGTATCGTTCCATACTTTAAAATCAAATGCCCCGGCAACTCCCATTAATGCCAAACCGGCCTGGCTTACCTGGGAGAAAGAATTCGGTTTGCCATAATTTAAGAAGTCAGTAGGCGGATAAAACACAGCAGCAGCCTGAACCCGGGCCGACACTTTATCAACAGGGTCAAAAGATCTTGCATCCGCAACATCATCGGCGGTGGCGATCATCAACGATAAATGCCCGCCGGAAGAAGAACCCGTGATACCGATATGATCCGGGTCGATGCCGTATTGTTTTGCATTATAGCGCACAAAGCGTACGGCTCTTTTCAGGTCGATGATCTCATCGGGAATGGCATAGCGTGGCTGGCAACCAACCATTACACCAAAAACTGTATAACCTGCTTCGATGTATAAAGCCGATGCTTTGGGGAAAGCTTCCAGCATTCTTTCCGAGGAAACCCAGTTGCCGCTCAGTACATAAATAATGGCTTTGCCGTTGGCCTGCTGCCTGGGTGCATGCATGACCATGGTTAATGCCATGCCGTCTTTTCGGCCGTAGATCAATTCTGTTTTTGTGTATTTGAGACTGTCTTGCGCCGTACCGGCAATGCTGTATATGCTTACCAGCAATAAAAGAATGAACCTTGCCATAGTTTTCCGTTTTCTGTTTATTCAAACAACTCAGCCTGCGGATTGTTCGATGCCTTACGCTCCCACTCCATTTCTATTGATTTGCTGTAGTCTGCCAGTTTATTACCGAGCGCTTTCCAACCCATCACTTCCACTACTTTGGTGATCTTCACTTTTGCTTTACGTACCTGTGCGCCCCGGCCGCTTTGCATGGCAAGTACGGGCTCTTCGTCGGTAGTAACAGCTTCCAGGTAGTTACCATCTCCTTCTTTGATGAAGAAGAATTTATTATGCAGGGTTGATGTTTCGATCTTAAACCGCTTCACGCTGTATTGCAGTTTCTCCTTATCAAAATAAACTGCCGTAATTATTTTCTCCGGGTCAAATTTTTCCAGCAGTAATACTTTTTCCGTATCAAAGCGCTGGGTAAGTTCCTGGTCGGTTATTTCATAGTTACCGTCGTTGTAGATCACCAGCAACCGGTCTTCGGCTTCAAACTTACCTAAGTAATCGCCTTTCTCTTCTATATTAAGTCTTCCGAATTTATTATCGAACCACAGTTTCTTTGCATCCAGTGTTGAATTGCCTGCTTCCTTGAACTTAACCGATTTAATGGGGTACTTGGTCACCTGGTTACCAATGCTTCCCCTTCCCTTGATATCCTGTTCTTCAAAATAAAGATCAAATTCCTTTATGCGGGCGCTGCAGTTCGGACTCAAAAGAACCTTTACCACTTCAGCCTCGCCGTTTGCATTGGCGCTAAAGTAGTGTACTTTACTTTTTTCCGAACCCTTGGTAAGATCGTACTCTTTATCCCTGGTAACACCCGTTACATTAAAACGCTTGATAAAACTCACCCCTGTCTTTCCATCCACATAGATCATGTTATAGGTAGTGCGTTCATCGTTCTTCTGAAAAACAGCTACATGTAAAATGTCTTTGCCGATAAAGACCTTGTCGGACACTTTCACCACTTTCATTACGCCACCCTTGGTAAAGGCAATGATATCGTCAAAGTCGGATACTTCGGCTACCAGTTCATCTTTCTTTAAACCGGTACCAACAAAACCGTCTTCCCGGTTCACATACAATTTGGTATTGGCAATGGCAACGGCTTTTGCCTGTATAGTATCAAATAATCTGATCTCTGTTTTACGCTCCCTTCCTTTTCCGTATTTCTTCAGCAGGTTCTCGTAATAAGCCACGGCATAGTCAACCAGGTTTGCCAGGTCGTGCTTTACCTGTTTGATATCTGCCTCCAGCGCTTTTATCTGGTCGTTCAGTTCATCAATATCCAGTTTATAGATACGGCGAACGGGCTTTTCAGTAAGCTTGATGATATCTTCTCTCGTAATCGCCCGCTTCAGTTGTTTTTTGAAAGGTGTGAATGCCTTATCAATTGCTTCCAGCACTTTATCCCAGGTCTCGTGTTTCTTCTCCAGTTCCTTGTATATCTTTTCTTCAAAGAATATTTTTTCCAGGGAAGTGTAATGCCATTTCTCCTGCAGCTCGGCCAGCCGTATCTCCAGTTCCCGCTTTAATAACTCTTTTGTATTATCGGCAGACACTTTCAGCAGTTCACTCACTTTCATGAACTGCGGCTTGTCTTCCACGATCACGCAGGCATTGGGCGAAATGCTCACTTCACAATCGGTGAATGCATACAGGGCATCGATGGTAATATCCGGCGAAATGCCTGCAGCCAGTTCAATGATGATCTCCACTTCTGCGGCGGTATGATCGGTAACTTTTTTAACTTTTATCTTTCCCTGGTCGTTGGCTTTTACAATACTCTCCATCAACTGCGTGGTGGTAACCCCAAACGGAACACTTTTAATTACGAGTGTTTTCTTATCCTGTTCCTCAATGATGGCTCTTACCCTTATCTTTCCGCCCCGAACACCATCATTGTAATTGCTGGCATCCATCGTTCCACCTGTTTGAAAGTCGGGAAGAATTTCGAACCGCTTTCCCCTTAAATATTTTATGGAAGCTTCGATCAGTTCGCAAAAGTTATGCGGAAGTATCTTTGTTGCCAGGCCTACGGCAATACCTTCGGCACCTTGCGCAAGCAATAAGGGAAATTTCATTGGCAGGGTAACCGGTTCATTCTTTCTGCCATCATAGCTCAATGCCCAATCGGTTGTTTTTGCGTTGAAGGCAACTTCTAAGGCAAACTTGCTTAGCCTTGCTTCAATATACCTGGATGCAGCGGCTTCGTCACCGGTACGTACATCGCCCCAGTTACCCTG
>Ga0116177_10003143_pt1 | contig 12118 bp, 11 predicted proteins | sample AD_STIC10_MetaG_FD_89750 | JGI IMG/M metagenome (GOLD analysis project Ga0116177, IMG submission 89750) | Active sludge microbial communities of municipal wastewater-treating anaerobic digesters from USA - AD_STIC10_MetaG | ecosystem: Engineered > Bioreactor > Anaerobic > Digestate | place: USA...
CCCGATGCCGAGCATTCCCGGCGGGCACCAGCCGGCGCCCATTTGCGGCAACATTTCGAGCACCCAGTCGACAATATTGTCCGACGGGTTCATCATTTTGAACTTCGACTTATTCTCGCTGCCGCCACCTTTCGCAGCCACATCGACAGTGACTTTGCTTCCCGCAACCAATTCGACATGCAACACGCACGGTGTGTTGTCCTTTGTATTGCGACGGGTGAAAGCTGGATCGGCAAGTACCGAAGCCCGCAATTTGTTATCGGGATGGAGGTAAGCGCGACGGACGCCTTCATCGACTACTTCCTGCAGCGATTTGGATGTATCGTCCAAACGGCAATCCATGCCCCATTTGACGAACACATTCACGATACCGGTATCCTGACAAATCGGACGATGCCCCTCGGCACACATGCGGCTGTTGGTCAGGATCTGCGCAATGGCATCTTTCGCCGCTGGCGATTGCTCCGCCTCATAGGCTTCGCCCAACGCGTGGATATAATCCATGGGATGAAAGTAGCTGATATATTGCAGCGCGTCGGCAACGCTTTCGATCAGATCACTCTGGCGGATTTCTACAGTCATTTACAGTTCCCGTCCGATAGTCAGTTGCCACCGCCCTTAACGATCGAATCGCTAGATTCAACCTTTTGCGCACATCGGCACCTATCAACCACTTCATTCATCTGACGTTAAAGAACTGTTGACCTGTATTTGAATTAAACAGCACTGCAATACAATCAGATTAACTTAATTAACTTTCATATGTCCGATGAGCCGAGCAATTTCATTGGCTGAGATGCCCATATGTTCATTTTATGATTTGAAACACGAAACATATCGATCATCTTATGCATTAAGCACTTCGATATTGCTCTTTAGAAGCGATATTATTGGTGAACTATTTACGCAATATGGAGCGATTATTGTTTTGTATTCGAAATTCGCAGGAGATTTTTTATGTTACGCATTTTGACCGCATCCAGCCTCATTGCGTTGGCGGCTATCCCGGCCATCGCGCAGCAGGCCGACCCCATGGCTCCCCCTTCGCCCACCGAGGCGACGGATACTGTGGAAGCTCAACCGGTTGCAGAGCCAGCTCCGGCCCCGGCCCCCGCTACAGCGCCCCAATCCCGCGAGCAGCAGGTGACGAAATTGGTCGACGCGGAATTCCCAGCTTATGACGCCGACAAAAGCGGTGATCTGGAAGAGCCGGAATTCACGAAATGGCTTCTTGCCCTCCATGCAGCGGGCGGTGACGCCCAGTCCAAGGCCATGGACCAGACCGCCAAGCTGAAATGGGCGAAGGACGGCTTCGCGGCTGCTGACGCTGACAAAAGCAAGAAGATCAGCAAGGCAGAAATGAGCAAATTTCTTCTTGGTTAAATCCCTCCCCTCCCCAGGGTAAAAATGACGGGCCTTGTCATCACAGGATGGCAAGGCCCGCATCTTTTCATTCAGGATTAAGAAGAAAAACGACATAGCCCTTAAATTCCGGATCCTCGTTCAAGCCGTCGGGCGCCTTCCAAACCCCATGTTGCACAAGTCCGATCCGGTACGGCAGTTTCAGCCGTTGCAGGCTTTTCAGATAATTTTCATATCCCGGAATCGTGTGCCGACCCTGATAGGTTTGCAGCACCACTTCATCGACGACGCCCGCCAACCGGTTCAGGTCGGCGCTGTCGCCCTGTGCGCTCCAATCCAGCAAACCGGTGATCCCGAGGCGCACATCCTTGGGTAAGGAAGATCGCACGGTCGCGAGAAAGGTTGCATAGTCGTCCAACCCCCGTGTCGCTGCATCAAAATCGATCTGAACGCCCAACACATTATTTCCCGCAATCTGCCAGCGCGCAATATCATTGCGGATTAGAGGCACGATATCTTTGCCCCAGTTGAGTGTTTCGACACGATAAACAACCCAGATGTCAGCATGCCGAACCGCAGGAGTCCCGGGTCGTAGGGAGACCATGCTGGGATTTTCCACACCCCTTATTTCCCCTTGCAGGATGTAGATGGTTTTAGCCCGCTGAAGGACAGGTTGCGGGGTAACGCCGGCCCAAAGCCAGAAGGCATCATAATCCCCGGCATCGACGCGGCGTTCCGCGGGTTGGCACGCGGCAAGCGCCAGCGCGACCAGTGCCGCTGCAAAACATTTCATCGCATTACCAGTAATAACGCAGCTTCTTGGCCCAGACGGAAGCGGGATATTGTTTTTTCAATTGATCAAACCAAGCCTTGCGTTGTGCCGTAGGTACTTCGGTTGCATCGCACCCATTATAGCCCGCAGGGGCATAGCAATGGACCGCACGGTACAAGGCATAGGCCCTGTTTCCAGGCCCTGCCACAGGGTCCGCCATAATCGCTTTATACGCATCAAGACGCGAGAACCGCTTCCCGGCGAATTGGCTCGGACTGCCGCCCAGTTCATCCTTTTCCGGCTGGTCATCAAGCGACCGGGTAACGCCATAATATTCCGGGTCCAGACCGCTTAAACGGATGAATTCGCCGAGGCAGAGCAAAGCGGTCGGATCCTTTGGCCGTGCCGCCAGATTGGCGGCAATTGTCTTGAGCGCTGGGCACATAAAATCGGTAGAACCCGCCCAACGGAATATTGCGATATCCGTATAGAGCGGCGATTCATAATCATCTGCGGCCCGTCGCTTCGCCTGTGCTGGGATCAGCGTCAGATCGCGGAGGAAGTCGCCGTAAAAGCCGCGTGTCAGATTTTTGTACAAAAGGGTGTAAATCGCCGTCTGTTTCTCCCGCGGGGATACACCCGACACCGCCAGTTTGCGTAGCAAGGACGGACCAGCCTGATAGCGCAGTAAAATTTCGCGGATGTCAGGGTCGCGGATGATATTGTCTGCGGCAAACACCCTATCGGTCGATTTGGCGCGCTCATCATGCAACGCCAAAGCGAGTTCAGCCGCGCCACGTTGATGCGGGAGCACCGCAACGGCCACGGCCGATGTCAGAGCCGTGCGCGCGGTCGGATCGCCTAACGCATCGAGCGCGAGTGCACGCAGCATCAGACGGCTATATTCGAGATATCCGCCCGTTGGCTTTGCGGCTGGTATCAGTTTCAACACATCAGCCGGATTATCCGCGACATAAAAGGCATGCACGGCTTGCAAATAGCCAAACAGCGCCTCCCTGCCCGTAAATGCGGGCTTGAAAGCATCGAGCGCCGCACGGGTGACCGGTGGCGCTCCATAGTCGGCATATTTGGGATCGTCGGGCTTGCGCATATCGCGCAGCAGAAGCACAGCGAGGAGCACTGGGTCCTTTACCTCTTCCAACTTTAAGAGGCTCATCGCCTTGATATCAAATTCCTGCACCAGATCGGGGAATGTCACATTCCGCTTGGCTGGGTCGCCTTGCGCAAATAGCGCAGCATATTCCGCGGCAAGCGCGTCCTTGCGGTTGCCCAGCCAATAGACGCGGCGAAGCAGCCCTTTTGCCGACACCGCATATTGGCCGTCGGGATAGGCTTTCAGATAATTTCTAAACTCGGCTTCCGCCGTGCGAACGCGACTCTCGTCAGCGCCTTTTTCCGAAATGCCGCCATATTCATCAAAGGCAGTCAGTGTTGCGTCGTTAAGAGTCGTGCGCGCCAGCGTGTAACTGGCTGCTTCTGCCAGCCAGACCGAGGCTTTTGGATCGACCCGCATGAAGTGCGCATGTGCGGTGGCGAAGTCGCCATCATAAAAAGCCGCCGCGCCGACAAGATAGGCGGCGAACGAACGCCCGGTCGTTGATTGCACTTGCGCAAGCGCTTCCTGTGCAACGGACGCTGCCTTGGTATCGCCGGAGCATTCAGGTTTCAGCGTCGTCCGCACGGCCGTGAGCGTTGCCTTCTCGCTTTCTGTCAGACCTTTGGCGCGGGCGACAGCGGCGATGAAGTCTGCACCGGCGGCCATATTGCTCATACAGCGGGTGCCGAATTGAAAATCTCCCGTCGTGCCATCGTCTTCACTTGCTGGCGAGGGCCCGAGTTTCAATGCAAAACTGGGCCAGTCGAAGGGCTCCGCCTCGCCCCGGCGTTCGATGATGTCATAGCTGTAGCGGCTGGCCGGGCCCACGCTGCCATGACGATCGTACAGCAGCATGAGCAGGTTGACCCTTGTGTCGTTGCCCGGGCTCAGCACGGCCGTGCTGCTGCAGCCATTATAGTCGGTCTGCTTTACCTTCCAGTCGGGATAGCAGGACGAATCACCGCTCGCATCGGCGGGTGCGGCGCATAAAAAGGTCAGGGCAATCACCAGCGCGGCTAGTATCTGCTTCATATCCATTCCCCTTTTGATTCCCGCAGTGGAACCAGCATGGCCCGCACCCCCTATTTTGACAAGATGATGTGAAACGCCGATGCGAAATCGGGGGATAAAATCGGTCCGGACGCCGGATGGAAAAAATATTTTCCAACTTTGATTTTCCGTCTTGCGCCGAAAAAAAGACTTAGCAGATCCACGCGTCGCGCCCTGTGAACCGCTTGGGACGTGCGACGAATGGAATCACAATAGCGACGAATTGAATGGTAAATTTACCATTTACCCTCTTGCGTCTGAAAATGATTGAGGCACTATAGGTAGCGGTTGGCCGTAGGGGGCATCACCACAGATTGTGCTTAAAGCTGCGGAACGTGATTCCGCCGAGGGGGAGATTTTTTCCGTCGATAAGCTGGGGACAAGTCGAATTTAGTCCCCTGCATGGTACAAAAAATGGTAAGAGGGGGTTTCGCCCCCGAGTCGAACAAGACGGGAACATTTTTCCGTCTGAAAATAATGGGTGGGCTTGGCCGGTGGGAAAATCCCATGCAGCCGGTGGGGCCTGATTAGGAATGGAGCAACGGGGTTAAATGGATTTCAGGGATACTGGCCAAGGGGCCGAAGATATGGTCGCAGGAACAACGGACGTGCTCGAAAAATTAGCGGTGGAAACCGAAACCAGTACTGAAGAAAAGCCGAAGGCTGCGGCAAAGAAAGCTGTGTCCAGCAAAACGGTGGACGAGCGGCGCTTCAACGTCGTCACCGATTCATCGCGTGACGTGCTCCTGACCGAATTCGGCAAGGACACGTTGAAGGACCGCTATCTGCTGCCGGGCGAGAGCTATCAGGATCTGTTTGCGCGTGTCGCGGCGGCCTATGCCGATGACGAGCCGCATGCCCAGCGCCTCTATGATTATATCAGCCGCCTGTGGTTCATGCCCGCGACGCCCGTGCTGTCGAACGGTGGCACCGGACGTGGCTTGCCAATCAGCTGCTATCTGAACTCGGTCGACGACAGCCTGGAAGGCATCGTCAACACTTGGAACGAAAATGTGTGGCTCGCCTCACGCGGTGGCGGCATCGGCACCTATTGGGGCAGCGTCCGTGGCATTGGTGAGCCTGTCGGCCTCAACGGCAAGACCAGCGGCATCATTCCGTTCGTCCGCGTTATGGACAGCCTCACCCTCGCCATCAGCCAGGGTTCGCTGCGCCGTGGTTCGGCGGCTTGCTATCTCGATGTCTCGCACCCCGAGATTGAGGAGTTCCTCGAAATCCGCAAGCCTTCGGGCGACTTCAACCGCAAGGCGTTGAACCTGCACCATGGTGTTCTGCTGTCCGACGAATTCATGGAAGCGGTCCGCGACGGTGCCGAATTCGACCTGCGTTCGCCCAAGACCGGCGAAGTGCGCAGCACGGTGGATGCCCGCTCGCTGTTCCAAAAGCTGGTTGAAACCCGTCTGGCAACGGGAGAGCCGTACATCATCTTCTCCGACACCGTGAACAACGCGATGCCCAAGCATCACCGCGATCTGGGTCTGAAGGTGTCGACGTCAAACCTGTGTTCGGAAATCACCCTGCCCACCGGCCGCGACCATCTGGGCGGCGACCGCACGGCCGTGTGCTGCCTCAGCTCGCTCAATCTCGAAAAATGGGATGAGTGGAGCGTCGACAAGGCCTTTATCGAGGATGTCATGCGCATGCTCGACAATGTGCTGCAGGACTTCATCGACCGCGCACCGGACGAAATGGCCCGCGCCAAGTACAGCGCGGCGCGTGAGCGTTCGGTCGGCCTCGGCGTCATGGGCTTCCACAGCTTCCTGCAATCGCGCGGCGTCGGCTTTGAAAGCGCGCTGGCGAAATCGTGGAACATGAAATTCTTCAAGCATATCCGCTCGCAAGTGGATGAAGCTTCGATGATGCTCGCCAACGAACGCGGTGCCTGCCCCGATGCGGAAGAAATGGGCGTCATGGAACGCTTCAGCTGCAAGATGGCAATCGCGCCCACCGCGTCGATCAGCATCATCTGCGGCGGCACCAGCGCCTGTATCGAGCCGATCCCTGCCAATATCTACACGCACAAAACCTTGTCGGGCAGCTTCATCGTGAAGAATCCCTATCTGGAAAAACTGCTGCAGGAAAAGGCGAAGGACAGTACCAATGTCTGGAACAGCATCCTTGAAAAGGGCGGTTCGGTCCAGCATCTCGACTTCCTCAGCCACGAGGAAAAGGACACGTTCAAAACCAGCTTCGAGATTGACCAGCGCTGGCTGATCGAACTCGCCGCCGACCGCACGCCCTTCATTGACCAGGCGACCTCGCTGAACCTGTTCATTCCGGCCGATGTGGAAAAGTGGGACCTGCTGATGCTGCACTTCCGCGCATGGGAACTGGGCGTCAAATCGCTCTATTACCTGCGTTCCAAGAGCATCCAGCGCGCCGGTTTTGCAGGCGGAGTGGAAGCGGATAACACCGCCGAAGCCCCGGTCATCGAACTGGCCACGACCACCGACTATGACGAATGTCTGGCCTGTCAATAAAGCGATAGCAAAACGCCCTCCTCGACAGGGAGGGCCCATGAAGAACCCAATTCCTTTGGAGCCGATCTGATGTCCCTTCTAGAAGCCCGTAACAGCTACAAGCCTTTTGAATATCCCTGGGCCTATGATTTCTGGAAACGCCAGCAACAGATCCACTGGTTACCTGAAGAGGTGCCGTTGGGTGAAGATTGCCGCGACTGGGCGCAGAAGCTTTCGGATCATGAGCGCAACCTGCTGACGCAGATCTTCCGTTTCTTCACACAGGCCGATGTCGAGGTGCAGAATTGCTACCACGAAAATTACGGCCGCGTGTTCAAGCCGACCGAAGTGAAGATGATGCTGACCGCCTTTTCCAACATGGAAACGGTGCACATCGCGGCGTACAGCCATTTGCTCGACACCATCGGCATGCCCGAAAGCGAATATAGCGCCTTCCTCGAATATGAAGAAATGGCCGCCAAGGTCGATTATATCCACCAGTTCGGCGTCGACAGCGACGAAGACATCGCCCGCACGCTCGCCATGTTCGGCGGTTTTACCGAAGGGCTGCAGCTGTTTGCATCCTTCGCCATGCTGATGAACTTCCCGCGCTTCAACAAGATGAAGGGCATGGGCCAGATCGTATCCTGGTCCGTCCGCGATGAATCGCTCCACTGCGAAGGCATCACCAAGCTGTTCCACGCCTTCTGCGCGGAACGCGGATGCCTGACCAAGGCGGTGAAGGAAGACATTATCGACTGCTGCCAGAAGGTCGTCCGTCTGGAAGATAATTTCATCGACCTCGCCTTCGAAATGGGCCCCGTGCCCGGCATGACGGCGAAGGAAATCAAGCGCTACATCCGCTACATCGCCGACTGGCGCCTGGGCCAACTGGGCCTGCCCGCCATCTACATGGTCGAAGACCACCCGCTCCCTTGGCTCGCACCATTGTTGAACGGTGTCGAGCACGCGAACTTCTTCGAAACCCGCGCGACCGAGTACAGCAAAGCCAGCACTCGCGGCGATTGGGGCCAGGTATGGAACAGCTTCGACAACCGCAAAAAGAAGATCATCGGTATTGAGCCGGCTGCCGAGAATGACGGCGTGGATATGTTTGAGCAGGCAGGGGTTGCTGCTGAGTAGAAATCGATGAGCAAATATATCATTCCGCGACACGCGGAAATCGGCACAGCTGCTGCGGAAAACGATGACGTCTACTTTGCTGATTGTTTTGTAGATACTGGCCTCATCAATCGCTTGTTGGCAACGAACAGCGCTAGGTCAGTAATTGTCGGAAGAACTGGAAGCGGCAAGTCCGCCATTGCGAGGAAAATTTCTGAATCGCACCCGCATGTTTGTGTCGTTCAGCCCGAGAGCTTGTCACTAAATTTTTTGGCAGATTCTTGGCTATTAAACGTACTAACCGATCAGGAATTTGATCTTGGTCTGTTTTATCAACAATTGTGGCGGCATGTAATTGTCATTGAACTCTTACGATATGAAAAGGGACTTGAAAGTGAGGCTAAGGTCCGAACATTTTTAAGCACATTGGGAGCGCTGTTTAAAGATAACTCCGGCAAACTACGGGCGTTTGAATATCTGACCAAATTTGGAGGCGAGTTTTGGGAAGATACCGAGCAAAGAGTAAAGCACATTGCGAACACGTTCGAAAACAATTTCCTTGAAGCGATGGGCGCAAACTATGCAGCATTAAAAGGAAAAGTTGAGTCTGGTGAAAAATTCACTCAGAGTGAAAGTCTTGAATTAGTTAATAATGCACGCAAAATTGTAAATTCAATTCAAATGCAAGAGCTTTCCAAGATTATTGATATTCTTGATGAACACGTTTTTGATGATCGAAAAAAACAAGTCGTTTTATTGATTGATGATCTTGATAAGCAATGGGCCGACGAACGCATTAGAGTAAAACTGATCGAAGCCCTTATCAATGTTTTACCGAAGTTTCGTAAAATTCAAAACGTTAAAATCGTAGTAGCCATGAGAGATGATCTATTAGATATAGTTTTAGCGCAAGCAACTACACCCGGATTTCAGCGAGAGAAATTTGAAGACCAGCACTATCGACTGAAATGGTCAAAAGAAGAGCTGCTTAATATCTTAAATCGTAGAATCAATAAGCTCTTCAAAAGCCAGTATACGAACGATTTGGTGTGTGTAGATGACATTATGACATCTACAGTTTCTGGTCAGCGTTCGATCGACTATATTTGCGATAGAACGATGATGCGTCCAAGAGATATATTGGCGTATTTCAATAACTTACTGGATAAATTCGGTGGAAAAGCGATGATTCTGCAAAAGGACATGCGATCCATTGAGCTAGATTACTCGACGGCTCGGCGCAGAGCTTTGGTTGATGAATGGTCGGATTTTTATCCCTACATAGATCAACTCATCGCCTTCCTAGGTCATCGAAATTTGTCTGCGGAATTTCGAATAGGTAATATTGATCAGCATGCGGTGGATGACCTTGCTTTGAATTTAGTCACGAAATTTGAAGTTTTAGAAGATAACTTGATTGCAAGAGCGAAAACACATTTAAACTCAAGCTGCGGCGAAACCCGCTGGGCGTTTACAGAATCTCTAATCACTGTGTTATATCGTGTCGGCGCGCTTGGTATTAAAACCCAATCAAATTCACGTATGCAATTTTCGTTCACCGACAGACCAAACATCTTTGGTGAAGAGCTCAACGTCAATACGCCATGCTTAATCCATCCTATGCTCTGGCAAAATTTGAGCCGAAGAGGCGAGGCGAAAGACCTATTTTTATAGGTACTTTGTGGAAATCCTAGCACCAGCGTAATAATTAGGTTTGCCAACAGCGGTCAAAGCTAGAGGACGACGGATTGGTAACCATGCGCAAAACCTCCATTAATCCCGTTTTCGACTAACGCGCATTTTCTCCTTATGCGCGCGATCAAAGTTCTTGAGATGTTTGTTACAGCCCAAATGGCAAAGCGCAAGATTGTCCATCTTCCCATTGCCGCCTTTCGATAAAGGCTGCAAATGCTCGACAGTTGCAGCCTTGCCGATGTTGGGGATACCGCCAAAACGCATCTTGTGTCCACAAAGCCAACAATTGTCGCCGTCGCGCTCGCGCAAGGCCGTGACCTTGTCTGCCTTCTTCCGACGCGCATAGAACCAATGCTGGCCGGGCATGAACATCCATTTTGCTTTGGTCGCCATTCCAAGGTTCAAACATATATCCGTTAGAAATTTGTAAATAACGACCTTCTCAACTCGGCGCATTGAGGCTCGCTTCTCAACTATTCACTAACCACCCCCTGCCATCCTCCTTGGATGGCACGCGACTCGACCCTCAAATCCATTGCCCCTTTGGCCGTCCTGACCTTTATCGCCGTCTATAATTTCCCCATCCAGTCGGACGAGGAAAAGGCCGCGATGCGCTTTACCGAGCAGTCGGTTTATTACCGCTATTGCTCGGACGTGCGCGCCGCCGGAAAGGCTCCGCTTCGCCAAGGACAGCCGGGCTATGCCCCGCATCTGGACCGCGACGGCGATGGCGTCGCATGTGAGCCTTACCGTGGGTACTGAACCCCCTCTCTCCTTCAGGGGAGAGGAGCGAGACTTGGCGGCTTGCCGCCTAGTCGCAGCGGAGAGGGGTTCGGCGGTGAGGTTTGTGCTGAGGGGTTTGCGCGCGAACTCTCCCCTCACCAACTTCGCCTAAGCCTTGCGGCTAAGGCTTCGTATCCTCTCCCCTAAAGGGGCGAGGGGAGTTAAGGAATAATCGAATGGACATCATCACCCTCCTCACACTGCCCAACGCCTTCGCCGCCTTCGCGCTTGTCAACGTCTGGACATTCATGCTGTTCGGACTTGATAAGATCCGCGCCGAACAGGGCACATGGCGCGTATCCGAGGGGACGTTGCTCGCGTGGGCCTTTGTCGGCGGCACGATCGGCGCTTACACAGGCCGCGCGGTGTTCCGGCACAAGACCCGCAAGCAGCCTTTTTCCAGCAACCTCCACCAGATGGCGATCTTTCAGGTGTTTGCGGTTGCGCTCGCGGGCGGCTGGATGCTCGCGGGATAAGATTATTAAATAGCGTTGGCGAAACACTCTCCCCTCTCTCCTTTAGGGGAGAGGTGCGAGACTTGGCGGCTCGCCGCCTAGTCGCAGCGGAGAGGGGGAGTTGGCGCGCGCACCTCACCGTTGTTGCCCCTCTCCAACTTCGCCTAATTGCTCTCGCAATAAGGCTTCGTATCCTCTCCCCTTAAGGGGAGAGGTTGGGGGTGCTTTACCAGCCCATCGCTTGCCGCTGCATCCGCGCGGTGCCGGCGGGGGCGGCTTCGATCATCAGGCGGGTGACGTAATTGCCTTGTGCGACGCTCCCCCGGAAATAACCCCAATCGTCAATGGCCTCGGGCCGTATCTCCACCTCTTGCCCTTCGCGATAGGCGGAATTGCGTGGATCGTTGGCGAGCGTGCCGAAAATCCGGCCGCCATCGCGGCGGATGTCGCAGGCCCAGATGGATTCATTATCCCGATGTCCGGTGCCGTGGTTCAGGTTGAATTTCAGCATGAAGTCGCGCGTCGCGGGATCGCCTGCCTCCAGCGCGGTCCAGAATTGGGGGAGCGTGGCGCGGGCCTGTTGCTTGGCCTGTTCCAGACGGGGGTCGTCCTTGTCGAACGCCACCCCTGCGCCGCCCGCGAACAGGCGATAGGCGACAAACATGACTATGAACGCGATGGCGCCGCTTAGGATCATGGACATGGGGGGAGGATAGCTTGGGGTGGTTGCTATTTGGTTTAGGCTTTTGGGGTTGGGATTTTTGATTCCCTAGAAGGAAGAAGGCAAGAAGGAAGAAGACGTTTTTGCACTGCTTTGAGGGTGGGTGCCTTATGTCTTTTTCCCTTTTTCCTTCTAGCGAAAATTAAATGGCCTGACGGCCGAGTTCGCACAAAAAAACCGCCGCAGCTTTTGCCACGGCGGTTCTTTTTAGCCGGTGTTACCCAGCATCAGACTAGAAGCGTACGCCCACGCCGACGACGGCCTGGTGACGGTCGAAGTCGGTGTCGAGGTCGAAATCATCTTCGCCGATGTCGATATTGCTATAGTTGGAATAGCGATATTCGGCCTTGATGAAGCCGCTGGGACCGAACAGGTTGAACTTCTGCTCAATGCCCGCGCCCAGACGGTAACCGTCGGCGGTTACGCCATTGTTGTAGATCGTGCCCGCGCCATCGTCAAAACGGCTTTCGAACTTGGCGTTGGTGTAGCCGCCCTTGGCGTAGATCATGGTCGATGGCGAGATGGCGAAACCAAGACGCGCGCCGACATAGAGATCACGGTCGG
>Ga0116177_10003146_pt1 | contig 12109 bp, 10 predicted proteins | sample AD_STIC10_MetaG_FD_89750 | JGI IMG/M metagenome (GOLD analysis project Ga0116177, IMG submission 89750) | Active sludge microbial communities of municipal wastewater-treating anaerobic digesters from USA - AD_STIC10_MetaG | ecosystem: Engineered > Bioreactor > Anaerobic > Digestate | place: USA...
AACCGCATAGCACGTATTGTCGAACAGGACCTCCTGCAACTCAATAATGTAGTCAGTGTCAGTAGCAATATCGGCAAGGGAAATCCAAGGGTATACTATAACGTATTTCAGCAGGATTTTACACCGCACTTTGCCGAACTCTTTGTGCAGACTGATCCGGATATGGAAGTACCTGAGATTGTTGCGCTCACCGATTCATTGAGGGCGAGATACAATCAGATTCCCGGTGCTAAAATAGAAGTCAAGCAATTTCAGCAAGGGCCTCCTGTGCCGGCTCCTCTTGAATTCAGGATTCTGGGTGACAATCTGGATACGCTGACCAAATATAGTTTTATCCTGGAAGACATCATCAAGAAAACAGAAGGCACACTCTATGTTGGAAATCAACTCAGCCTGCCAAAGACTGACCTCAATGTCATCATCGACAAAGAGAAAGCTGGTATCATGGGCGTATTGCCTGCTGAGGTGGCGCGCACTGTCCGCTTAAGTGTAGCGGGACTACCTAACCAGACGGTGCGTAATGCGGATGGGGATGAATTCCAGATACAGATGACACTCCAGGATTTTGATCCCGATCATGCCCTGGAGATCTTTGACAAGATGTATGTCACTTCTCTCTCCGGTGCGCTGATTCCTATCTCACAGATTGCAGAAATCGTACCTGGTGCCTCTCCCAATGTGATCAGGCACTACAACAAAGAACGATATACAAATGTGACAAGCTTTGTACAAACGGGATATAACACCATCGCGATGTTTGATGAAGTCGAAACGAAACTACAGGATGTCAAATTACCTGCAGGATATCGGTTTGTTGCTGCTGGTGAAAAAGAAACAAGAGAGGAATCCTTTGGTGGCATGGGCAGCATCATCCTGATCACCGTCTTCGGATTGTTTGCCATCCTTGTGCTTGAGTTCAGGACGTTCAAGAGCACACTTATTGTATTGTCAGTCGTACCTCTTGGTATCGTTGGTGCGTTAGGTATTCTATACCTCGGTGGCGAGACGTTATCATTCGTGGCTACCATCGGCATCATTGCCCTCATGGGGATAGAGATCAAGAATTCAATTCTACTAGTGGACTATACTAATCAACTGCGTGAGCAAGGCATGCCATTGAAAGAAGCGGTTTTGAATGGAGCAGAGACGAGGTTTCTTCCCATCCTCCTCACTTCGATGACAGCTATTGGAGGTATGGTTCCGCTGGTGCTTGAAAAATCACCGTTGATTTCACCACTTGCTTTAGTGTTGATCGGTGGGTTGATTAGTTCGACGTTGTTGAGTAGGATTGTGACGCCGTTGCTTTATATGTTGATTCCTCCAGCTGTTACTGTGAAAAGCATAGAGCATAGCGCATAGGGCAGAGGGACTGTCAGGTGCATGATTTTGATTGTTATGATCTCTCCGTGCACTCCGTGTGCTCTCCCGCTGCATTCAACAAAAATGGCGGGATCTGCGACGTGCGAAAACTATTGTGCATAGGGAGCTCAACTTTATCTTAGAGAAAATTAGCGTGAATTAGCGGCGGAAAGAGCCAGTGATTATCTCATGGTCAGTGCAGAATTGAATTATATAATTGAATAGCGTTATGAAAAAAATACTCATCATCAACGGACATCCAAATCAGGAGAGCTTCAATTTTGGGCTCGTGGAGGCCTATAAAAAGGGGGCGTCTGGAGCGGGTGCTGAGATAAAGGAAATTGTGATAAAGGACTTAGTTTTCAATCCGAACTTAGCCTTTGGGTACCAACAGCGGACTGAATTAGAACCAGATCTCCTTGACGCGTGGGATAAAATAAAGTGGGCAGAACATATGGTTTGGGTTCATCCTGTTTGGTGGGGTGGGCTTCCTGCGGTGACAAAGGGGTTTGTGGACAGGCTCTTCTTACCTGGATTTGTCTTTAAGTACAGAGAAAATTCAGTCTGGTGGGACAAGCTTCTCACCGGGAAAACAGCGCATATCATTACGACGCTTGACCAGCCCAGCTGGTATTATTGGTTTGCCTTCGGACGGCCAAGTGTCAATCAATTAAAGAAATCCATTCTGGAATACTGTGGGGTAAAGCCTGTCAAAGTCACCTATATCGGAACGATACGGACATCTGATCTGGCATTAAGGAAGAAGTGGCTTGACCAGGTAACAAAGCTGGGAGAGAAGCTCAAATAACTTCTCGAGAATTGATTAGTGGAAGTGGCTTATGAGCGCAGAATAGGTCCCGCTGGTGGTTTGATCCTCGATTTTTCTGATATCTAATTGGCGGAAATTAGCGCGAATTAGCGGCGGTAAGCATAGAGCATAGCGCAGAGAGCAGAGGGACTGTCAGGTGCATGATTTTGAAATGTTATGATCTCTCCGTGAACTCCGTGCGCTCTCCCGCTGCCCGCATGGGGCGGGATCTGCGACGTGCGAAAACTTTTGCGCATAGAGCATAGGGTGTGGTGGACTACCTGAACTTATCTTTGATGAAGAAACAGTAATCCGATAGCTTGTACCTTTGATTGACTCCAAGATTCTTTTTTCAATGCACAGAATTTCTTTATTTATTCTAGGCCTGGGTTTTACCACACATTGTTTTGGCCAATCTGGATTTCCGAAGTATTATGCCTTTTATGAATTATGGAATAAAGGAGATTCCTGCCTGACCGCGCAAAACTATCAGCAGGCCGGAGCCTATTTTTACAAAGCAGCCCATGCTGAGGTTGAAAAGGGCTTTGAGATTCCAAGAGAAGGGATACTTTATAATGCAGCAAGCTCCTACGCTCTGGCAGGTAAAGAAAAAACAGCACTTCAGATTTTAAATAAAATGGCTTTTGAATATCCCTTTAAAGACATTGACGCGCTGCAGGCTGATTCAGCTTTCTTGTCCCTCCATGATCTGAAAAAGTGGAATCGTATCATTGAAAAGGTCAGTACTAATTATACCAATTGGTTCGTACAGGAAAACATCTATACGGCACGGACGAGTCTTGACAACCCTGCTGATGAGGTTATCTTTTATCCCCATCGTGCTGCTTTTACAAATAAGATTCTAAACCAGGATACACTTCCCTTTCTTTCCATATCGCATGGCAACTTCAGGATTTTCTTCGCCGGAAACACATACGCTGCTGCGCATCTACCTGAAATTAAAGAACAGATAGCCTTTGCTTTTTCAAATGCGCTTCAAATACTCAATGTCAAAAAATACAACCGCGGAATCACCTTAATCCTTTTTGAATCCGTTGAAGAAATGCAAGCCTTTACAGGTGTGCGGGCACAGGGTGGAATTGCCTATGCTGAATTTGACGCAGGGCTATTTCCTATAACAGCGACCAGGAGACCCCAGTTTAAGCATGAAATATTCCATATCATTTCTTTAAACGCATTGGGCCCTTCAGGGTGCCGGTTGCTGATTGAGGGAAGTGCCGTATATGCTGATAATGAATGTCACATTGAGAATCCTATACCTACGATCAACGCATACTATCTCCAATCAAATCAACTCCAATCCCTGGATAACCTGGTCAATCATTTTGATGAAATTGCTGTTCAAAACGATGTTATGGCCTATTTGCAAAGTGCCGGTGTGTTTAAATATTTATATGAGCAATATGGGTTGGAAAAAATGAAGTTGTTGTGGACCCGTGGATTCGGAGACTTTGACACCATCTATGGCTTCCCCGTCGAAAAAGTAGAAGCAGAATGGATTGATTTCCTTAAATCTGTACCCATTCCACATGATTTTGATATCCACAAATTGAAAGAAGGATGCGGATAAAAACCTACCTTTAAAAAGAGTCACCATGAAAAGCAAACTCCTGAATTTACTCCTCATCGTGACCTCGCTCTTTGGATACATGGAGTGGGGCGGAGGCAATCATTTATTCTTATTTCAGGCAGAAGGACAGGTGCTGGCTAAAATGTTTACAGACCCGATGTCTGTGCTACATCCATTTACGGTTCTGCCTATTATCGGTCAACTTCTTTTGCTCATCACCCTGTTTCAAAAGCCACCAAGTAAAATGCTGACCTATGCGGGTATAGCGGGCCTTGGGATTTTATTGTCCTTTATTTTTCTGGCGGGCGCCTTGAGTACGAACTTCAAGATCATGCTTACTGCCCTTCCTTTTTTAGTGATTGCTGTTATCACTATACGGCATTATCGTAAGCTGTAATAAAAAACAGAGCAGTTTTTTTCCCCTACCTTTGCTACGTCTCTTCCCTGACGATATCCAATGCTTATGCATCGACTGCTCTTCATCAGTCTCCTATATCTCTATTGGTCAGGTCTCCACGCACAGGTGTACCAGGGCCTCCAGGTGCCATTCAATCTGGGACGCTTTGGTAATATATCTCCAATCACACAGGCTTCCGGCCTCGCCATCGATCCAAATGGTGTCTCCTTATGGACACACAACGATCAGGGAAATCCAAGCACCTCCCTGTTTAAATTTCTACCCACGACTGGCAATCAAATGGTAACCATCCAGAAAGAGGTCAATATTCTCAACGTGATCAATCATGACTGGGAAGACCTCGCCGAAGATGACTTTGGAAATATCTACGTCTGCCAGATCGGAAAAAACTGCAATGAAAACAGCGATCCGCAAGAATGCCCTAATCGTTTCATTTTTAAAATTCATAAAGTCCCGTTAGCGACACTCAATCATCCGGATTCTGTCTCCGTCACTCCGCAAACCTATTTTTTTAAATATCCGCTCACAGGGTATGATGACAATAATTGTCAATCAGGTGATACCGTCTTTGTCAACAGCGAAGCGGCCATTTGGTACAATGGAGCTATCTATGTGTTTACAAAAAACATCTGGAGCAAAACCACCAACAACTGCGGTGGCTGGGTGAATGGCTACACGTACTATTTCAAAATTGACCTCACCGAAGGCAGCTCCATGGAAAATCCGATCGTTGCGACCTACAAGGGAAAAATCAACCTCAAAGCAAATCCAAATGACATTGCTGCCGAGTACCAGGTAACTGCCGCAGCTATAAGTCCAGACGTATCCACGCTTGCACTAACGACGTATGGAAGGACCTGGTTGTTTCGTCATTTTACAAATGATTCCTTCTTTGGCGGAACCTCCATGTATGTTGATTATTCCACCACGGGTTCCGATACGATCACACGCGGGTACGAAGGCATCGAATTTAAAAACAACGACTACATTCACCTCTGTGTAGATGGGGTCAATGGACGTATCTCCGGACTGTTGGTAGATAGCATTGCGCTGTGGATAAAACAAGATGGTGATACAGGTCCGGGCAGCCTTCGACACGCAGCTCTATGTGCCGGAAATGGAGATACACTAAAATTTAAATCATCCTTGATTCTTGACACGATACATCTTTCCTCGGGGCCAGTTGTATTTAATGATGATGTCCGCGTGATCCAATCTGCCGGGCAGACGGTATTTATTGAATCTTCTACCTCTCCTGTTTTCTCTATTTCCGCTGCTGTAGAGATTGTGTTTCGTCATCTCCACATTCTCTCTGGAGTTCCTGATCAAAGTGCATTGATAAACGATGGGATTTTATATCTTGAGGATGTTGAAATAACACATGCGGGGAGTCAATATCCTGGATTATATAACTCAGGCTTTCTTAGCCTTAAAGGAAATTGCATCCTGCATTAACCTGAAATCCAATGACGGACCTTTCAAAATTGCTCACGCCTCTTCATCCGGATCTCCGGAAAGAACTGGAAGCACATGCTATACTGAAGGAGGTTCCACAGGGTACGGAGATTCTGCGCGAAGGGCAATACGTAAAGGTCATTCCTATCGTATTGGAAGGACTCATCAAGGTATTCAGCCGTCATGAAGAAAAAGAATTGTTACTCTATTATATCAAGCCTCAGGAGAGCTGCATCATGTCGTTTGCTGCAGGTATGAAAAACGAACCCAGTAAAATATTTGCCGTAGCAGAAGAAGATACATCAGCCCTCTTGTTGCCTACCGATAAAGTAGCGCTGTGGGTGCGTGATTATCCGGAGGTCAACCAATTGTTTTTTCAACAATACAACCTTCGCTACAGTGATCTGCTGACGACGATTCATCAACTTCTCTTTGAGCGGATGGATAAACGATTGCTGGACTATCTGGTCAATAAATCCCTGCTGACAGGACGGAACCCGATCAAGATCAGTCATCGCCAGATAGCCGCTGAGCTTGGTACCGCCAGGGAAGTCATCAGCCGGATCATGAAGAAATTGGAAAATGACGGGAAAATCAGGCAGGAAGCCAATACCATCGAAATCCTATAGTGGTGACTAAAGTCACTGCGCAGCCCTTCCCGGCTCTCTAAGTTTACAGTATAATCATGAAGAATAATCTGTTGAAGTTTGTCATTGTCTGTATCTTATGCATCAGCCTGGTGACCGGAATTGTTCTCCTGGTTCAGTTTTTAACCAGTTAAATATCTATTTGCTATGAAAAAGAATATGAGTTCAGCCGACCGGATTATCCGTGTCCTGCTCGCTGTGGTGTTTGCAGTCCTTTATTTTACTGGCACTGTCACCGGAACACTTGGCATTGTCCTGCTCGTCCTCGGAGGCGTATTTGTCCTTACAAGCCTGGTCAGTTTTTGTCCTTTGTACGCTATCGTTGGCATCAGCACGTGTAAGACAGCGTGAGAGGTGTAAGAGAGTGAGAGAGTAAGAGAGTAAGAGGGTCAATACAAGCTGCGTCTTTGCGGCGTTGCGCGATAAAAATAAGTACGAAGTGACTTGCATATCCTTTGCGTCTTTGCGTCTTTGCGCGAAAAAACATAGTGAGAAGTCTTTGTGAAAAATGCTTTGACATACGAAGTTGATGAAGGCCATACGCTGACCCTGTCGGCTATAATCGGCTTTTGGTAGAACATACTTCGGGTTGATATCATAAACAGCACTCTGGCAGCGTATTTTTGACCATGCGTAATATCAAGAGGCTGCCGGATGCGTGATTATTTCGCACTGCAATTCAGGCTGGTCAATCGCCATCTTTCCGACTTCGGGATACAGCCTGCTTTGGGGTATCTCTTGATGGCCATCATCTTCAGTGGGTTCACTGCCTACTTATACTATGTCTCTTCGTTTGCATCCTATGTATACGCATTGCTTGCTTTGGGTTCTTCTTCCTTGCTATCAGAAGCGGGCCGAACCGGATTTCTGAAGCAGCACTTTTCTAAACAACAATTTCTGATCATCCGCTGTGTTGAAAATATCATAGTGGCTCTTCCATTCATCGTTGGCTTACTTATCTATCATAAATGGCTCCTGGCATTGGGTGTCCTGATCATCAGCGCAGCGCTATCGTATACATCCATCGAGCGCAATCTGAATATCGTCATCCCAACACCTTTTTATAAATATCCCTTTGAGTTTACCATTGGCTTTCGGAAAAACTATCCCGCGATCATCCTCGCGGGCTTTCTGATGGTCATGGCCGTGCTTTATGACAATGCCAACCTGGGCTTGTTTGCAGTAGCATTGGTATTGCTGGTATGCATGATGTTCTATATGCAATCTGAACCAGTCTATCTCGTGTGGATTCATGCCTTATCACCGCCTCAGTTTTTGTTGCATAAGGTCAGCCTTGCACTCTTGTATGCAACGCTGTTGTGTTTGCCCTTTGCTACGGTGTTATTGATTTTTTTCATGAGCCATGCAGGATATCTTGGATTGATCTATATACTTGGTATCCTATACCTCGTCACTGCTGTGCTGGGTAAGTATGCTTTTTTTCCAGCTCCGATGAATGTTCCCCAAGGACTGCTGATGGCATTCTCTTTCTCGTTTCCACCCATGTTGCTTTTTCTCCTTCCATACTTTTACAGGCGGTCGGTCCGCCAACTCAAACCTGTGCTTCAATGATGCATATCGAACATCTGTCCAAATCATACGGAGCCCATATCGTCCTCCGGGATATCAGCCTGGATTTTGAAAAAGGCAAAGTTTATGGAATTGTTGGTGAAAACGGGTCCGGTAAGACTACTTTATTCAAATGCATCATCGGGATCGAACCATTTCATGGACACATACGCAGTGATTACGCAGATCTCAAAGACCATATTGGCTATCTTCCAACAGATCCCTATTTCTTCTCGAAGATCACGGGTCGTGAATATCTCCGGTTATTAGCAAACGCACGACGTGTTGTGGAAAACGATGTTGACACCAAAAACATCTTTGATCTTCCACTGGACCAATATGCCAGCAACTACTCGACCGGTATGAAAAAGAAACTGGCCATGACCGCCATCCTGATCCAGCAAAATGACATTTACATTCTCGATGAGCCTTACAATGGCGTTGATATCCACAGCAACATGATCATCACCGAGATCATCGGACGCTTGCGAAATCTTCAGAAGACGATCATTATCTCATCGCATATCTTTTCGACTCTGAAAGAAACATGTGACCAGATCCATGTCCTCGATCAGGGCCAGATCACGCGGAGTGTGGGCGTTGCAGAATTTGATGCACTGGAAACAGAAATGAAAAACTTTACGGTGCAGGATAAGGTGAATAGGCTTGCGTTGCGATAAAATGTGGAACGCAGATTACGTTGTCCCCCTTTGCCCCCTATCTTTGGAGATAATCTCATCATTCAGGATTCTAAAATCCTGATTTTATATCAGCGGAGGATGGACTATTCGACTATTGTAAAAAAGCAAAATGATTTTTTTAATCGCAACGAAACGAAAAGCATCCCCTTCAGGCTTGCGCAATTGAAAAGGCTCAAGGCCGTCCTTCAGCAGGAGGAAGCCAATCTGTATAGAGCTATTTATGCTGATTTTAAAAAATCTGAAGCTGACACCTACGCGACCGAATTAAGTTTTATATACGATGAACTTGATCTGGCCATTAAAAAACTGCCCTCATGGGCGAAGCAAAAACGCGTAAAATCCAATCCGCTGACACTGCCTTCCCGGAGTTATATTATTCCGGAGCCATTAGGTACATGTCTTATCATTGGAGCCTGGAATTATCCATACAATGTATCTCTCGTCCCTTTGATTTCTGCTATGGCTGCGGGCAATACCGTTATATTGAAGCCCAGCGAAATACCTTTGGCCACGAGTGCCGCTATGGCAAAACTGATCAATGATCATTTCCCGCCGGAATACCTCTTTGTCATTGAAGGGGGGGTAGCTGAAACCACTGCCTTGCTTGAACAAAAATTTGATAAAATATTTTTCACCGGTAGTTCTGCCGTCGGAAAAATAGTCTATCAGGCGGCTGCAAAAAATCTGACTCCCGTGACGCTCGAGATGGGTGGGAAAAGTCCTGCAATCGTAACCCGGGATACTAATCTGAAAAAAGCAGCCAAGCGCATTGTCTTTGGCAAATTCTTAAATAGTGGACAGACCTGCATCGCTCCCGATTATGTGTTGGTAGACGCTGCTGTCCAGGAAAAATTCCTTGGATTCGTAAAAGCCTATATCCATCAATTCCATTATGCTTTTGCCAATGGCAATTACGTGCAGATCATCAATGAGGAAAACTTCCACCGGTTGACTGGATTGATAGCAAAACAAAAAATATATGTGGGTGGGGAAAGTGATTTATCCTCCAGGTATATTGCTCCAACCATCCTGACCGACGTATCCTTTGATGATCCCGTGATGGAACACGAGATATTCGGACCCATATTACCCGTACTTTCTTATACACATATGGATGAAGCAATCGCTGGAATCAAATCCCTGCCAAAACCTTTAGCACTCTATCTCTTCACTCATGATCAGGTCATCAGGGAAAAAGTGTTCCGGGAAATATCCTTTGGAGGAGGTGCTATCAATCATACCCTCTGGCATTTTGCCAATGCCAGCCTTCCTTTTGGAGGTGTAGGACAGAGTGGTATGGGTAGTTATCACGGCCGCAATGGGTTTGTAACTTTTTCTCATTTCAAAAGCATCCTGGAGAAGCCTTTCTGGCTGGAACCTGACCTGGTCTATCCACCAAACACGCCTAAGAAAATGGCATGGATAAGATGGCTGTCGCGCCTGTAGAAACAAATCGTTTAAAAAATAATTTACTCGGGAATACCGTGTGCGGGCGTTTTCAACGTCAGGAAAGAAACAAAATTGACCTTACTGACCCCCTACCCCCTGAAAGGGGGACCAGAAAAAAAGTTGAGCTTAAGTGATCAACTCCTCGTCCACTTGTGGCGGACGATCCCCTCACGAAGGGATGTTTTGCTCGCGTACGATAGATCAAAGAAATCTTGTTCAAGGTAATAATCTGTGCAGACGTTTGTAACGTCCTGTAATACCACTTTGCCCCCCTTTGCCCCCTTAAAGGGGGTACCTTAACGAGAGATTAATCTCATTGGCTGCATGGATAAATATCGGCCATAGGCCGATATAGAAAAGTCAACGTTGAGCGTAGGTTGTACCTGCGCTCGCGTACGGCAGGTCAAAGAAATCTGCTTCCACAAATTAATCTGTGCAAACGTTTGTAACGTCAGGTAATCAATCCTGGTCTATGCCCTATGCATTTTTCAGTTCCGCTATCAGCTTCTCCAGCGAAACCTTAGCATCACCGAAAAGCATCCGCGTCTTCTTGTCATAGAATAACTCATTTTCAATACCCGCGTAGCCTTTCGCCATCGAGCGTTTCATGACAATGATATTCTTAGCGGTATTCGCTTTGATGATCGGCATGCCGTAGATAGGAGATGAAGGATCTGTTTCGGCAGCAGGGTTGACGACGTCATTGGCACCGATTACAATCAATACGTCCGTATTGGGTAGTTGAGGATTGATATCCTCCATTTCTTTTAGTTTGTCATAAGATACATCTGCTTCGGCCAGCAGTACATTCATGTGTCCCGGCATACGACCAGCCACAGGGTGAATCGCAAAGTTCACTTCAACACCTTTGGCTTCAAGTGCTTTTTCAAACTCATGGCAAGTGTGTTGTGCCTGCGCTACGGCGAGACCGTAACCTGGTACGATGACCACACGTTGTGCATAAGCGCACATGATCGCTGTGTCTGTGATGCTGATTTCGCTGGTGGATAATCCATCCATTGATTTACTGCTTGGACCTGTGGCGCTGAAAGCTCCGCTGATCACATTCCAAAGGCTCCTGTTCATCGCCTTACACATCAGGATCGTCAGGATCGTTCCGGCGCTACCTACCAGGATACCTCCTGTGAGCATCACCTGGTTGTCGTACATGAAACCACCAAATGCTGCCGCTATACCCGTGAATGAATTGAGCAATGAAATAACCACCGGCATATCCGCACCTCCGATAGGAAGTACGAAGAGAATACCGTAAACCATAGAGGCACCAAAGATGGCCCATATCAATACATCACTCCATGGCTCGCTCATGGACAGAAAGACGATGAAGCCCAGGATCGCAAACACAATCGTGTTATTCGTTACCTGCATGATCTTACTTCCGTAATCTTTTATTTTCCCTTCAAGCTTACCATACGCAATCATACTACCCGCAAAGGAGACGGTACCGATCATCACACCGAGGAAGATGATCAGTCGCTCACCGAATTCAACAGGATGATGCGTATTCATCTCCACCAATCCGATCAGCGCGGCACAAGCACCACCCATACCATTAAACAAAGAAACCATTTGCGGCATAGCCGTCATCTTCACCTTCATCGCAGCAAAATAGCCCACGACAGTGCCTATAGCAATCGCTCCGAAGATGAAAGGCAGATTGGTGATGCGTGTCACTTCACCGGTTTCGTGATTTACGTTTTCATGAAACAGGATCGTTCCGATGATAGCAATGGTCATACCCAATGCTGCATATAGATTCCCCTTTTTTGCTGAATCTGGGCGGGACAACATTTTCAAACCCACAATAAACGACAAGCTACCCAGCAGGTAACAGATCTTCAATATATCACTAATAGCCATAAATGGATTGTTGCAAAGCGTTGGTAATAATTACAGTCCGGTGGTGTGGGTCTGGTTGGTTACTTTTTTTTCTTAAACATCTGAAGCATGCGGGTGGTCACTACAAAACCACCCACGACGTTGAGCGTCTCGAGCACCACGGCCAGGAATCCGAGGATCAGAGCAAAGTAATTGTCCGGATCAGTATGGCCCATGACAATGATACTTCCTACGATGACGACCCCATGGATG
>Ga0116177_10003148_pt1 | contig 12107 bp, 31 predicted proteins | sample AD_STIC10_MetaG_FD_89750 | JGI IMG/M metagenome (GOLD analysis project Ga0116177, IMG submission 89750) | Active sludge microbial communities of municipal wastewater-treating anaerobic digesters from USA - AD_STIC10_MetaG | ecosystem: Engineered > Bioreactor > Anaerobic > Digestate | place: USA...
AATATTATCAAAATTAGTGGAACAACAAACGCAAGTATAAATGAATTAATAACAAGTTCTATGACCGAAAACATAGAAGGTACGAATAAGTATGTTTATATGAAGGGAGATGGGGTTGCTAAGATTTTATCAAATACCGATTACAGAGCGGTAAAAGGTGCAGATAATAATAACTATATCTATACTTCCGATGATACAATGAAGGACAAAACAACTGTTGATACATTAGCCAAAGAACAATTGTCAACGATGGTTTCATCTGACAATAGTTATGAGATAAATATCTTGCCTAAATTATTAGTAGATAAATACGATGGTATTAATTTAATAGACCCCGCCATTGGTGTGAGCAGAACAGCCAGTATTACAACTTTGACTAAAGATATAGAAATGGAAACTGGTTATTTTGGTGAAAATTTAGTTTTAAACGATAAATAATATGGAAATTAAATCAGAGGCTGATGCTTTAAAGATATTTGAAAAATTAGTTGAAAGGGTTTTACCAGATATTTTACAAAAAGGTCAACAAAATATGAAGGCGGGAAGAGTGATAGCGGTTGATTCGCTATCAACATCAAGACAGGTTTCTGTTCAAATATTTGGTTCAACCGAAATTTATCATAGAGTCCCATTAGCTAGGGGCATTACTAATGTTAAACCCGGCGATATGGCTGTTATTTTTAGTGTTGATCCAAAAATTAAAAGTCAAAATTTTGTGATTGCAATTGTATAATTTTGCAATTTTAATATTTTGGTGATATTTTATATTTGATTAAATATCTTATTATGCCAATTAAAAAAGGTAAATCCAAAAAGGTTATAAGTTCCAACATAAGAACATTAATTAAAGAAGGTCGCCCACAAAAACAAGCAGTCGCTATAAGTTTTGCAAAGGCGGGGAAAAAGAAAAAGAAATGAAAACTAGAGGTATATTTGGTAACGAGTTAGTAATTACGCAGACCGCACATGGTACACAAAATGGTAAGGCATTAGACATTTCCTCGCCATTAATTGCGATGGAAGATGTTTATGTTTACGATTTCCACCATATTGTTCAATGGCACGCAAAAGCAGGTAGAAACACCGAACAGGAAAGTTACTTCTATGTCAGAATGGCAAATTCCAATGATTATTATATTGTTGTACATGCCTATCCGATTAAACTGGGATTAGTAAAAGCGGGAGAAGAAATTGGGAAAAAACATTGGTACTGGAAATGGACAACAGGCCAAAGAGCAGACCACTTTCATATCTGTTCACATATAAACGGAATAGGTTGGGTTGAACCGCCTTGCGTTCTTGATAGAAGTGTTGTAAATTTAAAATGGGCTTGGGGTGGCGACCATTGGTCAACTAAATATGAAAACTATCGTGACTTATCTATTAATTCTAATATTGAAAATGAAATGGTAAATTCTTTTTTAACAAAATGTAAAGTTTTATACGATGATGTTTTGGTTAGACCAGAACCGAATAGGAATAAAGCACCTATAAGAAAGTTGTCGGCTAACACCATAATTGATGTTACAGGATATGCGGCAGGTGAAAATGTTAATGGGACAAATATTTGGTGCTACATAGGAGATGGCTATGTTCATAAATCGCTACTAACAACAGATAATGTTAAAGATCCAGAAGTAGCAAAATTAAAAGAAGATTTGGTGAAAGCAAATGAACAAATATCTCAACAAAACATTTTGATTAAAGAGCTTCAGGATAAGAATTCCGAATATGCCGTTTTTCAGAGCCAGCATATATCTAGAATAGAAGATTTGGAAAAAGAGGTATCAATGTCCAGCGAGAAAATAATCTCTTTAAATAAGGCCATTGAAGACCTCCAGAACGCGTCAAACGAGGGGGTAAATAAGTTGGTTGAATGCGAAAAAAGATGTGAGGAATATTTAAAAGAAATTAACAATTCGGAAGATAAGACTTTAGGGGGAATAATTATTAAATTTTTAAAAAGTCTGTTCGAGTGGATAAAACCCGAAAAGAAGTAATGATATATAGGCATTGTTGCCCAGAATGTTATCCTGCGGAAATTGGACTTATTAGGCTTTCTAATGATGTGAATGTTTTAGTTTGTGAAAACTGCGGTTTTAGAGTAGATGATTCTAGTTTTAAGTTTAAGAAAATACCCATTGAAGAATTGACATATAGTTATATGTCCCTAGTTAAACAAGTCCTTCTTAATACCAAGTCGGATTATACGAAATATTCACAAATGAGTAATTGTGAAAATCGTTTCAAATTAAGGAGAGCTAAAAGAGAATTAAACCAAATTATGGACTGGATTAATTTAAGTCGGATTCTTTGTATAACAGCTACTATTGCCAATTTGAATGCGGAAAGATTTAAGCTTACTATTATGGATAGCATTAAATCTAAAGAGAAATATAACTGGAAGATGCTATTCAATAAATTTTGATGGCTTGATTTTAAACAATGTCATCAATTTGGTAAGCTCCTGTCCTTGTATTTTACACCTTCCCATTTCCCAATTATAAATGGTCATTTGGCCCACTTTAAGAATTTCGGATAAGGCTTTTCTGGATAGTAACCTTTCCCTTCTGCTTTTTAATATCTCTTTACCAAGTTCAATATAAAACTTCTGCATCTTATTCAATTAAATTAAATTATAATGTTATTGTATAATATATTTGTAATAAAGTCAAATATGCTATATAATATTATTAGTAAAATGGTAAATATGGACAAGAAGATAACCAAAAAGAAAACTAGGAAAACTACTAATAGGAATAAACACCCCGAATTAAACAATTTAACTAAATACGAACTCGAACAAATTAACGGACATTTGAGAGAGCTTATTAATGTTTTAAAAGATGAATTATTATGGAAAGACCAATACATACGCTATTTAAAGACTAAGGCTTATGGTATGGGATTGTTTGAGATGTGGTATGTTCAAATAAGGTGTTTAAGTGATAAAATTAAGAGAGGTTGGAAAAAACTAACAGGTAAATATAGAGATTAATTTTTATATATTTTAAATGAATAAAGAGGCAGTTTTAGAAGCCATCAAAGAGCCGTTGAGGTTATTGATGCTTGCCCTACTTCCATTATTAGTTAATTGGATTTCTGGGCAACCCTGGAATGTAGAATTTATTACAGTTATTGTAATAATCCTACGAGCCGTGGATAAAATCTTACACGATATCGGTACACAAACTGGTAACGAAACCCTAAAAGGCGGTTTAACAAGATTTTAATCCAAATTAATCTATTATTTAAAAGATATGGCAAATTCTCTACTAGAGAGGATTAATCTTGTATTACAAAGAGAAAGATCATTTCAGAATGACTATAAAGAAATAAATAGAGTGCCAAATAACTTAGATTACAATAGGTTGCTAGACTCTTTAGAAGCGATTATTTCAGAGCATAGTAAAATTCAAGCAGAGAAAAGAAGGGGGAAAAAGAAAATTTAATCATTAAAATTCTAATATGAAGGTCTTGAAGTTTTTAGCAATATAGTATATAATATATTGAAACTTTAAAAATTCCAGAGTGACTTTCAAGTCCTCTGGGGAGAAAATCAAAGATTGGTTTTTTCTCAAAAGGACTTGGAATTGAATTTTACACGCAGGACATTTCCTCGATTCATCGTCTAGTTGTGTCCTGCATATAGAATTTAATTTTCAAAAATTAGAATTCAGGGAACATAAGAAAACATTAAAGTAAAAATGAGACAAACAATAAACTTCAAAGATTTATCAACAATAAGCAGGGCGTAGTCCCCTTGTCTCAGCTACGCCTTGCTAATTGTAGAAAGGGATTTTCCAATGGGTAATTTATCAACAATTACTAATGAGAATCTTACAGATGGAGCGCCTGTAAAAGTGGAAACAATCTTTCAGGCTTATGATCCAAACGAACTTGAAGAACAGAAAATCGTTAAGGAAAACGAATCACATATTTTCACACCAGAGTTTATTCCGTATTATCCTGACATAGCAATTAGGTTTGGTTTGTCCCATATGGAAACATTAATCTATGGGTTCATACGATTCTATATGAAGAATGCATCTAAGAGGTTTTATTTCACGAACGAACAATTGGCCTCGATAATGAATTGTTCGTCAAATACGATTAACATTTCTATTTCTAACTTAACAAAAAAGGGTTTAATAGTTAAGGGACATAGAATAAAGGGTGGTGGGGGCACAATAAGGTTCATCAGTAAGGTTGAAGTACCAGAAAATTTATCTTTCGAATATAAGAAAACTGATACTCACCATATAAGAAAACTGATAACAAATAATAATAAGATAAATAATAATAAGATAAATAATATATATATGTCGGAAAATCAAAAAAACAAGAAGGAAGTAAAAGATGAAAGTAATTTAGGTTTTATAAAAGAATTTGGTTCTAAAAGGAAGTTAGAAGATTTGTCGCCGTTTTTGGAGAAGTTTAACGAAATTACTGGAAAGCATTTTCGGAAACTAGATAAGAAGACAACTGCACAAATTAATGAACTTATAAAAGAAAAGTATTCTTTAGAAGATTGGTCTGCCGTTATTAAGATCGCAATGAAAGATAAATATATTACTGGAGATAATCCGGGTGGTGTATATTATTTAACTCCTGAATTTATTTCAAGATCAAATAAGTTTGAAAAGTATATGAATTCTAAAAAGGAATTTAAAAAACAAGTCAAGCCAATAGATGATTACGCATTAAAAACGAATAAATCGTTTGTGGATGATTTAAAAAAGAAATATTTAGAAGATAGAGATTCTTTAAGTGATGGTCAAAAAGAATTTGTTGAAAAATATATGGATAAAAATAAATTTTAATTATTATTTTATTAATATGGAAAACCCAGAAGATGTAGTTTTAGAGGATTCTGGAATGGACGGCTGTTTTTATTGTCATTTTGAAGAAAAGAAAAGACCTATTAAAGATTTTACGCTTGTTCGTATTTCAAATGTTGTTGGGGGTGGAGTTGTGGTTTGGAATCCAGAAGAGTTTAAAAAAGAAAAAAAGAAATATAAAAGAATGAAAAATTATATTCATAAACCAGACAGGTTTATCCCAAGAGCATTGTGTAATGAGTGTATTAAAGCGGGAAGAACTCTGGAAAATAAATACGACAAAAGCGGGAATATTAAGCCGGAATATACTGAATTCAGTAACTTTCGCGGATAGAAAGCTTGAATTTTTATTGTTTTGGGTATATAATAGATTATATTTTATTTTTTATTTTCACTCGCTATGGGAGCATTACCAGAAGGTTACACCCCGCCAAAGAGTGGTGGAAACTATATGAAGCTCGGACAGGGAGCAAATAAGTTTCGTATTTTATCTAAAATCATTATCGGTTGGGAAACTTGGATTGAGGAAAACGGAAAAAGAAAACCCATTCGTTCTAAAAGGATGAATGAGTTGCCACCATCGGAGAATAAGCCAAAGTTTTTTTGGGCTATGGTGGTTTGGAATTATACCGATGGTCAGCTACAAATTTTAGAGGTTACGCAGGTGTCAATTAGAAAAGCATTGGAAGAATTAGAGGGAAGCGAAGATTGGGGCGATTTAAGAACTTATGATATTACAGTTAAAAGAGAAGGTGAGGGAATGGAAACTGTATATAGCGTTATTCCATCACCAACAAAACCATTAGATGAGGCAATTAAGAATGAATTTGTAAAAACTACAATTAACTTAGATGCTTTGTATTCTGGTGGGAATCCATTTGATAGTAACGAATTAAGTGATGAGGAAACCGAAGAAATATCAAACGCGATTAGTGGTGGAGAAAAAAGAAGAGAGGGAAGTGCTGATGAGGTTACAATAGATCCAGAAGACCTTCCTTTCTAGAATGGTTGTTTTGTAGGAATTATAAGGGAGAGGCTATCTCCCTTATAATTAAAGTGGGGGGGGGTATCTTATTTCTTTTAATTAATTCAATGGATGAACTACTTATTAAACTAAAAACCATTCTAAGAGAAGAGGATAAATTCCAAGATGCTTTAAAAAACATTCGTCTTTCCAAAGATGCGATATTAGAGAAGTTAAACGAAATGATAAAGGTTGATAATTTCGCTAACGATTTTGTAACATTAAGAAAAAAAGCAAAGATAAGCGTTGTTAATGAACAGATGGCAGTCGATTTTCTAAAAGATGTTAAACAAATAGATAGACAGAAAGTTGAAGACTATTACTATTCAGGTAAAGAAGTGCCGGGTGTAGATATAGAATTAAAATTAGTAGCCTACAAAAAGAAGAATGGACTTTTCTAAATATAAGAAGTTTCGTAGGATATATCCGAAATTAAGACTATCGTGGACATTGTATTTGTTATATATAAGGCGAGATTGGGTAGGTATTTGGAATTACCTAATAGGTAGTTATTCGCCAGGTACCAAAAGTCAAAATATTGGAATCGAAACTCATGAATGGATTAAGAAGAAGGGATATAAGAAAATATTGGGCATAGACAGACTGCTTCCGATATTTGAACTTAAAGAATCAACGCCAGTTAAACAGGAAAAAAAGATAATTAAAGATTATGATTATTATTCCATAGTATCTATTCCGGATTTGTATACAGAAAAAATTGTGGTTGATTGGAAAAGTGGCAAAATGAATGGATACGAACAACAAATGCAGCTGTATATGTGGATGATTGGTAAAGATTGCGAGAATGGGTTTTTGGTTGCAACAAAACCAATTTATAAAGGAGATAAACTTAAAACCGTACAAGCGGGGAAGGTTTTTCAATATAGGCGTTCCGAAAAGTCTGATATTTGGGAGAATGTTTTCGAAACAATTGCTCAAGATATAATAAATAATTTAAAGAATTTTGATAAATATTTGGCCGAAAGTGGTTGTGATATATAAAGGATTATGTTATAATAATATTATGGAAATGATTGTTATAGCGATTTTTATTTATATAAACGCCATCATAATATGGACATTATGGGGCGAGAAAGAAGAATAATGACACAAAACGAAAGAGTTTATAAACTACTTAAAGAAAATGGTGATAAAGGTGTTACTAATGTTGATGCTGAAAAGTTTGGCGTAACTAGATTGCCTGCAAGAATATTTGAATTAAGAAGGATGGGATTTGATATACAAGTTGTATACGAAGATAATCACGGAATGAAAAGCGTTAAATATGTTTTCGTGGGCAAAATCGATAAAGGATAGTTTTTAAATAATAAGAATGACAAGCTTTATAAGACAGAATGAGGATTTAAGAAATGATGCCTGTGGTTTAGAGAGGTTGGCAGACGAGAAGGGTGGCCCATTTCTATATGTAATTGGGGCAAAAATAGCTACATTAGAAAGTATTTGTAATGTGTGTCCAATGGTTGATATTTGCGCACCAGAATTTTGGAGAATGAAGAATATGGTTAGGGTTAGAGTCGGTAAAGAAGTTAAAGATTAATTTAATAATTAATTTATTTTTTAAATAGGGGAAATGAAAAAAGTATTTATTTATAGTTTTTTAGTATTAACCGCCTCACTTATGGCGATTACAATAAGTGCTGATGGGGGTTATTACGAAGCAAAAGTAGCTGATAGTTGCAAAAAGGAAAATGCGGAATGTGAAATCAATGAATCTGGGAAGGATTGTTGCGATGGATTGGTTTGTATTCCGTTTAACGATGTTTCAGGTAATGGGAAGTGTGCCAAAATTATAACAACTACCCCAACACCAATCATAACTATTTCACCAACAACTACGCCAGTATCTTGTGAGCCAATCATAGTAATAAATGGCTGTGAATACCAAATAATTGAAAATTAATATGAATCCTATATTTGCAAAAATAGCTAGTAGTGCAGTTTTGTTAGGATTGTTTATATTTGGGGTAAATCACTTGGAAACTTTAAAGATGGGGAATTGGTCACACGAAGAAAGCGTTGATTGTGATTTTCAATGTAGAATAGAAAAAGCGGGTTTAATGGGCGATGTTGTTTGGGTGGGAGAAAATCTTTATAAAGGAAATGATTGCGATATAAGATACGCAATAAGCATATGGGAAAACTCCCCAACTCATAAAGATCTGTTAAATTCAAAATATGATGTTGGCGTGATTTTAATATATGAGGAAAATGATATTTGTTACATTACATTCGATGTTGGAGAAAAAAGAAAATAAACCAAAAATCAAAGACGGAAAAACTAGGTGTGAAATATGTAAGAAATGGTTTATAAACCTCTCAAGACATATCCCATCACACGGAATCAAAGTAGATGACTACAGAGGGATGTTTGGTTATAGCTTTGGAACACAACTAAATGCGGATAAACCGAAAGGAAATAGGAATAGTTATAAACAATATGGCGCTTATAATAAAAGACTAAATTATGAAAAAAGACTATACCAAATTGCGAAAGATACGGATATCTTTGAAACAGAGGATAGCTGAAACTAAAAACATCTGCAAAAGAAATAGCGACAATAAAGAAATTGTAAATTTTGGGATAATTGTTCTTAAAAAATTAGAAGAAGAATATGGTAAATATCGTCACTTCTTCCCCGCTTCTGGTGAGTAGGCCCAATAATATGGTAGCCTCGAAACTGGAAGCAGGGATGAATTGATGATATTTTTTTACCTCAATAAATATATAATATGCTTGATTTTTTCTATAATCCGTTGTATAATTAAATATATTAATTTTTAAAGTTTCAATTATGGAAGAAAGTATGGAAAGTCGATTGGTAGAGCAAAAAGATTTAGTTATGGATGAGGAATTAGACGGATGGGTTAATGTCGAGGCCCAAGAGGAAGAATTGGATTATTTAAAAAGATTGGATGTTCATTTCGATACACATAAAATTAATTTAGTAGATTAAAACAATGAAAATAAAAGTACCATTTTTAGAAAACGGCGAGGTTAAGTATAAAAAGAGAGAAGTAGGAACAAGTTTGATTCCGATTTTAAAAGAAGTTGGGATAGATATTGGCAAAAAAGACAAAGAGATGTTTTTAAGCTGGAAATGTGGGTATGTAATGATTGACGACAACCTGGAGTATGAAGAGGGTTTAAAACAAGAAAATGTTTTAAGGAAATATAATTTACTTTAATTTTTATCTAATTAAAATGTACGAAAATTCAAAAGGATTATTTGATTCATTGGGGAGGATTACCGGATATTTTGAGCTAGACCAGGTTGATTATAAGTTTCTTTGCTTATTATCAGATTTGGGTTTTGAATTAGAAGTAGATGGCGATGCTAAGGAAGTTCGTTATCAATATTTTAAAAACCTATAATTATGAAAAATACTAAGATGCAATTAAAAATAAACTATAAAGCCTTAGATTTACAGTTCGATGAGGATTATAAAGGGAATCCAAATCAATACATGGTTAAAGAGTTTGAATTTGATAATGGAATAATTGAAGATATTATGGATAATATCAAAATCTATATAAGCAACCTCTATATGGATAAAAAAATACAAGTTCTTAACTGGAAATTAATTTGTAAGCAAATTTAAAATGGATGCCGAAAATCTGTCCGATTTTGACGAATGGCTATTAAGGGGTTTTAACAACAAAAGGAGAATGACTACCGCATTTAGGATATTAAGGAAAAAAGTGCGCATTGTTACGGATATGGTTTTAATTTATCACATTTGTAGGAAATATGCGGAATTTGGCTATGAAGGTAGCAGAAATAAGGTTTTATCCCTTTGCAAACAATCAGAAATATTTAGAAAATTGTCGGGTCCAGAAAAAAGCCAAATTGTGGGGGATGGGGTAAAGTATTTTAGTGGGGTTTTCGGGGTCGCCACGAACCGCATTGGTGTCTAAAACGAATTTTTATTTCAAAGTAGTGGGTACATACCTTTGATTTGTAGAAAGTGAAGAAATAGGGTCTAAAAGTGCCGAAAATGAGTTTAATTTTTATTAAAACATTTAAAATGAAGAATTATAAAGTAAAGCGGGGATTTATAGCATATCAGTTCGATAAGCCAACCTATTGTGTGGGAATAGAGATGAATGCGTTAAAGACCGCCGGACAGTATCATTGCGTGGTTGGAAAGGAAGAAAAGGAATTTGATATCAGTTACGATCAAGCATTGGGGTTAGTGGAGAGATATGGTGGAGATAAAATTATAAGAAAGGTTAGCGGGAAGGATATTTTTATTGTGCCGGTAGAAGAATTTAATTCTACTATTTAAATTTTTAATTATTAAATATGAAAAAAGAAGAAATAAAGCAAGAACTAACAACGAATAGCGGTACAGCATTCAAGACTGGACTGTTTGCTACGCTAGGGATTGCGTCTGCAGGGATTATAGTTCCGATAATTATAATCATTCTTACTCTGATGCTATGTTGTGGGTGTTCAGTAATTGGTAGTCTAACACCAAGCAGCTCAAGTAGTTATCAAGTCTCTAATTAATTTTTAACAAAGAGAAATGAATAAAGAAGAACGAATACTAAAACTAATAAACTCAGACAAGTTTCTATCTTTCAGGTTTGCATTGCCAAGAGATGTAACATTGTCATCGGCGGTATTTGAAGGACAAACTGCATCTGATTCGCCATTAGACAACAGTATAACTATTGGAGAAATATTAAAAGAAACCGGTATTAATGACAATGCAGAAAAGAAAGAAGCAATTTTGAAGAAGATTGCAGAACTAAAAGCAGAGGCAGAGAAACTTTAATTTAGAAAAAAGATAAAAATGGAAACAAAATTTGTTGTGAATACTAGTGATTATTTGTCGAATGGCCATAGGATATGTGATTATCGAGTGACTTTCGATGTCTACGAAAATGATGGGCAATATTTGGATGATGTTAAGTTTTATGCAAACTTAACCAGGTTAATTTATTCGGGGGTTAATGAAAATTCTGATCTAAATATAGATGATTTTATGCAAATTTGTATAGCGAACGGAATTAACATTTTATTAGGCAAAGATAGAAGTTTGAATAGGGGTGTTTTAGAATTAATTAAATTTAATTCAGATAGAGATGTTTTAGTTTTTTATCGCGGGACTGTTTTAGGTAAAAGAGATAAAGAATTATTTGTAAAAGATGGTATCTTTTTCGATAAGTATAAGCAATGAGAAACATTAGACCTTAATAACTAACTATTAACAGAACAAAAATGAGCAAACTAGATAAAGCAAAAGCAACACCAACTAAAGAGACGGGGTACGATGAAGAAGATGTTGAGCTTGGAATTGCATTTTTAAATCACGAAATCAATGCAGAACAATTTATGAGTATATATGGACAAAGTAGGACAAACGCCTATTGGAGATTAGCAGGCATATTAAGGTGGGGTGCTGAAAAGAAAATCTTAAAAGTAAGCATGTTAAAAAAGAAGTTAAATAAACTATTAACAGAACAAAAATGAGCTTAACTAAAAAAGAAATACAAGAACTAGAGATACTGATGACCAGATTAGAAAATGCCGATTTTGAAGATGAAGAAGCAGAAGATAACAATGAGGTTGAAAGTGATTTTCGGAAGTGGATAGAGCAGAGGAAGGAACAATGGCAGGAAGAAGCAGTAAATGAATATATAGAGGGGGGTAAAAAAGAAGATTGCGAGGCAGAGTGGTTTGGTAACGCTGATTTTACCGAGGATTATGATTAGTTATTAACAGAACTAAAATGAGCAAACTAACTAAAGAAGAAAGGACAAAGATTGTAGATTTATGGGGAGATAAAAGCTGTGGCCAGATGATTGATTGGGTGGAGAAGAAGAAGAAAGAATGGGAAGAAGAAAGTTATCAGAAAGGTTGGAAAGAAAGTGCGATATTTATTAATGAAAAATGTTTAGATTAACTTTAATAACTAATTTTATTTTTTATTTTTTCTTTTATGAAAACATCAATAGACAAAGTAACTATTGAAGGTAAAGAGTATATTCCAATAGATAGCGTTAAGGAGAAGGAATACATTAACGACTTCAATGGGTTAGAGAGTTTAGTTGGTAGTAAATTATTCATCAGAACAGTCACCTACCATTGTGTTGGTAGAGTTATAGGACTGCAAGATGGGTTTTTCCAATTAGAAGAAGCAAGCTGGGTAGCAGACAGTGGCAGATTTATGAATGCTATTAAAGATGGTGAATTGAATGAGGTTGAACCAGTGGG
>Ga0116177_10003152_pt1 | contig 12103 bp, 10 predicted proteins | sample AD_STIC10_MetaG_FD_89750 | JGI IMG/M metagenome (GOLD analysis project Ga0116177, IMG submission 89750) | Active sludge microbial communities of municipal wastewater-treating anaerobic digesters from USA - AD_STIC10_MetaG | ecosystem: Engineered > Bioreactor > Anaerobic > Digestate | place: USA...
ATTCAATTTCTTCCGGTTTTCATTTTTTCGAAAAGCTCCGGAACCCGCTCTGGTGGCATAAAGTAGACGCAGTATCTCACTTGGTTTGGTGGTTCGATAAGTTTTTTTCTGATAAATTAATTTTTCTGGGAATATCGAACCAATTATTTTGTTTAATTTGAATAGCATAAAAGTTTCAAAATTGAATTATTAAATAATACCTTGCGATTGTTAATTTTAAAATGATATAACATGCAAAAAAAACTACTACTTATTTTATTGATTGCATTCTCCTTGAATGTTTCCGCACAATGGACAAGCGTAAGTGTATCTTCCGTTGGACAGATTGAAGGGATGGATTTTGTTAGTCCCACAACAGGGTTCATATGTGGTGGAGCCGGTGTTGCCAAAACAACTAATGGTGGAAGTACCTGGAGTGCATCATCATCTACCGGAGCAAGAGATCTGGACTTTGTTGATTCGTTGAATGGATTTCTCACTGGTGTTGTTGGCTTAATGCAAAAAACTACAAATGGTGGAAGTACTTGGGTGACATTGACTGCTCCGACTTCATCTTCTCTTTGGGGTGTTTCTGCGGTCGATGCGAGTATTGCATATTTTTCACTTGTAGATGAAAAAGTTTATAAGACTGTGAATGGCGGTTCATCATTTACAACTCAGTCTGTTTTTGTGAGCAGTACGCAAGTTGCAATGCAGGATATATTTTTTGTCGATCAACTAAATGGATGTGCTGTTACTGTAAATGCGCAGGTTTATTGTACTTCAAATGGAGGCTCAACATGGGCAAATAAATACACACCTAGTATTCAGGCAGGAATGAATTCCCTTTATTTCCCTTCTGCATCCGTTGGTTATTCTGTAGGGACAAGTGGATTGATTATAAAAACCTCTGATGGCGGAAACACATGGAGTTCTCAAGTTAGCGGAACAACAAGAAAATTGAATTTCGTTCATTTTTTTGATGCGACAAATGGAATTATCGCAGGTGATTCAGGAACTGTTTTAAGAACAACGAATGGGGGAACTACATGGTTTACTGAAGCAATTGGAGCGACTGGAAATTTATTTTCCGTAAATATGTTCAGTCCTACGTCAGCAATAGTTGGTGGTGTAAACATGGTATATTTAAATTCTAATCTTACAATTGGAATTGATGAAAAATTTAAAAAAGTATTTAATCTTTATCCAAATCCTGTAACTAACGAATTTACAATCGACGCTAATTTATCTAACAATGCTTCTATGAAGCTAACAATATTCAATTTGTCAGGCCAGAAAATCAAAGAAGAGAACGTTCAAGCATTTCCAAGTACGATTAATATTTCGGAGTTAGCAAGCGGTATTTATGAAATAAGGCTGACCGGCGAAGCGGATTTTTTTATGCCTAAGAAGATTGTGAAGTTTTAAAAAAAATTTCAACACTAAATTGAGCTCCTGCTCGGCGGAATCTTTAGTGTCAATGCTTCCGCACTCTCTCTAATCATGTAGTAGCGAGATTACGCCGAAAATTACTAAGGGCGTTTCCTACTTCTCACTTCAATCAAAACGAATAAATAATTTGCTTTCAAAACAAATTATGCAAATTGCATTTTAATTAAGCAATAAATTCAATTTGGCATACGGTCCAAATTTTTCATAGTAAAATGCATAACTAATTCCCGTCGGAATCTCGCTATTGCATTGCTTATTGAAATCACTTAAGTAGACACGCTAAAGATTCCGCCGAGCAGGACAGTTACCAGAATGGATCTCTAATGGACAATGGCCTTTACAATGGAAATATCCGACATTCGGTTTTAGCAATGGATAGTTTGAATTTCCCGAATTTAGGCTATATTTACAAATATGATCAGTTGAATAGACTGACCGCACAAAGAGCTTACAGTGGTTTAGATACAACAAGTCATGAATGGACCACTGCTTCTGTCTTGGAGGATTATGTAGAGAATGTAAAATATGATCCTAACGGAAATATTCTAATGTACGAACGAAACGGGACAACAAACTCAGGACCTTTCTTTAAGATGGACAGTCTTAACTACAATTATATAGCTGGAACGAATAAGCTAGATCATGTTGATGATGCAATTAATCCATTAAATTATCCTGATGATATTGATGGCCAGAGTAATGGAAATTATCAATATGACGCAAATGGGAACTTAGTTTACGATTCTGGAGATAATGTTCAATATGACTGGACTAACATCGGAAAATTGTTTGCTACTTACACCGCAGCTGATTTGAGCTATTATTTTTATGATCCGATGGGCAATAGAATTGAAACATTCACAGAGCATTTGGGCATTAATTATGACCAGTTTTATTATGTTCGTGATGCACAAGGGAATATTATGGCCACCTATATTCTCGCCGATGGGTGGGAGTATAAACTTAAGGAATTGAATATTTATGGTAGCAGCAGACTTGGAGTCTTAAAATTAGATACAATAGTATATGATTCTTCTACGCCAATTCAACCTGATTTTTATTCCGCTTGGTCAGGAAGAAAAATGTATGAGCTCACAAATCACTTGGGAAATGTTCTGGCAACAGTAACAGATAAGAAAGTATTGTTCGATAATAATAATGACAATGTTGCCGACTGGAGCGTTCCTGAAATTTCTACAGCGAATGATTACTACCCGTTTGGGATGCTCATGCCGGGGAGAACTTTGAGTGCGGAGGATTATCGGTTTGGTTTTAATGATAAAGAGAATCTGAATGATGTAAAGGGTGTTGGGAAAATACAGGATTATGGGATGAGGATTTATGATCCGAGGCTTGGTAAGTTTTTATCAGTTGACCCTCTAACGAAGTCCTTTCCGGATTTAACCCCATATCAATTTGGATCTAATACTCCTATAATGGCGATTGATTTAGATGGCTTAGAAGCTTGGATTGCGACACAAAAGTGGAGCAAGCAAGACAAAAAAGGGTATAGCACTTTCGCAGAAGCACAATTGAAGAAATATACTGAAGCGAAATTGAAAGATGATTGTGCAGATTTAGCAATTAGATTGATTTCTGAATATGCTTTTGAAAAGAAACTTCCTATTAGCTTTATAACTGCGAATGGTCAGGTAATCTCTAATGAGACAAAAGAATTTAATGGTGTACAAATTAGAGAAGGCAATAAGGAAGATTTCATAAAAGTAGCTCAAGATTTTACTAATGCTGAAGCACTAGCAAAAAACACCTATGCAGTTGAAAATAAAAATTGTCAAGCTGGAGATTTAAGGATTATGTTACAAGATGATTTTCACCATGCTATGATCATTTCAGATCCCGAAAATCAAAGAGTGGTTTATGGAGGCGGAAGCGCTGGATTTGTTGTTGAAGGGCCTGACTTTTCAGCAATGACTGATAATGCAGCAGGGGTGGGAAACGCAAGCAGATTAAATGTATTTAAAGAATTTGAAGGAAAAAAATACACCCCTCCACCAATTGATGACAGCTTAGAAGGGGTTCCACAAAATTAAAGGCAAGCACTATGAAGGGTTTTAGATTTGTAATTTATTTTCTTGTTTTATTTTTAGTGGAATGTAAAGGTGAAAAACCTGTTTTTCATCCTAAGGAGAGCTATGTTTCATTCAAAATAATTCAAAACGATTTTCCTAACATTATTCATAGCATAAATTACGGGTATGATTTTGTAAATGATATTTTATTCTATAGAAAGAGTTTTTTGGATACAGTAATTTACATTATCGACACAAAGACTTCTCAGATTGATTCCATATTAACTCCTGTGTTTAATAAATCGAGCTTAATTGTAATTGATAAAGATTGTTTCGTGTTAGATTTCATTACAAAAAGTACGCCCGCAAATTCAGAAACTGTTTTATATAAAATTATTGGAAAGAAAGTAATTAAAGTCAATTCATTCAACTACACAAATGACAAGGGATATCCAGAGATTGATATTTTTAAGCAATTAAACGATTCGGAATTGGTTGCTTGTGATTTTAATAATAATATAATTTACAACTTATCATGGAATTCTACTCCAATTTTTCATTCAACAATAATTTCAGCTGATTCTTTAGAATCGATTGGAAAGTTTAAATGGTCTGACAATGTTATTTCCATTGAATCGCTTGATACGTTAGATTCAATTGTAGTTAGGAAGAATCAACTTTCTATCGATTTTAAGGAGAAATATGCACTTTTTGGGCTAAATGACAATGTTTATATTATTGGAACAAATAAGAAGAAGTTTAACATGATTCTCTTAAATTTAACAAGTAAAGAGAATTTCAAAACAGAATTTAGTACTAATATATCCTGCTTTAGTTCTTCTCTTAAAATTGGGTCAAATGGGGTTGTCTGGTTTTGTAATGGCAGTCTAAATGTAGTGCGTTGGTGAGCTTCTTCAAAAGGTAATATTTATGGTAATTTCATCATTGTCGCAACAAAATAACTACTACCCGCTTGGGATTATTATCACAAAAAGAAATTCAGACTACAAGATACTCGAAATCCTCAGTCACAGCTTAGATTTATTAGGCTTAAATAGTTTTTGAATTAATAGTCATTATAAATAATTAACGACTTTTACCAAGTACCAATTGCCTTCTTCTCTTAAAAAAAATAATACGAGCCAATTCCATTTTCAATCCCTAATATTGAAAAAACCCTTTGATCGGTATCTTCAATTTTCAGAATATTAAAATTATTAGACAACAAATTAATTTGCGGTTCTTTTAATAATATTAAATGTTCCCACTTATCTTCAAATAAATCTGTACATAATGAATCTCCATTTGTATCAACAGTGCACATTAATACAGGAAACTTAATTCTATTGGTCTGATATTTCACGTCTTTCGAAAAATCATACAAAAATACATTGAAATTCTCCTTTCTTCCCTCTAATTTTGAAAATGAATTTGCAGGAATTTGCCCATAACCATTTGTTAGGTACAATAGCAATGAAGTATTAAGAATTAGTATCAGATATTTTTTCATGGAATTCTTTTAATTTTCTCCAGCATCATTCAATGCTTTTATAGCATTATCTTTTGCTTCTTTTAGTTTACGAGAATCACCATTGTAATCATTAAAGAACGATTCGTTTGTTGACACTCCATACTGTCTAGTTTCAAAATTTACTGATGCCCCATTTCTATCAACTGCCTCTATATGTAAATGAGGCATTGTAGTTCTTTTTTCACCTGAGGTAGCTATTTTCTCACCCTCCAATACTTTGCTTCCAACTCGATAACCTTCCCCAATTAAATCTAAATGTCTAAAAGTTACAATATCTCCATTCCCATAAGTCACTGACAAATTTCCATTATCTCTATCTAATCCTGTAATTTCACCATCACCTAAAGAATATATTTGTGTGCCAACACTAGCCCTAAAGTCTGTACCAATATGAGGAGATGTCATAGGAATTGAAACTGTACTTTTCCTATTTATATTCCACTCCGATGTTCTGATTATCGCATTGGCATTAGGATTTGTTAAATTTGTTGAGTAAGCAGTGGTTAAGTTTTCAGATTCAAAATTACCAGTTTGTTGTATCCAACTCTTTGATCTTTTAACATATACTGACTGGTCTTCAAGATACTCCGATTCATTTTTTTGAATCACCGATGTTCCCTTTAGAGGCCATTCAATTTTTCCATCTTTATCCACAAAAAAGACTGGGTTATTTAAAAAGGCTCTGTATGGACTCCATCCGGGAAAAATTCCTGAAAGTGGATCAGTGGATAACCATCTTCCTAGCCGGGCATCATAAATTCTAGCTCCATAATCCTGTAGCTTCCCAGCTCCCTTCACATCATTCAAATTCTCCTTCCCATTAAACCCAAACCGATAATCCTCCGTACTCAAAGTTCTCCCCGGCATGAGCATCCCAAACGGATGTTTTTTCCGGAATTTTGAAATTAATAATATTTTCTCGAGAAATTTGAATATTGTAGATACCATTTATTTGCATCTGTTTTTTGGATATAATAAAAGCAATATCCTTTTTTTATTTTAAAGGAGGAACAACTATTATATTTATGATTATAAATTTTTATCTCACTTTTACTTCCATAATTGATGGGCAAATCAATTTTAACAATTGATTCTACCATAGATAATTTCATATTCGTCTTGAAGTACTGTTCAACTATTACCACGCCATTTAATGTTACTTCTAATGTATCATCAAAATCTCTTTCAAATATAAGAGTTATACTTCTTAAAGTGTCTATTGGAATATCCTTGGATCCATAAGGCACCCATAACTCAGATTCGATTGGATTGCAGTCTAAGGTAACAATAGTAGATGCTTTGCAATTCGTCAATAAAAACAAGAACAGTATGATTCTATCTAATTTCATCTTAATAATTTTTTACTCGTCATTTATTGGCTCACCATTTACTCGCCCATTTCCAATATTACTATTTATAACTCCACCTTGGCCAGGAGATAATTGAGTGCCATTTTCAAATCCTTTTCGTTCAGTATCGACCAAATTGCCATCAACTTTATAAAATCCATAAAGCATTATATTATTCGCTATATTTTTTACTGTCTCTGAGGATGTACTATAATTAGATCCACTAGTCCAATTTAACTGTACATCTGATGGATTCCCTTTCTCAACAGGATGTTTCACTCCACCTTGATGTATTATTTCATGGGTAGCCGTAATGCCGAATTCCTTAGGCCTTAATAATGAAAATTGAGAAGTGTTTTCATTAAATGAACCTACAGGCGAAGTTGCTATTCCTTCTCCAGCTATTCCTGCTGTAGTTAAGAAACCTTCTGCAACATATTCCATACTCATTATTAATTTTATGGTTGCATTAGGATTATAGGAAAGAGTTCCAGAATACTGTATTTTTTGATCGCTCGCACTATTTATAGATTCAGTATATTGATTTTGCGCTTCATCCCAATATTCTCCAAAGCCGTAATTTTGATTTTCAAGCGGGGCTCCGATATTGTTTGCGATAGGAAAAGAATTAACCTGCTCTAACAAATCTTGAGCCACAGCCTGCTTGACTGCAACATTCAATTGAATGTTGAAAATGTCATTCTTAATATCATAGTTTATCACTCTGCTAAATTCTTTACCTTCTAAATCTTTACCTTCAATAGGTCTGTTTTCAGCAAATGCATAAGTACTATTCCATGGGTAATTCTTGAATAAAGGATCAACGCTTAAAAATCTTGCGAGGCGAGAGTCATAACCTCTAAATTTAAATGAAACAAATTTCCCATTTCCTTTAACATCATTTAAATTTTCCTGCCCATTAAACCCAAACCGATAATCCTCCGTACTCAAAGTTCTCCCCGGCATCAACATCCCAAACGGGTAATATACAAACTTGCATATCGTGTTGGAATAGTTCACTATATAGATTATTGTATAGCTCAAAAATATGCATTTAAAGCTGAAAAACTAATGTTTTATATGGTATTTTTCGTCAGGTTATTATTCAGCGACTTCAATTTTAAATGCGCCTTATCCATTTCTTGGTCGATGTAATTTTGTGAGTATTGAACATACTTGAAGAACTCTTTACTTCCGGAAGCGTGCCCTGATATCTTTCTTACCATGTGTTCGGGCATACCTAAATTTAGCAACGTCGTGATAGCTGTTCTTCGCATCGTATGACTAGAAATTAGATCGCTGAACCGATAAGGCTTTTCATCCTTATTAGTCAGAATTTCTTTTAATTGGCCACGCTTTCTTCTTTTTTTATGTACTAAGTACGTCCATCCGGCTAATTCTCCAATTTTGCGAAAGTATTTGTTAATTGTACAAAGTTGAAATCTTGGGAATAAGAAAGGCTTATTTTTTCGGTATCGATTTAGAATCTGCACTGTAAACCCAGGCAGTTTTAATTGCGTAGCCACTTGAGTTTTTTTCGAAATAATTTTTAGATAATATTCGTTGTAAATGATTTCGATATTAGATCTTTTCAAAGTTGATAAGTCAGAGTACCTTAATCCTACTGTGCATCCAAAAACAAATATGTCTTTGGAAACTTTTAATTGGTAGGGGAGTTGAGCTTCAAATTCCTTGTCATAGATCAGTTTATTGATCTGTTCAGAATTCAATGCGATCACTGGAATCTCCTCAGAGATTGGATAAAATATTTTTTGTAATTGCTTCGTTTCAATTCCTTTCTCAGTGTTCAAATAATTGAAAACGGATCGTATCAATTTAAAATTGGTCCCTACATAGTTGTCGTGGTTGTTTTTAGTTTTGTACATGTAATTTGTCAACCTGCTATAAACTTTTTTCCAGTAGCTTCTTTCAATAAGAAATTGACGACTTGTGCAATTGTTCAGATTTTTAACTCGTAGCAAAATTTGAGTTTGCGTCACAAAATCTTCAAGAAGTCTTTTCAGACTCAAGTAGTTTTTGATAGTTCCTGGTTTCATCCTTGAACCATTTTTTAATAACCGTTTTCCGGTTTGGCAGTCTAGAATGAATTGATTCAAAAGAATAAAAAAATTGAAATATTTCTCTCGCTTTGCCGATTTCGCTGACATAGATTAATTGATCTATATGAATCAATCAAACGATTAGATCAGTGTTATTATTTTAAAGGAAATTTGAATTCGAAAAATTAATTTTCAATATGAAAAATGAAAAAAATAATTTGCACAACATCAATTTTAAGAATCAATGATGTTGTGCAAATTTAATTTAGTTCTGAATTACAATTTTCTTTGTCATTTGGCCTCTATCAGACGAAACAATTAAAGAATATACACCATTTGGAAGGTTGTAGTTGAAGTCTATGCTACGTGTTCCTAAGGTCAACTTCATTTCCTTTGTAGGAGCAACTACTTTGCCCATCATGTCGACAATATTGAATTTACAGTTATAACTTCCTGTACAACTTAGGTCAACTGAAAAGTTTCCATTAGAGATCGTTGGCTTCACAACTAAGTTTGTGATGATGTTTTGCATTTCATCCACCTTGGCAGGGAATCCTAGTGTGATGTCATCAAGTTGGAAGTAAAACGTACTGGAAAGAGGATTGTCTCCCATCAAAAATTCTATAATTACAGAAGATACATTATTGACTGTCCATGGAGTCCTTGTGAAATAAGTCCAGTTGTTTATTGCTGTACCAAATCCCGACTCAAAATCGTATGTGTCGATGAAATTGCCCAACGAATCATATGCTTCTACTCCCACCATAACTTCGTCAATACCGCCCGGATTGACTACTTTCCAGTAGCCTGAAATAGAGGTTGGAAATTCATTGGTGACAATTTCTGCGATTAGACCTGAGCCTCTGTAATCACCGGAAGCGAACTGCGTATTTACTTTTGCAGAGTAAGTTCCAGTCCTTCCGGCTGCTTGCGTTACAGTAAGGGTTGAAGGATCATAACGAGTATTTGACCAACCTACTGGGCATAGTCCTCCGGTTTGACTGTCAACAGCCCAGTTTTCAAAATCGCCATTTACAAGTTGTGCTTTGCCTTCTGAAGAATAAATAAAAAGTAATGATAATAATACGTAGAGTTTTTTCATAATTGATTTGGGTTAGTGGTTTAAATAAATTTGGCTAGTAATAAATGTATTTGAATTGTTAAATTATTACAAATAGCTGTTGATCTGTACTTGTATTGAATTTGTCAGGCAACATACAAAAGAAATCCTAAATAAAATATCGTATTTATACACCTTTTTGGTAATTTGGAAAAGCTTCAAATACCGCTCTTCATATCGAATAAACGGCTTAATTTCTTTAAATCCTCAATTAATTGGTTTGAAATTGTGACGGTCGGGGCTACAAATCGCAGATGTGAGTGTCGGTTGCGAGTGTGAAACATCGATTCTTTCCAAGAACTATCGAGCTACACACTCACACTCAAACTCACATTGTTGGTTTTTTTATGAGAGACTTAATATTTAATTGCTTTAATACTTGCTGTCTTGTCTGAGTAAATGCAATTAATAAAATACACGCCCGGAGAAAGTTCACCTAAATCTAATTTGATTTCGGTTTGATGTGGATCTATAATTTTGTTGATTTTTAATTTCCCATCAATACTGAATATATTTAGTGATACCATTTGTTCCTTTCCTGATAAAGTCAACGTTGTGGTTTTTTCGAATGGATTTGGAAATATATTCAGATCGTTTTTATCCGAAACATTTTCCATGACTCCAACCTGGAGATAATTCCCAAGCGTGACGAAACTTTCGTTAGTTCTCACCGGGTCATTGTAATCGAAGTAAATATCCGCATAGTTGCTTATCCGCGTTCCAAGAGGAACGGTCGATTTAGGAGATATTTTGAATTTGACAAAACCATTGCTGCCGGGTTCGTTAGTGTTGGAATCCGGAAGATTAATATTTTCAAATGTGAAACGCAATACAGGAAGTCCTTGACCTGTGATTCTGGTAGTATAAGGATGAGAAGAAATACCGAATTGTAAAGTAGAAAGATCGAAATCGTTCGAAAGTGTATCTTCAAGTATTACACGGAATGCTGTATCGTTTCCTGTATTTTGGAATCTGATCATATAGTCAATAGATGTACCCGGTAGTACGATATGATCTGCATCAATTCCTAACGGTGAATTGGTTTTATCGTTAGGGTCAAATGAACCTGTTATCGGCCGGCAATCAATTTCAATATGGATGTCTTCATCGTCCATTGGTGCAGCATCGACCTGGTTAGTTGTAAAACCTCCTGATGTGTTAGTGCCACATCCTTCAATAGTTGTTCGTGGACGACTAATTCCGGGATGTCCGGGCGTTTGATCTGCCTCTAGACGAATGGTTGCTCCATTGGGTACATAGGTAATGACCAGTGAATCGCCAGCCGGCAACTGGAAATTTCCTGTTAACATCAAAATATTATCTGCGTAAATTCTGTATTCGCTTTGCGAATTCATATCACCAATACCTATGTTTGAAATAATGAATTCAATAGTATCAGTATAACAGTGACCTGTGACATATAGATCGGACTCGTCCCAGCCACTTCCGGTTGTTGAGTCAATCAGGCACTGGTTTACGGGTAAGATCCACGCTTTTGTACACTGAGTAAGATTCAATAAGCTACTCGAACATGCTACAGAATCAATAATTGTAATTGTTCCCGTTTCAAATGGGTTTAGACTGTCAATAGAAAAAACGATGGAGCTGTCAGTCGGATCTATTGTATAAGGCAATGATGCTGAAAGTGGAAAATCATATTGATCAAATTTGACATGAATAGTTACATTGTAAGCCGAAATGAAACCGTCATTCAAGTATGAAACAATAGTTTGGTTTTGAAAACATGCTCTTTTCCTATTCGTTCCTATATCAACAGAAAGCTGGAAACATAAATCTCCGGAGTATCCAAAATCAAATCCTGTGGTGTCATCCGGATCTGAACCGGTAAGTGTAACATTATTATAGTCTATCGGACATGCAGTACCAAAACTGTATGCTGATATAGGAGGAGGTAGTGGAGTAATAGAATAATTTATAGAATCGAAAAGACCTATATTGTATTTGCCAACAGAATCTGTCATCCCATAGATATTTCCGGGAGTTGCAACAACAAATATGTGAGGGAATTTATATTCTGTTAATTGATCGACACAATCATTTGATAAATCGTGATAAATAGTTCCTGAAAGATGATGGTCGAAGACTGTATTCGGGTTCGGTACATAGCATAACCCTGCGATCATTGCAGGCATTACTCTGTTCACATTTGTTCCATCTCCAAGCTGTCCGGTTGAGTTGTTACCAAATGACCAAACTGTTCCATCAAGCATTAAAACTATTGTGTGTGTTTGTCCGGGTGCAACATCAGCAACATTTGACAGCAAAGTTTGTACAGGACTTGCACGATCGACTTGAGTGCTATCACCTAATTGTCCGAAATTATTTGAGCCCCAAGCCCAAACTGTTTGATCAGATTTTAAAACGAATGAATTCGAATTTCCTGCATAAACTTTTTCTACATCGTTAATGCTATTCAATTTCATTGGAACCAATGTTCCGGTAAAAGTACTATCGCCAAGTGCGCCATTTAAATTATACCCCCAAACCCAAACTGTTTTGTCGGCACGTAAGGCTAGTGTGTGATAAACTCCTGTTGAAATGGAAATAATACTATCTAGTCC
>Ga0116177_10003153_pt1 | contig 12103 bp, 9 predicted proteins | sample AD_STIC10_MetaG_FD_89750 | JGI IMG/M metagenome (GOLD analysis project Ga0116177, IMG submission 89750) | Active sludge microbial communities of municipal wastewater-treating anaerobic digesters from USA - AD_STIC10_MetaG | ecosystem: Engineered > Bioreactor > Anaerobic > Digestate | place: USA...
CCGGAAATGGTTTTATCATTCTAACTTTACATTTGTTTGATGAATAATTCCAGTCGTTCCATATTACTCATTGATGACGAAGAAAACCTTCGGTCTTTGATGGCTCGCATCATAGAACTGGAAGGTTTTAAAGTACTGCAGTCAAAAGATGCAAAACATGGCCTTAAATTGTTAGACCAGGAAGATGTAAACGTTGTGATTACAGATGTGCGTCTGCCGGATGCAAATGGTGTTGAACTTGCCCGGAGGATCAAAGAAAAATATCCGGCAATTGAAATAATTGTGCTAACTGCATTCGGCACGATCGAGGATGGTGTAACAGCCATAAAAAATGGAGCCTTCGATTACCTTACCAAGGGTGACGATCAGCAAAAGCTTCTGCCCTTATTGAATAAAGCACTTGAAAAAGCTGTTCTTCAGCAAAAGGTAAGGCACCTGGAGGATAAACTATCTAAGCAATATGGGTTCGAACAGGTGATTGGAAAATCGAAATCTATCCTACAGGTGATTGATTTGGCAAACAAAGTAGCAGCAACCGAAAACACTGTTCTATTAAGCGGTGAAACAGGTACAGGGAAAGAAGTCTTTGCCAATGCCATTCACTATGAAAGCAAACGAAAGGCAAAACCCTTTGTAGCTTTCAACTGTAGTGCCATTGCTAAAGACTTATTAGAAAGTGAACTCTTTGGTCATGCGACAGGGGCATTCACTGGTGCATCTAAAGATAAACGCGGATTGTTGGAAGAGGCTCAGGGCGGCACACTATTTTTGGATGAGATAGGGGAATTGAATCCTGAGTTACAGGCCAAATTATTGCGTACCCTTGAAAGCGGAGAATACTATCGGGTTGGAGATTCAAAAATTCGTAAGGCTGATGTTCGGTTCATTGCGGCAACCAATCGTGATCTAAAAAGAGAGATTGAAAGCGGGCATTTCCGCAGCGATCTCTTTTATCGATTATCTGTATTTGAGATACGGCTACCTGCCTTGCGGGAACGTAAAGAAGACATCCCCATACTTACCAATCATTTTATTCAAAGAGCCTCAGCAAAAAACAATAAACGAATCGAAGGGTATGATGATCGATTTATAACCTTACTGGAACAACATCATTGGAAAGGAAATATCCGTGAATTGAAAAATGTAATTGAGCGATGCATTATCCTTTCGGATGAAACTACATTAAAGGCCAACCTTTTGCCTTACGATTTTAACCTGAGTGAAACAACCGAGGATTCACTCACCCTGGCCAATTCAGAGAAACAGCACATCCAAAAAGTATTGTCTCTTACACAGGGCAATAAAACCAAGGCTGCAAAATTGCTTGACATCGGACTCACTACACTCTATCAAAAAATCAAGGATTACAATCTATAAGTAACCTCCTTTCTGGTCTTCCATTTCCGAAATAGACCCTTCCATTTCCGAAGGGTTCGTTACTTCTCAATTTCTTATTTATCGTGATAATCTGACAGTTAGGTAAACTGGTGCAATTCTGGCATTTCCACCCGAGCAATCCTGGCTTCTCATTAATCTATGTAAGAAAGTCATACTCAGAAACGATGCATATCATAGTTTGAAATATGAATTGAGAATAAACTTACTAACCCTTAAATGAAATAATATGATTGGAATACTAATGATTCTTATCGGACTTGGATGTTTTGCCTTGCTTTTTAAAGCCATTGATTTTTTTGAAAAAATATAATTATGATGATCGCACTACTAATCGTTTCTGTCGCAGTGTTTGCCTACCTGGTATACGCCTTGCTAAAACCCGAAAAATTCTAACCGCACTGAACTATGAATACTGAAATTCTGGGAGTCGTAGTCCTTTTTATTGTTACGGTGTTATTGGCAATACCGCTGGGGAAATATTGTGCGAATGTCTTTGCGGGCAAAAAAACCTGGTTAGATTTTCTTGCACCCGTTGAAAGGCTGATTTTCAAAATCTCGGGTATTAACCCCGATGAAGACATGGACTGGAAGCAGAACATGAAAGCCATGTTATGGCTCAACGCTATTTTCTTTTTATGGGCGATGATCATTTTACTGACACAAAGCCTACATCCATTTTGGAACCCGGATGGAATTGCTTCGATGGAACCCACGACTGCATTTAATACAGCCATTAGTTTCATGACCAATACCAACCTGCAACACTACAGTGGAGAAACAGGTGCCAGCTACTTTACTCAATTACTTGTGTTTTGTTTTTTACAATTTGTGAGTGCTGCAACCGGTATTGCAGCGATGGCCTTACTTTTTAAAGGGATTGTGCAACGACAAGCAACTTCTCTTGGAAATTTCTATGCGCTGTTTTTAAAAAGTGCTACACGCATTCTATTGCCCATCTCGGTTGTGGTGGCGATTATATTGGTGATTCAGGGCATGCCTTCTGCGTTTGAAGGTGCGGCCCAGGTGATCACGCTGGAAGGAGACACTGTGAACGTAGCCCGCGGTCCGGTTGCCCCTATGGTAACGATCAAACAACTCGGCACCAATGGTGGCGGTTACTTCGGTCCTAACTCAACGCATCCTTTTGAGAATCCAACCTATCTCACCAACCTGATAGAAAATACAATTATTCTTTTAATCCCTATGGCGCTTGTCTTTGCTTTCGGATTTTATATCAAAAAACCAAAAGTTGGTTATTACTTCTTTGGTGCGATGACCATCATCTTCATAAGTTTTGTTGCCATTTCTATTTACTTCGAAATGAACGGCAACCCTATGATTACACGCATGGGAATTGATAATTCACTGGGCAACATGGAAGGGAAAGAAGTACGATTTGGAACTGCAGCAAGTTCTATGTGGGGCGTGTCCACCACTTCCACATCCAATGGCTCCGTAAACTCCATGCATGATAGTCATACACCCATTTCGGGTGGAATATTCATTCTGGATATGATGATCAATGCCATTTATGGCGGTGTGGGCGTTGGCTTTATAAACTTTTTTGTGTTTGTCGTGATAGCCGTATTTATCTCAGGACTGATGGTAGGCCGCACTCCGGAATTATTTGGGAAAAAAATTGAAGCGAAGGAAGTAAAGATTGCTGCGCTGGTAGCCATTGCCCATCCTTTTTTTATATTGGTGAGCACGGCTATTTCATCTCACCTAGTAGCAAAAAATCCTGATCTTGGTTGGTTGGCCAATCCATCTTTTCATGGATTTAGTGAAATGCTATATGAGTTTACTTCAGCTGCAGCCAACAATGGTTCCGGCTTTGAAGGCCTGGGTGATGCTACTCCATTCTGGAATATCATGTGCGGGGTAGTGATGATCCTGGGAAGATTCATTCCGATCATCGGTCCAATCGCAATTGCAGGTTCGCTGGCCTCAAAAAAATATATTCCGGAAAGCGCAGGAACATTGAAAATAGATAGCGTGGCATTTATAGCAGTGTTGCTATCTGTGATTATCATCATTGCCGCACTATCGTTCTTTCCCGCGCTGGCATTGGGGCCACTGGCCGAATTCTTCTCTTTATAATAATGATATAACGACTTAAACCATATGAGTACTAAAACAACCATTCGTTTATTCGAACCGACACTAGTAATTGAGGCTATCAAACAGTCCTTTGTAAAACTGAGTCCACGGATCATGATTAAAAATCCAGTCATGTTTTGCGTAGAGATCGGAACGTTCATCATGCTTTTCATAACGGTTTACTCCTTTACAAATACTGATCAGGGATCTCCGGCATACAACGTGGCTATTTTCATTATTCTTTTGCTTACCCTTCTATTTGCCAACTTTGCTGAAGCCATTGCCGAAGCGCGTGGCAAAGCACAGGCCGATTCGCTTCGCAAAACACGTGAAGAAACTCCTGCTAAAGTCTGGCTGGATGGAAAAGTGGTTTCCAAAAGTTCATCTTTACTAATGAAGGGAGATATTTTTATCTGCGAAGCCGGGGACTTAATTCCCTCGGATGGAGAGATTATTGAAGGCATTGCCACGGTAGATGAGAGCGCTATCACGGGGGAATCTGCTCCGGTAATTCGTGAGGCCGGTGGCGATAAGTCAAGTGTGACGGGGGGAACTAAAGTTCTTTCCGATAAAATTAAAGTGATCGTAACCACCGAGACTGGAGAAAGCTTTTTGGATAAAATGATTGCGTTAGTGGAAGGAGCCAGCAGACAGAAAACTCCGAATGAAATCGCCTTGACACTTTTGCTTTCGGGATTCACAATTGTATTCCTGCTGGTGACTGTTACCCTGAAACCGTTTGGAGATTATGCCAATACGACAATTACGATAGGCGCATTGATATCCCTCTTTGTGTGTCTGATCCCGACAACGATTGGTGGCTTGCTTTCAGCTATTGGTATTGCGGGCATGGACCGCGCTTTGCAGGCGAATGTGATTTCTAAATCGGGCCGAGCCGTAGAAACAGCGGGCGATATTGATGTATTGCTGCTGGATAAAACCGGAACCATTACCATTGGCAATCGTAAAGCCACTAACTTCTATCCGATTAATATCCATCTGGATAATTTTCTGGAATGTGCTACTGCGGCTTCTTTATCTGATCAAACTCCTGAAGGAAAATCCATTGTAGAACTGGCGTTGACAAAAGGATATAAACATCCTGCTACTCTGGGAAGTAATTCAATCAATATTCCAGATGCACGTATCATTAAATTCACCGCAGAAACCAGAAGCTCCGGAATTGATCTGCCTGACGGACGGAAAATCCGAAAAGGCGCATCTGATTCAATAAAAAAAATGGTGGAGGCAGCAGGAAATATGTTTCCGGCAGAGGCTGAAACAATCGTGAGCACAATTTCTTCCAATGGCGGCACTCCGTTAGTTGTTGCTGAAAATGGAAAAGCTATTGGTGTGATTGAATTACAGGACATCATCAAACCAGGCATCACCGAACGTTTCGAGCGCTTGCGTAAAATGGGTGTGAAGACTGTGATGGTGACCGGTGATAATCCGTTGACCGCAAAATATATTGCTGAAAAAGCCGGAGTGGATGATTACATCGCGGAAGCAAAACCAGAAGACAAACTGGAATACATTCGCAAAGAACAACAGTCGGGCAAACTGGTTGCCATGATGGGCGATGGCACCAATGATGCTCCAGCTTTAGCGCAAGCCGATGTTGGTGTGGCAATGAACAGTGGAACGCAAGCTGCTAAAGAAGCCGGCAATATGGTGGACCTGGATAATGACCCTACCAAACTGATTGAAATCGTGGAGATCGGAAAGCAATTGCTTATCACACGTGGAACTCTAACTACGTTTTCTATTGCCAATGATGTTGCAAAATATTTCGCCATTGTACCAGCATTGTTCATGGCGTCAATTCCGGGCTTGCAAGCATTAAATATTATGCAATTAACCAGTGCGGAAAGTGCCATTATTTCAGCCGTCATTTTCAATGCATTGGTTATTCCAATGCTCATTCCATTGGCCCTTCGGGGAGTGGCTTATAAACCCATTGGCGCTGGTGCATTGCTTACGCGCAATCTGTTAATCTATGGATTGGGGGGTGTAATTGTACCCTTCATTGGCATTAAATTAATTGACATTATCATTTCACCCTTGTTGTAATTACTATGAAAAATTATCTGTTCATTTCGATCCGCCTTACTATTGTAACGGCATTTCTATTTGGCGTACTTTATCCGCTGTTCATTACTGGCGTTGCAAAAATAGTCGCTCCAAACGGAGGAAAAGGAAAAGAAGTAATGGTAAATAACCAACGGGTTGGCTTTGAACTTATCGGTCAGAAATTTGATGACCCAAAATATTTTAACAGTCGCCCATCTGCGGTAGATAATAATGCTGCATCAACAGGAGGATCAAACAAAGGGCCTACTAATCCGGAATATCTTGCTTTAGTAGAAGAACGGATCAGCACATTTCTAAAGGAAAATCCATTGATAAAAAAAGAAGACATCCCAGTGGATTTAATAACTGCTTCCGGTGGCGGACTTGATCCGCATATTTCACTGCATGCCGCAGAGATCCAAATTCCAAGAATCGCAAAAGCAAGAGGAATCAATGAAGACAAACTTCATACTATTGTGTCGGAAAATACAGAAGCACCATTGTTCGGATTACTTGGTCCATCCAGGATCCATGTACTCAAATTAAATATTGCTTTAGATCAACTTAACTAAGTCAAGAATTCGAATTCACAAGTTCTATAAACGTGTAGTCATGAAAACAAAGTTTTATTCAATATTCATTCTTACTCTTGCTATTCTGCACACACAGAAAATTGCCTTGGGACAAACAGACGATAAGCCCTCTCCGTTTTCTGTTAGCGGATACATCGAAACGTATTATGTGTATGATTTTAATAAACCCGAAAACAATACCCGGCCAAGCTTCATTTACTCATACAACCGGCACAACGAAGTGAATCTTAATCTTGGTTTTATTCGCGGCTCCTACACCACCGATAATGTTCGCGCTAATCTGGCGTTAATGACCGGTACGTACGCAAATGCCAATTTAGCGGCTGAACCAGGAGTATTGAAGAATATCTATGAAGCCAATGCTGGTGTAAAGCTATCATCTACCAAAAATTTATGGATTGATGCTGGAATTTTTGGCTCCCATATTGGATTTGAAAGTGCTATTGGAAAAGATTGCTGGAACCTAACACGGAGTATTTTGGCGGATAATTCACCCTATTACGAAGCGGGTGCAAAAGTTTCGTACACAACGGATAATGGGAAGTGGTTCCTCTCAGGATTGCTTCTGAATGGTTGGCAGCGGATTCAACGTGTTGATGGAAATTCCCTGCCTTCCTTTGGCACACAAATTACTTTCAAGCCTTCGTCCTCAATTATAATAAATAGCAGTTCCTTCATTGGCACTGATAAACCAGATGATGCACGGCAAATGCGATACTTCCATAACCTTTATGGCATCTTTCAACTCAATGAAAAGATTGGATTGACAGTAGGATTTGACATCGGTGCCGAAGAAAAATCCCCGACCGAAAGTGCTACCAATGTTTGGTATTCTCCTGTTGTAATTATAAAGTATTCTTTGGCTGATAAGATTTCTATCTCGGCCCGTGCTGAATACTATCAAGATGAAAACGGGGTGATCATCAGCACAGAAACACCCAACGGATTTAAAACTATTGGCTTCTCTCTGAATGCAGATTACGCAATTACGCCAAATGCAGTCTGGAGAATTGAAGCGAGAAGTTTATCTAGTAAAGATGCGATCTTTGTAAGAGAAAGTCAGAATGTTAACGACAATACCATTCTTAGCACATCCATTGCGATTGGTTTTTAGTGCTCGATTACCGATTAGGTTTTTTGATATCATAAATAGAGACAAGTCATATATTTCAGTGCTTCATGGACAAAGAAAAATCAGTTGAGTATTTTCTTTCTCTCATAAAAAAATCCAAACGAGGGAAGTTTAAAATCTACCTGGGCATGAGTGCCGGGGTGGGGAAATCCTTTCGTATGTTACAGGAAGCGCACAGCCTATTGAAAAATGGAGTAAATGTTCAGGTTGGCTATATTGAAACTCACAACCGGACAGAGACGGAAGCGTTGATTGCGGGCCTTCCAATCATTACGAGAAAAAAAGTATACTATAAAGGTAAAGAGTTAGAAGAAATGGATGTGCAGGCCATACTTGATGCACGTCCTGAAGTGGTTATCATAGATGAACTGGCACATACTAATATTGAAGGTAGCAAAAATGACAAGCGCTGGCAGGACGTGCTGGAGATTTTAGATTCAGGCATCAGTGTGATCAGTGCCATGAATATTCAGCACATTGAAAGTCTGAATGAAGAGGTACAGCAAATTACTGGTATAGAAGTTAAAGAGCGCGTTCCCGACAAAGTGATTCAACAAGCTGATGAGGTGGTGAATATTGATCTGACGGCCGATGAGCTAATCATGCGGTTAAAAGAAGGGAAAATCTATCACGCTGATAAGATTGAAACCGCTTTAAAAAACTTCTTTCAATCAGAGAAAATTCTTCAGCTTCGCGAGTTAGCATTAAAAGAAACAGCGGCCCAGGTTGAACGGAAGGTGGATACTGAAGTTGCCATTGATACCCGTCTTCGCCACGAACGATTTTTAGCGTGCATCAGCAGCAATCATACAAAAGCGAAAATGATTATCCGTAAAACTGCGCGATTAGCCAGCTACTACAATTCGAAGTGGTATTTACTATATGTTCAAACTCCGAATGAAAATCCTGACCGTATAGCACTGGCTGCCCAACGTCACTTGATTAACAATTTCAAGATGGCAACCGAAATGGGCGGTGAGGTTATTCAAATAAAAAGCAAGAATATCGCTGCCACGATAGTTAAAATTGCAGAGGAAAAACAAATCACAACAGTGTGTGTAGGCAACCCACGCATACGATTTTGGCAAGTGGTTCTAAATACAAACTCTTTCAATCAGTTATTGAATAAATTAAGCACCTCTGATATTGACTTGATCATACTCTCATGAAGATAAAGCATAAAGTTAGGTTGGGTGTTTTTGCTTTGTTTGGCTTTTTAGTGGTTCTGGGGGGCATTGGATTGTTTTATATCAATCAGCTCGACCTCGATACACGCAACATTCTTACAAACAATTATGAATCGCTGGAATACACAAGCCGGATCATGCAGGCAAGTGATAGTCTAAGGTTTAACAAAAATGCGATCCATTCCTTAAGAACTAATCTCAAAGCCCAGGAAGGCAATATTACAGAGCCTGGGGAACAAGAATTGACATTTGCTCTGCGTGAAGAGGTTGAAAAACTTAAGCTTGATCCAGATGACAGCAATGCTTTATTGAATTTACGAAAGCATGCGATTGGAATTCAACAGATAAACATGAAAGCCATTAAACAAAAAAGTGAAGCTGCGACTAAAGCAGCTGCACAGGCTACGAATTACCTGGTTATAGTTTCCACGATTGTCGGTATCTTAGCTTTTATCATCATCGTAAATTTTCCGGGATATGTTGCTGATCCCATCGTGCAACTTACCAGCGGTATTAAGGCCATTGCCAATAAAGATTATGAAGAACGATTGCATTTTTCACGGAAAGATGAGTTTGAAGAATTAGCGGTTGCTTTCAATCTCATGGCCGAGAAACTGGACGAATATGAGCATAGTAATCTGGCAAACATTTTATATCAGAAAAAACGGATTGAGACCATTATTAATCGAATGACCGACCCTGTTATTGGGTTGGATGAAAAGAAACATATCGTATTTGCCAATGAGCAATCACTTCAGCTTTTAAATCTTACCAAAGAAAAAACCATTGGTCGGTATGCTCCCGATGTTGCACTGTATAATGACTTGTTACGCAAACTGATCCAACAGGATGAGAACGTTAACAAAACCAACCTGCTTAAAATAATAGTCAACGGAAAAGAGAACTACTTTAGTAAGGAAATAATAGATATCCACTATACACCTACCGGTGAGAAAGAAAATATAAATGTTGGCCAGGTGATCTTACTAAAAAATATCACTCAATACAAAGAACTCGATCTCGCTAAAACCAATTTCATCGCTACCATTTCGCATGAATTAAAAACTCCGATTGCATCTTTACAAATGTGTGCTCAGTTAATTAGTGATCAGCGTGTAGGAGTATTAAATGAAGAGCAACAAAAAATCGTGAACTCATTGAAAGATGAAACCAACCGGTTATCTAAACTCGTAAGTGAATTGCTTGATCTATCCCAAGTCGAGACAGGAAACGTAAAGCTGACCCTGGGTTCGGTGTCGCCAATTAAATTAGTGGAACAGGCTATTGATTCCATTAAGATTCAGGCGGAAAGAAATAATATTAACCTTGAAATTGATGCGCCTAACGATTTACCCGCGGTAAAGGCTGATCCTGAAAAAGCAACCTGGGTGCTAATCAATTTGCTTTCAAATGCAATTCGTTACACGCCTGAAAACGGAAAGATTGAAATTAGAGTTGAGAAGGATGAAGATCAGGTCCTTTTCTCAGTACAGGATTTCGGTCCCGGTATTGAAGAGAAATACTTATCCAGAGTCTTTGATAAATTTTTCCAGGTTCCCGGAACCACCCATGGCACTGGGTTAGGTCTTGCTATTTCGAAAGAATTTGTTGAGGCCCAGAATGGCACGATTACACTTGAGAGTAAATACGGGTATGGATCCACATTTATCGTTTCGCTACCTCAGAGCAAACCCTCTTTATAGACTCCCTTTCTTCATCTCCTCCACCGCATAATTAGCCGCCCGTGCGGTAAGGGCCATATATAATATAGACGGACTTTGATTTCCGGTACTCGTCATGCAGGCGCCATCCGTAACAAAAACATTTTTGCAGGCGTGAACCTGATTCCATTCATTCAACAAAGAAGTTTTAGGATCGCGACCCATTCTGCATCCGCCCATTTCGTGAATGTCCAAACCGGGTGGTTGGTGTGTATCATGCTGTGAAATGTTTTTAGCTCCAGCCCTTTCAAGCATTAAGGTGCTCTGCTCTAAGAAGTCTTTCACCATCTTATCATCGTTGTCATCGTAATCCACGGAAGTGACCAACAAAGGAATGCCCCATTGATCTGTTTCTGTTTCGCTCAGTCGTACATGATTTTTTTCTTTGGGGATGGTTTCTCCCTGCATGTACATATAGGCATACCAGCCTCCGGGGTTCATCGCATTTTTCTTCATGGCTTCTCCAATCTCACTTTCCATCGCGTTGCCATACCACTCATTACGTCTTGCACTGATAAACGTAGTGAATCCACCTATGTAATCAGTATCTTGTTTTTTAAGATTGCGATAGTTAGCAATGATTGCATCTGTGGGATTGCGACCATAATAATAAGTGTCTTCAAACCCTTCCATATCACCGCTCACAGATGCCCGGTAATTATGAAATGCCACATACTTACCTAACAGTCCATTATCGTTCCCTAAACCATTCGGAAACCGATTGGATTTGGAATTCAATAGTACCAGGTTGCTATTGAGGGCCGAAGCATTCACAAAAATAATTCTGGCGAAATATTCAAACACTTCCTTTGTGTTGGCATCAATGATTCGCACGCCTGAAGCTTTTCCCTTCCTTTCGTCATATATAATCGAATGGACCACTGAATCTGGTCGAATGGTGAGATTCCCGGTTTTCTCCGCCCACGGCAATGTGGAAGACACGGAACTAAAATATCCGCCAAACGGACAACCACGCATGCAAAGATTTCTTGCCTGGCATTGGCCGCGACCTTGTTGTAAATGGATGTCTTTAGGTTTAGTAATGTGTGCCCAACGTGCTTGCACGAGATGTCGACCAAAATTCTCTTTGATGCTCTTTTGAATATGCGATTCCACACAATTCAAATCAAAGGGTGGAAGAAACTCACCATCAGGCATCGACTCAATGCCATCCTTATTTCCACACACCCCAATAAAATCTTCTACGTGCGAATACCACGGAGCTACATCCTTGTATCGTATCGGCCAATCGAGTCCATACCCATAACGAGCGGGAGCCGAAAATTCATACTCACTCCAGCGCTGTGTGGCCCGGCCCCACGTGAGCGACTTACCCCCTACCTGGTAGCCCCGAATCCAATCAAACGACTTCTCCTGAACGTATGGATGATCTTTGTCCCTAATAAAAAAGTGTTGATTGTCTTCACCAATACCGGCCGACTTACTGATCAACGGGTTTTCTTTAAGGAATTCTTCAGAAAGCCGGCCGCGATGCGGAAGTTCCCACGGATTCTTGGTGGCGGTTGGATAATCTTTATTATGAACAACATTGCGACCACGTTCCAACACAAGTGTTTTCAATCCTTTCTCACAAAGTTCTTTAGCTGCCCAGCCTCCGGAAATTCCGGAGCCAATTACTATGGCATCATAAGTTTTAGCTTCGGTTCCCTGGGTAAATAGCATAGCAAATAATTGAGTTATAAATTTAAAACAAACCGCCCACATATGCGGGTTGATTTACATGTTCGGTCGCGCTCAAAAATGTTCGCTGCCGAACAGCTTTGGTTAATGAAGCCTTTCATACGCATGATAATTGAGCTTTTTAACATTGGCACAATTATTAATACTACAAATAGGAATTAATTAATTACCCTGCCACAAGACACGAAGGCACTAAGA
>Ga0116177_10003155_pt1 | contig 12097 bp, 8 predicted proteins | sample AD_STIC10_MetaG_FD_89750 | JGI IMG/M metagenome (GOLD analysis project Ga0116177, IMG submission 89750) | Active sludge microbial communities of municipal wastewater-treating anaerobic digesters from USA - AD_STIC10_MetaG | ecosystem: Engineered > Bioreactor > Anaerobic > Digestate | place: USA...
AGCGACCGGCGCGTGCTGGCGCGCACGCGCACGCTCTGGTGCCCCATCTCGCGCACCACGGGGAAGGTGACGCGCGTCGGTGACGACGTGCGGCGGGTCTTTTCGCACGACTGACCGAGCAGCGCCGGTCGGCGGCTACGGCGCGCGCCGGGCGGGAGCGGCGACGACCGTCACCGTCTTCACGTTGTCCCGCCGATTGCGGTCGATGAGCACGTTGTACGGATCGATCCCCGCGCGCACCGGACGCGCGCGCACGACCACGGTGTACGTCGTATCCGCGCGCCGCAGCCACGCCTTCTGCACGTGGAGCGGTGCGCCGAGCCGGTTGCCCGGCGTCGGGTCACCAAACACGCCGATGTCGACGAGATCACCGACCGGGATCTCGCGCTCCGTCCCCAGGCTATCGGAGCGGAACTTCCGGGCGCCGACGGTGATGGACACCTCGTACGAGCCATCGGCGCGCCGCCGCGCGGTGGCTGCTTCGGTTCGGTTGTCCCACAGCGTGATCGTCTGGAACAGGTCGGTGCTGGCGTACTGCAGCGAGTCGGGCGTTTCCGCCGCGAGGGCGCGTATCAGGTCGCGACTCGTCGGATAGGGCGGTCCGCTGAACGCGGTGGCCGCGCGAAACGACGCGAGCGCCCGGTTCATCGCCGCTTCGCCGATCAGCTCTCGATAGGCGTACAGCGCGAGCGATCCCTTGTTGTAGTGGATGTACGGCTGCCCCTCGACGAGCATGAGCGGGAGTTCGCCCTTCCGCTCGGCGCCGCGTCCCAGCAGGTACTGGTCGAGCTCATAGGCGAGGAACTTCTGCAGGCGTTCGCGCCCGTAGCGCTTTTCCATCACGGTGAGCGCCGAGTAGTTGGACAGCCCTTCGGAGAGCCAGGCGTATCCCTGCACGTCGGCCCCCGCCACCTGGTGCCCCCACCATTGATGCGCTACCTCGTGGGCGGTGACGTAGAACGGCATGTCCAGGTCGTCCGGGCCATCGCCGGGGCGTGCGATGAAGCCGGCGGCCTCGGAGAAGGGGATGGTCCCCGGCAAGGCCAGCGCGTACTGCGCATAGCGCGGGAACTCGACGATGCGCAGCTGCCGGAACTGGTAGGGACCGAAGTGCGTGGTGTAGTAGTCGAGCGAGGCTCTCATCGCCGTCATCATCCGGTCGACGTTGAAGGCGTGACCGGGATGGTAGAGGACCTCGAGGGCAACGCCCCGATACGACTCGCGCCGCACTGCATAACGAGCCGAGAGGATGGCGTAGTCGTTGGACATCGGCGCGTCCATCGCGTACTCGAACACCCGACGCCCGTTCTCCTGGTAGTCGCGGACGAACATCCCCGGCGCCACCGCCACCTGGTCGGGGGCGGTGCTGACCGTGGCGCGGAAGGCGATCCAGTCGGCGTTGTCGCCTAACATGTAGGCGTTGTCGCGCGCTGCGACGTCGTCGATCGAGGCGACTCGGGTTCGGGGTGGGAGCCCTTCCGTTCGTCGGTCCTCCTCGTCCACCAGTTCCAGGCTCGGCGCATAGCCCAGGACCGGGAACCAGTCGCGCCGGAAGTACGTCCCGTTGGCCGTGATGACCGGTGCGGAGCCGTCGCCGGTGAAGCCGCGCGGGGCATAGCGGGCGCGATAGCGCAGGCGAATCGTGTCGCCAGGCGCAAGGGGCGTCGCGAGCCGCTCGACCCGCATGCCGCTCGCCGCGTCGGTCGTCAGCGTGGTCACCGGACGATTCCACCGCAGCGTGTCGACCTGCAGCTCCCGGTGCGCGACCATCACGAGGAGCGAGTCGAGCGGGCGCTGGTGCTTGTTGACGAAGGTGAACGTCCCGCTCACGCCAAAGGCCCGGCGCTCCGGCTCGAGGTCGGCGCGCACGTCGGCCGCCACCAGGCGCGGGAGCGCCAGACACTCGAGCGGCTTGTATGCGCGCTCATAGGCGGCAAGCGCCGCGCGCGTGCCGGATGCGCTCCGGTACTGATGGAGGATGTTGGTGTTGTAGAAGAAGGTCCCACCCGCGGCCAGGGCGAGGGCGCACGAAGCGCCGGCCGTCGTCGCGACACTCCCGGTCCACCGCCGCCGCGCGTCCTCCCAGCGCACCCGCCAGCGGCTCTCGGTCCCACGCACCCAGAGGAGGAAGGCGACGACCGTCAGCAGGCCGGCAACGCCGCTCCAGTACAGCGCCGAGACCGTCAGCTCGCCAACAAACGGACCAAAGCGATACAGGTCCGAGTAGCGGAACACGGGCACTTGCGCGTAGCGGACCATCGGGTGACCCGCACCCAGCTGCGCCAGGACGATCCCGCCACCCCAGAAGGCGACCATGACGACGTGGCCAACGTACTTCTGGTTGACCACGACGTGCACGGCGAAGGCGAGCGCCGTCAGCTGCACCAGCGCGGGGAAGGTGATGCCGAAGAGGTAACGCAGGTAGAGCGCCGGCTCGAAGTGGGTGTATCCCTTCGCCGTCTGAATGCACATCCCGACGACCGCGAGGATGAGGAGCAGGAGTGCCTCGACGAGGACGAGGCCCGCGAGGTTTCCGAGCAGCGCCACGCTCGTCCCCGAGGGAAGTGCGTCGGCAATCTGGTCGGCCTTGAGCTGTCGCTCGCGCCACACCGCCTCGCCCGTGTACAGCGTGACAATGAGGATGAAGAGCAGGAGAAAGCTGTTGGCCAGCGTCTCGACGACGGTATAGGTGAGCGGCCACGAGACCTGCGCGTAGAGCACGTCCACGTTCCGCGACGACACCAAAAGGAGCACGATGCCCATGGCCACGATCGCCGCGAACGTCGGCTGTCGCACCACGCTCCAGAAGGCGAGGCGCGTGCTGCTGGCCACCTGCGCGCGCCAGACGGCGCCGTCGAACCGTTGGCCGGGATGGGCGACCGCCGCTGGTGCCGGCGTCACCTCCTCGTCACGTGCCGCCTTCGCCCGTCCCAGCACCACCGGCGCGGCGCGGAAGCGGAAGGCCGCGTAGGTCGCCCCGAGCAGCGCCAGCGACACTCCCATCCACACGAGGCGGTTCTCGAGCAGGAACCCGTCAGCCGCAATCTGCCGGCTCCCCTTCTCCATCACCGACCAGTAGCGCGTGAGGAGGCTGAACGCCTGCCCGCCAAACGGGTCGAGGAGCGCGGCCAGGCGCTGGCTGTCCAGGTTGGACAGCAGGGTGCCCGTGAGGAGCTGCACCACCAGGAGCACCAACCCCTGCGTATAGATCGCGAAGAGGCTACGGGTGAGCGCGCCGACCGCGAAGAAGATCGCACTCGTCAGGAACAACGTGGGGAGGACGAGGAGCGCGTACTGCGTCACGTACGGAAGGAACGCGGTTGGCGGGAGCGGCGGGCCTCCCGACCGCGGCACCAGGGTGCCGAGCAGGAGCCCGACCGGCAGGCCGACATGCACCAGCGCCATGATCGCGAAGGCGCCCAGGAAGCGCCCGCCGAGGTAGTCGCGCTTCGTGATCGGCGTGGTGAAGACGAGTTCGTGCGTGCGATACTGGTAGTCGCGCAGCACCGACGTCCCGACCAGCCCCGTCACGATCACCTGGTTGAGCGCGGTGAAGGTGAGGAGGGCGGCGGCAATGGCAAACGGGGCGTTGCGCGCGACCGTCCCCACTCCGCCCCCCGCCACGACCTCCATCCCCGTCGCCATGAAGAGCACCCCCTCGGCGACGAAGAGGACGAAGTAGAACCAGGTGATGGGGCGCGTGAGGTGAAAGTGCAGCTCGAACGCTGCGACCGAGGCGAGCACGTTAGGCCGCCGCTTCCCGCTGTACGAGGCTCAGTTCGTGGAAGTAGACGTCCTCGAGGTCGGGTTCCACCACCGTGAAGCCGGCGCCCGGCGAGGTTTCAGCGTACACACGCACCACTGGTGTCCCCGCCAGGAGCTGCGCCGAGATCACATGATGCGTGGCCTGCACGACCGGCAACTCGGCTTTGGTTACCTCCTTGCGCCAGACGCGCCCGGCTAGCTGGGCCACGATCTGGCGCGGGTCGCCGGCTCGCACCACCCGCCCGCGGTTGATGATGGCCATCGACCGACACAACTCGCGCACATCTTCCACGATGTGCGTCGACAGGATCACGACGATCTCCTCGCCGATCTCGGCGATGAGGTTGAGAAAGCGCCGGCTCTCCGTGGGATCGAGTCCCGCCGTCGGTTCGTCGACGATGAGCAGCTGGGGCCCTCCGGCGAGCGCGACGGCGATGCCGAGCCGTTGCTTCATCCCACCGGAGAAGGTCCCGACATGCTTCTTGCGCACCTGGTACAGGTTCACCTGGTTGAGCAGGTGCGCCACCAGCGCCTTTCGCGCCCCCCGCTCGGCGATCCCCTTCAGCGTGGCGAAGTGATCGAGCGTGACCTCGGCCGAGAGGTTGGGATAGAGGCCGAACTCCTGCGGCAGGTAGCCCAGCACACGGCGAAGCGCGTCGGGGCGTGCGAGCACGTCGATCTCCCCGAAGGTGATCGATCCGCTGTCCGGCAGCTGCAGCGTGGCCAGCGTTCGCATGAGCGACGACTTCCCCGCGCCGTTGGGGCCCAGCAGCCCGAACAGCCCCTTCCCGATCGACAGGTCGATGCCGTTGAGGGCGCGGACCCCGTTGGGATAGGTCTTTGTCAGTCCCCGAATCTCGAGCGTCACGGAACGCGTCGATCCCCACCCGGCGCCCGGTTGACCGGCGGCGGCGGCACCGGCTCGTGCCGCGGCGTCACCACCGCCCCGCCTTGCACCTGCAGGCGCCCATCGCGAATCACCAGGTCGACCTTGGCGATGTCGTCGAGCGTCACGTCGGGATTCCCCGCCACCACCAGCACGTCGGCCAGCTTCCCCACCTCGAGCGTCCCCAGCTTGTCGCCCATGTCGAGCAGCTCGGCGTTCACCCGCGTGGCGATGCCCAGCACCTCCGGGACGGTGTAACCGAGCCTAACGAACTGCCGCATCTCCTCGTGGTAGGGCCACGGGAGGTAGCGATACCAGTCGGACACCAGGTCGGTCCCGATCCCCAGTTTGACGCCGGCGTCCTTCATCTTCTTCACCACGGCGAAGTTGGCCGAGTCGGAGAAGGTGAAGCGGCGGCTCGTGCTGCCGAAGTAGCCCCCCGCCAGGCGAAAGATGAGGGTGTAGGGGATGAGCGTCGGGTCCGACTCGACCCCCTTCTCGGCCATGAGCCGGATGGTCTCGTCGGTACGCGGGAGCGGATGCTCGACCATGTCGACGCCCGCACGGACCGCGCGCTCGATGTAGAACGTCTCGGCATCGACGGTGACCTTGATGCCGAGCGAGTGCGCCTCGTCGACGGCGGCCTTCACTTCCTCCTCCGAAAAATGACTGGAGAGCTTGATGAAGTCGGCCCCTTTCCGGAACTGCTGACGCACCGCTTCGCGCCATTCTTGCGGTCCCGACGCCTCACGAATGCTTGCGAGGGGCATCCCGCTTTCGATGTCGACCTCGGCGCCGTGCCCGCCCTTGCCGGTGATGAGCGAGCCCGCCGCAAAGACGCGCGGCCCGGCGAGTCGTCCTTCGTTCACCCATTCCTTGAGCAGGAATGGCGTCTCGCCGTCGGAGCCGGTGTCACGAATCGAGGTGATCCCCCCCTCGATGTAGAAGCGCAGCCGTTCCACGCCACGCAGCGCCCCGTCGGCACGACTCCACGCCCGCGCATCGGAGTTGCCGGGCGTGCGATAGTCGATGTGCGTGTGCAGGTCGATGAGCCCGGGCATCACCGTCTTGCCCGCGACGTCGATCACGCGCGCATCCTTGGGCCACGCGGTGCTGCTGGCGGGAAGGACGGCGGCGATCTTGTTGCCGGTGATGACCACGGTCGCCGCGCGTGCGGCGCTTCCGGTGCCATCCCACACGCGCCCACCGCGCAGCACGAGCGTCGCCACCGGGCCGTCGTTGGGCGGCATGGGGATGCGACGCGGATCGTCGGTGGTGTTGGTCCCCGGAGCGAGCCACTTCCGGCGCTCGGTGCGCGTGACCTGCGCGCCGGACCGCGGCGCCAGCGAGACAAGCAGGAGGGTGGCCAGTGCGAGCGCGCGCATACGGTGCGGTGGGAAAAGGTCGGCTGGTGGGGTGAGGCGGGAGCGTCCGCCGTCGAGGATCGCCGCGGCAGCGTGCGCGCCGAGGCCCCCGATTGTCACTCCAAGGGGCGCACGGCGCAACCACTGGCGCGCTGGCCGCTGGGTAACATGGGACGTGGCGACGGCCCGTGTTGACAGCGGCGCGACGCCCCGTATCGTGCCCCACATGTCCTCACGCACTCGCGACCTTCCCGCCCTGCTCGACACCCTCGCGACCATCCTCGGCGACCGCTGGACCCGCGCCGAGTCGGAGTTGCTGCAGCACGGCCGCGGGGAAACGCACCTCGCCGCCGCGCCCCCAGACGTGGTCGTCTACCCCGAGAGCACCGACGAGGTGAGCGCGATCGTCCGTGCCTGTGCCGAGCACGACGCCCCCGTCATCGCGTACGGCGCCGGCTCGTCGCTCGAGGGACATGTGGCGGCGCTGGAAGGCGGGGTGACGGTCGACCTCTCGCGCATGAACCGCATCCTGCGCACCAGCGTCGAGGACATGGACGTGACGGTGCAGGCAGGAGTCACGCGTTTGCAGCTGACGAAAGCGCTGGCGGGGACCGGGGCGACCTTCTTTGTCGACCCGGGGGCCGACGCCACGATCGGCGGGATGACGGCCACCGGCGCCTCGGGGACGACCTCGGTGCGCTACGGGACGATGCGCGAGAACGTCCTCGGGCTCACCGTCGTGATGGCCGACGGCAGTGTGGTGCGCACCGGGGGGCGCGCGCGCAAGTCATCGGCCGGCTACGACCTCACTCGCCTCATGGTGGGGAGCGAAGGGACGTTAGGCGTGATCACCGAGGTGACGCTGCGCCTGCATCCCGTCCCCGACGCCATCGCCGCCGCCGTCTGCGCCTTCGCGTCGATCGACGACGCGGTGCATGCCGTGGTGGCCCTCCTGCAGTGCGGCGTCCCGCTGGCGCGCATCGAGTTGCTCGACGCCATGACGGTGCGGGCGGTGAACCAGCTGAGCGGACTGGATATCCCGAGTGCCCGATGGTCTTCCTCGAGCTGCACGCCTACTCCGCGGCGGCGATCGCCGAGCAGCTGGAGGCCGTGCACGAGATCATCGCCCATCATGCCGGCCGCGTGCACGATTCGGCGACGACCGAGGATGCCCGGACCCGGTTGTGGGAGGCGCGGCACAAGGTGTACTACGCCGGTCTGGCGATGCGTCCCGGCTTTCGCGCGTGGACGACCGACGTCTGCGTCCCGGTATCGCACCTGGCAGCGGTCATCCGCGAGACGCGGGCGGACATCGAAGCGCTGGGGATCGTCGCGCCGCTCGTGGGGCACGTGGGCGACGGCAACTTCCATCTCCTCATGCTCGTCGACCCTAACGACGAGTCGACGGTCGCCGTGGCGCGCGACGCCAACGACCGACTGGTGGCACGTGCCATCGCCTGCGGCGGCACGTGCACCGGCGAGCACGGCGTCGGCGTGGGGAAGATGGGGTCGCTGGCCAAGGAGCACGGCGACCTCCTCCCCGCGATGCGGGCGATCAAGCGGGCGCTCGACCCCAGCAACCTGATGAACCCGGGAAAGGTGGTCGCCTTCTCGCCCTAGGGCGCGCGACCACACGATCCCGGTGCCATCGGCGGACGCGTCCTATCGGGAACGCTTGAGTGGGGGCACGCCAGGAATCTCGATACGGTCCACGCTCCCCTTGGCATCGGTGCCGAAGCTGAACTCCATCCCCGATTCGAGGGCGACGGCCTTGTTGGGCGCCAGGAAGAGCACCTCGGTGCGCGGGATGAACTGCGGCTCCTCGATGAAGAGCTTCCCCCCCACGCGCATCACCGAGGCGCGCACCTTGAAGGGGGCGTCGACCGCGAACGAGCCGACGAACGCTTGGAGCGCCGCCGAGTCGACGGCGATCGGGGCGATCTCTCGCGGCCCGAAGTCGGTCCACTTGTACTCGGCCGCGATGGCGAAGAGGATCTCCTGCGCCAGCGCCGACCCATTGTCGCTGTTGGTCATGACCGCCGCCCCCTTCCCTAACTCCGGGAAGTAAGTCATCTGCGCCCGGTAGCCCTCGTTGGCGCCGCCGTGCCCGAAGTTGAAGCCGGCCCCCTTGCCACCGAGGGCGGGGCCCAGGCCAAACGCCTCCTTCTGCGACGTCAGCATCTCGGTCGCCATCTTCTGCGACAGCACCTTGGTCGACGTGCCGGCGCGTGCCGCGGCGATCTCGATCGACCACTTCATCAGGTCGCTCGGGGTGGTCCAAAGCCCGGCAGCCGCCATCTCGGGGTAGGTGTGCCACCGTCCCTCGACCATCTTGCCGTCGGGGCGATACCCCGCGGCCGCCTGCGGCGCCAGGGCCGCCGAGAGCGGCTGGTCGTAGCCGCTGTTGGTCATCCCGACCGGGTCGAGGACGAGGCGCTTGAGCAGCGCGGGGAACGGCTCGCCGGTCACGTCGGTCATGACGAGCTGCTCGATGGTGATGCCGCCCCCCGAGTAGCGGGAGATCGCGCCGGGGAAGGTGTCGACACGCACCGCCGCGGTGTTGGCGGGCTTGGTGCCGTCCAGCAGCTGCGGCACCGTGGGGACGGAGTCGGTCGCCGCGTAACCCGGAAAGCCGTGCACCGTCAGCCCCGCGTTATGCGAGGCGATGCGCCGCAGCGTGACCTTCTCCTTCGCGGTGAACGGGTTGTCGGGGAGCTTCCAGCTCTTGAGGTAGTCGTTGACCGGTGTGTCGAGCGCGAGCTTCCCCTCCTCCACCAGCCGCAACATCCCGCTCGCCGCCACCGGCTTGCTGATCGACGCCGCCTGGAAGAGCGTGTTCGCATCCACGGAGTCGGCCGTCCCCAGCGCCTTGAGCCCGTACCCGCGCGCCCACACGATGCGCCCGTTGTCGACCACGGCAATGGAGACGCCGGGGACCTTGTGATGCGCCATGCGCTCGGCGAGCGTGTACGTGACCGCCGGCGCCCCCTTGACCGTCAGCTGCGAACGGAGCCCCGCGGTCACGCGGCCCACGGCCGCGTCGTCGTTAGGCTCGGCGGATGAGGGAACGGGGGCGGGGGCGCTGCAGGCGGCGAGCAGGACGGCGCCGGCGGCGACGAGGGAAAACCGATGACGCATCGAGACCTCAAGGTGGGTGGACACGCCGGTGGCCCCCGGCGACGGTGGAGAATGCACGCGGGAGCGCACGGCCGGGAAGGGCGCGCGCCTCCGGATCCGGAGCCGTACGGCGAATCGCGGCCGTCGGTGTCGACCACCCCCTTCCCCCACGCCGTCCGCCGCACGATGATCCCGTCCTCTTCGTCCTGCCGTCATGCCCATCCCGCCAGCCGCCACCACCGCCGCCCACCCGAACACCGTTAGGCGCCTCCTGCGCCTGCTGGCGACAGTCGTCGTCGGGCTCTCGCTGGCCGCTGCCGGCTATGCGGTCGTCGCGTACCGGGCGTACCACCGCGTGCGCCCCGCCGATCGCCCCTGCCTCGACTGCGGCACGCCGGTGACGGTGAACGGCTACCAGCTGCTCGTTCGCGAGGTGGGGAGCGATACGACACGCCCGCCGGTGATCGCCGTGCACGGGGGCCCCGGCCATTCGAGCCTCTCCTTTCGGCGGAGCCTCGACTTTCTCGGCACCCAGCGCCGCCTCGTCTACTACGATCAGCGCGGATCGGGAAACTCGCAGAGCAAGGATCGCCCTGAGGACTTCGTCATCGACAGCCTCGTCGAGGAGCTGGAGGCGTTGCGACGCGACGTGGTGAAGGCCGACAAGGTCGTCCTGCTCGGGCATTCGTTCGGCAGTGCGCTCGTGCAGCGCTATGCCCTGCGCTACGCGTCGCACGTCGACAAGCTCGTGATCGTCGGCGGGATTCGCCTCAACAACGGGATGACGAATCGCTTCGTGTGGCGATGGCTCGGCCCGGCCCTGCTCTCCACCGCCCTCGGCTTCCCCCGAGGCACGGGCGATGACGCCGATCGCTGGTTCACCACGTCCGATACCGCCGGCAGCCTCGCGCGACTGTTCGACCCGAAAAAGGGCGCGCTCCTGGACAGCACCGGGACCGTGCGGTTCGCGGCGTGGCACGCGATCTCGTTCTCGCTCGTGGGTGACGCACAGGAGGACGCGCTGGGCCGTCTCGACATCCCGACCCTCGTTCTGTATGGCGCCGCCGACACCGACTACACGGGGGAGCCGACGGCCAAGGCGATGTGTGCCGTCCTCCCGCGCTGCACTCCGGTTGCCTTCCTGCAGAGTGGGCACTGGCCGTTCCTGGAGGAGCCGGTCCGCTTTCAGCAGGTCGTGGGGGACTTTCTGACCGAGGACCCTTCGCGGCCCGGACGTTGACGCGGGGCGCCCGGTCTCGGTCCATTGTCCGTGACCGCCGCCCAAGCCGCTCCGTCCCTGTCGCATGAAGCCTCACCTCGTTCGCACTACTGTCAGTCTCATCCTGGCCGCCGCCTGTAGCGGCTCGCGCGCCGCCACCCCCTCGGCGAGTGCAACGCACGGCGCGACCCCCGTGACGCCCCCCGGCGACGCCACGCCAGGGACGATCTCCCTGAAGAAGATCGGCTCGTATGCTGGCGCCGGTGCCGCAGCCGCGGAGATCACCGCGTACGATCACGTGAGCCAGCGCCTGTTCGTCGTGAACGGCGCGCTTGGCACCGTCGATGTGCTCGACCTGCGCGTCCCGTCGGCTCCCACGCTCGTGTCGTCCATCAGCGTGCGACAGTTCGGGACGGGGGCCAACAGCGTGGCGGCGTATTCGGGCGTGGTCGCCATCGCCATCGAGGGGCCGGTCAAGACCGCTCCCGGCACCGTGGCCCTTTATCGCGCCGCGACGCTCGACCTGATCAGCAGCGTCTCCGTCGGCGCGCTCCCCGACATGGTGACCTTCACCCCGGACGGGAGCACCGTCCTGGTGGCAAACGAGGGAGAGCCGGACCCGTCGTACCAGCTCGACCCCGAGGGATCGGTCGGGATCATCGACGTGCGCGACGTGACGCACCCGACCGTGCGTTTCGCCGACTTCACGGCGTGGAACGGCAAGGAGGAGTCGTTGCGGCGCAGCGGAGTCCGCATCTTCGGTCCCAACGCCAGCGCGGCACAGGACCTCGAGCCCGAGTTCATCGCCGTCTCTGCCGACGGGCGACGGGCCTGGGCGACGTTGCAGGAGAACAACGCGCTGGCCATCATCGACGTGGTGGGCGCACGCGTCGAGCAGGTCGTCGCGTTAGGCTACCGCGACCACAACGTGGCCGGCCACGGCTTCGATGCCAGCGATCGCGACCAGCGGGTCAACATCCGCCCATGGCCCGTCCTCGGGATGTACCAGCCGGACGCCATCGCCGCCTACACCGCGCAGGGGGCGACCTACCTGGTCACCGCCAATGAGGGAGACCCGCGCGACTACGCCGCCTACAAGGAAGAAGTCCCGGTCGGGACGCAGCTCGACCCGGCGATCTTCACCAGCGCGCGCTGCGGCGGCAGCTGTGCCGGCGATGCCAACCTCGCACGCCTCATGGTGACCAAGGCGATGGGGATGAACGCGGCGACCGGGCAGTGGCACACGCTCTACGCCTTCGGCACGCGCTCCTTCAGCATCTGGAGCGCCGACGGTCGTCAGCTGTGGGATTCGGGCGAGGAGCTGGAGCGCCGCACGAGCGCGCTCCCGATGGTGCGGTTCAACGCTGGCAGCACGGGGAACTCGTTCGACGATCGGAGCGACAACAAGGGGCCGGAGCCCGAAGGGGTCGTCATCGGCAGGCTGGGGAGCAAGACCTTCGCCTTCATCGGACTGGAGCGCGTGGGCGGGATCATGGTCTACGACGTCACCCGTCCCACCGCACCGCAGTTCGTCACCTACGCCAACACCCGCGACGGTGCGGCCGGCGACCTGGGACCCGAGGGGATCCACTTCGTCCCGGCGGCCCGATCGCCTAACGGGGCGCCACTCCTCATCGTGGGAAACGAGGTCAGCGGGACGACGGCGATCTTCCGCGTGGTGCTGCAGTAACAGCCGTGACATGACAGGGCGGCGTCCGCGACCCGGGCGCCGCCCTGTGTCATCTG
>Ga0116177_10003157_pt1 | contig 12097 bp, 11 predicted proteins | sample AD_STIC10_MetaG_FD_89750 | JGI IMG/M metagenome (GOLD analysis project Ga0116177, IMG submission 89750) | Active sludge microbial communities of municipal wastewater-treating anaerobic digesters from USA - AD_STIC10_MetaG | ecosystem: Engineered > Bioreactor > Anaerobic > Digestate | place: USA...
ATCAGCGTGCCGTGGGTCCACTTGTTGACGTCGGGAAAGGTGTGCGCCAGCCCCAGCAGGCCGGCGCCGAAGAGCGTGAACACGGCACTGCCCAGCGTCCAGTGCAGCGCCAGCGTGTTGGGGTGCGACAGGCCGGAGCGGCGCATCGCCGAGTACGCGTAGATCGCCATGCCCACCAGCGCCAGCGGCTCGAGCGCGCTGAAGATGCCGCCGATGGGCAACCAGTACGCCGGCACGCCGACCCAGTAGTAGTGGTGCGCCGTGCCCAGGATGCCGGCGATGAAGACCAGGCCGACGATCACGTACAGCCACTTCTCCATCACCTCGCGGTCGGCCCCCGACAGGCGGATCAGCAGGTAGGCCAGGAAGCCGCCCTGGATCATTTCCCACACGCCCTCGACCCACAGGTGGATGGTCCACCAGCGGTAGAAGATCGCCACGGTGTAGTTCTCGAACTCCAGCAGCGCCGGCAGGTACAGCACCGCGGCCAGCCCCAGGCCGAGCACCAGCACGCCCTCGGTGGTCGTGAAGCGCCCGGACTTCCAGATCGTCATGCCGATGTTGTAGAGGAAGATCAGCATGCACAGCACGATGACGATCTTGTGCGGCAGCGGCTGCTCGAGCAGCTTGTTGCCGGTGCCGTAGCGGAACAGGTAGCCCACCACCGCGGTCAGGCCCATCAGCGTCCACAGCAGCAGCTGCAGGTAGGCGAGCCTGACGCTGTACAGCTCGGTACGCGACTCGTCGGGCACCATCCAGTAGGTCGCCCCCATGAAGCCGGTCAGGACCCACACGATCAGCAGGTTGGTGTGGATGACCTTGGTGACATCGAAGGGCAGGATGTAGAGCAGCGGGTCGGGCCCCAAGTACTTGGCCGCCGACAGCAGGCCGAACACGAGCTGCAGGCCGAACAGCACCATCGCGACCGCGAAGTACCAGTAGGCGACCGATTGGGACCTGTAGCGCATCGTGTGGATCCTCGAGACGGGCGCCGGACTACTTGAAGGTCGCCAGGTAGGCGACCAGCTGGGCGACCTGCTCGGGCGTCAGGTCCTTGCCGTAGGTGGCGGGCATGAACGACACCCCGCTCGCCGAATACATCGCGCCGGCGACCGTGTGCGCGCTGGGCTGCACGATGGACTCGCGCAGGTAGCCGGCCGCATCGGTGGCCTGGCCCTTGTAGCCGGCCGATCCGACCGTCTGCCCTGCGCGGGTGGCCACGCCCGCCAGCGACGGCCCGGCCATCTGGACGCCCGGCTGCAGCGAGTGGCAGGCGGCACAGGCCGGGGCGGCGGTCCGGAACACGGCCTCGCCCAGCGCGATCGGATCCTTGTCCGTCACCGGTGCGGAAGCGGTCGGCCGGGCCGGCGTGGCCGCGGCAGGTGCCGGGCCCGCGGGTCGCGCGCCCATCGGTCCGATGGCCGCGCCCGTCACCAGGATCGGCCGCGGCGGCCAGCCCTGGTTGTCCACCTTGCTCACCCAGTCGAGGAACGACACCAGATCGGCGATCTCGACCTCGCTCATGTCCTGCCGGGGCATCAGCCGCCGGTGGCGCTGCTCGTCGTAGAACTTCGATGGATCCCTGAGGTAGGCCTGGAGATAGGCCGCGCCCCGGTGCTGCGCGATCTTGGTCAGGTCGGGCGCGTAGTACGCCCCCTCGCCGAACAGGGTGTGGCAGTTGATGCAGTTGTTCCTGTGCCAGACATCCTTGCCATGCGCGACGGCCGGCGTGATGTTCTGCGCGTTCGTGAGTCGGGGGAACTGCCGGTGGCTGTCGATCGTGAGCCCGAGAAAGGCCAGCGCGGCCACCAGGGTCGAACCGATCGCGAAGAGCCGCGCCTGTCGCTTGTTCATGGCGGGGCCGGCAGCGTCAGACGCTGATGCCTGTCCAGTAGGTGATCGCGATCCAGGCGGCGTAGACGACGCCCGCCGACATCAGACCGAGCACGACATGGCTGAAGATCCTGAAGCCCTGGTATGCGGTCATGGGCGGGGCATCAACCCGGAGACGGGAGACACCGGCACGGAGGAGACGCAGCAGGCATCCCTTCATGCTGCTCAAGCCGGCTTCGGCCGTCTGTACGGTGGCGCACCCCGGCCCGGCCGCGGCCTAGCGACCCGAGGCGGCCGGCCTCACACACTGCGACGCACCATCATCTCCTTGATCTTGCCGATGGCCCGTGCCGGGTTCAGCCCTTTCGGGCAGACGTCGGTGCAGTTCAAGATCGTCCGGCAGCGGAACCGGCGGTACGGGTCCTGAAGCCCGTCCAGGCGCGCCGCCGGCCTGGTCGCGGCTGTCGAACAGGAACCGATAGACCTGCAGCAGGCCGGCCGGCCCGGCATTCCGGTCGGGTTCCACCAGAAACGGGTGCAGGCGCTGGAACAGCAAGGCACACAGGATGCATTCGTACTGGCCATCGCGTTCATGGCGGGCTTCGGGCGACTGCCATCGACCGCGCTCGGGCGGTGGGTCGTCGTTCACCAGCCAGGGCTTGACCGAGTGGTCGTGCTCGACGGACGGGCGCAGGCTGTGCTGGGGCGGGGCCAGGCGTCTGTTCGGCAATGCACGCCGCGGGCCCGTCTCGTCCCTGGGCGGGCGGTCGCCGGCGGCGTCGAGGCAGCGCCCTCGGCCCCGAGACCCGCGCGGACCTCGGGGCACCGGCCGGGCAGGCCGCCAGGGGCGCGCCGCGCGCCACGTGGGCGATCGACCGGCCTGCCGCGATGAAGGCCTGCAGCCGGAGCGGCCCGGTCCGAGGGTCCGTTGGCGCCACGACGATCGCGGCGTTTTTTGCAGTTGGCAAATCTGTTCGTAGTAGGCAAACTACGCGCGTGTCCACTCGAGAGTCGCCATGCGCAGCAGCCCGCCCGAAGACGCCTCCAAGGAAGACAAGGCGCAACGAGCCGTTCAATCGGTCGAGGTCGGCGGCCGCCTGTTGCTCGCCCTGGCCGACAGCCAGACGCCGCTGACCTTGAGAGACCTTTCCAGCCGGGCCGGGCTGCCGCCGTCGCGCGCGCACCCTTACCTGGTGAGCTTCGGCAAGCTCAGGCTGATCGAACAGGAGGCCGAGACCGGCCGCTACGCGCTGGGCCCCGCTGCGCTGCAACTGGGCCTGACCTGCCTGCAGCAGCTCGACCCCTTTCGTGCGGCGCTGCCCGTCGCGCAGCAGCTCGCCGAATCCACCGGGCATGCGGTGGCCCTGGCGGTGTGGGGCAACTTCGGGCCCACCATCGTGCGCCTGTTCGAAGCCCGGGAGCCGCTGCACGTCGCCATGCGCGCCGGAACGGTGATGTCGATCCTCGGCACCGCCACCGGCCGGGCCTTCGCCGGGGTGATGCCCGCCGGGCGCATCGAGAAGGCCCTCGCGCTGGCACTCGGAGATCCCGAAGCGCACAGGACGCCGCTGCTCAAGGCCAAGGCCCGGGCCTTGCGGGACGCCGTCGCCGAGCTACGCGAACACGGTGTCGCGCGCGCCGAGGGGCGGCCCATCCCCGGGGTCAACGCGTTCAGTGCACCGGCCTTCGATCACGAAGGCGAGCCGGTCATCGTGATCACGGCGCTGGGACACCAGGACCACTTCCCGGCCGACTGGAACTCCGGCGTGGCGCAGGCGGTTCGCGACGCTGCCGCCGACATCTCGAGCCGCCTGGGCTGGCGTGACGCCGCGTCGGTGGCCTCGCCGAGCCCGCTCGCGCCCTCGAAGCCCGGGACCTGAGTCCGGCAACGGCCCACGACCATCGGCCGAAGGGCACGAGCCGGTCGCGAACCTCAAGGCCGGCCGCGTCGAGAACTCCCCGTGCGTCGTGCCGGCCACCGGGAACGGCCGTCCCTGCGACCGCAGGGGCTGGATCGGCGCCTTCGACACCAGCCTGACGAACACGCCGCTGCACAGCGGCATCGTCGCCGAAGTCCACGCCCTGCTCGACCTGGCGCAGGGCGCGCTCGACGGCGACCGCCCGCCGCCCTGCGAGCCGGCCGACTTCACCGAACGCCCCGGCGACCGCGTGCTGCTCTTCTGCGGCGACCCGATGCGGTTCCCCGAGGGCCTGGACGTGGCCGTCGTGCTGCCCGAACGGCAGGCGGCCCGTTCGGGCCGCTTCGCGGTCGGCAGGGTCGCACGCGACGGCGAGGAAGCCCCGGCGCGCCGCTGCCGGCGCGGCGCGACCGGGCCGACGCCCGCCACGTCGACGACACGCTGGCGCTGCACGCCCACACCGCGTGCAACCCGCTGCTGCGCATCGCGATCGACGGGCCGCGCCGGCAGCACGCCTGGCGAAGAAGCGCGGCTGGATCGTGCGCGACGGGCTGGGCCTGGCCCACAATGCCGTCATGCGCAGGCTGTCCCGGATCGTCGACGTGCTGCGGGTCGCCGCGGGCGGCAGCCGCGGCGTGGGCATCGCCTGGACCGAAATGGCCCGCGGCCTGCTCGCGCCCCGCGTGCGGCTCGACGGGGTCGACGCCGGGCGCCGGGCACGGCCGCTCGCAGCGGCCTTCGCCCGCTGCGTCGAATTCAGCTTCGAGCCGCTGTGCGCGGCCGCGGAGCCGGTACATGCATGAGCTGAGCCTGGCCGGCGGCATCGTGCGCCTCGTCGAGGACGCGGCGCAGCGCGAGCGCTTCTCGCGCGTGTCGCGGCTGCGGCTCGAGGCGGGTGCGCTCGCCGGCGTCGAGGTGCGCGCCCTGCGCTTCGCGCTCGAGGCCATCACGCCCGGCACCTGCCTCGACGGGGCAACCATCGACATCGACGAGCCGCCGGGCACCGCCTGGTGCCTGCACTGCGCGTGCAGCGTCGAGATCGCCTCGCGGGCCGACCCCTGCCCGCGCTGCGGCGGGTTCCAGATCCAGGCGACCGGCGGGACCGAGCTGCGCGTGCTCGACCTGATGGTCCACGACGACCAGGAGACTTGACATGTGCGTGGTCTGCGGCTGCGGCACCGGGGCGGCCCTCGCCCCGAACGAAAACGGGCACGGGCAGGGCCACGGCCACGGCCACGAACACGGACACGATCACGACCACGGACACGTCGTCGTCGCCCCCGGCGGCGACCTGCACTATGGCGCCGGCGCGGCGCGCGTGTCGGTGCCGGGCATGAGCCAGGCGCGGGCGCTGCGGCTCGAGGCCGACGTGCTCGGCGCGAACCGGCGCCTGGCCGCGGACAACCGCGCGCACTTCGCGGCCCACGGGGTGACGGCCTACAACCTCGTGTCCAGCCCGGGCTCGGGCAAGACCACGCTGCTGTGCGCGACCATCGAGCACCTGTTGGCCCATGCACCGACGCTGCCGCTGGCGGTGATCGAGGGCGACCAGCAGACCTCGAACGACGCCAACCGCATCCGCGCCACCGGCGCCGCGGCGATCCAGGTCAACACCGGCAAGGGCTGCCACCTCGATGCGCAGATGGTCAGCGACGCGTTCTCGCGGCTGCATCTGCACGCCCACGCCCACGCCGGGGCCGCAGCCGGTGCGGCCGGGACGCAGGCCCTGCTCTTCATCGAGAACGTCGGCAACCTCGTCTGCCCGGCGATGTGGGACCTGGGCGAGGCGGCCAAGGTCGCGATCCTGTCGGTCACCGAAGGCGAGGACAAGCCGATCAAGTACCCGGACCTGTTCGCCGCCGCGCGGCTGATGGTGCTGAACAAGATCGACCTGCTGCCGCACCTCGACTTCGACGTGCCGAAGTGCATCGAGTACGCGCGCCGCGTGAACCCGGGCATCGAGGTGCTGCTGGTCTCGGCCCGCACCGGCCAGGGCCTCGACGCCTGGGTCGACTGGCTGCTGCAGCCGGCCGAGTGAACCCCATGACCGACGCCACGTCGCTGACCCTGCCCCGGCCCGCGCCGGCACGCGTGCTGGCCTGCGGCGCCTACCTGAAGAACCGCGCCGCGCGGCTCGACGGGCGGCAGCTGCAGGTCTCGGTGCTGCACGGCGACCTGGGCGAGGCCGCGGCCTGCCGCGCGCTCGACGCGTCGGTGGACGCGCTGCGCCTGCGGCCCGGTGCCGGGCCGCAGGCCGTGGCGCACGACCTGCATCCGGACTTCCACAGCACCCGTGTCGCGCAGGCCGTGGCCGACGAGCTGGGCGTCCCGGCGATCGGCGTGCAGCACCACCACGCGCACATCGCCGCCGTGGTCGCCGAGCACGGCCTGGCCGCGCCGGTGATCGGCCTGGCACTCGACGGCGTGGGCCTGGGCAGCGACGGCACGGCCTGGGGCGGCGAGCTGCTGTGGGTCGGCGGCGGCGCGCAGGCCCACCACTGGCGCCGCCTGGCGCACCTGCCGGCCCTGGCGCTGCCCGGCGGCGACGTCGCGGCGCGCGAGCCCTGGCGGCTGGCCGCCGCGGTGCTGTTCGCGCTCGGCCGGGGCGACGAGATCGAGCCGCGCTGCGCCCCGGCGGTCGGTGTGCAGGCCGCGCGCACGGTGCACGCGATGCTGAAGCGCGGCCTGAACTGCCCGCCGACGACCAGCGCCGGACGCTGGTTCGACGCCGCGGCCGGCGCGCTGGGCCTGAGCGTGCGCCAGTCGGCCGAGGCCGAGGCGGCGATCGCGCTCGAGCGCTGCGCCGCCGACGCGCTGCGCGCGCATCCCGGCCTCGGCGTCGCATCGACCGGGCTCGACCTGTGGCCCGTGCTGGCCACGCTGCTGGCCGTCGACCCCGGTGACGCCGACGCGGTGGCCCGCGGCGCGGCGCAGTTCCACCTCGCGCTGGCCGCCGGGCTGGCGCAGGCGGCCATCGAGGCCGCGCGCCTGCACGGCCTGCACGACGTGGCGCTCGGCGGCGGCTGCTTCATGAACCGCGTGCTCTCCGGCGCCGTGACCGACCGGCTGCGCGCGGCCGGCCTGTCGGTGCACCGGCCGTCGGCGCTGGGCTGCGGCGACGCCGGCCTCGCGCTGGGCCAGGCCTGGGTGGCCGCGTGCCAGGTCGATGCCGGCCGGTCGCCGAACCACACCGCCGGGGCCCGCGCCCCGGCCCTCGAAGGGAACCCCTGACCATGTGCCTGGCCCTGCCCGCACGTCTCGTGCACCGGCTCGACGACGACCGGGCCGTCGTCGACCTCGGCGGCGTGCGCAAGACCATCTCGGTGGCGCTGACGCCCGAAGCCCAGACCGGCAGCTACGTCATCGTGCATGTCGGCCATGCCATCGGCGTGCTCGACGCCGATGAGGCCGAGCGCACGCTGGCGCTGTTCGCCGAGCTCGCAGCCTCGGGGACCCAGCCGTGAAATACGTCGACGAGTTCCGCGACGGCGGCGTCGCGCGCGGCATCGCCGCGGCGCTGGCCGGCGAGGTCGACCGCTCGCGCCAGTACAGCTTCATGGAGTTCTGCGGCGGCCACACGCACGCGATCTCGCGCTACGGCATCGCCGAGCTGCTGCCACCGAACGTGCGCATGGTGCACGGCCCTGGCTGCCCGGTGTGCGTGCTGCCCATCGGCCGCATCGACCTTGCCATCGGCCTGGCGCTCGAGCGCGGCGTGATCCTGTGCACCTACGGCGACGTGATGCGCGTGCCGGCCAGCGAAGGCCTGTCGCTGATGCGCGCCAAGGCCCGCGGCGCCGACATCCGCATGGTCTACTCGGCCGCCGACGCGTTGACGCTGGCGCGCGATCACCCGGGCCGCGAGGTCGTGTTCCTGGCGATCGGCTTCGAGACCACGACGCCGCCGACCGCGCTGGTGATCCGCCAGGCAGCCAAGGCCGGGCTCGCGAACTTCAGCGTGCTGTGCAACCACGTGCTGACGCCCAGCGCGATCACGCACATCCTCGAGTCGCCCGAGGTGCGCGAGTACGGCACCGTGCCGATCGACGGCTTCGTCGGCCCGGCGCACGTCAGCATCGTCATCGGCTCGCGGCCCTACGAGCACTTTGCCGAGGAGTACCGCAAGCCGGTGGTCATTGCCGGCTTCGAGCCGCTCGACGTGATGCAGGCCATCGTCATGCTCGTGCGCCAGGTCGAGCAGGGCCGGGCCGAGGTCGAGAACGAGTTCACGCGCGCCGTCACGCGCGACGGCAACCTCGCCGCGCAGGCGGTGGTGTCCGAGGTCTTCGAGCTGCGCCCGAGCTTCGAGTGGCGCGGCCTCGGCGAGGTGCCCTACAGCGCGCTGAAGATCCGACCGGCGTTCGCGGACTTCGACGCCGAGGCGCGCTTCGGCCTGAGCTACCGGCCGGTGCCCGACCACAAGCAGTGCGAGTGCGGCGCGATCCTGCGCGGCGTCAAGAAGCCGGTGGACTGCAAGCTCTTCGGCACGGTGTGCACGCCCGACAACCCGATGGGCTCGTGCATGGTGTCGTCCGAAGGGGCATGCGCGGCGCACTACACCTATGGCCGCTTCCGCGACATCCCGGTGGTGGCGGCGTGAACGCCTGCCGTCGCGGGGCTTCGGCGAGGGCGGGCGGGTGCACTTGCCGTCGGGCTGAAGTTTGGGCCGGGCCTGGACGGCCCGACCTCCAACTTCTTCATGCCCGACGGCAAGCGCACCCACCCGCCCTCGCAAGGACCGTCGAGCCTGGCCGCCAACCGCAAACACCTCGTCGCGCGTGGAGGTGCGGGGCGCCGGGCACGGGCTGGACTTTGGGCCGGCCCTGGACGGGCCGACCTCCAAGTCCTTCATGCCCGTGCCCGGCGCCCCGCACCTCCACGCGCCGCACCCGCCTCAGAGCGTCGACGACACCCAGCCCATGACCCCGAAGAAGGACTACCTGCGCCCCGTCGACTTCCGCCACGGCCGCGTCGACATGAACCACGGCGCCGGCGGCCGCGCGTCGGCGCAGCTGATCGACGAGCTGTTCGCGCGCGCCTTCGACAACGACTGGCTGCGCCAGGGCAACGACGGCGCGCTGCTCGACCTGCCCGCCGGCCACCGCCTGGTGATGGCGACCGACGCGCACGTGATCTCGCCGCTGTTCTTCCCGGGGGGCGATATCGGCTGCCTGGCGGTGCACGGCACGGTCAACGACGTGGCGATGCTCGGCGCGACACCGCTGTACCTGAGCGCGAGCTTCATCCTCGAGGAAGGCTTCCCGCTGGCGGACCTGAAGCGCATCGTCGAGTCGATGGCCGCGGCCTCGCGCGAGGCCGGCGTGCCCGTGGTCACCGGCGACACCAAGGTCGTCGAGCAGGGCAAGGGCGACGGCGTGTACATCTCGACCACCGGCATCGGCATCGTGCCGCCCGGCCGCGACATCGGCGGCGCGAACGCGCGCCCGGGCGACGCGGTGCTGGTCTCGGGCACGGTCGGCGACCACGGCGTGGCGGTGCTGTCGCAGCGCGAGTCGCTCGAGTTCGAGACCACGATCGAGTCCGACACCGCCGCGCTGCACGGCCTCGTCGCGCGGCTGCTCGCGGCCGTGCCCGAAGGCGCCGTGCGCACGCTGCGCGACCCCACGCGCGGCGGCCTGGCGACCACGCTCAACGAGATCGCGCGGCAGTCGAAGGTCGGCCTGCTGCTCGACGAGCGCGCGATCCCGGTCCGGCCGCAGGTGCACGCCGCCTGCGAGCTGCTCGGGCTGGACCCGCTGTACATCGCCAACGAGGGCAAGTGCCTGGTGGTCTGCGCCGACGCCCACGCCGACACAGCCCTCGAGGCGCTGCGTTCGCACCCGCTCGGCCGCGACGCCGCGCGCATCGGCCGCGTCGTCGACGACCCGCAGCATTTCGTGCAGATGGCCACCGGCTTCGGCGGGCGGCGCATGGTCGACTGGCTCAGCGGCGAGCCGCTGCCGCGCATCTGCTGAGCGGCCGCCCGGCACCTCCCCGTGCGCCTGCTGCTGCTCGCCCACGCCTTCAACGGCCTCACGCAGGCCCTGCATGGCGCACTGCGCGAGGCCGGCCACACGGTGTCGGTCGAGCTCGACATCTCGGACGCGGTGACCGCCGAGGCCCTGGCCCTGTTCGAGCCCGACGTTCTGATCGCGCCCTTCCTGAAGCGGCGCCTGCCCGAATCGGTGTGGTCGACGCGACCCTGCCTGGTCGTGCACCCCGGCCCGCCCGGCGACCGCGGCCCGGCCGCGCTCGACTGGGCCGTGTGGCGCGCCGAGCCGCACTGGGGCGTGACGGTGCTGCAGGCCACGGCCGAGTTCGACGCCGGCCCGGTCTGGGCCTGGCGCGCGTTCGCGATGCGTCCGGGCGCCACCAAGGCGAGCCTCTACCGCCACGAGGTGACGCGGGCCGCGACCGAGGCCGTGCTCGACGCGCTGCAACGCTTCGTGCCCGGCGCGGGCGGCCCGCAGCCCGCGCCGGCGCTGCCTGCGCAACGCGGCCGCTGGCAGGCGCCGATGCCCGCGGCGCTGCGCCGCATCGACTGGCAGGCCGACGACACCGCGACGGTGCTGCGCCGCATCGCCGCCGCCGACGGCCATCCGGGCGTGGCCGACGCGCTGTTCGGCCAGGACTGCCAGCTGTTCGACGCCCACCCGGCCACGCCCGCCGCGCTCGCCGCCGCGCCGCCGGGCCGGCCCGGCGATCCCGTCGCGCGGCGCGGCCCGGCGCTGCTGCGCCGCACGCGCGACGGCGGCGTCTGGATCGGCCACGTCTGCCGCGCGCCCGCGGCCGACGCGCCGGCGCTCAAGCTGGCCGCCACCGGCGCGTTCGCAGACGAGGCCGCGGCGCTGCCCGAGCTGCCGGTGCCGCTGCAACGCGACGCCGCCGAATGGGACGAACTGCACTACGACGAAACCGGCCCCGCCGGCGCGCGCACGGGCTGGCTGCAGTTCGACTTCCACAACGGCGCGATGTCGACCCGCCAGTGCGTACGGCTGCGCGACGCGTTGCGCGACCTGCGGCGCCGCGACACCCGCGTGCTGGTGCTCGCCGGCGGCGCCGACTTCTTCGCCAACGGCATCCACCTGCACGACATCGAGGCCGCGGCGCACCGGCCCGGCGACAGCGCCGCCGAGGCCTCGTGGCGCAACATCCAGGCGATGAACGACGTGGTGCTCGAGCTGCTCATGCTCACCGACCGCCTGACGGTGGCGCTGCTGCAGGGCAACGCCGGGGCCGGCGGCTGCTACCTGGCCTTCGCGGCCGACGAGGTCTGGGCGCATGGCGGCGTGGTGATGAACCCGCACTACCGGAACATGGGCAACCTGCACGGCTCGGAGTACTGGACCTACACGCTGCCGCGACGCGCCGCGCCCGGCCAGGCCGACGCGCTGGTGCGCCGCGTGATGCACGGGCGGCTGCCGATGCCGGCGCGCGAGGCGTGCTCGCTCGGCCTGGTCGACCGCGTGCTCGCCGGCGACGCGGCCGGCCTGCGCGAGGCAGCGCGGGCCGAGGCCGAGGCCCTGGCCGCAGCGCACGATCTCGACGAGCGCGTGGCCGCCAAGCAGCAGCGCCGGACGCAGGACGAGGCCCGCCGCCCGCTGGCCGCGTACCGCGACGACGAACTGCGTCACATGCATCGCAACTTCCACGGCTTCGACCCGAGCTACCACGTGGCCCGCCACCATTTCGTGACCCGCAAGCCGCACGCCCGGACGCCGCGCCACCTCGCGGTGCACCGCGAGCGCTCCCGTCGCGTGAACAGGCCCTAGTGCCTGGGGCAGTGAACGGCCGCGTGCCAGCGTTCGAGCTGGCCCACGTCGACCAGGCCGCGCCAGGATCCGCCGTCCACCACGCCGGCGGCGGGTGTGTCGTGCGAACCCAGCCCGTCGAGGTCGGCGAGCACATCGCCGACCGCGTCGGCCGCGGTGTAGAGGCTGCGCGTCAGCAGCACCGGCAGGCCGGCACCCCGGGCGGACGCGGCGCCGACGGCCGAGTCCTCGATCGCCAGCGCGTCCTGGGCCGTCATGCGCAGCTGCTCGAGCACCCAGCAGTAGACGTCGGGCGCGGGCTTCTTGCGCGGCACCACGTCGCCGGCGCCGACCACCGCGAACCAGTCGCGGGCCGACGGCCCCAGCGTCGCGTCGACGAGCTCGCGCACGTTCGCCTCGTGGGTGGTGGTCGCGATCGCCAGCGTCAGCCCGCGCAGCCGCGCCTCGACGAGCACGCGCCGCACGCCCGGGCGCAGCTGCACCGCGCCCTGGCGCACCGCCTGCGCGTAGTGCGCGGTCTTGCGCTCGTGCAGGCGCTGGATGCGCCCGGCGGCCTCGGGCGCCGCCGCGGCC
>Ga0116177_10003161_pt1 | contig 12090 bp, 13 predicted proteins | sample AD_STIC10_MetaG_FD_89750 | JGI IMG/M metagenome (GOLD analysis project Ga0116177, IMG submission 89750) | Active sludge microbial communities of municipal wastewater-treating anaerobic digesters from USA - AD_STIC10_MetaG | ecosystem: Engineered > Bioreactor > Anaerobic > Digestate | place: USA...
GACGCCCTAATCGATTCTGAAGTCTGCGTAAACGATGTATTGAATTATCGAATACTCTGACGTCTGCACCCAGTCCAATTGCTGCGCGGGCTGCGTACTCACCTACTGTTCCTGCTCCGATAATTACTACGACTGATGGCGGAATTCCTGCAACACCGCCAAGCAATTCACCTTTACCACTGAATGCATTACTCAGATACTCTGCTGCAATAAGGATACTTGAACTTCCAACGATCTCACTCATTGCCTGAATGATCGGATACACTCCCGATTCATCATGGATAAATTCGTATCCGATTGCAGTGATCTTTTTGTTTGATAGGGTTCTTATGTATTCAGAATTCTGCATACTCATCTGCAAAATAGAGATCAACGTCTGACGTGTCTGGAACAACTCAACCTCCGCTTTTGATGGCGGTGCTACTTTTAAAATTATATCAGCTTTATATACTTCTTCTGAACTGTAAGCGATCCGTGCTCCGGCTTCGCTGAAATCTGAATCTTCGATTTTGGATGCTGCACCGGCTCCTGCTTCTATAACGATCTGATGTCCGTGGTTTGTCAGAAGCGCAACAGATTCAGGGATCAAAGGCACCCTGTTTTCCTGAAAAGAAATTTCCTTTGGGATTCCAATATAGAGTTGCTTATGCTGCTTGCGTACTTCCAGCATCGCTTCCTGTGGCATCAGCGCCGCAGAGGCCGCTAAAGATGCACTGACTTTTCTTTCAATCATGAGAAAATGTAATCTTTCTTTTTACACCATCAGAAACGATAGTGACTTCAATCTTTGGTTCAGGCACTAAATTTAAAATTTTTTCCGGCCATTCAACCAAACAAATGTTCCCGCTATAAAAATATTCTTCACAACCGATATCAACAGCTTCCTGCTCCTTTTCAATCCGATAAAAGTCGAAATGATAGACCAATTCACCGTTTTTACATGAATATTCGTTGATGATGGAGAACGTCGGACTACTCACATTCTCAACTACTTCGAGTTCCTGACAGATGTACCGGATAAAGGTTGTCTTGCCGGCACCCATTTCACCTTTGAAGATCCAGACTTTCACTTCACCTGCAAAATTTATCAACGACTTCGCCGCTGAAGTTAATTCTGATTCATTCTTTACTAAAATTTCAAAACGGTTCATTTCAGATCATCAATTGAAATTTGCTTATCACAAAACCCAAACTCTTCCTTTTGATTATTCGACGCAACAATGATCGTTCTGTCCATTGCATACTTCCGGATCATTTCCTGATACCATTTTACAACTTCACTATCCAGATTGCTGCAAGGCTCATCAAGTAAAAGAATTGAAGTGTCTGATAAAATAGCAAGTGTGAGTTTTATTCTTTGCTTCATTCCTGAAGAAAAAAACTTGAATACTTTATCCTTTTTTGATTCCAGTCCTGATAAATTCAAAACCTCCCCTTCAGACAAATTATTCTTTGCTTTCTTAAATTTAAAATGAAAATGAATGATCTCTTCCAGAGTAAATTCTTCAATCAATTCAAGATAAGGAGCAGAAATTGAAATTGAATGATAGATCTCGTCGACTGAAATCTCAGTGCTATCAGAATGATATTTTATCTGACCTTCCGTTAAGCCTGTAGCTCCTGAGAGTATTTGTAACAAAGTTGATTTTCCTGAACCATTTGGTCCGAGGATGACCAATTTTGCACCTGGCTCCAGAGTGAGATCCAGATTTCTGAAAATCCACTCACGATAAAATTTCTTTCCGGCTTTATTTAATGTAATGGTCACAGGATAAAATTAATCTTCACCACGACTATATCCTTTCATAATTCCTCTTTCGGATTTACGAACAAAATCAAGGATGATATCACGCTCTGTACTTTGAGCAATTTCTTTATTGACTTCTTCTAATGCATGTGAATTACTGAGACCTTTTACAAAAAGTATTCTGTAAACGTTCTGGATCTCTGTAATTGTTTCTGTAGAAAAACCACGACGACGTAAGCCTACTGAATTAATTCCAACATATGACAAAGGTTCATGAGCTGCTTTTACATACGGCGGAACATCTTTTCTTACCAACGAACCTCCGCTGATCATTACATGCGAACCGATATGTACAAATTGATGTATTGCTGAAAGTCCGCCGATGATTGCAAAATCATCTATAGTAATATGACCGGCAAGCGTTGCACCATTTGCAAGAATGCAATGATTTCCAACGATGCAGTCGTGAGCCACATGTACATATGCCATCAGCAGGTTATCGTTTCCAACAATAGTTTTTCCTAATGCTTTTGTTCCACGGTTGATAGTCACAAATTCACGGATCACTGTGTTGTCGCCGATCTCTGCAGTTGTTGGTTCGCCTGAAAATTTCAGATCCTGCGGTACTGCAGATATTACTGCTCCGGGAAATATCTTGACATTCTTTCCAATCCGTGCACCAGGGAATATTGTGACATTGCTTCCGATCCACGTTCCATCACCGATTACGACATCGTCATGAATCATTGTGAAAGGATCAATTACGACATTCTTTCCAATAACAGCATTAGGATGGATACTTACAAGATTACTCATTAGCCGGAGGCGATTATTTTTTATCGCGCCGAACGATCTGCGCCATCATTTCTGATTCCATTACAACTTTATTTCCGACAAATGCTTTTCCTTTCATATGACAAATACCACGACGGATCGGTGTGATTAATTCAAGGTGAAAAATAATAGTATCGCCGGGAGAAACCATATCCCTGAATTTCGTATTGTCGATCTTCATAAAATAGGTCAGATAATTCTCCGGATCAGGAACAGAATTCAAAACAAGAATTCCACCTACCTGTGCCATTGCTTCGATCTGAATTACTCCCGGGAAAACCGGAGCACCTGGAAAATGTCCGGGGAAGAACCATTCATTCATCGTTACATTCTTCACTCCTACTACGTGCTTGTCACTTAATTCAATGATCTTATCGACAAACAAAAACGGAGCGCGGTGTGGAAGAAATTTCATTACACCATTTATATCAAGCAATGGTTTTTCTGCAGGATCGTATTTCGGAGCTCGCTCACGGAAGCGATCACGCTTCATCAATGCTTTTATCTTTCTTGCAAACTCAACATTGGCAACGTGACCCGGACGAGCAGCAAGTATGTGGCCTTTTAAAGGGGCCCCAACAAGTGCAAGATCACCTACTATATCCAGAAGTTTATGTCTGGCAGGTTCATTTGAAAAACGCAATTTCACATTATTCAAAAAGCCGCGTTCAGCAGTAACTTTTTCTTTGTTAAAGATCTTTGCAAGATGCGCAAGCTTCTCATCTGACACAGGCTTGTCAACAACAACAATTGCATTATTGATATCACCACCTTTGATCAGATTATGTTCAAGAAGCATTTCAAGTTCATGCAGAAAACAAAACGTTCTGCTATCACTTATCTCTTCCTTGAATTCTCCAATGTTATATAAAATTGCATGTTGCGTTCCTAACAGATCACTGTTGTAATCGACCATAACCGTGATCCGGAAATCATCACTCGGTACTGCAAGCATTTCTGTCTTACGCTTTGGATCTTCGTAAGTAATATTTTCACTCAGGGAATAATAGTGACGCTCTTCTTTCTGATCAACTTTTCCGACTTTCTCAAAAATATCCATAAAAGGTCTTGAGCTTCCATCCATGATCGGAACTTCCGGACCATCAATTTCCATAAGGATGTTATCGATTTCCATTCCTGCCAATGCAGCAAGAACATGTTCAATCGTACTTACCCGTGCACCATTTTTACTAATGGTAGTTCCCCTGTCGGTATCAGTTACATAATCAACATCAGCCTCAACAGTTGGAGATCCGGGCAGATCTATTCTTTTGAAAATATAACCATGATTTTCCGGAGCAGGTTTGAACGTAAGGTTCACATTGGCACCGGTGTGTAATCCGACTCCTGACACAGTAACCTCATGCTTCAATGTAGTCTGCATGGGAATTTCATTCTCAGCCTTTGCAGCCGGAGCTACATTAGGTTCAACAAGTGTTTGATTTTCAGCCATTATTTTTAGAATCTAGAATCGAGCGGACTTTGCCGATTTATTCAAAAGTTGTCAAAAATAAACCTATTTCTGAAAAAGCCGCCTACTTTGACGATGAATTCAAAAGATTTTATGAACCTGGGAAACGCAAGGTTTGACAAAATGCCAAAATTCGTAAAAAACGCAGAAATGCAATTGTTTGGGCAAAAAACACTTAAAAATAAAACACGGAGTACATGGAGAAAAAAAGGGAGAAAAAAGAGAGGTAAATTGCAATGGAAATGCAGTTTGCAATCAGATTTAGGATGGGATTTGCTTCAAGTCGGCAATCATTTGTTCTAACTCCTGGATCCGCTTTTCAAGTGCAGGAAGTTTTCTGAAAACAACATATGTACGCTTGTAATCGCCTATTCCAAAAGCAGGTGATCCCTGTAGAATTTCTCCTTCGTTGGTAATACTGGAACCGATTCCGGACTGAGCAGCGATCTTCACTTTATCTGCAATGGTGATATGTCCAACAATGCCAACCTGCCCACCAATCATACAATCCTTTCCGATCTTGGTTGAACCTGCAACTCCTGTTTGTGCTGCAATAACAGTATTCTCGCCGATCTCCACATTGTGAGCGATCTGAATGAGGTTATCAAGTTTTACTCCTTTGCGAATGATGGTCGAACCTAATGTGGCGCGATCGATCGTTGTATTTGCACCTACATCGACATGGTCTTCAAGGATCACGTTACCGATCTGGGCAACTTTGTTATATTGATTTGCAGAGTTTGGTGTAAATCCAAAACCATCTGCACCTATGATCGTTCCGGAATGTATCGTGCAATCTTTTCCAATGATACAATCAGAATAAATTCTTGCACCTGCAAAAAGTGTTGTATTGTCTCCTATGCTGACATTATCACCAATGTAAACCTGCGGATAAATTTTGACATTGTTTCCAACCTTCACATTGTTTCCAATGTAAGCGAATGCTCCGATGTAAATGTCTTTTCCTAAAGTTGCAGTGGTAGAAACAAAACTTGGTTGTTCAATTCCTTTTTTGTCGCGTTGGATCTGATTATAAATTTCCAGAAGCTGTACAAAACTCTGATATGCGTTTTCAACTCTGATCATAGTTGAACTCACCGTCTGTTCAGCCACAAAAGTATGATCAACAATTACGACAGAAGCTTTAGTGGTATAAATAAATGGAGTGTATTTAGGATTTGCCAAAAATGTTAAACCGCCCTCTGCACCTTCTTCTATCTTATCCAGACGATAGACCTTTGCATCTTCCTTCCCTTCAATCTTCCCTTTTAATAAGTCTGCTATTTGCCTGGCTGTAAACTCCATATGTTTGATTTTTGAGGATACGAATGTAAGTATTTAAGTGATACGAGTCAAAAGTGGCAAAATGACTTCATTTCAACATTTTATAACTGAGAAACGGACGATTTATTTTATTAAAAGGAAAAATTACACATCGAGTTTCGGAAAACATAAATAGTACTTTTCAACCGGTCGACTGAGCACTTTTATGTTTAGTGTATCTGCGGCATCAACGATGTCTTTTACAGTTCCATCTTTGTACAAAATATTGATCTTATCAATTTCAGATTGATAGGCATTGTTGATCAATTTACCTTCCAGAAAATAATATTTGAGTTCATCATCTGACAGATTAAATTTAGCTTTGATTCCTGCTTTTGTTTTCTCGATAAATGCAGGCTCGAATGGTTCTTTTTGCAACAGTATTTTAAAAAGTTTCCTGTTGATCATTCTTGAACATAATTCACTCAGAATTTTATCGTCGGTTCGTGACCAGACTTTGATCGAAGTTCCAATGTCGCTATCATCAAGTTGCGTAAACAACTCCAGTATCTTTTCGTCTCTTTCAAAATCAGAACGGGTTACTTCATTATTTAAAAAGTAACTCAGCGCCGGAGTCGCAAAAAGCTGTTTCCCTGAATGCGAAAGTTCTTTCGCACGTTTAAGAATATTGATGAGCAAAACTTCAGCACTCACAACTGTTTTGTGAAGGTAAACCTGCCAGTACATCAACCTTCGCGCAACAATGAATTTTTCTATAGAATAAATTCCCTTTGCTTCGATGGCGAGCTGATCATTATGGATCTCCAGCATTTTGATTATTCGGTCGCTCGAAATTACCCCTTCTGAAACTCCTGTAAAAAAACTATCCCGGTTCAGATAATCAAGCCGATCAATGTCTAGCTGACTTGAAACCAATTGATGCAGGAACTTTTTGTTGTATTGATTTCTGAAGATGCTGATCGCCAGATCAAGTTTACCTTTGAATACTTTGTTTAGCTGATCCATGAGTAAAGCTGAGATCTCTTCATGATGTACTGAACGGACAATAGAATCTTCTAAAGCATGACTGAAAGGACCATGTCCGATGTCATGCAACAGAATTGCTATCGTTACCGCCTCCGCTTCTTCTTCACTGATCTGATGTCCCTTGCTCCGCAATACTTCGATTGCTTCAGTCATCAGGTACATGGAACCTAAAGCATGATGAAACCGGGTATGATGAGCGCCCGGGTAAACTAAATGGGTCATGCCCAATTGTCTGATTCGCCGTAAGCGCTGAAAATAAGGATGTTCGACCAAATCAAAAACTGATTTATAAGGAAATTTTATAAAGCCGTAGATAGGGTCATTGACGATTTTCAGGTTACCTGCTCTTGATTGCATATTGATAAGTAAGTCCGCAAATATAACCGGGATTTTATGGATTGTTGGATTTTCGGGAAGGATTATTTTGGACCGGGATTAAATGGATTTTCGGATTTTCGGGATTGATTATTTTGATCTGGACTTATTGGATTTATAGCAGTGAGGTATTGTACTAACGATCACATTGATAGATATCCACGGTTTTCAATTATCTATAAAATACTGTTATGATTTCTCTCTGAAATCCATAAATTCATTTAATCCCGCTCAAAAATAACGGTATCAACTCTTCTTATTAATCAAGAATGACTTCAATATAAAAATAGTTATTTCGTTAAAATCCCTGTAAATATCTGTTTAAAAATTACCTCATCAATAAAACAAAACACGGCATGAATAGAAACAACTTTGCTAACTTTGAAAGCAATCGCACAAGCGAAATAGCTATCGAAACTATGGATAAAATCTCAATACTTTGGGCAGACGATGAAATAGATCTTTTAAAACCACACATCCTTTTTCTTGAGGAAAAGGGATATGAAGTTGCTACAGCAAACAACGGCGATGGAGCAATTGAACAATTCAAGACAAAAAATTTCGACATCGTTTTTTTAGATGAAAACATGCCGGGGATTTCAGGAATTGAAACCCTTGCAAAACTGAAAAACCTGAAGCCTGAAGTTCCTGTGGTAATGATCACAAAAAGTGAAGAAGAACATATAATGGAACAGGCAATTGGAAGTAAGATCGCCGATTATCTGATCAAACCTGTTAATCCAAATCAAATTCTGTTATCGTTAAAAAAGAATCTCGAGAACAGAAGGTTGATCAGTGAGAAAACTGCTTCCGATTATCAGCAGGAATTCAGGAATATTGGAATGTCATTGAGTGACAAACTTAGCTGGAAGGAATGGACAGAAGTATATCGTAAGCTGGTTTATTGGGAACTTGAATTGAAACGTTCCTCAGATGACAGTATGTATGAGATTCTGACTGCTCAAAAGAGTGAAGCCAATACCCTCTTCTCAAAATTCATAGAGAACAATTATCTGGGATGGTTGAAAAATCCGGATGCAACAACTACTCCTGTTATGTCGCATCAGTTGATGAAGAAAAAAATTCTTCCTGCTGCTGATACTACAGGTTCCGAACCCGTATTCATGGTTTTGATAGATAATCTTCGCTATGATCAATGGAGAATAATTCAGCCTTTAATTTCAGAATATTTCCGGATTCAGGAGGACGAATTGTATCTGAGTATACTTCCGACTGCTACACAATATGCACGGAATGCAATTTTCGCAGGATTGATGCCTTCAGAAATTGAAGCGAGATTCCCAAATCTCTGGCTGAATGATGAAGAAGAAGGCGGAAAAAATATGCATGAGGAATCTTTCTTAAATGATACACTGAAACGTTTCCGTAAAGAATGGAAATCGTCTTATGTAAAGATCACCAATCATAATGACGGTAAAGATCTGGTTGAAAGTATTCCAAACATGATGCAGAATAAGTTCAATGTGATCGTCTATAATTTTGTTGATATGCTTTCGCATGCAAGAACAGAAATGGAAATGATCCGTGAACTGGCCGATGATGAAGCAGCTTACCGTTCGCTGACACTTTCATGGTTTGAACATTCACCCTTGTTCGAAGCATTGAAAAAGATCTCTGAGAAAAAAGTGAAGCTGATAATTACAACCGATCATGGAACGATCCGTGTTAAAGAACCTTCAAAACTTGTTGGTGACAGAAATGTGAATACTAATCTGCGCTATAAGCAAGGACGTAATATGAACTATGAAAAGAAAGATGTATTTGAAGTGAAAAATCCTGCTGATGCATTTTTACCTCGTCAGCATTTATCACAGGCATTCGTTTTCATTAAGCAAGACAAGTTCTTTGCGTATCCAAATAATTACAACTATTACGTTACCTACTACAAAAACACTTTGCAACATGGAGGGATCTCTCTTGAAGAAATGGTGATTCCATTTGCTACGCTGGTTTCCAAGTAGAACGGCGCTTGTGATGGAGCTGCTAATTTGCAAAAAAGGTCAAGGGTCAAAGGTCAATCAGTGTCGTACACTGTAGAACGGCGCCTGCGATGAAGCTACTAATTTGGCAAAAAGGTCAAGGGTCAAGGGTCAAAGGTCAATCGGTGTCGTACACTAGTGACCTTTGACCTTTGACCTTTAACCTTTTCTCCAGATACCTGTATCTGTCCGCAGATCCATTGGGACTACCAAATACCCAACGAATGTCACCTTTTCCACCCCAATTTCCTAAATTCATTATGCCTTCATAGCCTTTTTAATATTTTTGGCAGAAATATTGCAATCGACGTATCAATTAATATAAACTCACGTTCAAAAAAGCATTCAAAAAAAACCATCGTAATTATGAAAAAATTAAAATTTCTTGCAGTCAGCGCTCTTGTTTGTTTAACATTTTCACTGAAATCATCTGCACAAGACACATCAGCTGTCAAAAAAGAAAACCCAAATGCTCCTGAAATTGCATTTGAAAGTGAAGTTCATGATTATGGAACGATCAAGCAAGGTGCAGATGGTACTTGTGAATTCAAATTCAAAAATACAGGTAAAGAACCATTGATCATCTCTAATGCAAAAGGAAGTTGTGGCTGTACTGTTCCAACTTATCCGAAAGAACCGATCATGAAAGGTCAGACAGGAGTTATCAAAGTTCATTATGATACTAAACGTGTTGGTGCTTTCACTAAAACCGTTACGATCAACTCAAATGCAAAATCAGACACTAAAGTTATAACAATCAAAGGCGTTGTTGAAGCTACTCCGGATGGAGGAGATCAGACACTTCCCGTTAAAAGTTCAGGTGGTCCATTAGAAAACACTAAATAATCCAAATCATGAAAATAAAATCATTATTACTTGCACTGTTCATTGGACTTACGACTGTAGGTTTTGCACAGGAGAAAAAGACACTTGATAATCTTGCTAATGATCCAAATAAAGCGGATTTCAAATTCGAAACTGATGAACATAATTTCGGAAGCATCGCTCAGGGTGAATCTGTAACTTATGAATTCAAGTTTACAAACAGTGGAACAGAGCCATTGATCATTTCAAAAGCTGAAGGATCTTGTGGTTGTACAGTTCCGATCTGGCCAAAAGAGCCGATCATGAAAGGTCAGCAAGGAACTATTAAAGTTACATTCAATTCGGCAGGTAAAATGGGTGTACAAGACAAAACTGTTACACTTACATCAAATGCTCAACAAAATCCGATCGTACTTCACATGAAAGGTACTGTTGAAAAAGCTGCTGATCCTACACAAAAATAAACCCAGGTAAATAAAATAAAAAAAATGAAAAAATTACTTTTAACCCTTGCTATCGTTGGTGCATTTGCAGGAGTTCAGGCACAGGATACTAAAGCAGTTTCCTCTCCGGTTCAGGTTGATAAAAATGCTCCTGATTTCAAATTTGAAGTTGAAGAATATAACTTTGGTTCAATCAAGCAAGGTGAAAAAGTTACTTATGACTTTAGCTTCACTAATGCAGGTAAAGAACCTCTGATCATTTCTGCAGCTAATGGTTCATGTGGCTGTACTGTTCCTTCGTTTCCGAAAGAACCTATCGGAAAAAATGGAAAAGGTGTAATTCACGTAGAATTTAACTCTACCGGAAAAATGGGAATGCAAGACAAAACAGTAACACTTACTTCAAATTCAAAAAGTGGTGCTAAAGTTCTTCATTTAAAAGGAAACGTTGAAGCTCCACCGGCAACTCCGGCTGCAGATTCTCCGACACCGGCAATCAAATAAGCTAATTCAATAAAATATTGTACTTTTGAAGCCCTCCCCTGAAAGGAGGGCTTCTTGTTTTTAGTCCTCACAGATATAAAAAGAAATACAATGCCAATCACTTCCATAAAAGGCCGCCAAATGCCGCCATCGCCTATTCGTAAACTGGTTCCGTTTGCTGAAAAAGCTAAAAAAGAAGGCAAGAAAATCTATCATCTGAATATTGGTCAACCGGACATTGAAACTCCGCAAACAATGATCAATGCCATCCATAATTTTTCACAGAAAGTTGTAGAGTATAGCCATTCTGCAGGAATTGAATCCTATCGCAGAAAGCTTACAGGCTATTATAAACGATTTGACATTGAGCTTGATTATACAGAGATCATCATTACGACCGGTGGCTCTGAAGCAATTGAAATTGCTATGATGAGTTGTATGGATCCCGGTGATGAAATACTTATTCCTGAACCTTTTTACGCTAATTACAATGGGTTCTCAACACAAGCCAATGTAAAAGTGATTCCAATCAGATCTACAATTGAAACCGGTTTTGCCTTACCTCCTATTTCTGAATTCGAAAAACTGATCACGCCAAGAACAAAAGCGATCATGATCTGTAACCCATCGAATCCAACGGGCTATTTATATTCAAAAGATGAACTCGAAAAACTGAGAGATCTTGTAAAGAAACATGACCTGTGGTTTTTCTCTGATGAAGTTTACAGAGAATTTTGTTACGACGGAAATGAATATACTTCCGTAATGAATTTAGCCGGTATTGAAAACAATGTAGTGATGCTTGATTCTATCAGCAAACGTTACAGCGCTTGTGGAGCACGGATTGGTGCTCTTGTGAGCCGTAACAAAGATCTGATGGCTACCGCTCTGAAATTTGCTCAGGCCAGATTAAGTCCGCCAACATTCGGACAAGTTGCAGCTGAAGCTGCTATCGATACTCCCGATGAATATTTTACAAAAGTTAAAAGTGAATATGTAAGCCGGAGAGATTTTGTAGTGAAAGCTTTGAATGAAATGGATGGCGTATTTTGCCCAAAACCAAATGGTGCTTTTTATTGTATCGCTCGCTTACCGATTGACAATGCCGACAAATTTTGTCAATGGTTACTGGAAGATTTTGCCTACGAAAATGAAACCGTCATGCTTGCCCCTGCTACCGGTTTTTACTCCCGCCCCGATCTCGGAACTGATGAAGTAAGAATTGCATATGTTCTCAATCTGACTGATCTTTCAAAAGCAATGAAATGTCTCTCTGAAGCATTAAAAGTTTATCCGGGAAAGACTGCGAAGTTAGAAATGGCAGGTAAAAACTAACGAATAGTGAAAAGTGAAAAGCGGCAGTCTGGGGAATACTCGCCAGACTGCCGCTTTTCACTTTTCACTTTTCACTTTTTTCATTTTTCGCTATAAAGAAGATATTTCTTTCTGATCACCTTAAAAGCATCCAGATCACTTTTCCAACTTTCTCTGATCTGTTCCGGACTTAAATTATTTTTGATCTGCTCTTTCAACTCTGAATTTCCTGCAAGTTTATTGAAAAAATTATTGAAGAATTTTTCCTTATCAGGAAAACGCTGATAC
>Ga0116177_10003165_pt1 | contig 12086 bp, 14 predicted proteins | sample AD_STIC10_MetaG_FD_89750 | JGI IMG/M metagenome (GOLD analysis project Ga0116177, IMG submission 89750) | Active sludge microbial communities of municipal wastewater-treating anaerobic digesters from USA - AD_STIC10_MetaG | ecosystem: Engineered > Bioreactor > Anaerobic > Digestate | place: USA...
AAAGCATATTTTTCCGATACGTATAAGAAATCCTTTCGCTTTAAAACCGTTCCGTTCATGGTATCATCTCCCGTAGAAAAATAAAAAAATACCGGTCACTGTTACGTGACCGGTATTTTGTATTGGATCAGTCTTTAAGAAATACACAAAAAGACATGATCTGATAAAAACCGATCACGCCTCGTATGGTGCATATTCATATTAAAAGTTTTTTGACAGGATATTGAAGTCTTTGACATAAAGCTCTCCTTTGAAAATAAGCTTAACGTATTTTAAGGATTATAACATAAGAAGATATCGCCTGTCAATGCCAGAAGAATACTGTTGATAAAAAGTCGTCCGAAGTTAATAGGTGCTTTACGTAAATAAAGACCATGATTTGTTATAATATTATCTGTAAAGATATATAAAGCTTAAAACAAAGGGGTTTTAGAATGGAAGGTTTTTACAAAAGAGCATTTAAACTGGCGCTTCCCATGGCTCTTCAGCAGTTTATATCCATAAGCGTCAATTTTGTTGATACACTAATGATAGGTCAACTGGGAGAGATACCGATAGCTGCGGTCGGACTTTCCAATAAAGTTTTTTTCCTTTACTCGCTTCTTTTATTCGGCTTATGTAGCGGCGGTTCAATATTTATAGCTCAGTTCTGGGGAAAAAAAGATTTTAAAAATATTTCCAAGAGCATGTCTATAATGGCTGTAAGCTCGGTGATTTTTTCTTCTGTATTCTTTGTAATGGGAGCATTTTTCCCACATTTTACAATGAGGATATTTTCTCCGGATATCCAGGTTATTAACCAGGGAGCTGTTTATCTTTTCATAATAGCTTTCAGTATTCCTTTTACAGGGCTTACGAACGTTTATGAGGCAACGCTTAAAAGTACTGAACACCCTGTGCTTCCTATGGCGGCAAGTCTTATTGCTCTGAGCGGAAATATCTTTCTTAACTGGGTTTTTATATTCGGAAACCTTGGTTCTCCCAAGCTTGGAGTTCAGGGTGCAGCAATCGCAACTCTTATATCAAGAATTGTACAGTTTCTGATACTTATGCTTGCAAGCGAAATCAGAAAATATCCTGCCAGATTTCGCATGGGTGATATAAAAGCAATAAGCTTGAATTATCTTAAGGCTTTTTTTTCGTATACTATTCCGACTATAGGCAATGAGTTTCTCTGGTCGCTGGGAACGGTCATGTACTCTATAGTCTATGCTCATATGAGTACCCAGACTATTGCAGCAAGAAACGTTATGGAGACAGTCGAGTCCTTTGCCTTTGCACTTTTGTTCGCACTTGCCGGGGCGACAGCCATAATGATAGGAAAAGAGCTGGGACAGTCTAACTATGAAAATGCCAGAATGACGGCCAAAAAGATGATAGTGTTTACTGTTATGATTTCAACATTTACCCTTTCCTTGGTTCTTATATTTGCCAAACCGATGCTTGGGCTTTTCCAAGTTGATGATACAGTAAGAAAGATGATCTTCAATACGCTCATAATATCTATGGTTTTTGTTCCTATAAAAACTATAAATCTGGTTGGGGTTGTGGGTATCCTCAGATCTGGAGGAGATACTAAGTTCGCTTTCTGTACAGACGTAGGAGCAATGTGGATAATAGGTGTTCCGATGGCATTTCTGGCAGGGATACTTCTTAAGCTTCCGTTTGAGATAGTCTATCTTTTTACCATGGGAGAAGAGGTTTTTAAATCCTTTGTTCTTTTTTTCAGGCTCAGATCGGGTAAATGGATAAAAAATGTGGTTGATGCAATGCAGGAGATCTAAAAATGACAAAAAACAAGTTTTTATATGCATTTCTTTCGGCATTTTTATTTGGATTAAGCACTCCTCTTTCTAAAATAATGCTTTCTGAGGTTCCACCGGTACTTCTGGGTGGAATGCTTTATTTTGGAAGCGGAGCCGGTCTGGCTTTTGTATCTTTGTTTGGGTTAAGAAAAAAGAAGAGGTTTGATGCTGCAGATCTTAAGTGGCTTATTCTTAGTATTATCTGTGGGGGAATCATTGCACCTGTAGTTCTTCTTTTCGGGCTAAATCACACATATTCTGGCACATCGTCACTTCTGCTGAACTTTGAGGCTGTTGCGACGACAGTTATTGCTGTTTTATTTTTTAAAGAGAAAGCCAATAAAAAAATTTTTCTTTCACTTTTTCTTATTACTGTCGCATGCATAATCCTTACGGTAAATTTTTCAGAGAAAATCGCTTTTAATTCATGGAGCTTACTCATAGTACTTGCATGTCTGATGTGGGGAATGGATAACAACTTTTCAAAAAAAATGTCTGAAAACGATCCTGTGACAATAGTTATGATAAAGGGTATTTCAGCGGGAGCTGTCAATATTATTCTTTCTCTAATATTTGAAAAACCTACTATACAAACAAGTTATATAGCTTTTTCAGCAATAATCGGTTTTTTCTGCTATGGAGTTTCAATAGTACTATTTATACTTTCATTAAGATCTATAGGCACGAGCAGGACAAGCATGATTTTCTCATCCGCACCTTTTTTCGGTGCTCTGGTTTCATTTGTGGTCTTTAGAACATGGCCGGATACTATATTTGTTTTAGCTTTTTCAATACTTGCCTTTGGAATTCTTATACTTCAGAAAGCTGATTTTCAAAAATAAATATCAGGGCTTTAAAGCCCTGATATTTATATAAGTGCAAAAAGCAGAAAAAGGAAGTTTCCTTCAAGGTTGACATTTAAAAAAGGCATAATACTTTCAAATGGCTTATGGGCTATATCGGTTATAATTCCAGCCTTTAGGTTCATGACTACGTCCATCCATGGTTCTTTGAAAGAATAAAAAAGATAACTTCTTAAAGATAGATCGTAAGCCATATCTTTTTCAAAAACTGAGTCATGCCAGACCGAACCAAGTTTTAAACCGTTGCCCCATCCTACGTTCATAGGAAAGAAGTATTCAAAGTCAAAAAAAGTTTTTAGCTCCAGCTCCGCCGAAAATGCATTTTTGCCATAAACGGCACATTGATTTTCTCCCACTTTATAGCTTGGTCTTATGTAAAGAGGGACATCTGTTGAAAAGTCGTTTATCATACTGTACTTAAGCTTTCCCGAAAGAATAAGATATCTTTGCAAAAGACCCATCTGACCGTTGCTGTCAAGCGAAAAAATAAGATAGTACCATGGTACAAGGCTGGTTTTGGTTCCAATCCCCCCTGAAAGACCAAAACTGCTGTTAAAAAAAATTGTTTTTTTGTCATTATAAGAAAACACCGAGCCTGTATGGAAAGCTCCATCAAAATAAAGCTGCTCAGGAGAAAAGGCGGTAGATTTTTTCAAATAAGAGTTTACCTCAAGAAAGTTTTGCAGATCCATAAAAAAACTTTCATTATAATGATCTCCGAAGATACTCTGAGTAAAAACAGTCTGTATCCCTCCATAGATATATTCATCGGCTGTTTGTGGAGGAAAGCAGTTCCATTGGCAGGCTGAAGCCTGTAAGGTTGTTTTCTGACCAAAATTTATATTGAAATTGAATGAGCTCTCGTGTTCTTTAAAAAGCATATAGTAGCTCTTATATTCATACAAGCTGAGAGAAAGCTTTCCGTTAAAAGTACCGTCCTGTGAAAAATAAAGAAAATCCTGACGGACTGACGAGAAAGCAACACATAACTCAAGTATAAAAAAGAATAGGAGTAATTTTTTCATTTTGACTTCCCTCCTTCTGTGTAACGTATGTTATCTATTAGAATATCTCCTTTTTTGGACTTATCAAATATAAACTCAATTTTCTGGATGTCCATGCTCTCTTTGAGCTTTATATATACACTCTGCAGAACAGTTCTTATATCTTCTCGGACATTGAGAACCGTAACGGCCGGAGCTTTTCCGATATCCAAAAACTCTCTTAAAGAATAAACCTGTTGTTTTTCGTCACTTCCGGTAAGCCTTATGGTGAAATTAAGCATCTCAAGAACAGCATTTTCTGATTTGGATGATGTAGCGCCGTTTGTATCTTGAACATTGTAGACAAATATGTCAAAGGCTAGTTCGTCTGTTTTTATGGAGCTGTCCTTTGAAGAAAGAACATAACTAGGAATCGGAGAGACTTTAGATAATGTATCCCATTTCAGATAAGTTCCCCAGTTGTTCTGATCTCCAGATATAAGCCATATCTTGGATTCTGACCAGTTTTCAAAATACTTTGCGGATGCTTCCCAGTTTTTAAGTCCGACAGAAGCAAGCTCTATATCCTCATTATAATCTGCTAAAATTCTTTCATTTCCTCCGGCAAAAGAGTTTATATAAAACGTATCAGCCATCCACTCATGGTAGGCACGGGGTGTTTTGAAGAACTCACGGTATCCTTCTTCGATTTTGAAACTGGATAGAAGAAAAGAAGTAATAAGAGTTTTGGCTGTTTTCTGCTGCTGTTCCACAGATAAAAGACAGCTCCTAAGGGAAGGAAAAGGATCCTGCTTTTCTGCCCATATGCTGTTGAACTGTGCATGATTGGCACCGTAAATCCAGAATGAAGCTTTAATAAACTCTTCGGATAGTTGCACACTGTTATATAGCCTTGTCCCGGCAAAGAAAAACACATCTCCGTCCTGCGAACCATGAAGCACAAGGTAGTTAATGTTGTTTGTAGAAATTGTCTTCATAGAAGGCTTGTACTGTCCTTCTATTGGAGCTATTGATACTACAGCTCTGATCGGGAGGTTGAAATCAAACTCCAGAGTGCCGTTATCCGGATATCTGGAAAGCTTATTGAAGCTGGCTGCATGGACTACTGCCTCACCGCCTCGTGAATGCCCTATTATACCTATATTTTGTGTATCCAATATTCCGTAGAGAGGGTTGGAGGGATCATTGTTCCAGCTCAATATAGTTTTAGCGTGATGGAGAAGGACATATGCCCGGGCATCGTTTTCATTTCCGATAGAACCGTTAAGAAAGTTTTCGTCAACGGAAACAAAAATAATACCTAATGAAGCCAGATGTTCTCCCAGATAATCGTATCCTGCTTCTGAAAATTCCTGTGCAGGATGGTTTCCGTGTATGCAAAGCACCAGGGGATACCTTCCCTTTTCTTTGGGATACCATACTATTCCGTTCAGAGGAACACTTGAACAATCATATCCCCAATATCCGGAATCTATCTTTTCAACCAGTTTGGAAATATCCAAAACTGAGGTTGAGACCGTTATAGTTTCCTTGGAATACTCTTTTCTTCTTGGATTGACACCGCCTGCGTAAAAAAATTTTCCTACACTCAAGCTACCTTTTTCATATGGTTTTTTCAGTACTGTTTCTTTTACCGGATCGGGCAGCCTGCCCATATAATTTTTGGCAGCATCTATAGAAACAGCACTGCAAGAAATAAGCAGTATAGATACAACGATCAGCAATGCAATGAATTTAAGTTTATTCATATATCGTCTCTCCTTCAAAAAGTTTTTACATGTGAATTATAGCATGTCTGTTGTGATATGCAAAAAGCTATAGTATTGAAAATTATTTGTAAAAAAGATTTTTGTATTTTTAATGATTCAAGTATACAATACTTTAAATATTGATAAAAAAGGTGGTGTTTTTATGGAACTGGGATGCAGTTTGTCAGAGATTTTTTAGGTATTTTTTCTTCCATAGCGCAAGATCTTCATATGTATCTTCTGAAAGATTCCTCAGTGCATTCAAAGCTGCAGATTTTTTTGACCTCTCCTTCGTTTCACGGACTCATGGCTTATCGCTTTTACAGTTTTTTCAACAGGTACAGATTTTATATACTATCCTGGCCGATGTACTTCTGGGCAAGGATCATTTTTTCCATGGATATCCATCCTTCGGCGGAAATACAGCCCGGAGTGGTTATTGATCATGGAATTGGTGTAGTTATAGGAGAAACGGCATCGGTTGGCACAGGAAGTCTTATATATCATGGTGTGACTTTAGGTGCAAAAAATAACTGTCTGGGAAAAAGACATCCTCAGGTTGGAAATAATGTGGTAATAGGAGCGGGAGCAAAGATTTTAGGGTATGTTTTCGTAGGAAATGATGTAAAGATAGGTGCCAACTCAGTTGTACTGAGAGATATTCCATCTATGGTTACAGCAGCCGGCATTCCGGCAGAGATCAAAAAAAATAAAGCGGTATATTATGCCCAAAAAGAGGTGGAAAAATGATTCCCGACAGTATCGGCGGTACAGGCTTGGTTACACTGTCAAAAATAATAGATCCGTTCAGAATATTTGTAAAGCTTGAAAAAAATAACCGTACAGGAAGCATAAAAGACCGACCGGCCCTTTTTATGATAAATGATGCAGAAAAAAGGGGTTTCTTAGGAAAAAATAAAAAGACGATAGTAGAGCCAACAAGCGGGAATACCGGTATTGCATTGAGTGCAATAGGGATAAGCAGAGGTTATCGTGTAATTCTTACTATGCCGCAGAACATGAGCCGTGAAAGAATAGAACTTTTAAAACTCTATGGGGCCGATGTGGTGCTTACTCCTGATGAAAAAGGCATGAGAGGAGCAATAGAAAAAGCTTTGGAAATAGTGGAAAGCAAAAATGCATACATGCCTGACCAATTTTCTAATCCTGCCAATCCTTTTTCGCATGAGATTACAACAGGTCCTGAAATTTTAAAGCAGGCAGATTACAGAGTGGATGCTTTTGTTGCCGCAGTTGGAACTGGCGGAACCATAACAGGTGTAGGAAGAGCATTAAAAAAGCAGCTTGGAAAAACCGTGAAGATAGTAGCAGTCGAACCTTTGCAATCAGCCGTATTAAGTGGAAACAAGGCGGCTGCTCATAAAATACAGGGAATAGGAGCCGGATTTATTCCTAAGAACTATGAGCTTTCTGTGGTGGATAGAGTCATAACAGTCGATCAGGAAGAAGTATTTGAAATACTAAAAAAAATAATTACATACGAAGGACTTTCCATAGGGCTTTCATCTGCGGCTAATATACTGGCTGCACTCAAACTCTCCGGTGAACTTGGTGGAAAATCAAGAATAACAACTGTTGCATGTGATGGGGTTGAAAAATACATGAGCCTCATATAGCGAAAATCTTAAAATGTGACTTTTATCATAAATGTTTTCATGACGTAAGTTACTATAAAAAAAGTTATTTATATATTAAAATGAATAATGGCATTGTAATAGTTTTATAATTCTAAGAAAAAAGCCGGACAGGTTAGAAAAACTGTTCAGTTTTTTTTATTTAGAGTATAATTTTTTTAGAGAAATGAAAAAATTTAATAAAAAAATAAAAAATATCAATTTTACACTTGACAAACTAAAAAATATCTGTTATAATTTTGTTGAAAATATAAAAATATTTATCAGGGGGCGATAATATGACAACAGAAAAAAGAGCAAAAAGAACAGTGGAATCGTATTACGCAGGATATGAAATGATTTATGAGCTTGAAAGCATATTCATGGAGCACATAAGAAGAGGCTGAAATGAAAAAAATGATTAAGAACAGCTGTGATTATTACTTTTCAAAGATGGAAAGACTTACAGAACAGGTTTTTCAGGAGTATAGAAGAACTGTAAGAATCGGATAGGAGGGATAATATGAAAGAGTTTGAAAGAATAAGGAAGATAACTTCTTATGCCAGAGTTTTTGAAGAAATGGAAAAAGTCAGCAATATTTTTATAGAAAATATGAGGAGAGGGTTCTAATAATCCGGCGTAAAGCCGGTTTTTTTATTTATATCGAATTTTCAAACCATTGCAATAAAGTAAGCTTTCCTAAATAGTTTCTTGATGGTTACAAAAAAGAAATAAAATCTGTGGTAGACTTTTAAATAATTGAATAGAAAAAAATTCTGAACGGAGGCGCGGCACAAAAAAGTAGGAAACCATTTATGCAAGAGGATTGCGGTTTCTGAAAGGTAATGCCGCCGAAGGGTACGGGACTTCCTCAGTCCGTATTGCCTGGTTATACAGATAATATCTGTATAACTGTCACGTTTTTTGTGGAGAGCCGTTTCGGATAAGATGTAGTGATGGCTCTGCCGGATGCTATTTATTTTATTCGTAATAACTCTCCTTAAGCAAGGAGAGTTTTTTATTTTGGGTAGTGCAGGGAAGTAGAAAGGATTATTCCCAAACATGGAGGTGTTCTGTGACTATAGGTATTGTAGGAGCAAGCGGCGAAGTCGGACGTACAATGATAAAAGTACTTGAAAAAATGGAGGTATCAATAGGCGAGTTAATTCTGCTCGCCTCATCTAAATCGGCAGGAAAAGAGTTAATTTATAAAGATAAGCGAATAAAAATTCAAGAACTTACTGAAGATAAAATGAAAGAAAAATATGATTACCTTCTATTTTCTGCAGGCGGGGATGTATCAAGGAAGTATGCCCCCTTGGCTCAGGAGTATGGAAATACAGTAATAGATAATTCATCGGCATTCAGGATGCAAAAGGATATTCCTCTGGTTGTACCTGAGATAAATGCCAGTCTGCTTAAAGGATACACAGGTATAGTAGCCAATCCGAACTGTTCAACAATTCAAATGGCTTTGGCACTTAACCGGATACATGAGAATGCAGGGTTAAAGGAAGTAGTAGTTTCTACCTATCAGGCGGTTTCTGGTGCAGGAAACAAGGGAATAAGCGAACTTCAGGCTCAACAGTCCGGTGACATGGAGATTAAGCATTTTCCGGATCAGATACTCAACAATGTGATCCCTAAGATAGGTGAGTATGAGCCTAATGGTTTTACCCAGGAAGAGATGAAGATGGTGAATGAAACCAGAAAAATCTTCGATGATAAGAGCATCGATGTTTTTGCAACGACGGTGAGAGTTCCTGTTTTTTACGGGCACAGTGAATCAGTTTTTTTCCGTACAAAAAAAGAACTCCAGCTTTCGGAGGTTAAGAAGCTCATAGAAACGTCTGAGAACGTTGTTTACAGTGATGAGATAATTACCCCGGTGCATATTGCGCAAAGTGATCTTACATATGTATGCAGACTTAGAAAAGCAGGACCCAAGGAATACATGATGTGGGTAGTTGCCGATAACGTAAGAGTTGGGGCAGCGACTAATGCCGTAAGAATACTTTTGAGCCATGCACTGCTAAATGCAGGGAAATGAAAAATGCCAAAAAAAACTGTACCTTTTACTATTGAAGATATCAAAGCTCTTACAGAAAAATATCCGACTCCGTTTTATATTTACGATGAAAAAGCCATAAGGGATAATATACGAGTATTTCTAAAAGAATTTTCATGGATAGATTTTAAAGAGTATTTTGCGGTGAAAGCTGCACCCAATCCTTCGATAATGAAGATTTTAAGTGATGAAGGCTGCGGTATGGACTGCAGCTCAATGCCTGAGCTGGTACTGGCTGAAAGTATAGGATGTTCAGGCAGACAGATAATGTTTACTTCCAACGATACACCCAAGCAGGAGTATGAGAAAGCCTTTTCTTTAGGTGCGGTTATTAATTTGGATGATTATTCCCATATAAAGAGTATTGAACACATGATAAGTCCGGACAGCAGCATGTGTCTGAGGTATAATCCTGGAAACCGCAAGGGAAACGAGATAATAGGACAGCTCAAAGACTCAAAGTTCGGAATGAGCAGGGAACAGATTTTTAAATCGGTTTATGAGCTGAAAAAGTATGGAATTAAAAGTATAGGGCTACATACGATGATATGTTCAAATGAACTTGACCCCAAGTACTTTCAGATTACTGCCAAAAACATGTTTGAGCTTGCATTTGATGTAAGCAGTGAGTTTGATATAAAAGTTGGTTTTGTCAATCTGGGAGGCGGAATAGGCGTGGCATATCGTGAGGACCAGCCACAGATGGATATAAGTACGCTCAGTACGGGGATAAAAACAGAGTACGAAAAAGTACTTATGAAAGGAATGAAGCCTTTTTCGATATTTATGGAAAACGGAAGGTACATTACCGGCCCTTACGGTTATCTTGTATGTAAAGTGATTCATATAAAGGAAAGTTATAAAAATTTTGCCGGGGTGGATGCCAACATGGCTAACCTTATGAGACCGGCACTATATGGGGCGTACCATCATATAACCCGTATGGGTTCAGATAGTTGTGGGCAGACTGTAGAATATGATGTAGTCGGCTCACTCTGCGAGAACAACGATAAGTTTGCCATAGACCGAAAGCTTGACTGTCTGAAGGAGGGAGATTTTCTGGTTATCCATGATGCAGGAGCACACGGTCATTCAATGGGCTTCAACTACAACGGAAAGCTGCGCAGTGCAGAGTTTCTCATGGATTCAGATCATAACTTCAAAATGATAAGACGTGCGGAAACACTTGAAGATTACTTTGCAACCCTAAACTTTTAAAAATAAAAAGGAGTGATGCGGATATGTTTAAAGGAGTAGCCACGGCAATGATAACGCCGTTTGAAAATACAGGAGAAATTGATTACGATGCGATGCATAGATTTATAGAGTTTCAAATTAAGGCCCATATAGATGCTTTGGTGGTTTTGGGAACAACCGGCGAAGCAAGTACCATAAGTGATGAAGAAAGAATGGAGATAATAAAGTTTGTCATTGAAAAAGCGGCAGGCAGGACAAAGATAATTGTCGGAACAGGAACTAACGATACAAAAAAGGTTACACTTAATAATAAGATGGCTCAGGAGCTTGGAGCAGATGGAGTTCTAATAGTAAATCCGTATTACAATAAAAGCTCTCAGGCAGGTATCTTTGAACACTACAAGTATATTTCCCAAAGAACAGAGCTTCCTATAATACTTTACAATGTTCCATCAAGGACAGGTATGAATATTTCTCCAGAAACAGCCGTAAAAATAGCTCAGGCTTGTCCAAATGTTGTCGGTATAAAGGAAGCCAGCGGAAATATCTCCCAGATTGCGACCCTTATGTCAATAAAACCGCAGGAGTTAAAAGTATACAGCGGAAATGACGATCAGACAGTTCCTGTGATGGCACTGGGAGGAGACGGTGTTATTTCAGTCTTTTCAAACATATGTCCTGTTGAAATGAAATGGATAGCAGATTCAATTCTTAACAACGATATGCAGACGGCACGTAATATAAATAATAAGTACCTGGAGCTTATGAACCTGTTGTTTGTGGACGTAAATCCTGTGCCTGTAAAGTATGCTGCAAGTCTCATGAACTTTACGAGTGATTACGTAAGACTTCCGCTTGTACCCTTAAGCGATAATCACCGAAAGGTACTTTCAGATAAAATGAAGGAGTTGAATATAGTATGTTGTTGAAGTACGGACTGATAGGAAGCAGCGGAAAGATGGGAAAAGAAGTTATAGAATTTTTTACTGAAAATGGACATGAGATGGTTTACTCAATGGATATAAACGGTGAAACCATGACTGCGGAACCGGATGTTCTTATAGATTTTTCTCTTGCAGGGGCTTTTGAAAAAACTCTTGAGACCGCATACAGATTAAAAAAGCCTCTTATAATGGGAACTACAGGTCTTACCAAACAGAACATGAAAGATCTTAAGAAACTTTCAAAACAAATTCCGGTTATATACAGTACAAACTTTTCCATAGGTATACAGCTTATGATATGTATGGCTGAGTTTATGAAAAAAAACACGGACGAATGGGATATTGGTATATCGGAGATTCATCACAGGTTTAAAAAAGACAAGCCTTCCGGAACCGCTAATACCTTATGTCAGGCACTAGGAGGAGGTATTGAGATAAACTCCCAGAGGCTTGGAAATATAGCAGGTGAGCATACCGTAAGCTTTGCAAGTCTTGGAGAGGTCATAACCATAACTCATAGGGCGCTTTCACGCAGAACATTTGCTGAAGGGGTTCTCCAGAGTGCATACTTTTTAATCGGTAAACCTTCGGGCATGTATACTTTCAGACAGGTAATAGTCGGAGAGGGGAATGGAAATGGACAGTTATGAGATCATAAAATATATTTCCAGCTCTGAAAAAAAAAGTCCTGTTCAGGTTTACATAAAAGGTGAACTTGAAGATATTGACTATGGCAAATATGATATTCAGTTTTTCGGCAGTAGAGAGTGGGGAGTTATATTCGCCGATTATAAAAAGTATCTACAATTCCGCGCGGAAAAT
>Ga0116177_10003168_pt1 | contig 12078 bp, 10 predicted proteins | sample AD_STIC10_MetaG_FD_89750 | JGI IMG/M metagenome (GOLD analysis project Ga0116177, IMG submission 89750) | Active sludge microbial communities of municipal wastewater-treating anaerobic digesters from USA - AD_STIC10_MetaG | ecosystem: Engineered > Bioreactor > Anaerobic > Digestate | place: USA...
AAAAAGAAATTTTCCGTATGAAGAAATGCCGTATCCACCTCTTTATCAGCGAGGCTGGCCTTCAGTTCGTTGAATGCAAAATCGTATACCTCCTTCTTATCACCCGTTACAAACCACCAGGTATCGTGGTTGGCGCCAAAGCGGTCGGCAAATTTCCGAAGCTGGGGAACAGAGTCGTTTGCCGGATCTACACTGATGGAAATGAACTGTACAATACTGTCGTTCTTTACAAAAGAGTTCTGTAGTTTTTTCATGCTCCGTGCCAGCCCGGGGCAAATGCTCGGGCAGCGGGTAAAAAAGAAGTCGATGACCAGTATCTTCCCGTGCAGATCATCCAGTGACACTTTTTTTCCTAGTTGATTGGTGAACGTGATGTTCTTTACTTTGTGCCAGATGGTATCGGTTACTGTTTTGCCGTTCTTCTCCGATACAATAACACTGTCTGGTATAAAATACCTGGCGGGCATATGCACGGCTTCCTTGCTGTAATACTTCACTATGAGATAACCGGCAAGGGGCATGGCGATTGCAAGTACCAGCGCTAAGATTGCTTTTTTATTCAATTCAGTAAAAATTAAGTCGGTGCAAATTTACATCAATGCAGGCCATTTGCCGGATAAAAAAACCACCGCAGTAATGCAGTGGTTCGTAATTTATTGATACCGGGTATCAATTATTTTTTTGCGTCTTTATCAACAGCCGGCTGATGATGCTGTTCGGTTTTTGCCGGATGGCTGCCGGCATTGGTGTTACGCAGCTTCTTCCAGCTGTCGCCATCCCAAAGGAAAGCGCCAATGAACCAGAGGAACAGGCAAAGCGGAACCACGATGGTCATGATAAAATTCCGGATCTCATCGCCCAGGTGCATGAACACCGATACGATATAATACGCTTTTGCTAAAGAAAGGATACACACCATTCCCTTGAACATAAGTACAAGCGTATGATTAGGATCGGCTCCTTTATGGATATTATAAATAGCAAGGCCTATTCCGAGCTCGATAACAGTAACCACACACAGTAACCAAAACACTCTCCAGATACGCTTAGTGCCTTCTGCCGGCGGGTGTGCGAATGTTATTTCCGGCGATGATGCATGTTCACTCATAACAATTATTTTTTTTCGTCTTTATCAAAGTTTTTAATCCGTTCTGTTTAGATCAGGTAGAAGCAAAGGAATACGAATACCCAAACCAGGTCTACAAAGTGCCAGTACAAGCCGGCCTTCTCGATCATTTCGTAATGTCCCCTTTCATCAAAATGACCCAGTCTTGTTTTAGCCCACATAACCACGTTAATAACCACGCCGCTGAATACGTGGAAACCATGGAAGCCGGTGATGCCGAAGAAGTAACCTCCAAAGGCAATGGGGCCGGTATGATTTACATGCAGATCGGGAGAAGCCTGAATGGCACTGATCAGTTCGGCCGATGATTTGGCTGCCAGGTCGTGTGCTGCGCCTCCATGCTGAAGGGTTGCTGCAATTTCGGCGAGCTTATCGTGCGGTGTGCTTTGCAGCGCTGCTGCTATGGCTTCATGCGGTACATGTGTACCCCATGGGTTCATTTTAACGGTAGTAGGTACAACGGAAAGGCTTCCGTCATTGAGCATGGCAATATGTTCACCGGTGAGCAAGTGCGTCCATTCCCATGCCTGGCAACCCAGGAACGCAAGTCCGCCCAGGATGGTCAGTATCATATATTTCTCTACGCCCTTCCTGTTCATTTTATGGCCTTCGTGAACAGCCAGTACCATGGTAACCGAACTGAAGATCAGGATAAAGGTCATTAAACTAACAAAGGCCAGGGGCAGGTTCTGGTGACCAAAGCCCGGGAATGAATTAAATACCTGGTTTGGATCGGCCCAGCTGTTAACACTGAAACGGATGGTACCGTAGCTGATAAGGAAGGCGCCAAAGGTGAACGCATCGCTCATCAAAAAGTACCACATCATCACTTTACCATAACTGGCATTGAAGGGGCTTCTTCCCCCGTTCCACCACTTGGTATTTGTTGGTATCGCTGTTGTTGACATAAAAATTTCTAAGTTTTAAGTTTTAGGTTTTAAGTCTTAAGCTTTAAGTTTAACAGGATAACTTATAACTTACTACTTAGAACTTTTTGCTTATCGTATCATCATTAAAAAAATCAATAAATAGATCCAGAGTACATCTACAAAATGCCAGTAGGTACTTACCAGTTCAACCGGGATGCTGTTGTATATTCTTTTCTTGCTGCTGAATGCTTTTGCAAACAGAACCAGCATGGCAATGATCCCTCCCAACACGTGAGCCGCATGCAGGCCAACGATCACGTACAAAAAAGAATACGATACGCTTGACTGCAGCGTGATCCCTTTTGCCCATAATTGCTGAAAGCCCATGCCTTGCAACACTATAAAAAGAACTCCCAATATCAAGGTTACCACCAGTAACCTCCTGTACTTCTGCATCTCCCGCCGTTTGAACGACTGCTGTGCCAGGTAAATAGTGACACTGCTCAATACGATAGCTACCGTACTGTACCAGAATAACTGCGGCAGGTCGAATGTTTGCCAGTTTGCCTGGTTTCGTTTAACTATATAAGCACTCGTTAACCCTGCAAACATCATCACCAGGCTGCCAATGCCCACCCACAGGGTAAATTTATGCGGATGAATTTTCTTTCTTTGTTCCATTGCCACTGCATTCATATCGCTGATCCCTGACGGGAGTTTATTAATTTATTTCCGATCCGTTTTAATGACCCGCCCTGTTGGCAAACAATGCCAGCAAAACAATCATCAGGTAAAAATAAGAACTGAACATCACCCTTCTTGCACTGGCTGCGTCCATCCGTTTAAAAAGCAACACACTTACATATACCATCCATAAGTTGCAGCCCAGTAAAATATACATACTTGCCAACCCGCTCATACCCGTATAGTAAGGCAGAAACCCTACCGGTATCATCAGCGAACTGTAAATGATACTTTGCATGGCCGTAAACCTGGTTGGGCCTTTATCCGCCGGCAGCAATTTAAATCCTGCCGTTGTATAATCTTTATGTGCCAGCCAGGCTATTGCCCAGAAATGCGGAAACTGCCAAAGGAACTGGATGCCGAAGAGCAGCCATCCGCCAAGCCATGCAATATTTCCGTTCCCAAAACCGGCAAGCCATCCTATCAAACAGGGCAATGCCCCGGGGATAGCGCCTACCAGTACAGAAACCGAGTTCACCTTTTTTAACGGTGTGTAAATAAAGCCATATAAGAAAAGGCTGAATAAACTCACCATGGCGCTTTCTGCATTAAAGTACCACCACATCATAAACACACCAGCCCCGCCGGCAATGAAGGCAAAGATGCCTGCTTCATTCACACTCATCCGGCCGCTGGCAACGGGCCGTTTAGCGGTTCGTTTCATCAATGCATCGGAGGTTTTTTCCAATAACTGGTTAATGGCATTTGCCGAACCGGTTACCAGCATTCCTGCAACAAAAAGTAAAAGAACTGATGTTATTTTATCCCGGGTGTAAAATTGTTCGTTCGGCGCAATTAAAAAACTCACCACCGTACTGAACACCACCATAAAACTCAACGTGAACTTGATAAGCTGAAAGTAATCTTTCACTTTACTCACCAGCCTGAACGATGCTGAGTTGCTAATGGTTGTATGCTCCCGTTCTATGCTTTTCAAAAATCTTTGTTTTATTACGCTTCAATTCCAATTCACATAATCGGATCAACACTACCAATTAGTGGTGTGATTCGTTCTCCCCAACCGGGGTATTCTGCGGAATGAATTCCTTTCCGTCTTTGCCATAGTCGTATGCACCACGGTGTACTTCAGGGATCTCTCCCACCCAGTTTCCGTGACCCGGTTTGATCGGCGTTGTCCACTCCAGTGTATTTGATCCCCATGGATTCAGGGTAGTAACTTTTCTTCCTTTGAAAATGCTGTAGAAGAAATTAAATACGAATAACAGCTGAACAGCAAACACAATCATGGCTACGAAACTGATGAACTCGTTCAGCCCGCCAAACATTTTAAATGATTCCCAGTTGGAATAATCATAGTAACGGCGCGGCATACCGGCAAGCCCTTCGTAGTGCATGGGCCAGAAGATAAGGTAGGCGCCCACGATGGTAACCCAGAAGTGGATATAGGCCATTGTGTTGTTCAGGTAACGCCCGAACATTTTAGGGAACCAGTGATAAACTCCGGCAAACATGCCAAAGAAAGAAGCCACACCCATTACGATATGGAAGTGGGCTACTACAAAATACGTATCGTGTAAATGAAGGTCGAGTGCCGAGTTACCCAGGAAGATACCTGTTAAACCACCGCTGATGAACAAGCTTACAAAGCCAATGGCGAACAACATACCCGGGGTAAAGCGGATACTTCCCTTCCACAACGTAGTAAGCCAGTTAAATACTTTAATGGCCGATGGCACGGCGATCAATAAGGTAAGTAATACGAACACCGAACCCAGGAATGGATTCAATCCCGTAACAAACATATGATGCGCCCAAACCAGGAATGCAAGGATGGCGATCGCAAATAATGACCCCACCATGGCCATATAACCGAATATCGGTTTGCGGCTGTTCACACTAATAATTTCCGAACTCATTCCCATGGCCGGTAATAAGATGATATATACTTCGGGGTGACCGAGGAACCAGAATAAATGCTGGAAGAGAATTGCACTTCCGCCTTCATTTGGCAGGATCTTTCCTGCAATAACGATATCGCTCAGGTAGAAACTGGTACCCAGGTTACGGTCAAATAATAATAATATAGCGCCGGATAATAATACCGGGAAAGAAAGAACACCTAACACCGCCGTAAAGAACAGCGCCCAAATGGTAAGGGGCAAGCGGGTCATGCTCATTCCTTTTGTACGCATGTTGAGGATGGTGGTGATATAGTTAAGGCCGCCTAACAAAGAAGACACGATGAACATGGCCATACTCACCAGCCAGAGATCCATTCCTATTTTGGCTCCGCTTGATGCATCGCCCAGGGCGCTGAGCGGGGGATAGATCGTCCAGCCACCGCTTGCTGGCCCTGTTTGTACAAACAAAGAGCAGAACATGATGATAGAAGCCAGGAAGAAGAACCAGTAGCTAAGCATGTTTAAAAAAGGCGAAGCCATATCCCTGGCGCCGATCTGAAGCGGAATTAAAAAGTTTGCAAAGGTTCCGCTGAGGCCGGCTGTTAATACAAAGAACACCAGGATGGTTCCGTGCATGGTAACCAATGCATAGTAGAACTCTGGTTTTAATTTGCCGCCGGCTGCCCAATGGCCTAAAATATCTTCCAGCCAGGGGAAGGTAGATTCCGGATAGCCCAATTGTAAACGGAAAACAACAGAGAATAAACCACCGATGATGGCCCAGATGATGCCCGTTATCAAAAACTGCCGGGCAATCATTTTATGATCCTGGCTGAAAACGTATTTGGTTATAAACGTTTCGTGGTGATGGTGCTCATGATGTGCATCGTGTGCTCCGTGAACATCTGCATGTTGTAATGTAGCTACGCTCATTTTCTTGCTTTTTTTTCTAAACCCTTAATTATTTCTGTACAGGCAAAACCTGCGCTGTTTGCTTTGTTGCATTGCTGTCTGGCGTTGGTGCCGGTGCTTTCTTTTCAAAAAGAGCATCGTACTCCGATTTTTGTTCGGCCAGCCATTTCTTATATTCTTCCATTGTTTCTACAACGATCACTCCACGCATGGCAAAGTGGTTGGCTCCGCATAACTGGTCGCAGGCTATTTCATAAACAAAATTCGGATTGTTTGTTTTCTTTTTCATTTCCTCTGTGGTGAATTTGGGAGTAAACCACTGCGTGGTAGGAATACCCGGAACGGCATCCATTTTCAAGCGGAAATGAGGAAGCCCCACGTCGTGAATAACATCCTGTGAGTTGATCACCATTTTAACCGGTACGCCTACCGGGATATGCATGGTGGTATTCACGTGAATATCGTCTTTACTTGCAGGATCGTTAAAGTCAACACCCAGGTTATTTTTAGACGTGGTGAGTTTGTAATCTTTCTTGCCCAGCATTTTGTCGGCACCGGGGTACCGGAATTCCCAGGCAAACTGGTGACCGGTAACTTCTACCACGATGGCATCTTTTGGTGCATCGGCTGTTATTTTGAACCAGTATTTCAAACCAAATACAACCAATACGGTAAGGAAGATGGCCGGTACGGTGGTCCACAATAACTCCAGCTTATTGTTATGCGGGTAATAAAATGCTTTGCGGTCGTCAGTCTCCTGGTATTTATAAGAGAACCAGAATAATAATATTTGTGTAAGTACAAAAACCACCCCGGTTACTGTTGTGGTGATCATGAACATTTGGTCAAGGCTTTCTCCTTCTACCGATGCAGAACCCTGCGGGAACAGTGTTTTTCCGTAAAACAATTCGTTGCAGTACCAAACGCCGATCAACCCAAATACCAGCAGCCCCATCAGCAGGAATGCATTGATACGGTTGTTTTGCTTACGGGTCTTTTCTTCGCCCTTTAAAACACTCACATACTCGCTGGCTTTCGCAATCTGAAAGATCACAACGAAGATCAAAGCGCCTAAGGCTACCATTAAAAACTCCTTCATATTCTAAAGTATTTTCTGTAAATATTATTCTGTTCTCTTGTTTAAAACCCGGTTCTGTATTCAAATGCTTTTTAAAGCGGTTAATTCTCTTACGTGTGATGAATCATGCTTTCTTTTAAGAATGGATGATTTTTTGCCAGCAGTGAATGCTTGCTTAAATAGTTCCCGGTTCCCCACATGATGAGACCAATGAACAGGCATGCAACACCAAATTCAAACGGCATCAGTTCAAAGTGCTCGTGCAGGGTGCCCGGCATTACCATCTGGTAAAGGTCGATCCAGTGACCAAAGATGATGAGCACAGCCATAATGGTAACCATGGTCCAGTTCCTTTTGGTTCCTTTCTTCATCAGTATCAGCAGTGGGCAGAGGAAGTTCACGATCAGGTTAAAGAAGAAGATGCCTTTATAAGGACCTGCTTTTTCTGCTGTTCCTATCCGCTCAATAAAATATTTGGTTTCTTCCGGCTGGTTACTGTACCATATCAGCATGTACTGCGAAAACCAGAGATATGTCCAGAAAACAGAGAATGCAAACATGAATTTACCCAGGTCGTGCAAATGTTCTTCGGTAACATAAGGCAACTGGTTGCGGTTCTTTAAATAAATAACGAATAAAGCGATGAGCGACATACCCGATACAAATGTACTGGCGAATGTATACCAGCTGTACATGGTACTGTACCAGTGTGCATCAATGCTCATTAACCATAACCAGGGAATGGTAGAGGCTACGGTTAATGTAAACACCACGCAGTATAAAGAAGCCCAAACGGTATTGTTCCAGATCCATTTCTTTCCTGTTTCATAATCCATGTGCCCGTTCTTATCACTTTCCAGGCTCAGGCTCCTCATCTTTCTGCCCAGGAACCACCAAAGGAAGATGGTAAGGAACGACCAGATGGCGTAGAATTTAACATTCAGGAACCCGCTCTTGCCGCTTAAGATATGATCTTTGGCAACAGCATCTTTATCCAGCCAGTGATAGATATCGGTTCGGCCACCGAATACAATGGCCATTAATATAACAAAAGTGAGTACGCCTAAAATAGGAACCACGCTGGAGATGGCTTCCGAAACCCTTCTGAAAGCAACCACCCATCCGGCCATGGCCATAGTGGTTACACAAATAAAAAACATGGCTGCATTTACCACCAGTAAAAAGAAAACGCTGTTCTGTAACAGCACGGCCCAGAAACGGGTACTGTTCACATGCTCTCCATGACCGGCATGTTCAAACGGATGAAACATGATAAAGCCATATATTAATGCGATTACACCGGCACCAATAAGGCCATACGTCCACTTTTTATAACTGCCCGGTAATTGAAATTGATGATCCATCTGATCTTTATTTTGAGTGAATTCGTTAATTATTATTTTTTTACTGCCGCACTGTCTGCCTTTGGAGCCCCCGCCGCATCTGCTGCAGGCGTTGTTGCTGTTTTAGGCTCCAGTGTGCGGATGTATTGAACGATCCTCCAGCGCTGTTCCCGGCTTAACTGGGATGCATAACTTCCCATGTTGTTCTGGCCGTAGGTCATTACAAAAAATATACGGCCATCGCTGAAACCAGGAGATGCAGCGATGATACTTTTTACCCCGCCCACTTTAGGAGCCAGCGGTCCATTCGCTTCTCCTTTGGCACCATGACAGATGGCACAATTAATACTGAACAGCCTGCCAGCTTCCTCCAGTTCTTTACCGGTTAAAGGAGCCAGCGGGTTTTTTGCCTGTGCGCTTAAGTTTATCAACCCGTTGCTGTCGTTGGGTACGTTGAAAGGAAACTGGTCGCCCCTTTTGATGGTACCGGCAGGCGGCAAATTGTTATAGAATATCTTATGCCCTGCATCATTGGGGTCCATCGTGAACAGAGAAGAATCTCTTTGTGCATAGCTTTCGTACGCACGGCTGTAGGCCATATCAGGCATATATATCTTACCCGGCTGACGCTTGCTGTCGCAACTGATGAACACAACGGCGGTTGTTAAAACCAGTGTTGCTATGATCGCTGTTTTTTTCATTCTGATAATTTTGCCCCAAACCCCTAAAGGGGCTTTAGCTCTTTTAGATTTAAAATTTATTATCTAATCAATCATATTTAATTCGCTACGATCTTCTTCCTTTTCCCCTTCAGGGGATAGGGGTTAATAGCCTTTTTCTTCTTTATATAACTTCTGTGTTTTATCGTATGTACCGATCCACCATCCTGTTTCCACTTCCTGCACATTCACTTCCTGGGCGCCGGCGCTTTTCAAAAAGGATTGAACTTCTGAATCATTCGTTTTATCGGTACATTCAATGGCCATAACAAAAAGGTCGTCGGTAGCCCTTGCATGGAAATGATGTTTTTTTACAAACGGCGCCAGGTTGCACAGGTAGCAAAAAGTAAGCACCATACCCACAGCCGAGAACAATACCGTTAACTCAAAGGTGATGGGTATCCAGGCCGGCAATGCAAAGTGTGGTTTACCGCCGATATTCAATGGCCAGTCTTTGGTAAATACCCAGCTCATGAATGTAAGGGCCGTGGTGGTACCGGTGATGGCGTAAATAAACCCTGCGGTGTGCAGACTTGTTTCGCGGATGCCCATGGCATGGTCCAGGCCATGCACGGGGAAAGGAGTATACACATCGTGTATCTTGTATCCCGCCTTGCGGACATTTTTTACCGCAGGAAACAAGACCTTTTCATCATCAAAAGTTCCTACAACAAATTTTTTAATTCCTCCAGCCATATAATATAATTCAAAAGTTAAAAGTCAAAATTCTAATGTGCGTGTGCCACTTCTTCAATATAAAACTTCTCGGCGTCTGCTTTTTCGATATCGGTCATCTTCGCTTTATAATTCTCACCGCTCGTTTTTAATATCGCTTTGATCTCTGCCACGGCAATAACCGGGAAGTATTTGGCGAACAGGAAGAAGCAGGTGAAGAACAGGCCGAAGGTTCCGAGATAGAACCCGATCTCCCAGATACTGGGGCTGTAATAGGTACTCCATGATGATGGCAGGTAATCCCTGTACACCGAAGTAACGATGATCACAAAACGTTCGAACCACATACCGATGTTAACGATGATGCTCATGAAGAACGTAACCGTGATATTCCTTCTCAGCTTACGGCTCCAGAACAACTGCGGCGACACCACATTACAGAACATCATCAGCCAGTAGCTCCATCCATACGGACTGAACAGGTTGGCCCGGTTCTCTTTGAACGCATACCATTCGTAAGGGTTTTGTCCGTACCAGGCAATGAACAATTCGGTTAAATAGGCACAGCCTACGATGCTGCCGGTTAATACAATTACTTTATTCATGGCCTCGATGTGACCGAGGGTGATATAATCCTGCAGGTTCAATACTTTTCTAACAACGATCATCAGTGTTTGCACCATCGCAAATCCGCTGAAGATGGCGCCCGCCACAAAGTAAGGGGGGAAGATGGTGGTATGCCAGCCCGGAACGATGGAGGTGGCGAAGTCGAACGATACAATGGTATGCACGGATAATACCAGCGGCGTACTTAAGCCAGCCAGTACCAGTGATAATGATTCATGGCGTTGCCAGTGTTTGGTGCTTCCGGTCCATCCGAAAGAAGCAACACCATAGAACATTTTACGGAATTTTGTTTTTGCACGGTCTCTTACAGTGGCAAGGTCGGGCAATAAACCGGAATACCAGAACAGTAATGAAACGGTGAAATAAGTTGAGATCGCAAATACGTCCCACAACAGGGGTGAGTTAAAGTTCACCCACAAAGGACCTCTTGTATTTGGATAAGGAAGCACAAAGAATGCCATCCACACACGGCCCATATGCCATATCGGGAACTGGCCGGCGCACATTACCGCAAATATCGTCATCGCTTCCGCTGCACGGTTAACCCCTGTTCTCCATCCCTGGCGGAACAGCAACAGGATCGCAGAGATGAGCGTTCCGGCATGACCAATACCTACCCACCACACGAAGTTGGTGATGTCCCAACCCCAGCCGATGGTTTTATTTACGTTCCACTGGCCGATACCATAGGTAACCTCCCGGTAAACACTATACACCCCGAATAATAGCAGGCCCACGCTGATATAAAAACCAATATACCAGAGCAGGCTCGGTTTCATCTCAATGGGGCGAATGATATCTTCCGTTACCTGGTGGTAATCTTTATTACCATCTACCAGCGGCTCCCTTTGTTGCGATTCGTATTTCAGTAATGACATATCTAAAATTGGCGGCCTCACCCTCAATCCCTCTCCTTTAGGAGAGGGAGGCCCGGCCTTATTTTTAATTCAACTATTGTACTAACAATATCATTATTCAATCCTGTTCATCGATTCCACTAAACTCATTTTACTCTATTCTTCCAGTTCCCTCTCCTTCAGGAGAGGGGTTGGGGTGAGGTTTATGCGTGTGCTTTTGTTTCCTTTTTTGACTCTGCGCCTTTCTCACCGTGTCCTTCTTCCACACCAATATGCCTGTCGGTATTCCTCACTTTGGCCAAGTAACTTACATTCGGCAGAACGTGCAGCTGTTCCAGTACATAGAAAGAGCGGTGTTTCTGTTCTACGTTCCTGATCTTGTACACGTCGCTTTCTTTATCGTTCACATTACCAAAGCTGATGGCGTGTGTGGGACATGCCTGCATACAGGCTGTTTTTACATTCCGCACCATGGTTGGGTCCTGGTGTTTCTTCGCTTCCAGCTTGCTTTCCTGCAAACGCTGAACGCAGAAAGAACATTTTTCGATCACACCACGTGAACGAACCGTTACATCCGGGTTCAATACCATTCTGGTAAGATCATCGTTCATCTGCAGTACGCTTTCATCCATGTACTTTCCTACCATGGGGTTCTGGTTATCCGGGAAGCTATCGGCTCCTGTATAATCCAGCCAGTTGAAACGACGCACTTTATACGGACAGTTGTTGGCGCAATATCTTGTACCGATACAACGGTTATAGGTCATTTGATTCAACCCCTCGGTGCTGTGGTTGGTAGCGGCCACCGGGCAAACGTTTTCGCAGGGGGCGTTATCGCAATGCTGACAAAGCATCGGTTGAAAAACCACATCCGGGTTTTCCAGGTCACCGGTGAAGTAGCGATCGATACGCAGCCAGTGCATTTCGTGTGCACGCTGCACCTGCATTTTACCTACCACGCTCACGTTATTCTCTGCTGTACAGGCCACCACACAGGCGCTGCAACCGGTACAGGTATTCAGGTCAATGCTCATACCCCATTTAATGCCCGGCTTTTCATAGTCGGGATAAATAGTGGCGTCTTTTACAAAATCCTTTCCCCCGTCATACATCAGGTTCTTTCTTTCTGCATTTACTTCTTCCAGTATCGCTTCGGGGTTGGCGGTATAGCTGGCAAGATTTGTTTCGAAAAGAACCGGGCGGCTTTCGGTAAAACCATGCACCTGGGTTTGTGCCAATGGATAGGTTTTTCCTGTTTTTTCAACA
>Ga0116177_10003170_pt1 | contig 12067 bp, 7 predicted proteins | sample AD_STIC10_MetaG_FD_89750 | JGI IMG/M metagenome (GOLD analysis project Ga0116177, IMG submission 89750) | Active sludge microbial communities of municipal wastewater-treating anaerobic digesters from USA - AD_STIC10_MetaG | ecosystem: Engineered > Bioreactor > Anaerobic > Digestate | place: USA...
CCTGCGCGTCTATGCGATTGACGGCATCGTCCCCGTGGTCGACCCCACGGCCTTCGTTCACCCGACCGCCGTGCTGATCGGCGACGTCATCGTCGGCCCCGGCTGCTATGTCGGCCCGTGCGCCAGCCTGCGCGGCGACTTCGGCCGGCTGATCCTCGAGCGCGGCGCCAACCTTCAGGACACCTGCGTCATGCACGGCTTTCCCGGCACCGATACCATCGTCGGCGAAGACGGGCACATCGGCCACGGAGCCGTCCTGCATGGCTGCCAAATCCGTAGAAACGCGCTGGTCGGCATGAATGCGGTGATCATGGACAACGCCGTGATCGGCGAATCGGCCGTCGTCGCCGCCTGCGCCTTCGTCAAGGCCGGCGTCGAAATTCCCCCGCGCAGCCTCGCCGCCGGCATGCCGGCCAGGGTCATCCGCCCGCTCTCCGACGACGAAATCGCCTGGAAGGTCGATGGCACCCACACCTACCAGGACCTCACCCGCCGCTGCCTGGCGACCATGGTCGAATGCGACCCGCTCGACGCAGTCGAACCTGCCCGCCCGCGCATCCACATGCCGGACGTGATTCCGCTGGTGGAACTGAAGAAGCGCGGCGACTGAGCGCCAGGCCATGATTGACCGGCGTCGCGGCAGGCGGCACACTCTGTCCGTCTGCCGCCCCAGCCAAACCCGGCGGATGGCGAGACAAGAACCCGGCTCATCATGACCAGCGTCTTCCTCTTCAAGAACCTTCTTGGCACGCTGCTGCTCCCGCCGACCAACGGCCTGCTGCTGCTCCTGGTCGCGGCCCTTTTCCGGCGGCGGCGCTGGGCATTCGGCCTGGCGCTGATCGGTGGCGTTCTGCTATTTCTGCAAAGCTTGCCGATTGTCGCCAGCAATCTCATCGCCCCCCTCGAAGCGCGGGCCGGCGGCGTCTTCGTCTCCGCCCAGGGGGCTCAGGCGATCGTCGTGCTCGGCAGTGGCCTCAGGCGTGATGCGCCCGAATACGGCAGCGATACCGTCAACGAACGCAGCCTCGTCCGCCTGCGCTACGGCGCCACCCTGGCGCGCCGACTGCAGCTTCCGGTCCTCATCGCCGGCGGCGTTCCACTGCACGCCAGCCGCTCCGAAGCGGACGTGATGGCAACGATTGCGGAAAGGGAATTCGGGGTCGCTGTCCGCTGGAAGGAGAGTGAATCCAGCGACACGGCGGATAACGCCAGCATGTCCGCGCAGATTCTCAAGCGGGCCGGCATCCGGCGTGTCGTGCTGGTCACCCAGGCTTTCCACATGCCGCGCGCCCGGCAGCTTTTTGAAGCCGCCGGCCTCGAAGTCATCCCGGCCCCCACCGACTTCAAGGGCTCCCATGAGGGGCCATTTGAGACCTTCGACTTCCTCCCGCAAGCGAAGGCGATCCAGACCTCCTATTACGCGCTGCACGAATGGCTGGGTCTCGCCTGGATCTCCCTGGCATCGCTACTGGGTTCCGGGTGAGTACCTGACTTCCGAGGATCCGTGAGGCCGCTCAGCTCCGCCGCGAAGCAGCGGCTGACCCGGGTGAAAGTTGTCAGCCATCCGCCACGACCTGGCTACCAGTGACGTACTTTGCCGGTGTCGAGATGGACGAACTTGTCGCGCGGATAGAAGCCGACGCCGCCGACGCTCTGCGACATCGCGGCATCGCGGAGGTCGGAAAGCGGCACCCCGGGAATTCGGATGTCGATCGCCTTGCCCTGCACGTGCAGGCTGTTCCGGGCGACACCGCCGCCACGGCTGTTCCGTAGCCGGGAATTGGTGGTGGCGCAGCGGTAGCCGGAGATGACGTGGAATGGCTGGTCGGAACCCAGTTCCTGGCGTGTCCTGTACAGGAGGTCGAACAGTTGCGGGTCGATCTGGCCGACATCGCCGGAGTAATGGTCGCGCAGGAAACGATTGAGCGTGCTCAGCCCGTCGGGGACATAGCGGTTGCCGACAGCGAAGACGACCGAAATCCGCTCGCCGGTGTGGGTGTGATCGAATTCCAGGCTGCGCGCATTGGGCAGCGAGGCAAGCGCGGGTTTCGCGAGCGGCAGGACAACACCCGCCATGGCCAGCTTGGCCGCGTGACTGAGAAACAGGCGGCGTGAGTGTATCTGCAGATTCGGCATACGGTTCGATGAGAAAGCTAATGGTTTGATTTTAGGCCAATTTCCATCTTATTGGAAGCCCGGAGAGATTGCGAGTGCCGGGCCAGGGCATCGTCGAGAACCTTGTCCTGGCCGTAGATGTCCGGGAAGAAATGAATCCTCCCGTCCCTGAAGACGGCGGTGCTGTAGGCAATGACTACAGGGAAAGGCTCCTTCAGGCGCAGCGTCGCCGACCTGCCTTTGGTCATTGCCTGAACGATCCGCTCCTCGGTCCATTCCGGCTCGTCGGCGAGGACGAATTTCGCCAGCGCCACCGGCTCCTCGACGCGGATGCAGCCGTGGCTGAAGTCGCGGCGGTCGCGCTTGAAGAGTTGGGGGGTCGGCGTGTGGTGGAGGTAGATGTTGTCGTTGTTGGGAAAGATGAACTTGATGTCGCCCAGCGCATTCCTCGCACCGGGTTTCTGGCGGATGCGCATTTCGCCGCGCTGGACCGCGTCCAGGCTGGCCTCGGAATAGCCGCTGACAACCTTGCCGTCGCGGCCGACGAATTCGAATCCCTGCTGATCGAAATAGCTGGGCTCCCGCCTCAGCTTGGGCAGCGTTTCGTCTCTGGCGATTGAAGGCGGGACGTTCCAGTAAGGGCTGAACTCGACGAAACGCATCTCGGCGTCGTATATCGGCGTGCGGGTCTTGCTGGCATTGCCGACGATGATATTCATCGCAACCTTCATCTCGACCTTGCCGTCACGAACCTCATAGGCGCGCACCCTGAACTCCGGAATATTGACGACAATGGCGCGTGGCGCTTGCAGCAAAGGCGTCCAGCGCAGGCGTTCGAGGGCCAGCTCGAGCTGCCTGACCCGCGCTTCGGGCGTCACATTGAGTTGCTCGAGGGTGCCCTTGCCGACAACGCCATCCGGCGTCAGCCCGTGGCGTTCCTGAAACGACTTGACGCTGTCGACCAGTCTGCCTTCATACAGTGTCGGCAGTACACCATTGGCGGGGAGGTCGCCGAGCACCTTCAGGCGCAGGTTCAGGATCGAAATGCCGGCATAAGGCTGCCCAGGCTGGAGCTTGCCGTCGGCTGGTACTGGCAATGCCTTCTGCCAAGCCGGATTGCCGACCAGCTGCCGGTAGCGGGCCAGCACTTCCCTGAGTTCGTGGTATTGAGCGAGCTGGGGCTTCACGCTACGCACCGCTTCGGGCAGACGGTCGTCGGCAATTGCCGAAATCAGCCAGGTATCGGGGTCGGATCGCTGGCCAGATACCCCGCTGTATTTTTCCCCGAGTTGCTGCGGGTCGATGCGGCCGTAGTGCAGATCGGCGAGATAGCGCCGCGTTGCGGAAGTCAGCGACCGCTCGAGTTGAATGACCGTGTCGTTCGCGGGAGCGTGGCCGCTGGCTGCGTTTTCGATTGCATTTCGCAGCAGATCGGCGCCATAGTCATTTGCATTCAGGCCGTCCTCGGCGGCGCTTGCCAGAAGATCGGCCGCCTTGCGCGCAGTGGCCGTCGGACGGCCGTCGCTGAACCAGAGCAGCGTGTCGGCTGCAACAGAAGGCCTGATGCTGACGATTGCCAGGCCGATGGACAGGCAGATTGCCGAGAGATGCCATCTCCCGAAACGTCCGGTTGGGGTCCGGGCTGGCGGTGACGAAGTGCGAGACATGTGTTTTCGGGGAATGCGAATTGGCCCGCATTATGTACTATTGGCAAAGGGTCTGGACAAGCCGCGGTCTCGCGGCGTCCGGGCTGCAAGCATGAAAGGCGTCTGGTGTTGGCTGATCCTCGATCCATCGTGCCCCGGAACTGTTCTGCGCCCGCGTCGCCAACTGTTGCGCGGCGGGCTGTCTTGACGCTGCCAGGGCCCGGCGCGTGACGACGACCGGCTTGCTTACGGTCCGGGCCGACTTCGGGGAAGGCCGTCTGAGGCATGTCGAGGTCGATCTCCGGCGCCCGCCGGTGACGCAGCTCTTCATCGGCCAGTCGCCGGAAGCGGTGGTCAGGACCGTGCCCTGCCTGTACACGATCTGCGCCCAGGCTCAGCGGGCGGTGGCGCAGGCGGCGCTGGCGGCAGCGGCGGGCGAAGCACCCGAGGCGGCCGACGATGCCGGGTTGTGGATCGAGATGCTGCACGAAAACCTCTGGCGCCTGTTGCTTGACTGGCCGCCAGCGCTTGGCTTGCCCCCGGCGCAGGCAGCGTTCATCGCCTGGCGGGCGACCCGGCAAGGCGGAAGCTGCGCCGAAGCGACCCGCCGGTTGTTGACCGAGGTTCTCCACGGCCTCGCTGAAAACTGCCTCGCCAGGCTGGTCGACCGCAACCGCGACGTTCTCTGCGGGCCAGCGGCGCTGGCGCCTGACCAATGGCTTGCCGGCTGCCGGGAAAGCGGCGATCTCCTGCCAGAGATGAGCGCGCCGCCGTCGATTCGCGCGGCTTATCGCCAGCGCATTGCCGAAGTTGAACGCGCGACCGGGGCGCTGGCCGCTGGCGCTCCCTTTCCGCTGGCGGCAGCCGGGGGTAACGGCTGGGGCGTGGCGCAGACGGTGACGGCGCGCGGCGTTCTCACCCATGCCGTGCGTCTCGAGGCGCGCACGGTGAGGCAATATCGGGTCACGGCGCCGACCGACGTCTTCTTTGCCGACGCTGGCGCGCTTTCCGGGCTGCTCGCTGGCCGAAGCTTCGCCTCGTCGAGTGAGGCGAAGCGTTCGCTCCAACTGGCTGTACTGGCCCTCGACCCTTGCCTTCCCTATGTGCTGGAGGTGAACGATGCATGAAATGTCGCTCGCCGAGGGCGTGCTGCAACTGGTTGAAGAAACGGCGATGCGCGAAAACGCACAACGGGTTAAGCTGGTCGTGCTGGAAATCGGCCGCCTTTCGTCAGTGGAACCGGAGGCCCTGAGGTTCTGTTTCGAAGCCGTGGTCGACGGTAGCATTGCCCACGGGGCCGTGCTGGAGATTGTCGATGTGCCCGGTGTTGGCTGGTGCATGCCCTGCGGCGAGTCGGTGGCGATGGACGAGGCTTTCGGCGCCTGCCCGAGGTGTGGCAGCTACCAGCTGCAGCCGACCGGGGGAACCGAAATGCGGGTCAGGGAAATCGAAATCGAGTAGGAAAAAGGAGGTGGCGCAATGTGTACAGTTTGCGGTTGCGGAGCAGGAGAAGCGAAGGTCGAGGGCGAAGCGAGCGAGGATTCGCATGAACATACCCATGTTCACGAGGATGGCACGGTGCATAGCCACGCGCATGAGCAAGGCCAGGAGCACGCGCACGAGCACGGAGAGGCGCCGCTCGGCGTTCATTCGCACACCCATCGCCATGCCGATGGCAGCGAGCACAGCCATGCGCATACGCACGTTGGCGAACACGCCCATGAGCAGGGACATGAACACCATCATCACGAGCATGGCATCGCCGCTGATCTGGACTACGGCTCAGGCCCGGCGCGCGCCCATGCGCCGGGCCTGAGCCAGTCGCGCATGGTGCAGATCGAGCAGGACATCCTTGGCAAGAACAATGCCTATGCGGCGGCCAACCGCCAGTGGTTCGACGAACGGGGAATCCTTGCGCTGAATCTCGTTTCGAGTCCGGGCTCGGGGAAGACCGCGGTGCTGGTCAGGACCATCGAATTGCTGAAAGTGAAAGTGGCGATCAGCGTCGTCGAGGGCGACCAGCAGACTTCCAACGATGCCGAGCGCATCCGCGCAACCGGCGTGACCGCGCTGCAGATCAATACCGGCAAGGGCTGCCACCTTGACGGCCACATGGTCGGCCATGCGCTGGAGCGCCTGAAACCGGCCGACGAATCGTTGTTCCTGATCGAAAACGTCGGCAATCTGGTCTGTCCGGCCGCCTTCGATCTCGGCGAGCAGCACAAGGTCGCCATCCTCTCGGTGACCGAGGGCGAGGACAAGCCGCTCAAGTATCCGGACATGTTCCGCGCCGCCGATGTCCTGCTGCTCAACAAGTGCGACCTGCTGCCTACCTGGAATTCGACGCCGATCTGGCGGAAGCCAACGCCCGCCGGGTCAATCCGAAGCTGACGATCTTTCGCGTCTCGGCGACCAACGGCGCTGGGCTCCCGGCCTGGGTGGCATGGATTGAGGCCGGGTTGCAATCCCAGCGCGCCCGGCGTGCCGAGACGGTCGACGGGCTCAGGCGACGTGTCGCCGAACTGGAACGGCAGTTGGCCGGAAGCTGATCAGGGCGCGTAAATGAGTTCGGGCAGCACAACCTCCCAGTGCCCGCACTTGCAGAAATGCTGATACTCCGGATTGCTGTCGCGCTGCCGCCAGACAACGATGGCGCGCACGCTGGTGCGGATGCAGCGCAGATCGCTCGGAAAATCGAACTTGCTCGAGAGGCGACCGACGCAAAAGCCGTCCAGGGTGCGGAGTTCGTTGCCAAGCAGCTGAAGTTCGTCGCCGACCTGTAGCGCGGCGATCTCGCGGTGGACTGCTGCTTCGGGCGGTTTTCTGCCGGCAAAGCCGAGGTCTATGTCGCGCAGCGAGGGAATGAGGTAGCGGTGATTCATGCCCGGCGGTGCCGGCGGCCATAGCGTTGGCGGTCGATACAACAGGGCCGTAGTGACAGGGAGTTGGTCGATCAGGAAATTTCCGCTGTCCATGCGCGTCAGGGTCAGTGTTTGGCGGGCGCGGGTCATGGCGACGTAATAGAGCCGGCGCACGGCGTCCGGGTCTTCGCTGTCTTGCGGCCGCCAATCGCCGTCGAGCACGATTACGTGGTCGAATTCCAGCCCCTTGGCGCGGTGGGCGCTAAGCAGGAGCAGCCCGTTTTGCTTGTGCCGGCTGGCGCGCCCCCATTCAGCAAGCCAGTCACGGAAGTAGTCCAGGGAAACTTCCGTGCCCTGGGTGTCCTCCGCGAAGGCCGCGATGGCGTGCTCGAGGCAGGCAATCCAGTCGTTGCCGGCGTATCCGGCGAACCAGTCGTGCAGCCGTTCGGCCTTTACCAGTTGGCCGTGGGTCGCGGCATGGCCGAGCAAGGCCTGTGTTTCGCGCAGTCGCCATAGCGGCGGTTCTTCCTCGTCGGCCATGTTGACCGGGATGCCGAGACTTTCGCAGGCGGCGCGTAGTGGATCGAGGTATTTCCACTGGCGGGCGATCACGGCAGTTTGGGTTAGATCGAGGCCCAAGGTGCGCAGACGCTGGATTTCGGTCAGTACGGCTAGTGCCTGCTCGTCCGCCGTGTGGCCTGCGGGCAGGATTTGCACACGCCCCTGAACGACGCTGTCCCGGCCCTGCCAGTCGCCACCGCGCACGGATCTTAGCCTGCCCGAGTTGATGCGTATCGGCTGTTTCCCCTTCATGCGCACATGCGCGGGAGCGATTATGGCGTTGGCGATTTCGATGATGTTCGCGGTCGACCGATAATTTTCGACCAAAAAGCTGGCTTGCGCCTGATAGTCGTCGGCAAAACGGCGGATGAATTCGACCGAGGCGCCGTTGAAGGCGTAGATATTCTGATCGTCGTCGCCGACGGCGAAAAGATTGAGCCGACCATCCTCGTCGTTGCGCTTACGTCCGGCCAGCGCCGAAATCAGGGCGTACTGGCCGGGGCCGATATCCTGATACTCGTCGACCAGAATCCAGCGAAACCCGGCGAGCAGACGGTCGCGTTGCTGGTCTGCGTCCTCGGGTGGCAGGCCGCGTCCTTCGAGCAGTGCGGTCGCCTCGCCGAGAACGCCTTCGAAGTCCTTTTCGCCAAACTCCTTGCGGTCGGCGAAGCTGGCGCCAACCAGGCGCATCGCCAGCGCGTGGCAGGTGAGGACGGTCACGCCATTGGCGTCGGCGCCGATCAGGTCGCGCAGACGGTGGCGGATTTCCAGCGCGGCGTGGCGGTTATAGGCAAGTGCAAGAATGGCGCGTGGGTTTTCGCGGCGCATGCGGACCAGATAGGCAATGCGATGGACGAGCACGCGCGTCTTGCCCGACCCAGGGCCGGCGAGGACGAGGACATTGGCGTTCTCGCGGTCGTCGGCGACGATGTTGCGCTGATGCGGCTTGGCCAGGGTTTCGACGATGCCGTCCCAGGATTGCGGGGTAGTTTGTCGCTCCAGCTCGTTTTCACGGCCGGGGAGCCAGAGCTTGCAGAAATCTTCGCGACCGAGGCGGAAATAATCCATAGCGAGTTGCAGCGCATCGGCCATGCGCTGCATACCGCGCTCGGCATACTCGGCCATGATGTGAATCTGCCGAGTCAATTCGCTGTAGTGCATCTCTAGCGGCAGGTAGTTGTTCTTCTCGAATTGCAGCTTCCAGTTGGGTTCGAGATGCAGCGTCATTGCCGTCCGGAAGATCGCCAGGCCCTTGTTGAGGCGCAGCACTTCCTGTTCGTGCAGCCAGAGCAGGGCGCGTTCGACAAGCTTGCGCAGGTCCGGCGTTTCGGCGGCGAGCAAGGCATCGCCGGAAACGCTGGCGGTGAGCTTGCCGAGCGTAGTTTCGGCGAGCAGGTCGATGCCGCGTGCGCCATTGGGCAGACAGGAGAGCCAGTGTTCGAGCAGCCGTCCCGCGGCGCAGCGCCGCCGCTCGGCGATCTTTTCGAGCGCGCTCCAGCTTCGATTGAGGCTGACATACAGGGTTTCCGGGTCGCCGGCGCGCTTGACGGTCAGGCTGCCGCGGCCATCAGCGCTGTCCCGACCGTCGCCGGCCAGACCGGCAACGATCTGGCGCAGGTTTTGTGGCAGGGCCTGCGGCTGTCCGCCATCCTTGATCCGCTGGGCCAGCAGGCGCAGGTTGAGCGGGTAGCCTTCGCCGGCAAGGACATCGGGCGCGGTTTCACGGAGTGTGGCGATGAGGGCGTTTTCAAGTTCGCAGGCCTCGTCGAAGCGTTTCTTCGACGAGCGCTCGACGGCGACGTGGACAAAGGCGGTCATCCCGGTGTCGTTGCTCGAAATGCCGAGCTGGTCGAAGAGGAATAACGCCTGACCCAGAGAATCCGCGTCGAAGCCGGCACTCATCATCAACTCGTCGGTCGTGATGCCTTCGTCGGCCGGCGCGCAGATCAGGATCTGGATCAAATTCAGGTATTTTTTCCGGTCGACCGCAAGCGGAATGCGTGCGGCCAGTTTGCGTTCGGCTTCGGCCAGATCCTTGACGCGCAACGCCGAGGGGAAGATCTGCACGCTGTTTTCCTCGCGGCGGACGAGGGCGGCTTCCTCGAGCCAGGCGATGGCGGTGCGTACGCGTGTGTCGTCGGTGGCGATGTCGCGCTTGAAGTTGCCGCCATCGTCTTCGTCGAGAATTTCGCCCGAGGTGGCGATCAGCGGTTCGTCGCGATTCTTCTTGCGCTGGATCTGGCGAAGCGCGCGCAGCACGCTCTGGATGTCGCGGCGCGACAGGCGCGAGGCGGCCGACATGCTGTGCTGGCGCTCGACGTCGTCGGTGACGTAAAGCAGCACGCAATGCGCCGTCGCCCGATCGCGTCCGGCGCGTCCGGCCTCCTGCAGGTAGTTCTCCAGCGAGCCGGGAATGTCGGCATGGACGACGAGGCGAACGTCGGGCTTGTCAATACCCATGCCAAAGGCGTTGGTCGCGGCGATGGCGCGCAATTCACCGGCGATGAAGGATTTCTGCGTGTTTTTCTTGGTTTCCGGCGGCAGACGGGCATGGTAAGCCGCTGCCGCGACACCCTTTTCGCATAGGAACTGCGCGAGTTCACCGGTCTGCTTGCGGGTGGCGCAGTAAGCGATGGCACCACCCGACACTTCGGGTGGCAGTGCTTGGGCGACCAAGCGAGCGACAAGAGCGAATTTTTCCGCCGCCGTAGTCTGGATGACCTCGAATTTCAGATTGTCACGCTGCGCGCCACCATCGAGCAGGCGCAGCTCGATGCCCAGCTTTTCGCGGAAGTGGCCGATGATGTCGGCGACCACTTCCGGCTTGGCGGTTGCCGTCAGACACTGGATCAGGGGCAAGGTCTTGTCCGGTGCGGCCTCGTGGGCTTCGTGGATGAAGCGGGCGACGTAGCGGTAATCGGGGCGGAAATCCTGGCCCCATTTCGAGAGGCAATGCGCCTCGTCGAAAATCCAGGCGCCGATTTCGCGCTGCGCGAGCACCTTGCGTACGCTGCGGTTGCGCAGCTGCTCAGGGGCGATCAGCAGAATCCCGACCTCGCCGAGGCGCACGCGTTCGAGAACTTCGGCGCGTTCGGGCATCGAGAGCAGGCCGTTGATCGCTGCGCAGCAGTCAATACCACGGTCGCGCAGGCCCTTGACCTGGTCTTCCATGAGGGCAACCAACGGCGAGATGACAACTGCTAGTGCGCCGGTGCGAACGAAGCGCGAGAGGGCCGGGATCTGGTAGCACAGGGATTTGCCGGTGCCGGTGGGGAGAATGCCGAGCAGGTGCTCGCCGCGCATGGCGGTTTCGACGATGACCTGCTGCAGCGGTCGCCCGCTGGCCTTGTCCAACGGTTCTGGGCGGAATTCGTAATTGGCGCCGAACCAGTGCTGCAATTGGCTGAGCGCATCGTGTTCGCGGCGGCACCAAAGGCAGTCGGGAGCCGCGCAAGGAGTGTCGCGCAACTGGTGAATCAGCTTCCCGGCTTCCGGGAACTGGTGACGCACCCAGGGCGGCATGACCGAGTTGCCGCCGGCGACGGAGAGCCAGGCGAGGGCGTAGGCCAACGGCCAGGGGTGCTGTTCGGCGGCGGCGTCGATTTCGGCGCTGGCTGTGCGGCAGGCACTTTCCCCGAGCAGGCGCGACAGTGCGGCTTTGGCTTCCGCTTCGTCCGGCGCCGGCTGGCGCCGGATGGCCATAAAAAAGCGGTTAAGCCCGGAAACGCTCTGGTCGCGCGTCGTCAGCCAGTGCCAGGCAAGCAGCAGGTTGGGGTTCGTCGCCTGCATCGCCCGCAGGCTTTGCTCCTGGTCGCAGAAGACCTGCAAGGCGAGTTCGGCATCGAGCAGCGGGTTGTTCTTGCCATTGCCTAGCAGTTGCCCATCCTGGTAATGCTTGACGAGGTGATGGTAGGGATTTTTCGGGAACGCCAGCGGATTGAGGCGCAGGGTATCGACCACCGGCTTGGCGAGCAGGCGCAGGTTCGGCCGGGCGGCCCGCAAATGGGGTAGATCGAAGGCGATCAGGTTGTGCCCGAGCAGAAAGGCGGCGCTGTCTGCGAGCTGGTCGACAGCGTCGAGGGACTGGGCCAGCGTGCCGGGCGGGAAAGCCCGGCTGGCCGACGTATCGCCGCGCAGGGCCGCCAGTTGATGAATGACCCCGCTGGTGCGGCCGACCTCAAGATCGATGCTCAGACATTGCGGTTTCAGTGTGCGGGGGGCGGGGGAGGCGTCGTCGGGGCTGCACACGGGGTGACTGGGGTGCGTTACTCGTTCTTCATTGTAATCTGGGGGCCGGAGATACTGGCGATTTTCCAAGCTGCGTCAAGCTGGCGTAAGCTTGCCTCCTTCAAGAAATTGTTGGGAAAAAACTTGATGTCGGCCAAAGTTTTACGCGTGCGCGGCCTCGTCCAGGGCGTCGGTTTTCGTCCATACGTATGGCGGCTAGCCAATGAACTCGGACTGACCGGATGGGTGCGGAACGATGGCGGCGGCGTGACGATCGCGGTCGACGGCCAGAAAGTGCCTGAATTCATGAGCCGCCTGCCGAATGAGGCGCCGCGCCTGGCGCGCATTGACCACATCGAATCGACTGCTGCCGAGGTGACTGGCGCCGGATTTTTCATCATTGACAGCATGGCGGGTGACGTCTCGACCGCCATCGGTCCCGATTCTGCAATCTGCTCCGACTGCGTCGCAGATATTTGCGACCCGGGCAGTCGCCGCTGGCGCTATGCCTTTACGACCTGTACGCACTGCGGTCCGCGTTACACCGTGAGTCGGCGCATCCCCTACGATCGGGCGCAGACCTCCCTTGCCGCCTTTCCCCTCTGTCCGGCTTGTCGGACGGAATACACGGCGCCCGTCGACCGCCGCTTCCACGCC